>OBLC01000021.1_pt1 | contig 183386 bp, 150 predicted proteins | sample 1503181 | NCBI WGS metagenome assembly OBLC01 (sample SAMN00265069, study PRJEB22529) | human gut metagenome
ACGACAAGCCCATTGGCAGAATTAAGTATGCACTAAATTAATTCCGCCAACAGGTAAAAGTCAATAAGCGATGACTTGGAGCAATTAGCAGAACTGCTTAACGATTATGGACTTTGCAAAGATACGAGTTCGTTATATCAAGCGTCTAATTTAAGGTATGACACTGTAGGTAATAATTGGAAGTATTATATTAATATTCCGATTACTATAAATACTGTTCCTGCACATATAAGACCTATAGAAGTAGAATGTTTGGAAATTAATTTTTCCATACAAGTTATGGGCGTATTTCTCGAAGAGGATATGATTGAAAACCCCATAGATGACTTGAATTTTGATATTGTTATAAGAGGGCTTTCGGATAAAGGGGAACATATTGCTACTTGGCATCTTGATAAACATATAGGTCAGGAAGGAGATGGAAAGAGCCGGTTTATACATCCAGAATATCATTTTTCTTTTGGAGGAAATAAGATGTGGGAGCAGAATCTTGATTATGGTAATGTCTTGATACATCCTTCCCCTCGTCTTCCTCATCCCCCTATGGATGCAGTTCTTGGCGTGGACTTCATTTTGCGAAATTTTGTAGACAAGGATGATATCCAGCGACTAATAAGTACACCTGAATATAGAGCTATTGTGAGGAATTCTCAGCGGCGCTTATGGAAACCCTATATGCTTGCCTCTGCAAAGTATTGGTGTAGCCATTTGGATTGTATTTATTCTAATGATGATGGCTTATGTAGGGTGTTTTATCCCATGCTAGAGAAACATGATTAATGATTATTTTGAAATCGGTTTATTACTATATTTGAAAACAGGATTCAAGTATAAAACTTAAATCCTGTAGTTTTCTATTTACACAAAATTGTGGACAGTGCCTTTTCTAGCAGTCTATATCGCTTCTTACTTCATTATATTCAATCATCGCCTTATCCTTTTTTTCTTTTTCTTCTTGTGTTTTTGTGTTTGTAATTCCTCTGCTGATGTTGCATCGTAATTATTGCCATCTCTCAATGAGAGGATAAATAATAAAGAATCACCACCACTGTTATTTTGCTGATTGTAAGATTGTTTATTATCTGCCTTACTATCAAGATCGCAAGAAATTATGTTTTCTTTTTCATTGGATTGGAATATTTCTTTTTTCTTTTCCGCAGTAAAATATTGTTTTGGCTCTTTCAACTTTTGCTCCTGCATTTTCAGTTTATCGTCAATGCTTCCGTTCTTCATCGTGTTGGAATACTCAAAGGATTGAGATAATTGGCGGTTGTAGCTGAATAGCTTATCAAATCCTTGTTCTACTTGTTGGAACAAATTCATACGGTTGAAGCCGCCTTTAATTATTCCGTTTGCCGTATTCTTATGATTAGTAAGTGGTGATAGCTTTTTTTTATTGGTTTGATCTTTCCGACTCACAATTAAATGGCAGTGCATATTCAGTTCGTTATCAGAACGACTACGGTCAAAATGAATCTTTCCGTAAAACTTTATATCCAAAGCAGATAATTCTTTATTAAAGTTCTTGGCATATTCAGAGATAAATACTTTTCGGATATACTGTTTCATGGATTCAGCTTGTTCCTGTTCTGTATTACCCATCGTTCGGAGTTCCTTTTCAGATGGGCTGACATGAATAGCATAAAACTTAGCATCTGTTTTTAGGAGTTGCCCAATATTACTATCTATATCCTTTATTATCTTTGATTTATATATATTATCTTCTGCCAAATTAAAGAAACCTTCAGTATAAAAACCTTTCTTCATCCTGTCTAAATCCTCATGTTCTAAATAATTAGCTAGCTGTCGACAACTTCCAGCATTGTTATATATTCCATTTGATGGTGGGGCAAAATCTATGTGCATAATCCTATGTATTTATCAGATTGCTGATTTCGGCTCTCAGGTTCTCTTTCCTTTTGCTATCCATCACACCACAAGCAGAAAGTTCTGAATAGAGTTGTATCAGTTGAAACAGTTTTCTATAATCTCGTTGGTGTATCTGGTAAAGTGCGTTAATCTGTTTGGACTGGTTGTTAATCACATCGGCATGATTTCTGAGCTGCTCACTTAACTTTTTTAGTACGGCTGTTTGTCTCTCCTGATTGGCTTCCATTTGAGAGAGTATGAGAGTTTCCAAAGTTTTGCCGATAGCATCGAAGCGTAAAGCAATAGAATTTGTTACCCGTATCATGGGATTTAGCTGTTCTTCTTCATAGTGTCGGATGAAGCGGATAATATCATCCTGTCTCTTATTTATTTTCGCCAGTTCCGATTTTACGGATTCAGGGGCTTCGGATGGGTTGATATGTGCCTTATCTATATACCCGAACGCCAACTTTACAACTTCACTTTTTTTCAGTGAATAGCGTTTGCATATTTTCTCTACCAAAGCTGCCGTTTCCTTGTCTATGGAAATGGTAGTGAATATCGTTTTTCGACTGCTGTTTGGCATGGTAATTACTTTTTTATAGAAATATGAATAGATAAATGCCTGATAATAAGCATTGAAAAGAAAATGCTTATTACAGGTGTCATTACAGCGTGTTACAAGAACACGCTAAGGCCGAAGGCTTTGCCCCGCAGGGCAAGAGGGAAGAACAGGACTTGTCCAGTTCCCTCTTGCTCGATTTAGTGAAACGGGCTGAACCGATAGGTGAAGCAGTTTCTGCTAAATCGGGGTGGTAGCATAGAGGAATAGTCCAAACATAGACTTCTTTCCCCTGCTACTTTTTGCTATTAGGGTTGATTCTCTAACTGATTGTTTTTTTCGAACTGCTTGTAGGTTTGAGAATCGGCATACTCACGAACAAAAGCCCGGATGTCGCTGGCTCTATAGTATGTTTTCCGTCCAATGTTAAAATAGGGAAGTACACCTTTTGCCCGATAGCGTTGTAGGGTTCTGAAAGATGCTTTTAGCAGAAAGGCTAAGTCTTGATTATCTAACAGCTTCTCATTTTCATCGAATACGGTGTCGGTATTGATAAGAGATTTCAGGTCTTGCCCGATCTCGGTGAGTTTTTTGGAAAGTTTCTCCATCCATTTCTCGAAGTTTTCATTGTCTATATACATTTTGCTTCATTTTAAGTTGAACATTAATGATTCTCAATCGATTGATGAAGCAAAGTTCTAAAAATGGCTGCAAATAAGTTCGGGGAATAGATCACCCATTCCCCGATAAATTATGATTAATACCCTGAATATCTGTATTTTGATTTTATGGAAAATATCCCTCTTCTTTACACTTTTCGATAATAGCGACTCTTAGTTTATCTAAAAAGGCTGTTCGTTTATCAGGCTTACGTTTGATAACCTCTTCTTCTTTTTTATAAATATCACTGAATTTTATGTTAAACAGCTTTTCAAAAGCATTTGCTAAATCACTGAAATGTATTTCCTTACCATCAACCGTTGTAATACATTTTAGATAATAAAGTCCACATACAATTTCCATTATGTCGATGTACTTTGCAATATCTTTATTTAGGTGTAAGGTAGATTTCCATCCAGCTTCAATGTTAATAAAGAATTTGGGAAATTCCATTTGATGATGGAGTAGGTCTAGTTCTTTATTAATAAATGAAAGTATCTTATTGCATGTTATATTTTTTGTTTCATAACAGAAATCTCTTCTGATTTCTAAACTATTTTTTAGTGCCTCAAATTCTATGTAGGTAAGATTTAGTTCTCTAATTAAAGTTTTGTAATCTGATTCATTATTCAAAAAGGTAATTACAGATTCAACAAATTCTCTATATGCCATAAGTAGTTGGGCTTCATCAAAATTTTCTTCTGTGCAAGAAGAGTTGAGAAGACTATATATATTTTGATCTGAAAGGCTCCATTTTGGCATAAGCAATCAAACATGTGTTATACGTTTCGTTTATTGCCGTTCATATTTATTCTTTATTCGTTTCAATAGAGAGTAAATGATAATTTTGTGAAAAGGTCTAATAAAGAAAAAATACATTCGTCCAAGCCAATTGTTATATTTCACAATAGTAGTAATCCTAAGTTCCTGTTTGCAATCTTTATATTCACCACACCACATTGAAACATGAAAATCCAAGTGGCTGTCAGGCATTCCAAAAATTTCTTCATGCTCGTTTTTATCGGACACCATATTTGTAAATCTACTCTTTGTATCCAATCCCAATGGTTTTGCAATAGCGTTTCGTAAATTCATTAACCAATCTATCCATTTAGGAAGTTGGTTAAAAGCTAAATTGCGAAATTTTTCAGGTGTTATTTTCTGATTACAAACTATTTCTCTTGAATAAGAATCCACATAATCGGCAGGTAGATACTTTTCAATCAAGCTGTTTGTTGGTATATTTTTCATCTTACTGCTCTTTAAATTTATTGATAACCATATCCTGCAACTCTTTAAACTGTTTTGCTGATAGATCCGAGCAAACTTGTTGCATGCCAATCAGCATGGAATATTGTATTATCGCCAAATCCATTGCTTGTTTAGCATCCAATCCCGTTGCTTCATTCAGCTTGTTTGCATACTCCAGCCTGATACTGTCCGCTTGCGCTACATAATTTCGTACAATTGGATTGGAATACCCCCACGCCCGTATTACACATTCGTTCCGGATAGAAGCGTATGCTGCCATATCAGCCAATTTCTGCTGTTGTTCTTTGGGAGTGTTCAATTTATCCACTTCACGAATAAACTCAAATGTGTTTACCTCTAACCAATACCTCATCAATGCATCCACATAGCCGTCTATGTTTTTGAAATGATGATAGAATGCACCTTTGGTGATTTGTAATAATCCGCATAGATTATCTATCGTGATTCTTGCAAATCCTTCTTTTTCCAAAACTGTTAGTCCTGTCACGAACCATTGCTTTTTATCTACTTTCTTCATAATTTAAATACATACCATATAGTATGGTATGCAAATGTAATCACTTTATTAAAATAAACAATAGCTTGCCTGTCTCTTTTATTATCATTTCTTGTATTTAAGGTACAACTATCTTTATAGCCATTTGATAGGATAGCCGAGCATACGCTTTAGTTCTTCCATTTCTGCACTATGCCACATTTCATGTTTGAAGCACCAAGATAATGCTTCATATTTATTATTAGCTACTGGATGTTTAAACGGAATAGGTTCTAATTGCTCAAATAATATATCATCATTTAATTGTGATAAATTATCTATGCATATTTCGTGAATGGTATCGAACTGTTTTTTTAGCTCATATGTTGGGATCAAGTTTTTTTCTACTGACCTGTGTAGGGTTCCCATACCATTAAAGATTTTCACATAATCAACGATGGGAATTAATTCTGTGATTTTAGTATTTCTTCCTGTGATACATGTGATAGCATGGAAGTTTTGACTAATCATTAAATGTCCAACTTGCCAAGCAAAATTTGAATCTGTGTTTTGAGGAATTGTGTACCATAAATCTTGTGGTATTTCGGAAATCAAACGATTTACAAAATTCCTCGATTCGATAATCTGTTCTCTTAAAAAATCAATTCTTTTCATTTTTATAATTTGTATACTTATTAGTAAGTAAGTTATTGGAGCAAAAAAATATTAGATATTTAATAATCCCTCCTGTATTGACTTATACACATCATTTTTTAATACTTTATTCATTTGCAAAGAAGATAGCAATGCGGAATGAACCATGAAAGCCTTTGTTCTAGGTGTTTCCGTAAATGAAAAAGCATTATTTTTTAAGCCATTATCTAATAAAGCTGTAAGCCATTTTAGAATTGTGTTTACTAATCCCTGCAACTCTTTCTGCATGTTTTCAGGTAAAGTGTCATAAGATGGCGAAAGTGAGCCAACTATACAAACCCAATGATTCTTGATAAAACTATCGTGCATATGAATATAATTGGAAAACTGTAATTTATAATCCAAACTTTCCCATGTTTTAGTTAGCTCGTTGAAAGCATTTAGATTTCTTCTTATTATCTCTACTCCCAAATCTGACTTTGAAGGGAAATAATAATGAATAGCTGCATTCTTTATATTCAACGCTTTAGATATGTCTGCATAACTAAAAGAATTGTAGCCAATAGAGCGAATCAACTCACTCCCTAATCTTATTATTTCATTTCTAGTATCATTCATGACGCAAATATATGCAATTTACTTAGTAGTAAGTATAAAATGGACGGTTTTAACATCTTGTATGTTCACTGTGTATAATTTCTATCCATTTGTTCGGTCAGTTATAACCACTTCATACCACTTTCAGACAGTTTTTAAAACGGCTCTTGATTCTTCTTTCATTTGCCGATGAAAATAGAATCAACACGTTTTATAAACCATTAAAATTAAAAGTATGGAAGTAGTAACCATTGAAAAGAGAACCTTTTCGTATGTCTGCGCACGGTTCACAGAGTTTGCCAAACGGATAGACAGTTTGTGCAGCACTCATACACAGAAAGTAGAAAATTGGCTGGATAGTCAGGAAGTGTGCTTGTTGTTGGGCTTTAGCAAACGGACGTTACAGTATTACCGGAGTAGCGGAAGATTGGCTTATTCTCAAATAGGCAGTAAGATTTATTATAAATCTGCTGATATTGAAAGAATTATTGCAGACAGTGAAACACTGAATCAATCACCCAAACAAACCACGCCTTATGAAAAGAACTAAAGAAGATTATCCGTCCTTCAATTTGTTTTCTATTGTCGGCACATGGGAAAGCATTAATCTGAATCCTACGGTTATCATCTACCGGAACGACAAAGATTATCTTCTTTCTATTATATATGTATCGGAAACCACCAAACAGGCTTCTCCTGCTACGTATGAGATACAGAAAGATGGTAGCCAGTATTTTATTGTCACTGCATCCAAACGGCTCTATATTGATTATGATCCGGCAAAAGATGTACTTAGCATTTCATCATTAGGTGATTATCTGCGTAACTAACTTATCAACCAGCTAATCATATAACTGATTAGCTATCTAGCAATCTTGAAATCAATATTTCAATAAAACAATTTTTCAATCATGGAACTTATAAATAAAGATACCCCGCAAGTCAAAGAATTTATTTCTTCGCTTGATTCAATGCTGAATGGTATTGAAGCTATTGTCAAGCACTACAAGCCCCACCTGAACGGAGAACGTTTTCTTTCTAACCATGAAGTTTCCAAGAAACTGAATGTCAGTTTGCGAACCCTACAAGAATGGCGAGATACAGGATTAATCCCCTTTATCCAGATAAAAGGCAAAATCATCTACCGCCAAAGTGATATTGACAAACTGCTCCAAAAGCACTACTTTGAAAGTTGGAAGGAATAACCTGCCACCCTCGAAAACATTGTTTTTCGGAATTTAATTTGAATCATTGACTTATCCAGTGAAGTATTTAGTCTGTGCAAGTCTTTAGATGAAAATACGCTCGAACATAGTGAGAGGAAGATTTTCTTCTAAACCGAAGGCTTGGACTTGAACAGGCTAAATGCGGAACTTACCTTTGTCAATGTTTCATATTGAGTTCTGAAAAACTTACTTTAAAAGAAAATGAATTTTGAAAAGTAATTTATATATGGATATAGTAGCAATAGAAAGAGTTTCCTTCGATTCTTTTAGAAAGAAGCTGGAACAGATTATATCATTGGCAGATAATACTTCTTTATCTCCCTCTGATATGTGTATTGAGAAAGAATGGATAGAAGGCAAGACATTGGCAGCCTCGCTAAATATTTCTCTGCGAATATTACAGTCTTTACGGGAGAGCGGCAAACTTTCTTTTTCGACTGTTGGCAAGAAAGTATATTATAAGGTTGCCGAAGTACAAAAATTATTGGATTCAGGTAGAATAAAAGTAACCATTAAAGAATAATTGCTTATGGATTTGTACACGAATGAGGATAGCCAAGAATTATTGCAATCGTTAGATAGGGCTTTACCTTATATAGAATATGCATTGAAGAATAATAAGCCCATGTTTGAGGGTGAACGGTATCTGACAAGTGACGAACTTTGTTCTATACTCAAAATCAGCCGTAGAACTTTACAGTATTATCGGGATGGTGGCATTTTCCCTTTTATTCAACTTCCGGGCAAAGTGCTGTTTCGTGAATCAGATATTAGGAGGGTTTTGGAAGATAGGTTTCGTTCTGCCTATCAACTAGATTACTAGCTTTTCATGAGTTCACTTAATATTTTTGCTGCACTTGCAGAAAGTTCTGTAGGAGTGAATACAATATTATTATTACTTATAGCTAATAATAGATTACTGATAAGGAGCATGCCATTGGCAATATCTTTTAGATTCGAAATACTTAAGTCATCATTGTATTTGGCTATTTCTTCAAGGATATTTTTAATAGTATTCTTCTTTGCATTATAATCAATAAAATAAACGCTAATAAGACTTGCTTGCCACTTGACTATTAACTCATTTCCGATTTGTTCCATAATTATATTGGGATTTTTAACATGAGGTAAATATACAAAAAAATGGGATTAGTAGTAATATGAGAAAATAAATTTGTGAAAAACGGCTACCGTCCGATTGGGTTAGGTAGCCGTTTTCATCTTTAGGTGGTTTTAGTAGAGAAGTTCTCCCGTACATTCTGCATATCCCGGAGAATACTTTGATCCAAGACTTTGGCGTAACGCTGTGTCATTTTCGTATTGGTATGACCGAGCATTTTAGCTACATTTTCCAGTGATACATTATTCGCTAAGGCAATAACGGTCGAAAATGTGTGCCGCCCGGTGTGCGTGCTCAAGCTCTTTTTGATACCGCAGAAATCAGCAATTTCTTTCAGATAACTATTCATTTTTTGATTACAAGGCACAGGTAATAGTGTGTCTTTCTTTTTCGCCAGTGGATGTCCTTTGTATTTATCCAATATAGCTAAAGGAATATCCAAAAGAGGAATATTACACATGATTTTCGTTTTCTGTCTGGCTTTCCTTATCCACAAATTCCCCTGATTGTCAGGTACAAGATGTTCGGGTTTTAATTCCGATACATCTATGAACGCTAACCCAGTCCAGCATTGGAACAGGAAAATATCACGCACTAAATCCAGTCGGGGAATATCAAATACTTTGTTTTGCATAGCTTCTAATTCTTCTTTCGTTAGAAACTCCTTGTGTACTTCCTGCTCATGGAAACGGATATTGATAAATGGGTCTTTCTCCATCCAATCATTTGCTAGTGCCATATTGGTGATTTTCTTCACCACTTTCATGTAGCGGATTACCGTATTTTCCTGTAAATCCTTCTTTGCTTTCAGGAAATGAATGTAGTCCTGAATGATAGCATGACTTATTTCTTTCATGGGAATATCTTTTAAATGATACTCTTTCAAAGCCATCTCTTTGAAATACCTTAAACAAGTATCAAATCGGGAGATAGTTACTTTGGCGTAGTCCTTGCCAATCAATTCACGACATTTGTCGTTATGCTCCTGAAAAACCTCAAAGAACATCATGTGCTTTTCATCCAGTCCAAGAAAACGTCTTTTAATCTCCATCGGGTTGATGAGCTTATTTTCATCTTCCAAATTTCGATGAATATCGTATAGGCGTAGTTTTACCGATTCAAGATAGCGGTTTACCTCTACTGATTTAGCGTCTTTGCCTGTACACTTTTCTTTAGCTTGCGACCAAAGTTCAGGTTTAACGGTTCTTTTTAGCTGCATTTCAGCTAATTGACCTTGAATTGTTATCCGCAACATGATAGGTGTTTCACCTGATTTTACTGTTCTTGTTTTGCGGATGAAGAACAGTACGTTGAAAGTCTGTCGTTTCATACTCTAAAAATTAATGTTTAAAGTTACTGAATCGTGCAGAATAGCAAGAATTAAACGATAAGACAATCAACGACTTACGGTACAATTCGTGGACATTTTTTTCGAGACTAAAATTGTCCACGATTTAGCACTACGGAAGTGCGTTATTTTGCCAAAAATATGCGGATTGGGAGAAAAAGAAAATCCCTGAAATGTTTAATTTTCAGGGATTTACCAAATTTGAAGTCTTTTAAAAGTGGTGCCACCAGGAATCGAACCGGGGACACAAGGATTTTCAGTCCTTTGCTCTACCAACTGAGCTATGGCACCTTTCTCGTTTGCGGGTGCAAAGATAAGTATATTTTTTAATACTGCAATAACTTAGAGAGAATTTTTCGTCTACTTAGGGAGAAAGAAAAAAAACTTTTCTTTCTAGGTAGAATAAATATGCAAATGTAGTATCATTTATTCGGTATATTTTATACTTTTACGAGTCAAAACGATCAGGGCACTACAAACAATAGAATATATTATTATGGCATTACAGTTTGTTACAGTTGTTTTATTAGCTGGATTCATTTATCTACTGATTAAGTATCAGTCGGTTAAGAAGAAAATGATATTGGAAACATCTGTAATGCTGCATGAATCCAAAGAGTTGACTTCCATACTACAGAATATAAACGTTTACTATCTGTTGATTGACAGAGACCTCATCGTCCACAATACCAATTATTATACACTGAATCATTTGACTCCTGCGCAGGGAGAAGAAAAAAGAGTCGGAGATTTATTGCATTGCAGAAATGCGATAGTAGCCGGAGAATGCGGGAAACATGAACAGTGTAAGTTGTGCTGTATACGTACATCTATAAGCAAGGCTTTTTATGAGAAGAGAAGCTTTAAGAAACTGGATGCCTCTATGCAACTTTTAAGTGAGGATGAAAAGACGGTTATTCCCTGTGATGTTTCTGTTTCGGGCACTTATCTGAAAATAAATGGTGAAGAACGTATGGTGCTGACAGTCTATGATGTGACGGAACTTCGAAATATGCAGCGCCTGCTGGATGTAGAAAGAGAAAATGCGATTTCTGCCGACAAACTTAAGTCTGCCTTTATCGCTAATATGAGTCACGAAGTCCGTACTCCGTTGAATGCCATTATCGGATTCTCTGGGTTGATGGCTACGGCTACCAGCGAGGAGGAAAAGAAGATGTATACCGATATTATCTCTGAAAATAATGAGCGGTTATTGCGACTGGTAAATGATATCTTCGATCTTTCGCAAATAGATGCAGGCGTGTTGAACTTTGTATATTCGGAGTTTGATGCCAATGATCTGCTGAGGGAGCTGGAAGGACTTTTCGGAATGAGGCTGAATGAGAATCCTTTGGTGACACTGGTCTGTGAAGCACATCTGGAACCGATTATGATGCATTCGGAGAAGCAGCGTATTATTCAGGTATTGACGAACTTGCTTCATAATGCGATGAAATTTACTAAAACAGGTGAAATCCGTTTCGGATGTCGTATGGAAGGCACGGATGAAGTCTATTTTTATGTATCGGATACCGGTATCGGCATTCCGAAGGAGGAGCAGGAAAAGATATTCTCCCGTTTTACGAAGCTTGATCGGGAGATGCAGGGAACAGGGCTTGGACTGACACTTTCGCAAACAATTGTTCATAATCTTGGGGGAAGATTCGGTGTAGAATCGGAAGTCGGTAAGGGTAGTACTTTTTTGTTCATCTTGCCTTTGGTTACGAAGAAAGAAATAACAAATGATAAGATATGAATAATCCCACCTTGAATATTTCCTGATTCAAGGTGGGATTATTTATGTAAACAATATGTTTAGCTTTTAAGATTTAGGTGCACCCGCATCTTTAATTCCGGAATCTGGCGATCCGTTGCTTGCTGCGGTATTTCCACCGGAAGGAGCTGGATTGCTTGTCGGAGTAGAACCGGAGGTTGTAGAGCCTGCGCTTGCCGGACCGGAAGTTGGGGTACTTGCTGGTCTGGCAGTAGCGGAACTGACCGGACTTGCAGACGATGTCGAAGCAGAAGCCGGACGAGCGGCATTTGCACTGTTGGCAGTAACACCGACAGTAACAGCCTGAGGCTGAACTTCCCAATGGAACGGCTCGAAATTAGAGTTTGGATCTACCCAAGACGGTTTCTTGGATGCGTAGATGATAAACGGAGCAACGACTACGATCAATGCACCGATGATCAATACGGAGAACCAAACGGTATTGCTACCGGTAGAAATCTGGCTGGGCGGGATAAAGCTCAGAATGAATGCGAGCAATGAACCACAGAAGCCAAGACCACCAATGAACCACATTAAACCGTTACCGGATTTACCGATACGGAACGGACGATTCAATTTCTTCATCTTATAACGCAGTGCGATAGCTCCGGAGAACATCAACAGATACATAATCAGATAAAGAATCACTGTCAGCTGTGACAGAATCTGATAGAAACTCTGTACGGAAGGCATAACGACGAACAACAAACTCAGTACAGTCACAGCGATACCCTGCACGAACAAGATATTCTTCTGTACACCCAGTTTGTTTGTTTTCTGGAAGAACGGAGGCATATAACCTGCTTTACCTACGGCAAAGATACCTTTTGACGGACCTGCAACCCATGTCAGCACACCTGCCAACACTCCGAATGCAAGAGCGATAGCGATGATCGGTGACAACCAGGAAGCGTGAATGTATCTGAAATAGTTATCGAAACCGACGAGCAGACTCTGAGTTAAGTTAATATCCTTAGCAGGGATGATAACGCCCAATGCGAAGGTTCCCAATACGAAGATAAGAACAGTGATCAGCGCACCGATAAATACGGCTTTCGGATAGTTCTTGGAAGGGTTCTCTACGTCTTTTACGTGGATACCGCCCATTTCCATACCGGCATAAAACAGGAAGATACTGGCAGCAAGGACGACGTTATCGAAGTTGGTAAAGTCAGGGAAGAAGCTGCTGTGGAAATCCATATTGGATTGTCCTCCAGTTGCCAGATAGATAATACCTAATATAATCAGCAAAGCGGCCGGAATAATCGTACCCACCATACCACCGATTTTGGCTACCTTACCAACCCAGCTCATACCTTTCAGAGAAATGAATGTAGCCAGCCAGTAGATGATAAGAACTACGACGAGGGTGTAATACTTGTTGTTTGCCAGCGACATATCATGTACGTCGTTCATTCCGATGAAGGCGATGGATACGGCACCGAATGTCAATACGGTAGGATACCAGATCGTACTTTCGATCCATTGTACCCAGATGGCGAGGAATCCCAGTTTCTTGCCGTAGGCTTCGCCTACCCACCGGAACACACCACCTTGCTTATCCTGAAACATAGCTGCCAGTTCAGCTGCTACGAGCGATGTCGGGATAAGGAAGACAATCGCCGCGAAAAGATAGTAGAAGGCCGAACTCATTCCGTATACGGCCTCGGCTGGTAGCCCACGCAATGATACTACTGCCGTAACGTTCATGATAGCCAGGGTAAACACGCCCAGCTTCACTGCATTTTTAATATTTGCCATAAGTTAAGGTTTTAAGTGAAAAATATTTTAAAGTCAGTGTTATAACAACATTTTGCGTGAGATGTTTCCGCAATCTCTTTCAAAGTTCGTTAATTAACATCACCGGATGGCTCAATTGTAAACCTCCGGACGCCTGTTCCGAAACAATCGCTTTCTCAGATTGTTTCTAAGCATTATAAGTTACATAAGAATCATTTTATTATAAATTAAGTAGTTATGAAATCAGCGCTTTCCGATTTTATTCTGGGGAAAAAGGGGATTTATGGCATTCTCCACATTATTATATTGTTAATGTCCCTTTTTCTGGTTATTAGTATTTCGATCGATACGTTTAAGGGGATTCCTTTTTATACACAGTCCTCGTACATGAAGATCCAGTTGTGGATTTGCATCTGGTTCCTGTTCGATTTTGTACTGGAGTTTTTTCTGGCAAAGCATAAGTGGCGTTATATACGGACGCACTTTATCTTTTTGCTGGTGGCGATCCCTTATCAGAACATCATTGCGTATTACGGGTGGACCTTTTCTCCCGAAGTCACTTACCTGCTCCGGTTTATTCCTTTGCTGAGAGGGGGATACGCATTGGCCATCGTAGTGGGCTGGCTCACCTATAACCGGGCTTCCAGCCTGTTCGTCTCCTATCTGACGATGTTGCTGGCAACGGTCTATTTCGCCAGCCTTGCCTTCTTTGTCCTTGAACATAAAGTGAATCCGTTGGTCACGGATTATGGAGACGCTTTGTGGTGGGCATTTATGGATGTGACTACCGTCGGGTCGAATATAATCGCGATGACGACCACCGGAAGAGTACTCTCCGTACTGCTGGCAGCTTTGGGAATGATGATGTTCCCGATCTTTACAGTCTATATTACGAATCTGATTCAGCAGTCTAATCAAAAGAAAAAGCAGTATTATGCGGAAGAGGAAGAAAAGACGGCGTCTGCATAGGGGACATAATCCTTTTTTATAAGGTCAGACTCATATCCGTATCGATTTGTATTGGGATGATACACAGTGCGATATGAGTCTCTATATTCTCAACGTGTTCTCATACCTTTGAGAAATTTTTCTCAAAGGTATGAGAATATTAGTGTTCAAGTACATTGTTTTTTTGAATAGAGTACTTAAGGAAAATAGAAGTAAGATATTGATAGTAGAAAAGGTTACTATCCCTTTGAAGGATAGCAACCTTTTGTTTTTCTCATAGAGCGGATAAACTAGTCGACTACGATCAAGTGATTGTCACTGAATACATTCAGTCCCAGTTTATTCATGACATATTGGATAGCCAATTGTGCTTTTACCGAATTGCCTGCACCATCCAAAGGAGGAGCGAATGCGGCAATACCGAACTGCCCGGGCAATACGCCCATTACACCACCGCCTACACCGGTTTTAGCCGGAATGCCGGAGGTATACATCCAGTCTCCTGTATGCTCGTAGAAACCTACGGCAGCGATCATTGCAGTGATCTTGGGAGCGAGGCTGGCATCGAATACTTCTTTCTTTGTCACCGGATTCACACCACCGTTGGCGATTGTTCCGGCTGCCACAGAAAGCTGCAAGGCCGTTACTCCCAATGAGCATTGGCGGGTATACAGGTCCAGCGCCATATCCGGATCATCATAAATACGGTTGTAGTTCTTCAGCAACCACGCAATGGAGCGGTTGTTGAAGTTCGTATCCGATTCGGATTTGTACAATTCATCAATCAGCTGGGGAGCGCTGCCGCATAAATCGGTCACGTTCTCTACGATGGCATCCCACTTCTTGGCAGAGTCGCCGATAGGTTGTACCATACTGCAGGCGGAGATGGCACCGGCGTTTACCAACGGGGTAGACGGATGGTCATTTTCCAGCAGGATAGCAATGATTGAATTGAAAGGCAGGCCCGTTGCGTCAGCTCCGATCTTGTCTAATATTTCTTTGGCACCATATTGGCGCAGTGCAAGGATAGCCGTATGTACTTTGGATACGGATTCGATGCCGAAGCGGTAGTCAGTATCTCCCACATGGATGGTCTGCCCGTTGAGCAGGCAGACACTGATTCCAAAGAGATCTTTGTTGACATTGGCCAGATAAGGGATATAGTCGGCATTCTTACCGCCTGTATTCGTTTTCACCTGATCGTATGCCTCCTGTACCACTTCTTTCAATTGAGCGAGTGTTACTTTTTTGTCCATAGATCAATTTATTTTTTAACGGTTTTATGACGACGACCACCGTGATTGAACATCTTGGCTTCTACCGGAAGATTCTTTTCCTGAGCCATGCGGGTAGGAGTCGGGAAATCAAGTTTTTCCAGTTCGGCAATTGCGTTCTTGATATCACCCAGCAACATATCTGCCATGTCGCGGCTGAATCCCTGGCGGACAACCACACGCATTACTACATAATCTTCCAGCTTGGAAGGCAATGTATAAGCCGGAACCATCCAGCCGTGCTGAGACAGTTTGTCCTGCAGATCGTACAATGTCCACTTGGCACTCTTTGCATATTCCGGTTTCAGATACCAGATGAACAATGGGTTCACTACATTTTCGGAGTAGTTGACGAACGGAGCCATCTTGGCGATTTCACCGTGGATGTATTTGGCAATCTGCAAAGAATTATATTGTACTTCCTTGTAACCTTGGAATCCCAAACGGATGAATTGATAGTATTGTCCCAGAATCTGAGCGGCAGGACGAGAGAAGTTCAAGCCGACCTGAGTAATGTTGGCACCCAGATAGTTGACGCTGAATGACATTTCTTCGGGCAGGTATTCTTTGCCTTTCCAGCAAACCCAGCCAAGTCCCGGATATACCAGACCGAACTTATGACCAGATACACTGATAGAAAGTACCCATTTCAGACGGAAATCCCACTTCGTGTCCGGATAGAGGAACGGAAGAATGAAACCACCACTGGCGGCATCTACGTGGATAGGAATGTCATAACCGGTTTTGGCGTTGTAAGCGTCGAGAGCTTTGTCCAGTGCTTCAACGTCATCGTTCAGTCCTGTCCATGTAACACCTTGGATAGGTACAACACAGATCGTGTTTTCATCACACATCTTCAGCGCTTCTTCGGGGTCGAGAGTGGTCTTTTCAAGAGTCAAAGGCACTTCGCGCATTTCGATCTGCCACAGTTGCGCGAACTTTTCCCATACAACCTGGAAACCTGTTGAGATAACGAAGTTAGGTTTGTCAAACGGTTTACCTTGAGCTTGTCTTTTCTTACGCCAGCGCAACCATGCAGCTACACCGCCCAGCATACAAGCTTCGGAAGAACCGATTGCCAACGCACCGGTTTTCCATGTATCTTTTTCCGGAGAGTTCCACAAGTTGGCGACGATGTTGATACATTTGCCATTCATTACGGCGATACGAGGATATTCGGTTTCATCAATATAGTTGATGTTGATTGCCTCGTTCATCAGCTTGGTAGCGTAATCGTCCATATAAGTGGTTACGAAAGTAGCTAAGTTCAAGCGTGGCTGAGTCTGGGCAAAAGTTTCATCTTTAACCATTTGGTAAGCGACTTCAGGGGTGGTTGGACCATCAGGAATTCTTTCTACCGGAGAGGGTTGTAACATTCTGTCTGAACCGAATACGTCGGTTTTTGCATCACCTTTTCTGAAATTTAAATCTTCCATACTAATTTGTTTTTTTAAAGGTTTAGGGCGATGGGGATTTTCCCCGTCGAATTTCCCTCAACAACAGCAGATGGTTTTGAAAGTTTTCGGCTTTTACATTATTTGGCGTTTATTAAGGGGCGGCTTTGGGGCAGGCGTAAGGTGGGGGGAACGGAAATAAAAAAGGCAAGAAGGGGTTGTTTCCCTCTTGCCTTTGGCTATTCGCTGACAACTGGCAGCTTATAGTTATCTGATACCTATTGAATTGTGTTGTTAAGGTTTAGCGGAAGTCCTTCAGTTCTTCCTGCAGTTTTTGGCGGGTGAAGAATATGCGGCTCTTTATCGTACCTAACGGCAGGTTCAGCTTTTCTGCGATTTCGCGGTACTTGAAGCCGGAAACGTGCATGGCGAAAGGCACTCTGTATTCTTTGGGTAATGAGTTGACTACACGGTGCATCTCTTTCAGGTCATAGGCTTTTTCGGTACTTTCAAACCCTGTGTCCTGCGGTAAATTCAGGTGGTAAAGGTTGTCCGTCCGGTCAACGAATGTCTGGTCACGAACTACTTTGCGGTAGTTGTTGATAAAGATATTGCGCATGATGGTATACATCCATCCTTTAAAATTTGTGTCAGGCATATATTTATCTTCATTGTCTAATGCTTTTAATGATGTTTCCTGCAACAAATCGTTTGCTTCTTCGCGGTCGGTTGTCAGCTTATAAGCGAAACGGAGTAATTCGTCTTGTACTCCTACTAAATCTTTTCTGAAGCTTACACTTTTCATATACGTTGCTTTTTAAATTGTGAATATTCGTTGTTAAATTTCGATGATGCAAGTTTACGGGATTTTTTTAAGTACGGCGGGGGTGAAACTGACGGAATTTAGCCTAAAAACTGTTTGCGGATAGTTTTTAGGCCATAATCTGATAGTTTTTGGGTGTTTTTCACCCGTTTTTTGAATATTCACTGTTGCCTCATTTGAACTTTATAAGGTAATCATTGTTTTCATCAGACCTAAACTTTTAACGAACCGGTATATGAAAATACAAACTGGAAGGGGAACAATACCTCTTATCACTTTAATAGCTATTTGGTCTATCTCGGCATTGACCTCTTTGCCGGGGCTGGCTGTTTCGCCTATATTGGGCGACCTTACCAAAATCTTTCCGAAAGCGACCGACCTGGATATTCAGATGTTGACTTCGCTGCCATCGTTGCTGATTATCCCTTTTATCCTTTTGGGTGGTAAGCTCACGGAAAAGGTTGATTTTGTCCGTATCCTGAAAATCGGACTCTGGCTCTTTGCAGCAAGCGGTATCTTGTATCTGATCTCCAACAAAATGTGGCAATTAATCGTCGTGAGTGCCCTGCTGGGCATCGGCTCCGGACTGATTATTCCGCTGTCCACGGGATTAATCTCAAAATACTTTGTGGGTACTTACCGGGTGAAACAATTCGGATTGAGTTCTGCCATTACCAATTTTACATTGGTGATAGCTACTGCCGTGACCGGATATCTGGCGGAAGTCAGCTGGCATTTGCCGTTTTTGGTCTATCTGCTCCCTTTGATTTCTATTCTGCTGGTCGGTCACTTAAAAGAGAGCCGGTCTGACGCCGCCGTCGAACCTTCTTCTCAAAGTACCGCGCCATCCGGACAAACGGCTGCCGCAGATACCGGAGGAAGTAAATATGGAATCCATATCAGGCATCTGCTTCAGATCATGCTTTTCTACGGAGTGACGACTTTTATTGTGCTGGCAGTCATATTCAACCTTTCTTTCCTGATGGAGAAACACCATTTCTCCAGTGGCAATTCGGGACTGATGATCTCGCTTTTCTTTTTAGCGATTATGGCTCCGGGTTTCTGTCTGGACAAGATAGTGGATGAACTGAAAGAGCGTACCAAAGCATACAGCCTCCTGTCTATGGCTGTGGGGCTGGCGCTGATCTGGATTGCCCCGATCGAATGGCTGATTATTCCGGGATGTATCCTGGTCGGTTTGGGATATGGCATTATTCAGCCTATGCTGTATGATAAAACGACACATACGGCACTGCCTCAAAAGGCGACAATGGCATTGGCTTTTGTAATGATGATGAATTATCTCGCCATCTTGCTTTATCCTTTTATTATAGATTTTCTCCAAAATCTGTTTCATACCCAGTCGCAAGAGTTTCCTTTTGTCTTCAACTTGTTGATAACTATTGTCACATTCTTTTGGGCTTACCTGCGCCGCGATACCTTTTTGTTTAACGATCAACTGAAATAAAAAAAGATGAAGAATAAGAAACTGGAAGCCAATCTGAGTATGGCTGTATCAAAAATATTCAGCGGTTTGAATATGAATGCCCTGAAGTATCTGCTTCCCCTATGGATGAGCCCGTTGACAGGTGCGACACTTCGTTGCACCTTTGCCGCCGCTGCATTTTGGGTGATCGGATGGTTCATGCCGCCGGAAAAGTCATCCGCCAAAGACAAATGGCTGCTTTTCCTGTTAGGGGCATTCGGACTGTACGGCTTTATGTTTCTTTATCTGGCGGGATTGAGTAAAACGACTCCTGTATCCAGTTCCATATTTACCAGTCTGCAGCCTATCTGGGTGTTTCTGATTATGATTTTCTTTTATAAGGAGAAGGCGACATGGAAGAAAATTCTTGGAATCTCAATCGGACTGGTCGGTGCACTGGTCTGCATCCTGACCCAACAGAGCGATGATTTGGCCTCCGATGCTTTCGTGGGGAATATGCTTTGCCTGATCAGTTCCATCGTTTATGCTGTCTATCTGATTCTGAGTCAGCGTATCCTTTCATCTATCGGGGCGATGACTATGTTGAGATATACATTCTCCGGTGCGGCGGTTTCTGCTATTATTGTGACATTTATTACAGGATTCGATGCGCCGGTGTTCTCTATGCCGTTCCATTGGACACCTTTCCTGATATTGATGTTTGTACTCATATTTCCGACAACGATCAGCTATATGTTGCTTCCGGTCGGTCTGAAGTATCTGAAAACAACAGTCGTCGCGATCTACGGTTATCTGATTCTGATTGTTGCGACCATTGCTTCTCTGGCTCTCGGACAGGACCGTTTTAGCTGGACGCAGACGTGTGCCATCATTTTTATTTGTATCGGCGTTTATCTGGTTGAGGTAGCCGAAAGCAAAGACAAGTCGCCGGACCCCTTGAAGAAATAATCATATATAATGTATGATATGAAAAAAAGCGGGCGCCCTTCTCAGGGTGCCCGCTCGCTTATGTCGTCATCATGTTTTATAGAGAGGAGCTGATTGCTTGCGCAATGGATTTAAATTCTTCATCCGATAATTTCAGTTTCGGATTGGAGAACAACATATCCGATTCCTTCTGAATAGGAATTAAGTGGATATGGGCATGCGGTACTTCCAGGCCGATAACCGCTTCGCCTACCTTTTTACAAGGGAAGGCTTTTTCGATGGCACGGGCTATCTTCTTTGCGAATACGTGCATTGCTGCGAGGTCTTCGTCACTTAAATCGAAGATGTAGTCTACTTCCTGTTTGGGGACTACCAGCGTATGTCCCTTTACCAATGGATTGATATCAAGAAAAGCAAAAAAACGATCGTTTTCCGCTATCTTGTAGCAAGGAATTTCGCCTGCGATGATTCTACTGAATATTGTTGCCATAATCTTTGATAGATAAAAGAAGGCAAGCCTCACACGGAGACCTGCCTTTCTGTTAAATTGATATGTTTACTACTTCTAATGCAATTTTACCCTGCGGTACGGTAATTTCTGCAATATCACCTACTTTCTTGCCAAGCAGACCTTGTGCAATCGGGGTGTTTACGGAAATCTTGCCTTCTTTCAGGTTAGCTTCGCTTTCGGAAACGATGGTATAAGTCATCTTCATGCCATTTTTGACGTTCTTCAGCTCCACTTTGTTCAGAATCTGTACAGAGTCTGTCTTTAGTTTGGACTCGTCGATGATCTTGGCATCTGCAATGACCGTTTTCAATTTGTTGATGCGCATTTCAAGCATCCCCTGTGCTTCTTTGGCTGCATCATATTCTGCATTTTCCGACAAGTCGCCTTTATCCCTTGCTTCGGCTATAGCCGCAGAGATTTTGGGGCGTTCCACTGTTTCCAGTTCCTTTAATTCTGCCATTAACTTTTTGTAACCTTCTTCTGACATATAAGCCATGATGTTTTTCCTCCTTTTATTTAAAATGGTCATATAAACAAAAAAGAATTCCAACATGGCACATGTTGGAACCCTCTCTTCAATTATTTCTCTGCAAAGATAGACTTTTAAGTGATATCTGTCAAGTGAAAAATGATGCTATGTAACATATTTAAATGAAATATGCTAAATTATAACAACTTAGAGTAATGACTTGACGGATGCTTCGAGGTCTTTGATGTCTTCGCCGCGGAGCTTCAGTTCGTTGTTCCGGTTGATCAGGAAGATGGATGGAACCTGGCGAACATTATATACAGCTACGTTGGTCGAGTAGACACCGTTGCCGTCACGTACGCAAACCCAGGGCAGGTTGCCTGCTGCGGTTTTCCAGTAGTGCTCGTCTGCGTCGAGAGATACCTGATAGATTTCCAGCCCATCCTTTGCGTATTTATTATATAGTTCGCGAAGCATCATATTGTGAGGCGCTCCTGCCGGTGACTGGAATACGGAGAAATCCAGCAGCACTACTTTCCCTTTCAGGTCGGTCAGTTTGCGGGTATTTCCTTTCACGTCACGCAGGGCGATGTCGATAATACCGGTCTCGATGATCTTGTCCTGTGGAATTTCCAGAGACTTGCTCTGTGGCTGACGGGTATTTTTCATCCCTTTGATTACGATATTATATAGATTTTTTGAACGTACAGCATCCGGATATGTATTGTTGAGGCTGGTAGCGACAGCTGCAAAACATTTTACATCGTCCTTGTTGTTCAGCGGATCGAAGATCAGATAGTCATTCAGCTTTTGGAACAGGGCGAAGTAAGCGGCTGCCGTGTTGGGAGCTGCGAATATATAATTCACTTTGACGTCCTCCTTATAGTTCTTCAGCAGTGTTGCGAGGTTCTCTTCAAACGTATCGTGTCCCAGTTTGTTGGCACGCAGCGCATTCAGTTGCTCGTCCACATTCTTTTGAAGATTGATTTGTTTCAGCGTCAGTTCCTTTATCTTACTGCTGTTTTCAGATCCTTCTACCGTGTAGGCGGTAGAGAAATCAACGTATGGAGCGTTGATCTGTAGCGTTTCGATAGAATCCACAGAAAAGTTGATGACTTTGTTGTCTACCCGCAAGCGATAAAACTCGGGTGATTCGGGGCGGGGTTGTTTAAACTTGAATGTACCTTCTCCTTTCAATTTAACCGAATCAAGCGGAACAATACCTTCCAGACCGGAAGCTTCGAGATAAAGCATTTTCCCGTCGGCCCCTGATATGTCTCCGTTCACTTCAAACTCAGGACCGGAACTACAAGCTGTAATGGTAAGTGCGGCAAGCGCTACAAAAGTTATCTTTTTCATATCTCGTGTGTTTTTTAAGAGTTGCAAATATACGTCTTTTCAAGATTACTCAAAGCTTTTTGCCTGCTTCTTCACCTCTATTTTGCAAAAAAAACATATAGCGTCTAACTTTTTAGCTCATTTCCACCTGATTACAACGAGAAATGTATATCTTTGCAGGAATTTTGAAAGAAAAGTATAGATAAAACAATTTTTATGATTAACCCAATTGTTAAGACGATCGAGTTACCTGATGGAAGAACCATCACACTCGAGACGGGAAAGTTGGCAAAACAGGCAGACGGTTCTGTAATGCTACGCATGGGAAACACCATGTTATTAGCTACTGTTTGTGCCGCTAAAGATGCAGTTCCCGGAACAGATTTCATGCCTTTGCAGGTAGAGTATAAAGAAAAATTTGCGGCATTCGGCCGTTTTCCTGGTGGCTTCACCAAGAGAGAAGGTAGAGCTTCCGATTATGAGATTTTGACTTGTCGTCTCGTTGACCGCGCTCTCCGCCCACTATTCCCTGATAATTATCACGCAGAAGTATATGTAAATATCATCCTTTTCTCTGCTGACGGTGTAGATATGCCGGATGCACTGGCCGGATTGGCAGCTTCTGCAGCACTCGCTGTTTCAGATATTCCTTTCAACGGACCGATCTCGGAAGTACGTGTAGCACGTATCGACGGTCAGTTTGTAATCAATCCTACTTTTGACCAACTGGAAAAAGCTGATATGGACCTGATGGTTGCCGCTACTTATGATAACATCATGATGGTAGAAGGCGAAATGCACGAAGTATCTGAAGCTGAACTGCTGGAAGCAATGAAGGTAGCTCACGAAGCTATCAAAGTGCATTGCAAGGCTCAGATGGAGCTGACTGAAGAAGTAGGCAAGACAGTGAAACGTGAATATAACCATGAAGTAAACGATGAAGAATTGCGTAAGGCAGTTCGTGAGGCTTGTTATGACAAGGCTTATGCAGTAGCTGCTTCCGGAAATAACAACAAGCACGAACGTTTCGATGCTTTTGATGCTATCCGCGAAGAGTTCAAGGCTCAGTTCTCTGAAGAAGAACTTGAAGAAAAAGCTCCGCTGATCGACCGTTACTATCATGATGTAGAAAAAGAAGCGATGCGTCGTTCAATTCTTGACGAAGGCAAGCGCCTGGATGGTCGTAAGACTACTGAAATCCGCCCGATCTGGTGTGAGGTTGGTCCTCTGCCCGGTCCTCACGGATCTGCTATTTTCACTCGTGGTGAAACTCAGTCTCTGACTTCTGTCACTTTGGGTACGAAGCTCGACGAAAAGATTATCGACAATGTATTGGAACACGGAAAAGAACGTTTCCTGCTGCACTATAACTTCCCTCCTTTCTCTACAGGCGAAGCAAAAGCTCAACGTGGTGTAGGCCGTCGTGAAATCGGTCACGGTCACTTGGCTTGGCGTGCCTTGAAAGGACAGATTCCTGCTGACTATCCATACGTAGTACGTGTTGTTTCGGAAATCCTCGAATCTAACGGTTCTTCTTCTATGGCTACCGTATGTGCCGGAACATTGGCATTGATGGATGCCGGTGTGAAGATCAAGAAGCCGGTATCGGGTATTGCTATGGGACTGATCAAGAATCCGGGCGAAGAAAAATATGCTGTATTGTCTGACATCCTCGGTGACGAAGACCACCTCGGAGATATGGACTTCAAGGTAACCGGAACAAGAGACGGTATCACTGCTACTCAGATGGATATCAAGGTAGACGGTCTGTCTTACGAAATTCTGGAACGTGCTTTGAACCAGGCTAAAGAAGGACGTATGCACATCCTCGACAAGATCACCGAGACAATCGCTGAACCGCGTGCTGACCTGAAAGACCATGCTCCTCGCATTGAAACAATGACTATTCCTAAAGAATTTATCGGAGCTGTAATCGGCCCTGGTGGAAAAATCATTCAAGGTATGCAGGAAGAGACCGGTGCTGTTATCACTATCGAAGAAACAGACGGTATGGGACGCATCGAAGTTTCCGGAACCAACAAGAAATGTATTGATGATGCAATGCGCATGATCAAAGCAATCGTTGCTGTTCCTGAAGTAGGCGAAGTATATAAAGGTAAAGTTCGCTCTATCATGCCTTACGGTGCATTCATTGAATTCCTGCCGGGTAAAGACGGTTTGCTGCACATTTCCGAGATCGACTGGAAACGTCTGGAAACAGTGGAAGAAGCCGGAATCAAGGAAGGTGATGAGATCGAAGTGAAACTGATCGACATCGATCCGAAGACAGGAAAATTCAAACTTTCAAGAAAAGTATTGATGCCAAGACCGGAAAAGAAGTAAAAAAGCAGATAGCTTTTAGATAATGTGATAGCCCGATTACTCAGTATTCGGGCTATTTTTTTTGTCTATTATTTTGCTTTTCTGCGAAAATATGTGTTCTTTTGTACGAACTAATGAAAATAGCCTGTAAATCTTATGCGTGATGCACCAAACGAACAACATATCTTCTATTCAACTTTTTTCTGAATTCTTTCATGAGAATCAAGAGAAGTTTTTGTCGTTTGCCTATTCTTATATAAGAGACAGGCAGGAGGCGGAAGATATATTGATGGAGTCAATGATTACTCTGTGGGAAAACAGGGATAAGTGGGAAGAAGATTCCAATCTGCACGGTCTGCTGCTGACTATCATCAAAAACAAAGCGCTCAACTATCTGGCACATCTGCAGGTGCGTCTTCGGGCCGAAGAAGAGATAAATAGCCATAGCCAGCGGGAACTGGACCTGAGAATCTCTACACTGGAAGCCTGCGAACCGGATGCGATCTTTGATTCGGAAATACAGCATATCGTACAGAAAGCATTGAAACGTATGCCGAACCAAAGCCGGCAGATTTTTATATTGAGCCGTTATCAAAATACTCCGAACAAAAAGATAGCGGAACAACTCGGCATTTCCGTCAAAAGTGTGGAGTTCCACATCACCAAAGCATTGAAAATTCTGCGTACCGAACTGAAAGATTACCTGGTTTCTATTCTTTTTTAAAAATAATCGCATTTTTCGTTAGGGTTGTTCAAGGCTGACCTGTTTTATATATAGAAGGGAGAGAAAAAGCCTTTCTATAAATATAAATAGGAAAAGCCAATATCTATGAACCAGGATTTACTACATAAATATTTTAAGGGCGAGACTTCTGTCGACGAAGAAAAACGCATTCTTAACTGGGTGGACGAATCGGAAGAAAACCGGAAGACATTGCAGAAAGAACGTATGCTGTTTGACATCGCCCTTTTTACTGACTCTAAGAGAAAAATGAGAGAGAAAGCAGGCGCGGGCGCTCGCATCATTCCCATGTTAAGGTGGAGTGCCCGTATAGCTGCTGCTGTAATTGTAGCTGTCAGTTGTGGATTTCTGATTAATGAATATCAGTATGATAAATTGGCACAGTTGCAGACGGTCACTGTTCCTGCCGGTCAACGGGCACAGATTACGCTGGCGGACGGAACCAAAGTCTGGCTGAATTCTGAATCGACGCTGAGCTACAGATCTGACTTCGGGCGCCGCGACAGAGATGTGGAACTGGACGGAGAGGCTTATTTCGAAGTAGCGAAGAATAAGGAGATACCTTTCTACGTAAATACGGAGACCAATCAGGTCAGAGTGGTAGGCACTCATTTCAACGTCTGCGCTTATAAAGGAAGCAATGAATTTGAGACTACCTTGGTAGAGGGCATCGTTGATATTTACGCTTATGACAATGAACGTCCGCTGACCCGCCTGACTAAGAATGAATTCTTCGGTTCCTATCAGGGGAAATATAAAAAAGCCGTTCTGCCTTCTTATGATTATCTGCGCTGGCGGGAAGGTCTGTATTGCTTCGACGATTCTCCTTTCAGTTGCATCCTCACCAAGCTGGAGAAATATTATAATGTGAAGATCACCGTAGAGAATCCGAAAGTGCTGAATTATCGCTGTACGGGCAAGTTCAAGGAACAGGACGGCGTTGAACACATTCTCAAGGTTATCCAGAAAGATCACCCGTTTACTTATTCGATCAGTGAAGAAGGAGACAGCATCCGGATAGAATAAAGCCAGAATAAAAATTAAGATGAATAACTGAGCTCAATGATATACACCTTAAATTAGTACTAACCCTTTAAAAGCATAATGATTATGAATAACAGTCAATAAGTATACCCCTTACCGAAAAAGAATCGGAAAGTACCCCCATACTTCCCGATTCGAAACAGTCAAAAATCGACCTTAATCAATTTATTAACTTAACACGTTGCAAAGATATGAGAAAAATTTCTTTGAAAGGGCTTTTTTGCCCAAAAAGTTTAGAATCTAAGCAAATAATACTGACTATGAAGATCACATTATTCCTTCTTCTGTTCGTAACATTCCAGGCTTATTGTGAGAATGGATACTCTCAGAGTGCTAAAATAAGCATTCCGCGTTCGACTCTGAAAGTAAGCGAATTGCTTACCCAGATTGAGTCTCAGACCGACTATTTGTTTGTCTACAATAAAAAAAGTGTCGATACCAAGCGGGTAGTTAATGTAGATGCTACCAATCAGCCGGTATCCGAAATACTCGATAAGGCTTTTGAAGGAACAGGTATCCATTATGTGGTGGAAGGCAATAATATCGTGCTGACCAAGAACATAACGGAACATGCATCCACACAGCAACAGAAACAAATTACGGTGAAAGGTGTCGTGACCGACATGAGAGGCGAGCCTATCATTGGCGCCAGTGTCGTGGAAAAAGGTACGACGAATGGTACAATCACCGATTTGGACGGTAACTTTACTTTGAAAGTGCCAAGCGACGCTATCATTAATATCACCTATGTAGGTTACCAACCGCAGAGCCTCTCTGTCAGCGGACAAACCACTTTCAAGATCAAGATGGAAGAAGAGTCGATGGCACTGGAGCAGGTAGTGGTAACTGCTATGGGTATCAAGAAAAAAGCCGCCTCGCTGACTTATTCTACCCAACAGCTCGGAGGCGACGAACTGACCCGTGCCAAAGACCCCAACATGATTGCCGCCCTTGCCGGAAAATCGGCAGGTGTGCAGATCAGCAAGAGTGCTTCCGGTCTGGGAGGTTCGGCCAAAGTATCTATCCGTGGTATCCGTTCGGCCAACGAAGACGGAAATAACCAGCCGTTGTATGTGATTGACGGTGTGCCTATGCTCAATAGCACCACAGAATCCGTATCTACTGTTATGGGTGGTAAGAATGACGGTGTCAACCGTGATGCAGGTGACGGTATCTCCAATCTGAATCCGGATGATATTGAAAGTATGAGTATTCTGAAAGGTGCCTCTGCTGCTGCATTGTACGGTTCGCAGGCAGCCAACGGTGTGATTCTTATTACGACTAAGAAAGGTAAAGCAGGAATCCAGAGAATTACTTACTCATCCGGTCTGACAGTTGATCATGCGATCAGTTTGCCGGAATTTCAAAATAGTTATGGAGCGAAAGCCGGTTCAAGCTGGGGAGAAAAGGAAAATGTGAAGGACTATGATAATGCCGGAAACTGGTTCAACAATGGAGTGACCGCTATCAACTCGGTTTCTGTGATGACCGGTAATGAGAAACTGCAGACTTACTTCTCTTATGCCAACACGACCGCCAAAGGTATTGTCGACTCCAACAAATTGCGTAAGCACAATCTGACTTTGCGTGAGAGTGCTTCTCTTTTCAATGACCGTCTGAAACTGGACGCCAATGCTAACCTGATGGTGCAGACTATTAAAAACTCTCCTACTTCCGGAGGTATCTATCTCAATCCGTTGGTGGACGTTTATGGTTTCCCGCGCGGACAGGACCTGAGCGAATATGCCACTAATTTCGAAAAGTTCGACGAGAATCGTAATATGCCCGTACAGAGCTGGTTTACCACTCCGAGCGAATGGACACAAAACCCATATTGGGTAAAGAACCGTATCTTGAACAACAATAAGCGCTACCGTGCATTGGCCTCCCTGACTGCTAATCTGAAAGCAACCGACTGGCTCAACCTGCAAGCTCGTGGAAATGTGGATTACGTCAGCGATAAGTTTGACCAGAAAATGTATGCGAGCACTTCTCCTGCCATTGTAGGAAATAACGGCCGCTATGTATATGCCGACACACAGAACTTCCTGATTTATGGTGACGTGATGGCTATGTTCAACAAGCATTTCGGTGATTTCTCCGTGAATGCCGCTTTGGGTGGTAGTATTAATGTGCAGACCGAGAATTCATTGACATTGGATTCCAAGACAGCTTCTTTGTACAAACCCAACTTGTTCACTGTTCCCAATATTGTAATGAACACCAGTGCTTCTGCCGAGCAGGTGATTGACCGCAGACGTACGATTCAATCCGTATTCGCAACAGCACAGGTAGGATGGAAAGACGCATTGTTCCTCGACTTGACAGCACGTAATGACTGGTCGTCCACGTTGTCACATACCAATAGTGTGGACAAAGGATTCTTCTATCCTTCTGTAGGACTCTCCTGGGTGATCAACGAAAGCTTTAAATTACCGCAATGGATTTCTTTCGGAAAGATTCGCGGATCATGGGCGCAGGTAGGTAACGACTTACCGATTGGTATTACCGATTTGTCCGATATCATCGGGGCCGGAGGAAAGTTGCAGGCAGTAGACGTATATAACAGAGGTGACCTGAAACCGGAAATCAGTAACTCTATTGAATTTGGTCTGGAATGGAGACTGTTCAACAGCCGTGTTGATTTTGATTTTACTTACTACAAGACAGATACTAAGAATCAGTTGCTGAAAGTTCCGACCAGTGCGGGTGAAGATTATGCATACCGTTATATCAATGCAGGTAAGATTCGCAACAAAGGATTTGAAATCACATTGGGAGCTACTCCGGTGCTGACCGAAGATTTCCGTTGGAAAACGACTTTCAATTATTCACAAAACCGTAATAAGGTAGTCGAACTGGCTCCGAATTATACTTCCTTCGTATATGGTGACCCGGGTTTCTCTATGGCATATATGATGCAGATTAAAGAAGGCGGCTCTTTGGGAGACATCTATGGAAATACGTTCGCACGTGACGAACAAGGTAAGATTAAGGTATCCGATGAAGGCAAACCTATTTCAGAGTCAGGTAATAAAACATATCTGGGAAATTGCAATCCGGACTTCCTGTTGAGTTGGGCTAATACCTTCACTTATAAAGGTTTCTCTCTGTATTTCCTGATCGATATGCGCAAAGGCGGTGATGTCATGTCTCTGACACAAGCTACATTGGACGGCAGAGGCGTAACGAAGGCTACGGCTGAAGCACGTGACAGAGGTTATGTGGAAGTTGACGGAACAAGATTTGAGAATGTAGAAGGTTTCTATTCAGTAGTAGGTGACCGTAACGGTATCTCCGAGCGTTATATGTACAGTGCGACCAATATTCGTTTACGCGAATTATCTCTGAGCTATTCGTTCCCGTCTACTTTGCTGGCCAAGACTAAGGTATTCACCGGTATCGATGTATCATTGGTGGGACGTAACCTGTTCTTCTTCTACAAAGATGCTCCTTTCGATCCGGATGCTATCTTGTCTGTAGGTAACACTAATCAGGGAGTTGATGTATTCGGTATGCCGACAACCCGTAACATTGGTTTCAACGTTAAATTTACATTCTAACTTTAAAGCAAGCGAATTATGAAAAAAAATCTATATATAGCGAATCTGTTAGTAGCCGGACTGATGACATTTACCGGATGTACGGATGGTTTTGAATCAGATAATGCCAATAAAGCCGGATATACGCCTGAACTTCAGGAATATGATCTTCAGAAATATGTGCTGAACCTCGGAGTCATGCAACAGGGTATTTACTTCAACTACGATTGGGGAAAAGGTACCGACTGGACTTTCCAGACTATACAGAATCTGGGTCATGATATGTTTGCCGGATATTTTCACGATATGAACAACAGTTTCAATGACAAGAACTCTGTATATGCTTTGAATGACGGCTGGACAGGCTCGGCATGGACATATACTTATGGATATATAATGACCGCCGCTCAGAAATCGGAGAAGATCAATCAGGAACAGAAAGGTTTGCTGGGAGTGACCAAAATCCTGAAAGTCGAGTTGATGCACCGTATAGCTGATACTTATGGCCCTATTGTCTACACTAAATTCGGACAGGAAGAGGGTGATAATGTCGATAGTCAGGAAGCCGCTTACCGTCAGTTCTTCAAAGATTTGGACGAAGGAGTCAAACTGATCAACGAATATAAGAAAGCCAATGCCGCTCTCGAACCTTTTGCTGCTGCCGATATTCTGATGCCCGCAGGCAAACGTACACTGTCACAGTGGATGAAGTTTGCAAACTCTCTCCGCTTGCGGCTTGCAATCCGTGTATCGATGAGTGCCCCTGATCTGGCGAGAGCAGAAGTTGCCAAAGCGATGGATGCAACTGCCGGTGGCGTGTTGGAGAGTGCGGATGAAACAGTTGCCGTTTCTACCGAAAGCGGTTATAAGAATCCGCTGGGCACAGTCAATGAAGGCTGGGGAGAAGTATTCATGGGTGCTACGATGGAGTCTGTTTTGGTAGGATATAATGATCCGCGACTGATTAAGTATTACTCGAAAGCGGAAGGTGGTGATATAAAAGACGAAAAGGGTAATTTGATTATTGCCGAAAGAAATAAGATTGCCGGTACTTATAAAGGTGTTCCCCAAGGAACAGGAGTTACTGTAAAAGACGAGAACCGTTACCGTCTGCATTCCAAGAGTACGATTACCAAACAGACCGATGCTATCTTGATGACTGCTGCCGAAGTATGGTTCCTTCGTGCTGAGGCTGCCTTGCGTGGATTTACTTCCGAAAATGTGAAAGACTGCTACGAGAAAGGTATTACGGTTTCCTGTCAGCAATGGGGAGTGAATGTAGGCGATTATCTCACAAGTGATGCTACTCCTTCCGATTATGTCGATGCCTTCGAAGCAAAATATGATGTGAAAGCGCTGATTAAAGTGACTCCGAAGTGGGATGGAGGTGCTTCTCCGGAAGAGCAACTGGAAAGAATCCTTACACAGAAGTGGATTGCTTGTTATCCTGAAGGCTATGAAGCTTGGACAGAACAACGCCGTACAGGTTATCCGCAGTTGTTCAAAGTCTTTGTGAACAATAGTGGTGGAGCTATCGATACCAACATACGTATTCGTCGCTTGCCATATCCGTCAGACATTCAAAAAAACAATCCTACTCAATATTCTGCTTTGAAGAAAGCTTTGGGAGGTGAAGATAACGGTGGAACTCGCCTTTGGTGGGATACTGGTAGAAATTTCTAGAGGTTTATAAATATTAGGTGTAACTTTTTTTAATTCAAACTTGTTTTCTCCGTGTATTAGGCAAAAAGTAGAGGAGAAAGATTGTGGGGGAGTGAAGTCAAGGGGGGCTTCGCTCCTCTTTTCTTTAATAAGTTTTTATGGGAGTTATAGAAAAAGCATTATAGTCATGGTTATATTCTTCAGTTTATTATTTTCTCCCATCATCAGATTCTTGAAAACTGCAAAGGAATGAACTAAACAGTAATACACAATAGTAACTCCATTCTCCTCCTTCAGGAAGGAGGAGTGGTCGAAGACCGAGGTGGTAGGAAAAATAATGTTTATACCTATTTCTTTGTAAATGACAGGATTATGTATTCACCTACCACCTCCCCCTACGGGTACTCCTCCTTCCCGAAGGAGGAGAATTGAAGATAGAACCGACTATCATTTAGCTCAAAACCGTGCGGAAATGAGCTATACAGTTTGGACATGAACATAAACTCTATAACATTACCGATAGAACTCTATGTGGTTAGATCTCAATGACTTATAGTTTCCTGTCATTTCTTGTAATGGAAACTGTCGTTTCCCGGTGAGGGAACGGGCGTTCCTTTTAATGGAAACGACCGTTCCTTTTAAAGGGAACTGGCGTTTCCTCCGAGGAAACTAACGCTTGCCCCATATGATACTGATACTTGATTTATATGGACTAACAATTTAGCGTATAACTGATTCGGATATGAAGCTTTCCGTAGTTTGGAGTTGATGTCTTTATTTTAAAAGGGACGACCCCTTCCTTATAAAAAGAAAGAGGCCGTGGGGATAAAAAAAGACTGGTGGGGTATTTATATATAGATTAGGATTTATTGTTTTTGCTTAGATGTTGGGTGAATATCTCTTCTGACTGATATTCTTCTGCTATCTGTTTTATTCTTTCATCAGTTTGATCTAATATGTAATTTAGTTCTGTTTCGTCGAAACAATCTCCTAAGTGTATGGGAGTATGTAGTAAATCTGAATTCTGATTTGTTTCTGTTGCTAATTGTTGTCTATGAACTGTGACTTCAATTTCTCCCTTTTCATCTGTAGTGAAAAGTAAGTTGTATTTTTCTATCAGGGCAATGAATTCTTTTAAGAACTTGTATTCTGTTTCGGTCAATACTTTTATCATATTTGTTCGTTTGGTGTTTATTTTATACTTGGCAAAGTTCTAATTTCTTTTTGAACTTTAGAATGAAAGTAATATGATTTTTATTCCATTTGCTAAGTTGGAATATTCCTTTTATTCATATTACCACATCTATTCGTTTTTTTCGTATATTTGCTTCGAACGAAACTTTTCATTTGTATATTTGTTGGATTTTAAAAAGAAAAAAGAATCATGGAAGCAGAAGAATTAACTGTTGGGAGAGTTCATCATGGACATAACATACGTCGTTTTCGTATAGAAAAGAATATGAATCAGGAGGTTTTAAGCCAATTAGTACATTTATCACAATCAGCAGTATCTAAATATGAGCAGATGAGAGTGATTGATGATGAAATGTTACACCGCTTTTCACGGGCATTGGGAGTCCCTTTCGAGTATCTGAAGAGTTTGGAAGAGGATGCGCAGACGGTGGTGTTTGAAAATAATACGGTGAATAATAATGATCAGGCTTCTGCTAATATTGGTGGCTATGTGGAGGAAAATAATAGAGTGAATAATTATAATCCTATCGAAAAAATCACTGAACTCTACGAACGTCTGCTGAAAGAGAAGGATGAAAAGTACGCAGCACTGGAACGTCGTTTGCAAAATATAGAGCAGAGCTTGCAGAAATAAAGAACAAATATAATGAAAGGAATCGTGATATGATGAAACAAATACCCTATGGATTGACGGACTTTGCCCGAATTCAAAAGGACAATTATTACTATGTAGATAAGACCATGTTCATCGAGAGAATCGAGATGCAACCGGCTTATCTTTTCCTGATTCGTCCTCGTCGGTTTGGAAAGAGTTTGACTTTGGCTATGTTGGAGGCTTATTACGATGTAGTATATGCTAATGACTTTGATGAGCTATTCGGGCATCTTTATATAGGTCAACATCCAACCCCGAAGCATAATTGTTATCTCATTATGCGGTTCAACTTTTCGGAAGTAAGTTTTAATGTCAATGAAGTAGAGCGATCATTTAAATTGCATTGCTGTAGTAAGCTTAGGGATTTTGTGTTCAAATATGAAGATCTTTTGGGAAAAGAAATTTGGGATGTTCTCGATGAAGAGATACAGCAAGATCCGGGTGCTTTTTTATCAGCTATCAATTCTTATGCTTCCCGTAAAGGAAATCTACCTATTTATCTCCTTATTGATGAATATGATAATTTTACGAATACGATTCTTTCGACCTATGGTACAGAGTATTATCAAAAGGCGACTCATGGTGAAGGCTTTGTTCGTGGATTCTTTAATGTGATAAAGGCTGCTACCACCGGTACGGGGTCCGCTCTTCAGCGTATGTTTATCACAGGAGTGAGTCCTGTCACGATGGATGACGTCACCAGTGGCTTTAATATCGGAACCAATATTACGACTGATCCTTGGTTTAATGATTTAGTAGGTTTCAGTGAAGCGGAACTGCGTGAAATGCTTACTTATTATAAAGAACAGGGAGTGCTCATGCAAACGGTAGATGAGACAATTGTCATGATGAAACCCAACTATGACAATTACTGCTTTAGTAGAAGTAGATTAGCAGATTGTATGTTTAACTCCGATATGGTGCTTTACTTTATGAAATCTTTTGTATTGCATGGAGAAAAGCCTGATGAAATTGTAGACCCCAACATTCGTACTGACTTTAATAAATTAGCTTACTTGATTCGTCTTGACCACGGATTGGGGGAGAACTTCTCTGTTATTAAAGAAATAGCCGAGCAGGGAGAAATAACTACGGACATTGCTACACACTTTTCCGCATTGGAAATGACGGATGTACGCAATTTCAAGTCTTTGTTATTCTATTTCGGACTTCTTTCTATTAAAGGAGTCGATATGGTGGGAAGACCCATTCTGCATGTCCCGAATCTGGTGGTCAGAGAACAGCTTTTTAGCTTTTTGATCCAAGGATATATCAAACATGATATTTTTAAGATTGATATGAACCGGATGACGATGTTATTTGAGAACATGGCTTTCAGAGGAGACTGGAAACCGTTGTTTAATTTTATAGCAGAGGCTATCCGTGAGCAAAGCCGTATTCGCGAATATATAGAGGGCGAAGCACATATTAAGGGCTTTTTGTTGGCTTATTTAGGTATGTACCGTTATTATCAACTGTATCCGGAATACGAACTGAATAAAGGTTTTGCCGACTTCCTTTTCAAACCTAGTCCGTCGGTTCCTGTAATGCCGCCATTAACTTATCTGCTCGAAGTGAAGTATGCAAAGGCTGGCGCTTCGGAGAAAGAAATAAGGGCACTTGCCGATGGGGCGCGGGAGCAGTTACTTCGTTACAGCCAGGATGAATTGGTAACGGAGGCTAGAGCGAAAGGCGGACTAAAACTAATTACGATAGTATGGTGTAGTTGGGAACTTGTGCTACTGGAAGAAGTACTTTAGATTCCTACTGCCTTTATCCCCTTCGAGTAGTTCCAGCATTAGTTTCAAGCGAATGAAACTTTCAGTGAGAGCAAACGTTTGCTCTCACTCTGCTACCACAGTTGCTCCCATTGCTGTAACCCTCATGAATAAAGGGATATAGATAAACTGTTAGAGCATGAGAGCAAAACTGCTATCAAATCACTGTGGAGGCTATATAATGTATCTGCCCGAATCATTTATACTGTACACGAAGAAACAGTAACAATTGAGGTGATTGCCGTGCGGAGCTAAGAGCCTTACAGGTAAAAATAGGAATGGCTAAGTTAGTTATTTATAGATTTGTACAGGAAGTTCCCCTCTTAATGCCCCTAAAGCATTAAATGCTAATGACTCCATTTCCCCTTCCCCGGGATAGACATGTATAGGGGCTAAGAAAGAGATTCTTTTCTTCAATCTTGAAATGATATAGTCCGAATAAGCAATACCTCCTGTCAGCAGAATGGCATCTACTTTCCCGCAGAGTACGGTGGCGGCTCCGCCAATGGCTTTCGCAACATTATATATCATGGCATCCAGTATCAGTTCAGCTTTTTTGTCACCTTCTTCTATGGCTTTGATAATGGCGGGAACATCGGTAGTGCCCAGATGGGCCGTCAGTCCGGCACGTCCGGAGATACGCTTCTTTAATTCATCTTTCGTGAACTGTCCGCTATAACAAATATCGATCAACTGACCGGCAGGAAGGGTGCCAGCCCTTTCTGGCGAGAAAGGCCCTTCGCCGTCTAAAGCATTATTGGCGTCAATGGCTTTGCCATGCTGATGAACGGCTATAGAGATACCGCCACCTAAGTGACAGATTATCAAGTCTAGTTCTTCATATTTCGTTCCCTGCTCTTTTGCGAAGCGGCGGGCGATTGCTTTCTGATTCAAGGCGTGCCAGATGGTGATCTTAGGCATCAGCGGAGAACCCGAAATACGCGCTACATCTTCCAGTTCATCCACCACTCCCGGGTCTGCGATGAAAGCCGGGCAATCAGGAAGGGAAGCGGCCAGTTCGGCTGCAATCAGTCCGCCTAAGTTGCAGGCATGGGTACGCATGGCGTGCAAAGTATCTTGCTTCATGGCTTCGTTGACTGCGTAGACTCCTCCCGGAATGGGTTTGACGAGGCCGCCGCGTCCGATGACAGCATCGAATGCAAAGGGTATTCCATTTGCTTCTAATTCCTGAAGAACCAGATTCTTCCGAAATTCAAACTGGTCTATCACCTGCGGATAAACGGATAATTCTTCGACCGTATGCTTGATGTTACGGACGAGCAACGGAGTTTCGTTCTCGTAGACTGCTATCTTCGTAGAAGTGGAGCCGGGGTTGATGACCAGAATCTTCATATCTTTGGAGTTATAAGGTTTGAATTATGATTAACGGTTCAGGTTGAGCTTCTCTCTGCATTCGCAGCCGGCCACTTGCAGGCAGGCCATTGCGATGCTGTAATATTTCGATAAGCCGGAATCACTGCGGGAAGGGAGCACTACCGGACAGATAGGCCCTTGCAACAATCCCGCCATATCCGCATTGGCAAACAGGGAGACGGACTTGTAGAACGCATTTCCCGATTCTATATTGGGGAAAATCAGCACATCCGCCTGTCCGTTGATAGGCGAAACAATTCCTTTGATGTCCCCGCTCGCCTGCTCACAGGCAGTGCGTACATCCAGCGGACCGTCGATGATTACATTTCCGAACTCTCCCGCTTCGGCAAGTTCCACGATGTTTACATAATCCAGCGAATGCGGGAATTTGGCGCTCACTTTTTCGGTGCAGTGTATCAGTGCGACGCGAGGCTGCTCGATACCGAAATGGCGGCAAGTGCAGATGGCATACCAGATCATTTCAATCCGTTGTTGCAGCGTGGGGCGTGGAATCACTGCGGCATCGGAGAAGAACAGCAGTTTATGGTAAGTCGGAATCTCCATCACCGCCAAGTGCGTGAGGATTTTCCCTTTGGGTAGCAGTCCTTTCTCTTTGTCGAGGATGGCGTGCAGCAGATTGTCCGTGTTGATGATACCTTTCATTAAAATATCCGCTCCCCCTTCACGCACGATGCGGACAGCTTCGCGTGCCGCTTCGTCCGAATCTTCGATGTGAATGGTCTTCACATAGTCGGGATATTGCTTCAAGGCAGGATATTTTTCCAGAATAGCCGAATCCCCGATCATGAGAAACTCTGCAATTCCTTCTTCCAAAGCACGGGTAATGGCATATTCCGTATTAGGGTCGTTGGCGCAGACTACGGCAATTCGTTTCCTACGATTCTGTTGTTTAAGATGGGCTGTTAGCTGGGCAAAGTTCTGAATAGGTTCCATAACGTTAGATTTTTAGCAAATATCAGAAAAATCATTGAGAAAATAATACTCATAACCCGAAAAATTGCGCCTGTTATGTAACATTTTGTTATATTTTAGTTGTTTTAGTGTGTAGATATACACCGAACCGTTTTTTCCTGTATTTTTGCAAATGAATCCCCCTTAAACTTTAAAACAAAATGAAACAGTTCAGAAATCTATTATTTATTAGCACATTACTCCTTTGTTGGGTACTCGTTTCCTGCAAAACGACAAGAGTTTCTTCCTCCGGCTGGTCGCTGGTATGGGAAGAGAATTTTAATCAGAAAAAAGGCTTTGACCCGCAGGTCTGGAGCAAGATTCCGCGAGGGAAGGCCGACTGGAATAATTATATGACAGACTTTGATTCCTGCTTTGCCATGCGCAAAGGCAAGCTGGTGTTAAGAGGCATTGCCAATCAGACGCTGCCCAATGATACGGCACCTTATCTGACAGGAGGCGTTTATACCAAAGGTAAAAAGGCATTCCTTGACGGACGCATCGAGATATGCGCCAAGCTGAATGCCGCAAAAGGAGCATGGCCGGCTATCTGGCTGTTGCCCGAAAATGCCAAATGGCCGTCGGGAGGCGAAATAGATGTGATGGAGCGTCTGAATGACGACTCTATCGCTTATCAGACAGTTCATTCTCATTATACGTACACTTTGGGCATCAAAGAGCACCCCAAGTCACACTTCACAGGAGTCATCCATCCCGATCGCTATAACGTTTTCGCTGTAGAAATGTATCCGGACAGTCTTTCGTTCTATGTCAACGACATACATACGTTTACTTATCCCCGCATACAGACGCAGAAGGAAGGACAATTCCCGTTCGACCAGCCGTTTTATCTGCTGATCGATATGCAGTTGGGCGGTTCGTGGGTCGGAGTAGTCGATCCCAAAGACCTTCCGGTAGAAATGGAAGTGGACTGGGTGCGTTTTTATCAGCGAAAGTCACTCAAATAAAACATTAAATATGAATATTCAACTTCCTTCTTTTTTACAGAAAGGTGACAAAGTAGTGATTGTGTCACCTTCCAGCAAGATAGACAAAGAGTTTCTGAAACGTGCGAAGAAACGGCTTGAATCATGGGGATTGAAAGTCTCTGTGGGGAAATATGCCGGTGGCTCTTCCGGACGTTATGCCGGAACGGTCCGGCAACGTCTGCAAGACTTGCAGAGTGCGATGGATGATCCTAAAGTGAAAGCTATTCTTTGTAGCAGAGGAGGATACGGGGCCGTGCATCTGGTGGACAAGATTGACTTCACCGCCTTTCGTGAACATCCGAAGTGGTTGCTGGGATTCAGCGACATCACTGCCTTGCATAATTTATTTCAGAAGAATGGATATGCCTCCCTGCATTCGCTGATGGCGCGTCATCTGAGCGTGGAGCCGGAAGAAGACCCTTGCGTGGCCTATCTGAAAGATATTCTCTTCGGTAATCTGCCCGTTTATACTTGCGAAAAGCATAAACTGAACAGGCAAGGTACGGCCGAAGGTATCCTGCGTGGCGGAAATATGGCGGTAGCTTACGGGCTGCGCGGCACTCCTTATGATATTCCTGCCGAAGGAACCATCCTGTTTCTCGAAGATGTCAGTGAACGTCCCCATGCGATTGAGCGCATGATGTACAATCTGAAACTGGGCGGTGTGCTTGAAAAACTCTCCGGACTCATTATCGGTCAATTTACCGAGTATGAAGAAGATTGTTCGTTGGGTAAGGAGTTGTATCCCGCTCTGGCCGACTTGGTGAAAGAATATGACTATCCGGTTTGTTTTAATTTCCCGGTAGGTCATGTGACGCATAATTTACCGCTTATCAATGGCGCGAAAGTGGAATTGACCGTTGGAAAGAAAAATGTGGAGTTAAAGTTTATTTGTTAATAATCCATTCTATCTGAACGATACTGTGGTGAAAATGACTAATTTTGAGGCTTCATATAGATAAAAGGACGATGAAAAAGAAATCTATGATAGTGTTGACGAGTGCCTTTGTATTATTATCTGCTTTTTCTTGTGGAGGAGGCGGCAAGGCAACTGGTACGAATGAACAAAGTGAAAAAGTGGTGGTAAATGTACCTCAGTTTGATGCGGACAGTGCCTATTTGTATGTAAAGAATCAGGTAGATTTTGGTCCCCGTGTCCCCAATACGAAGGAGCACGTAGCTTGTGGCAATTATCTGGCCGGAAAGCTGGAGGCTTTCGGTGCGAAGGTAACGAATCAGTATGCCGATCTGATTGCCTATGACGGCACACTGTTGAAGGCGCGGAACATCATCGGCTCTTACAAACCGGAAAGTAAGAAGAGAATAGCGTTGTTTGCACATTGGGATACCCGTCCGTGGGCGGATAATGATGCTGACGAAAAGAATCACCATACCCCTATTCTGGGAGCCAATGACGGAGCAAGCGGAGTGGGAGCTTTGCTGGAAATCGCCCGGTTGGTCAACCAGCAACAGCCGGAACTGGGCATTGATATCATCTTTCTGGATGCGGAAGACTACGGAACTCCTCAATTCTACGAGGGAAAGCATAAGGAAGAGGCTTGGTGTCTCGGCTCGCAGTATTGGTCGCGCAATCCTCACGTGCAAGGGTATAATGCCCGTTTTGGTATCTTGCTCGATATGGTGGGTGGTGAGAACAGCGTATTTCTGAAAGAAGGATATTCCGAAGAGTTTGCTCCGGATATCAACAAGAAAGTATGGAAAGCGGCTAAAAAAGCAGGTTATGGGAAAACCTTCATTGATGAGAGAGGCGATACCATCACCGACGACCATCTGTTTATTAACCGTCTGGCCCGTATCAAGACAATCGATATTATTCCCAATGATCCGGAAACAGGCTTCCCCCCGACTTGGCATACCATTCATGATAATATGGACCATATCGACAAGAATACGCTGAAAGCCGTCGGACAGACAGTGCTGGAAGTGATTTATAATGAAAAGTAAATAGTTAACTAGTAAACCGTAAATAACTTCATGTCAATTAATGAATTACAAGACGAAGTGATTGCTGAATTCAGCGACTTCGATGACTGGATGGACCGCTACCAGCTGCTCATTGACTTAGGTAATGAACAGGAACCGCTCGACGAAAAGTATAAGACCGAACAGAATCTGATCGAAGGCTGTCAGAGCCGTGTATGGCTTCAGGCGGACGATGTGGATGGAAAAATCGTGTTTAATGCGGAAAGTGACGCTTTGATTGTGAAAGGAATCATTGCTTTATTGATCAAAGTCCTTTCGGGGCATACGCCCGATGAAATACTGAATGCTGATCTTTATTTTATCGATAAGATAGGTTTGAGAGATCATTTGTCTCCTACCCGTAGCAATGGGTTGCTGTCGATGGTAAAGCAGATACGTATGTATGCGCTGGCATTTAAGGCAAAAGAAGGGAAATAAAGATAATAAATTTAGGCACGGATTACGCGGATTACACGGTTTTAAGAGATGCATCTGGCAGAAACCGTGTAATCCGCGTAATCCGTGCCTAAAAAAATATAAGCTTTTCCCCTTGTTTAATCGCAAATTTCCTCCTGATATTCCAGTATATCTGCCGGCTGGCAGTCCAGTACTTTGCAGATAGCCTCCAGCGTAGAGAAACGGATTGCCTTAGCTTTTCCGGTTTTTAATATAGAAAGGTTGGCGGGGGTGATATCTATTTTCTCCGCCAGCTCGCCCAGAGATATTTTTCTGCGCGCCATCATGATGTCAAGGTTTACTATAATTGCCATAATTTTATTTTCTCGGTTTGGGTTAAATGGTCAGTTCCTGTTCTTCTTTCATTTTCAGTCCGATAGCGAATGTTTCGGCTACAATCAGGCAGCCGAGTCCCAATAATAAATCAGTCGTCTGTAGCGCCAGGGGAGCGATGATATAATGTTCAAGCGCGAATACTTCTTTCAGTCCCCAGTAGTTGACGACCTGCGGAATCAGGTAAAACACGAAGGACATAATCAGTAGACTACCCAGCCAGCGCAGGCGGCGGACATTCTTCCATTCGAATATCTGCGATTTGTTGATGCTCAGAATCAGCATGACGAAGATAATAAGTGCGGAGATGGTGAGCAGTGCATTCATCAGCGAACAGGAACTGCTGATAATCAGGTAACTGTAATTCACTTCTTTTCCGGTGCGTACCGCCATTTGCGTATACATGACGGGCACTTTCTCATTGTTTTGGGCATTGATGATCGTATCCGGTTTGATCATGGCGATCGTAGGTACGACATCCACAAAACGGAAATCGCCTGCAAGCATAGGTCTGTCACATGCTTTCGATTCCTTGTGCTGTTCTTTGGCCAGACTCATTCCGGCTTTCATGCCTGTTCCGAACTGGTATCCTGTGGTATACAGAGAAAGTCCCAGAACAATGAATACCAATATGCTGAGAATATTCAAACGTCTTTTCATCGCTGTTATTTTTTAGTCCGTGATATTTGTTTCTTCTTTCCAGGGATAATGGACGGTCGTACGACGCATCGCCCAGATAACTCCTGCCAGTATCAAAACTGCTACAAAAATAGCAATTAGATAGGAGGTAGTGTCCATCAGATCGCTCATATTTTCAGCTTCCGGATATTTCGTGCTGAGAAATACGGATAACGAATTATTCAGTATATGCATCAGTGTGCAGGGGATGAGGCTGGCAGTCTTGTAATACGTCCATGCAAACAGGATACCGATCAGGAATGCCGGAAGTATCTGGGCAGGATTAATATGGAAAACACCGAAAAAAAGGGCTGAAAGCAGAATCGCCTTTGTCGGGCTGTACTGCTGTAGCAATGCTTTGGTGATGGCTCCGCGAAATAGCAGTTCTTCGAGTACGGGACCTATGACGGCTATGGCAAGAATGCCTCCCCAGCCGGACTGGAGGATATCGAAGGATTGTTCCATGATGTTGGGAATCCACTTCATCAGTTCTGCCAATGCGGATACGACGAAGCCACAGGTGAGGACAGCCAATGCGCTGAAGAACAGATACGAGGATGAAACGGGCGACCAGGTTATTTTCTTTGTGCTGATGTATCCGGCTTTCCATAAATAGATACCCATCATCAGCTGACCGGCCAGTTGTGCCGGAATCATAAGCATGGTAATGAGCGTGTCTTTGTCTAAGTTTCCGGTAGTGGCTACCAGATAAATCACACAGGGGATCATGACTAAAATGGGAGCAATGATCTGTGCGATAAGCAGATTCAGTAATATCAGTTTAATAGCAGTTCTCATATTCGTAGTATTCTTAGTATTCTTGGATGGATACAAAGATAATCGTTTGTTATTTACTGGCAATGAAGCTGCACAGAAACATGGCTATCATTGAGATGGATACTACCAGCATCGATATACTCATTAATGACTTTTTCATAAAGTGTTATTTTTTTATAGATGATTAAATAGAAAATGTTTGTTTTTCGATGATTATTTATCGTTTATCGATATGCAAATGTAGAGGTAAGTTTTGAGTTGGCAAAGGAAAAAGAGATTTTATTTATCGAAAAACAATAAAAAAGATATGTTTTTCGATATTAACGGACTCGTTGCAGCCGAAAAGAGGCTTATTAATGTGGTTAATTTAGAGAAAAAAAGGGATCATTTCTCCTGTTTGGCGGCGAGTAGAATGGCTTCAGTTTCTTCCGCATCCTTGTGAAGCTGTGCGATTAGTTCGTCGATACTATCGTATTTCAGTTCGGGGCGTGTCCGCTTCACGAAAGTAAGCCGGATAAATTTGTCGTAAATGTCGGAGTGGAAATGAAGGATATTCACTTCGATTGTGCGGTTGGGACCATTTCCGATGGTAGGGCGGACGCCTATATTCAGCATTCCCATATAGGTCTTTCCGTCGAATGTGACCCATACGGCATAGACTCCGTCTGCGGGAATCAGTTTGTCGGGATCATCCACGCTTAAATTGGCAGTCGGAAAACCGATCTTCCGGCCTACCTGATAGCCGCCTACTACCGTTCCGTCCAGAAAGTATTCGTAGCCCAGACAGCGGGCAGCTGCGTCTACATCTCCCTGATGCAGCAACTTGCGGATTAAAGAAGAACTGACCGGAGCACTTTGGATGGTATCTATCTGTATATCATCTGTGTAAGCCTGTGCACGGATGACCTCAATGCCGATTGCCTGCCCGTAACGTACATAATCGTCAAACCCTTCGCTGCGGTTGTGACCGAAACGGTGATCGTATCCTATCACCAGATACTTTACCTGAAAACGTTCTTTCAGTATTTGAGTCATGAATTCTTTGGCGGTCAGACGGGAGATGTCGGGTGTAAAATCGAGCATCAGGCAATAATCTACTCCCGTGCCTGCGAGCAGGTTTGTTTTTTCTTCGGGAGTAGTTAAAAGTTCCGGATGGTAAGCGGCGTTCATCACTTTGCGCGGATGAACGGGGAATGTGACTAATGCAGAACGCAGACCTTTGGCTGCCGCTATCTCCTTCACCTGTTGAATCAGATAGCGATGTCCCATGTGTACTCCGTCGAAGAAACCGATGGTAGCTACGCATGGTTCGGGAATCATAGCCGATGTGTCATTTATAATCTGCATACTTACACTCTCATTTTTTTCTGAAAAGATGGCTCCAGTCTTCACCGGCTTTCGGTGTGTAGGTCGAGATACCCAGTTCCTGAGCTACTTTACAGTTAATTTCGGAATCGTCAATAAAAAAAGTCTCTTTCGGGTCAATACCCGCATCTTCGGTCACCGCCTTGAATATTTCCGGTTCGGGCTTGGCCATTTTCATTTCATAAGAGAGATACGTCTTCTCAAAATAGTCCTCTACTTTGAACGTACGGTAGGGGAAGGCATTCTTGCATACCCATTTCCAGTGGATGTCATTGGTGTTGCTGAGCAGATAGACTACGTATTTCTCGCGTAGTTTGAGCAGCAAGTCGAGCTTGTAGGTCGGGATGTCTACCAGAAAGCTGTTCCAGGCTGCGTCGATCTGCTTGTCGCTTACCATCTTTCCCATCATCTCCCGAATGCCGTCACGGAATTCGGCAGGAGTGATCAGTCCTTTCTCCTGCTGCAAAAATATTCCGTCCAGCTGGTGGGTGCAGAACTTTTCTTCTATGTTCTGGAACCCGATCTTTTTAAAGTTCTCAATACAACGTTCGCGGTCGAGATTTATCAGTACACCGCCTAAATCAATAAGTAAGTTTTTAATTCCTTTACTTTTCATTATTTTCTCATTTGTGAATACTACGTTGAACAAGGCGAATAAGTTCTCCAACCCATAACACCGTGGACGAAACGCCTATAATCAGAAGCCACGTCTGCCAGTCGAGCGGCTCTGTGCGGAATACAGCTCCACCGAACTGTACGATCAGAAATTGTCCGACCAGAATGGCCAGAACGATCAACTCCATGCCATACGATTTGGAAAGTCCCTTGAATGCCGAGTCGGTAGTGCCGAATACACGGGCATTGAACAGGTTCCAGAATTGCAGCATGACAAAGAAAGTGAAGAAAATGGTGAGGTTATGTACATCCATACCTTGTGCGCTGTGGTCGAAATAATAAATCATTCCGAGCAATACGGCGAGGAAGATCGTACCTACACCTAATATATTGTTACGCATCGCTTTGCTGATGATAAAGTCAGTGCTGCGGCGCGGCTTTTCCTGCATGACGGTTTCGCTGGGAGGGATGGAAGCGAGGGCCAAAGCGGCAAAAGTATCCATGATCAGGTTCACCCACAGCATTTGTGTCACTGTCAGCGGAAGTTCCGTTCCGATCATCGATCCCAATAACACGATCAGCAAGGCTACAAAGTTGATTGTCAGCTGGAATACGATGAAACGCTGGATATTCTTATAAAGAGAACGTCCCCACATGACAGCGGTGCCGATGCTGTTGAACGAGTCGTCGAGCAGCGTGATGTCACTGGCTTCTTTGGCTACGGACGTACCTGTACCCATTGACAAACCAACTTGGGCATGATTCAGGGCGGGTGCATCGTTCGTACCGTCTCCGGTTACGGCGACTACGGCTCCTTTTTGTTGAAGCAACTGCACAAGACGTTGTTTGTCCGTCGGGCGGGCGCGAGACATGATTTTGAGGTCCATCACACGGTCCAGCGCCTCTTCATCACTCAGTTCGGCAAAGGCAACACCGGTGATACGATTCCGGTCGGTATCTGTTTCCGGTTGCCACAGTCCGATCTGACGGGCAATTTCCGTCGCAGTTCCCGGTGTGTCACCGGTAACGATCTTGATACCGATACCAGCCGACTGGCATTTGGCCACGGCGGCGGGTACATCCGGACGAATCGGGTCTGAGATGGCTACGACTCCTAAGAAATTAAGGTCGTTGGCAGACACCAGTTCCGTACAGTCATTCGGTTCGTTTTCTCCTACTATTTTGAAGGCAAAGCCGAGTGTGCGCATTGCCATATTCTGATAATTCAGTAACTGAGCTTCTACTGTCGAACGATATTCGACGGCATCTACCCGTCGGCCGTCCAGCACGACTTCCTTACATTTGCCAAGCACGATTTCGGGTGCTCCTTTTATATAAAGTACTTTCTTTCCGATGATCGGAGACTCGACGAGAGTCGCCATAAATTTACGTTCGGTCGAGAAGGTGAGCTGGTCGAGGATGCGGGCGTGTTCACGGAGTTCGAGATAATTTCTTCCCTGACTGTTGAGCCATAATAACAGGGCGACTTCCGTAGGGTTACCGACACCTTTCGGTTTTTCGCCCGTTGCCGCTTCTTCGAGGAAAGCGGTTGAGTTGGCGCTGATCCCTTCTGCGACGAGAGCGCTGATATCATCATCGCCCAGGTTGCCGCCATTCTTGATTCCGTAGAAGTTGGGTTCGTGTACCTGCATCAGGTTTTGAGTCAGTGTACCCGTTTTGTCCGTACAGATCACGGTGATAGCTCCCATCGTTTCGCAGGCGTGCATCTTTCGTACCAGATTGTTGGTCGAGAGCATACGGCGCATATTCAAGGCCAGGCTGAGCGTTACGCTCATGGGCAACCCTTCGGGGACGGCTACTACAATCAAAGTAACAGCCATCATGAAATATTTGAGGGTCCGTTCGAAAACCGGAAGCCACTCGTGCCAGCCGTTCAGCGAACCGAAATCAAAGAACAACAGTACATCTTTTACAAAGAAGATAAGGAAGGCAAGTCCGGCAACGGTAAAACCGATTTTACCGATCAGGTTTGCGAGCTTGGTCAACTGTATATTCAGAGGGGTCGGTTCCAGATTTTCTTCGGTGCTTTGGCGTGCTACCTTGCCGATTTCTGTGGCATCTCCCACGTGCAGTACGCGCATGGTGCCGTGTCCGTCCACCACTGTCGTTCCGCGCATCACTAAGTTGGAGGCATAGGTTGCTTCTTCGTCAAAGTCCGCTTCGATTACAGTCTTGTTGATTACCGGTTCTCCGGTCAGGTTGGATTCGTTCACTTGCAGGGAGATCGCTTCCAGCAGTTGGCCGTCGGCAGGAATCTCTTCGCCTGTTTCCAGTATGATAATATCGTCTACAACGACGTCTTTACGTGGGATTTCCTGTACGTGTCCGTTGCGAATCACTTTTACGAGTGTTTCTTCATTGACGGCATTCAGTAAGTCGAATTTTTTATTGGCATCATATTCGAAAAAGAAGCCGATGCCTGTGGCCAACAAGATGGCTGCTATGATTCCGATAGTTTCGGCATATTCATTTTCGATGATGGAAATGATCAGTGAAAATACGGCGGCTACCAACAATACCCGCACAACCGGATCTTCAAACTTTTCGAGATAGAGCTTCCATAAGGAAGGACGCTTGGGGGGTGTTAACAGATTGACACCGTTCTTTTCTCTGCTTTGTAGGACTTCGTCATCCGTAAGGCCTACATGATAATAATCGTCTTTTTTTGTAGTACTCATGCAAATACATGCGTTTGATTAGGACCGCAAAAATACAACATAAAATTGTGATAAAATGTTTAATTAAAACTTTTTATGAAGTTACTTTATTCGGGACGTCCGCAAGTACGATAGGGAATGGTAAACCAGAACGTTGATCCCTTGCCTTCTACGGAGTCTGCGCCGATTTGCCCCTCCAATTTGTTTACGATGGTTTTAGAGATGGAAAGTCCCAGCCCCGTTCCTTTCTTGTCTTTGTTCAGTTTCACAAAGCGGCCGAAAACTTCCGGTAGTTTGTCGGCAGGGATTCCGGCTCCGGTGTCGGTGACATAAAAATAAAGTTCGGTATCTCTTGCCTCATAACCGATGCTGATCGTTCCCTCCTGCGTGAATTTAATGGCGTTGGTGGTAAAATTGGAGAGCACCTGCGCGACACGGTTCCGGTCGGTCTCTATGCTACAGGAGGGAAGGCTTGGTTCTGCTATTATTTGAATATTTCCTCCTGCATCGTTGACTTTCATTTGGAAAAGCTGTCGCAGGTCGGATAGTAACAGGTTGATATCTACCTTTGTATATACAAATTCCAGTGTGCCGGCTTCTATTTTCGACATATCCAGAATATCGTTTACCAGTTGCAGCAGCAGATCGGCATTCATTTTTATGATTTCCTGATATTGTGCCTTTTCTTCTTCCGTATTGGCGCTGGCAAGTATTTCTGCAAATCCCGTGATGGCGTTGAGAGGCGTGCGGATTTCGTGACTCATATTGGCGAGGAAGGTAGACTTCGAAAGGTCGGCATTTTCTGCTTTCTCCTTGGCAAGTGCCAGTTGCTTTTCTGCTTGTTTGAGTTGGGTGATATCGTGCACGGTGAGTACCATATTCTCTTCTTCGTTAAGGAGAAAATAGGAACCGGATATTACGGCGTCACATTCTACGGATTTCTTTTCGGAAGTAAGCACATTCAGAGTTGCATTAAGGTCTGTGAAGCCTCTTCTTTGTTCGAAAGCCTGACGGATGGCGCAACGTATGGGACAGGAACCGCAGTAAGCATGAGTACCGCAACCTCCTTCTGCCGATAATGCGTTGCGGCATTGCAATAAGTCGCCCACTCTCTTTTCTTCCAGACCTTTCTGAGTTCCGGTGAGTTGATAGTAGTTTGTTTTTAATACTTTGAAGTCATTATCTATTAATAAGATATAGGCATGGACATTTTTCAGAATGGCGCTGGCGATGTGGTTGGTATGTTCCAGTTTTCTGGACTCCCGGAATAGTCGCTTTTGCATCCGAAGACATTTTCTCCGTTCCAATAAGTAACTGAGGAGGAGAACTGCGCATAAAATTAGCAGAATAGAAAGCAATGCTATTAGCATGATGTAACTTGTTGGTTTTGTTCTACAAATATGTTGCAAAGATAACTTTTTTACTTGGGATAAGAAAGAAGTTTGAACAATTTGCATTTTATTTGCGTTATATTATTTAGTAAACCAATAAAAAAACGAACGTTATGAAAAAGTACATTTGCACAGTCTGTGAATACATTTACGACCCCGCACAAGGAGATCCCGAGAGCGGAATTGAACCGGGAACAGCATTTGAAGACATTCCGGATGATTGGACTTGTCCACTTTGCGGAGTCGGAAAAGAGGACTTTGAACCGTACGAAGGATAAAAAAATTAAGAGAGAGAAGAGATTATTAAAAAAATGACCGGAAAGCAGTGCTTCCGGTCATTTTTGCGTTTCAGCTCATGCAGAGCTTTTTTTGTTCCTGTTGTTATACTGTCGGGTCAGGTGCTTCCTCATCGCCGCCGTCACCACCGCCGTCGGGGTTGGGAGGAGTAGGAGTGTTTCCGTTGTCAACGATCTCGCTGCCGGTTACCAGTTTTTGAATACTTGCCTTTTTCAGCATATCCTTAAACTTGTATCTCGGAGTAAATACGATTTTCACCCGACGAATCGTGTCGGAATCCACTGCCGCTTCTGTCTCCTGGCTTTCGCTGCTGATGCCGGGACGGAATTGACCGAAATCACCCAGTTGTACGGAAATACCTTTGTTTAAGTTTATATTCAGCGTATCGATCAGTGCATCGAGTACAAACTTGACCGCTCCGCTGGGAACCATTCCCACTTTTGAAATCTCATCACACAAATCCTTGAAATTAACCGTATTGGTAATAAAATTCTGTGCTACATACTTTTCGGTTTTCTCTTTACCGAAACCAATCATTCTTTTTTTAACGACATACCTAAGTGCCATAATCTTTTTTGTTTTTTAATAGTTAGTAAATCTGTTTCTTTTGTTTTGTGATCACGATGCAAATGTATGTGTTTCCAAATGAACTGCCAAGCAAAAAACTCAAAGTGCGTTAATAAGTTTCTTCAACTAAAGAAATGGTCAGATGTTTTTTTGTTTTTCTCCTTTCATCTTTTTCCGATTGAAGATTGTCCTTTTCATATCATATCCATACCTTTGTAGATTCAAGAACCCAACGTGGCTCCGGTGACTCAGGAGCCGGGATGTCCGGAGAACGACCGGCTAGGCGATGGAAAGGGAATGAAGAATATGAATAAAGAATTAACGGATGTAGTATAAATGATGATTTCCTGTTTATTAAGAATACACAGTTTACGTTTTTTCGACGGAGGCTTGCATGAGGTTCCTGTGGAAGAAGTGATGACGGTTGCGCTTATTGCGATATTCATCTTTGTTCCGTGCCTGTGGCTTGTCCGGTATTTAAAAGATAAGAGGCTGGACTCGGACGAGAAAGACAAGTTTATACAAATACATATTATCTCGACCATTGTCCTGACTATTGCGGGCGGTGTTTTTGCACGGATGTCCGGACTTGTCAATAAATGGATAGACGAACAGCCGTTGATTATCGCTGTTTACATCGCTTTGGCGCTTAGTTCCTTCGGCATCATTGTCGGAAAAATGATCGACTTTTGGGTGTATTGTCTCCGAAAGAAGATGTTTTAAGTATCTGTATATAGATGCCTGTTGCCTCTGCCCGAAGAAGGTTGGAAACAGGCTTTGTCCGGTATTTATTGCTAAAGTATGGTTTTGAGGGTCGTTTCGATACCATCACAGGGCGACAATTGTCCCTATGATGGTAAGTGCCAAGTATGTACAGTTAATATAGAATGTTGCCATCAATATTCGGGGAATATATTCTGACTTTCTGAACAGGGATGAAGGTTCGTTGATTAATAAGGAGAGAAGGAGGAGTATGCTAAAAATGACCTGACACATCAGTAGCCATACGGGATATTCCGTAATGGAAGGTACAGCCCATGTTTGGAGCAGAGGAGTCATGTTTTGCAGAAGGAGATGGGCTGCAAAATAGCTCAAAAAGGAAACAGCTTCTTTTTTCTGCCGTAAGAGTGCATTTATGGTGTAAATCCCCATTCCTGCTTGCCCCAGCAATATAGAAATCTGGAAAAAATAGAATATCCAATATATTGCATTGGGGGTAATACCGTCGGTGGAAAAGTAATCATAGAAACAGAGTGAGGACACGCAGCTTATAGCAATCAGTCCTGCGCAGATAAATGAAATGATTCTTTTATTCATTGTTTTTATTTTAAAGCTAATGGGTTGTAGATAGCTGACCGTTAGGGCTGCTTATCTACTTGTTAGTAACTTTGTTTTGTTGTGAGTTATTGAGACGTTGAACTAACATTTCTCTGAACTCAACACTATTACATTCATTTATAAGTTCTTTGTATTTAATAAATTCTGTTTCCGGATACACAGACTCTATCAAATGTAACAATGTCCATTCTATCCCATATAAAGCAGTAGGTGGAAAGAGCTTGATTAAAATATGCGCTTCATCCAAAGTGATAGGCTTAGTTATCTTACCTAATAAGTCTGCATATTTATCAATCAATACATCTGTTGGTTCGTCTGTTTCATCGGGCATTGCACCCATTAAAGCTAATTGTTCAACTTCTTTTCTCATAATTCTATTGTTACTAACATTATACTAACAGCGGTCATTTAATATTCCGCTGTTATTTTCTCTAAGTGTACTGTTTAAAAGCCTTCCTATCCAATATACTTTTATAAATATTGGCTATCTATAAAACATATTCTCCTTATTCATCTAATGAGTTCAATTAGGGACATAAGCTATATGCATCAAATCATTTTCTTCGCATAAACCACCTGTTTTCCTGCTCCGTAGCGCATCAGTATCCCTTTTTCGATAAAAGCGTTCAGCTCTTTTAGTGCACGTTTTTTGTCGTGACCGGTCATATGGCAATAATCAGTGCGAGTCATGCAAGGATATTTTTCAAGGTGGGCGGTTATTAGTGCCAGACATTCCGCTTCGCTACGTCCGTTACCTTTGGGGCGGGTGAGGGATTCGGTACGTTCCAATCTCATGTCATACCCTACTTCCCGCTTGAATTGTTTGGTCGGTAGATAGTTGATGTTTTTTAGTTTGATTGATTGTGCACGCACATCTTTCTTGTGCATTACGGGTGGTCCTTGCAGCGATACGGAGAAATAGCCGATCTCGCCTAATTCTACAATCCAGCCGTTAGCCAGTAAATCTTTTAACTCATTTTGAAAAGACTGCATTGCTCCTGCCAGCAAACTACGGCTGATTCCCGTAAATTTGTGCACGCGGTCCAGAAATTCGTCCTGACCGATAGTCCCTTTGGGAACAATGCGGGGATGAAGGGGTTGTTTTTCTCCTGTCTGCTTGATATCGGGAGTCTCGTAAAGGTCATACTGTGCGCTCATAACTTAAGTTATTTTGTTGTGTTATTAATGTTTTCGTTCCTATAAACTAAGGAATCCGGCTTAAATATTAATTCGTTCTACTACAGTTCCCCGTGCGGACCACTATAGTGGAGCACAAGGGGAACTATAGTTCTTCTTTCGTACCACTATAGTGGTACGAAAGAAGATTTGCATACAAAGTTATTAATATTAAAGAGAAAAAGGTTAACCTTACGAGGTTTTTGCGTTAATTATTTATTTCCAGCCGCAATTCCTCTTGCATCACCTTGCTTTTCCCATCCTTTGTATATCGGTACGACAGCAGAAATACATTATAGGTATGACCGAAAGATTCCTCTACCTTGAATGTATTGGGGTATTTGGAGTCACCGTCTATCTGAGTTACCTCAATATCCTTGTACGGCTTTATCGTGACATGATTGTTTTCCTCCACTTGCAGTATGATGGCGGTTTTGTTGATGTGATCCACATTGCTTTCAAAAGACTCCGTTCCGGCTATCACGCGTACGCTGTTGTGGGTGAGTGGAAACATCTTCTTGTTACCTGCGGTTGCCATCCCGTCTGCCAGACCGGTCATTGAATAGTAAACGTTTTCGCCCTGCGTTGCATAATCGTTCTTGATAAGTATCTGATATAGAATGGTGTTTTTGCTTTCATTAATCTCGACGCCCGAGATATCCGTAGCTTTTAATCCTACGAAGTAGGTAGAATCCGGTGACAGTCCTTCGGGACGTATCCTGATCATGGTTCTGCCTGTCCGTTCGCCTGCATTGATCTGAATCTTGTAATCTACGATCTCGTATTTGTCACTGGACAGGAATTTGGCATAGCAGGCTTCATCGACGTCGTAAAGAGACCGATTGTAAAAATCCAGTGAAGTTAGGTCTTCTTCCAGCCCGATCACCATGTCTTGTTTCGGGGCATGGGTACCTCCGGTGCAGGCTGCGATATATCCTGTCGCCTCTTCTCCGGTAGGGGACAAGGTGACTACTTCTTCAAACGTGTTATAGTAGTCACTGCTGATCAGGGCCACTACATTCTTGTACATTTCCTTTTCAAACAGCGCATCGTCATTGCATGACGAAAGCGCTATCATAAGTGCGAGTATCGTTATAAAATCTCGTTTCATCTTCTTTTTTGTTATTTAGATTAATAACCCGGATTCTGGTCGAGAGAAGGCAGTCTTCTCATTTCGTTACGTGGTATGGGCACCCAGACAAACCTTTTGTCAACCACCCTCGTCAGGAATGAGGAAGAACTAGGGATGACACGCTGGTAGTAAGTCTCTTTGGTTGCGCCGTCGGGATTCATTCCACGGATAGGTTCCTGCTCTGTCTCTTCATAAATACCCCAGCGGCGGACATCATAGAAACGTCTGTTTTCCCATAAAAACTCTACCATACGTTCGCGTTCTATCTGTTTCTGTACTTCCGGCGTACTGTTGAGTTGATTGGCTGTCAGCCCCGGCAGTCCGGCCCTGTAGCGGACTTGATTGAATGCTTTTTTAATTTCCTCTTTATCTCTGCTCATGGTATAAGGCTGACCGTCCAGTTCTACGGTGTGGGGGCCGGTCAGGTTGTTGAGTGCCTCCGCATACGATAGCAGGATTTCCGCATAGCGGATGATGGGATAGGCTTTCTGGATATGGCGGGCTCCGGTGCCGGTCCAGGCATCCATCGGGTTATTGTACTTTTTGATTACGTATCCGGTGATGGGATAGTTGGGCGAAGTGGCGGTAACACCGCCACGACCGTCTTCATCCTGATAGTAGTACTTGGCTGTGTGGTTGTTGAGAGTCGAACTGGATAATGCCTGCCATACTGCCTCATTGAATCCTACAGACGCGTAGAACCGCATTTCACGATTGGCGTACATCTTATATACACCGGCGTTGAGGGGATAGCCGGAAAAGTTGCGCGGTTCGGAAGTGAAGCCTGTCTCCGAGTAATATCCGTCGGCGGCGGCTTCTTCTTTCGTACGGCCGTCGTCCATCAGATAGGCGTCTACCACTTTCTGAGTGACGCAGAAACGTCCCCATCCACCCATCGAGGGAGGGAAAGAACCTTTGCTGATGGTTTCGTTGAGGTACGTCGTGTTTCTTCCCCATATCAATTCTGGATTGATGGACGCTACGGCTTCGCCGGTAAAGATGTCCGAATAAGATTTGAAAGGGTCTATTCCGTTGGCTCCGTTCGGGTAGGCGTCATAGAAATTGGGGTCGGAAGTGACTCCGGCGGGAAGTTCCGGCGTGTTGTCGTCTTTTGCATACGTATAGAGCTTGTACGCTCCCATATCCATCACCCGTTTTGCGGCGGCGGCAGCTACTGCCCACCGGCTTTCGTCATATTGCTGGGAGACATAATGCACACCGTCGGTCTTGCGTTTCCAGTTGCCGAAATAGGAGCTGGCAACAGGCCCCCCGTTGAATAGCGGGCTGGCGTGTATCAGTCGCAGGCGGGCTACCAAGCCGAGTGCGGCTCCTTTGGTGGGGCGTCCGAAGTCCAGCGTAGAAACATCCTGAGGCGAGGGCAGCAGCCGTGCCGCTTTTTCGAACTCCTCACAAGTATAGTTCATTGTTTCGTCATAGGTGGCCCTGGGGCGGTCGTAGTATTCGATAGGTTCGTTGGTATTCACTACTTCGTCTCCCAGCAAGATTGCCGGACCGTAATCGACCAAAAGATTGTAGTAGGCGAAGGCACGGATAAAGCGTGTGTATCCTTCCAGTCTGAGCCGTTCCGAGTTTGTCAGGTCTTTCGGGCGGTCGAGGTTTTGCAGGATGCTGTTGCACTTACGGATGATTTTGTAATACTTGCCCCATTGGTTTAGGTTAGGGGAGCCGTCTCCGAGGAAATCCTGTGTGATCTTTCCGTTGGCGAAATCCATGCCATGATAGATATTGGCCGTTCCGCTTCCGGTCAGTCCGTTAAATCCTTCGTCGGTCGCCATCGGTCCCGGTGTGTACCCGTTACGGATGGTCTGCGCCTCATCCGGGAACATGGCTGCCGCTCCCCACATATACGCTTCCATATATCGGGCATTGGTGAAAACCGAGTCGATGTTGAATTCATCATCAAAGTAATTGTCTATGTTTAAGAAGTTGCTGCAGGACGTTACCAACATGACTGCCTGAACCAAGAAGAACGTTCTTGCTGTTTTTTTTATTAGGGATGTTTTCATTCTATCGGGTGATGTATTTATTAGAGATTGACATATAATTGCAGGGAATAGGTGGAAGGGATGGGATATACACGGCCGTTCCAGCGTGCCTGCTCCGGATCGAAGAGTTTCACTTTATCCCATACATAGAGGTTGTTACCTACGAATTGGATATCCAGTGAAGAAACACCAATGCGTCTCAGAAATGCTGCTGCAAGATGGTAGCTCAGGGTGATTTCCTGCAGGCGTATGTAGCGTGAATCGCCCTGCCAAAAGGTGGACAACTGGCTGTTGTTGCTGTTATTTCCATATTGCAGGCGCGGGAAACGCGCATCCTTGTTTTCGGCAAGGGAAGGGTCGATCCCGTGTGCGATGGCATAATCTCTGGGAATCCATCGGTTGGCCGGATTGGCTGCCAGGGTGAGTACATTTCCGGTGTTACCTTCGAAGAAAGGCATATATCCCATTCCGTTGAGGCGGGTTTCGTCGTTCACTGTCGTCTTTTGACCTACATAGAAAAAAGAGGTCTTGCCGGTTCCCTTGAACAATACACCCAGAGTCAGATTCTTGTAGCGGATTTCTGCCCCCAGGCCGTACATCAGCAGCGGATAAGTGCTGTGTGTCAACGGCACCATGTCCAGCTTGTCCACCATACCGTCTCCATTGATATCCTTATATTTGATGTCACCGGGCATTACCTCCCCGAAAGTCTGCTTGGGACTGTATTTGATGTCATCTTCGTCTTTAAACAGTCCGACTGCCTGATATCCGCGGATGGAATTGTACGGGAAATTATTGTATTCCAGATAGGGATACTCCAGATAAGCCTGCTCCCAGTTCTGTACTTTATTTTTGGAGTACGTGAAATTACCCCGTAAGGTGAAGCCGAAATCGGGAGTGAAATCCTGCGTGAAGCTGATGTTTCCGTCGGCACCGTAACTTTTCATTTTACCCACATTCGCGTATGGATTGGAGACCACTCCTACGAACTCGGGCACCTGTACGCGTTGCTGGAAAATACCGTTACGCTGATCATGGAAAATATCGACAACGAAATCGATCTTGTTATTAAACAACTTTCCTTCAATACCCACATTGGACTTGATGGCCTTTTCCCACGCCAGATTATCAGCTCCGATACGTGTCTCACCGATAATCTCGATGTCGGGAACGCCCCAAGCCGATCCGGTGCCTTCGTTCACTTTTGTAAGGTAGGGGAAGCGGACATCGGTAATCCGGTCGTTACCTACCGAACCATACGAAGCTCTTATTTTAAGATAGTCGAGCCAGGGGAGCGCCTCTTGTATAAATTTGTAGCCGGTAGGTACCCAGCCCAATGCGACGGATGGGAAGAAACCGTATTGTCTGCCGGGCTGGAAGTTTTCGGAACCGGTATATCCGAAGTTGACGTCCAGCAGGTAAGTATCCTTGTAGCCATAAGTAAACCGGCTGGATACTCCCTGATAGCGCAAGGGAATGGCCGATAAATTACTTGTAGCGTCGTCCGTGTCTTTGGAATCGCTGATGTAATAATAGACCAGCGCGGATGTCCGGTGATCTGTACCGAAAAGCCGGTCATAATTGAGTGTAGCCTCAAAGTGGTATTTGCGGTACTGGCGGGTGGACTTGCTGTACGAGGCTTTTTTCTCCTGTACGGTCTCCTGCATGATGAGCGATCCGTCGCTTGCTCTGCCCAGCGCATTGTAGAGGGCCGGCTGCACGCTTCTCCGTTCATTGAAGTAGCTGTGGATATCGTACGCTCCCTGTACACGTAGTTTAAGCCCGTTGATCAATTCGGAAAAGTCCTGATTGATTGCCAAAGTCGATTTGCCCTTGTACACTTCGTTGGCAGCCTTTCCCGTATGGTTGATCATGACATAAGGCGATGACAGCTCTCCGGCACCGCGTCCGGGCAGCATACCATTGGAATATTGGGTGGGAATGGACAATGGAGTAAGCCGCGACTGTGCTCCCCATATATATTCGGTATTGGCTACGCCGGGCTGATTCAACTGGGAGAGGAATCCGTCAGAACCCAAATAAACTTTCGTTGATTTAGTCAGGTTCACGTCTAGATTGATACGGTAATTATAGGTGTTGTAGCTGACGTTCGAACTGTATATACTGTTCTTGTCTACCTTGTAGGCCGCACTTTCGTTTTTACCTCCCAGGCTCAGAAAATAACGTGCCACATCGCTTCCGCCACGTCCGCTTACATAATAAGTGTGCCGCCAGAATGTTTTGTTGAGTATCTCATCCTGCCAGTTTACATTGGGATAGAGGTCGGGGTCGAGACCGTCGCGTATAATTCCCATTTCCGTATCGTCATACAAAGGTGTTTCATTCCGTACCGCTCTGGCTTCGTTTGCTAACTGCGCATACTCATAAGCTCCCAGATATTCCGGCAGACGGTTGAGGACGGACAGCGTGGTGTTGAAACGTCCGGTAATCTGAATTTTGCCCGAAAGCCCTTTCTTGGTGTTGACCAATACGACTCCGTTGGCTCCCCTTACTCCGTACACGGCAGTTGCCGACGCATCTTTCAGGATGGAGAAACTTTCGACATCGGCAGGGTCGATGGTGTTGAGGTCGCCTTCCAGACCGTCAATCAGTACAAGGGCACTGCTGTTGGCTCCGAACGTACCGATACCACGTACCCAAAAATCGGCGATATTCTGACCGGGTTCTCCACTGTTCTGCAAGGAAATGACACCGGCTGCCCTGCCTCCCAGCAAGTTACTGATGGAGGGGGACGGAGACTGGATATCTTTAGTGCTGACCGTCGTAATGGCACCTACCGAACTGATTTTCCGCTGAACGTTTCCCAGTGCGACGACAACCACTTCATCAAGGGAATTGTTGTCTTCAAGCAGTGTGACCGTTAAGTCGGTTTGGGGGTTGATGGCCACGTGCTCCGACGGTTTGAAGCCGATAAAAGAAAATATCATTTTGTCTCCATAAACCACTTTCAGCTTGAAATTACCGTCATTGTCGGTTGTGGTACCTTTGGAGGGCTTGTCTTTGATGTATACCGATACGCCGGGCATGGATAGCTTGTCCTTATCCACGACAGTTCCTGAAACGGTAAATTCCTGAACTTGCTGCGCAAAGGTTGTTGCCGAAAGCAATAAGCAGAACGACATTAAGTATAAAATCTGTTTGATTTTCATTGTGAGTTTACTTTGTTATTCGATAACCAATTTGCGAATGCGTGCATTACCCCAGTCTGCAATGTAAATGTCTCCCTGTTCATTGACAGCCACTCCCCAGGGATTCTTGAATAAGGACTCTACCGGTCCTCCGTCCTTGTATCCGGCGACGCCGGGCTGTCCGGCAACTGTCGTGACGATATTGTCGGCAGATACCATGCGGATGCAATGGTTGCCATAGTCGGCTACGAACATATTGCCGTCGTTGTCAAACTTGATATCCTTGGGATAATTGAACAGGGCATCTTCAATCGGACCGTCACGGAAAGCGCTGCCGCCGGGAGCATTGAGACGCTTAAATCCGCCTGTTCCATCCGGATCGCGGAGGTCGAGCACCGAAATCCCTTGTCTGTATGCGGTAGGGGCGTTGGAGTGAAGCGTTATATACAGAAGCCAGGGCTTCGCTGGATTAATCGCCTGTCCGTATTGTGATCCGCTGGGACCTTGATGGATAATGTGTCCTTCGAATGTGTCGGGGTCTATTTTAGCGATCTTTCCATCACGGTATCGTGTATATAGATAGCCGTCATAAGGGCAGAAGGTGACGAAATTCTTGTATCTGTCGGCATCTACGATTGAGTTCAGATCCGCCTGTGAGTATTTTATGTTACGCTGGCGGGGATACCAGGCTTCACGCGGGTCGAAAGTAAATGTCACTTCTTTGACCGATTCGTGCGCGGCGGTCAGCATTCCGGTGGCACGGTCCACTGTCAGGCCGTTGGCATATAAGATGCGGTTGGCGGCATCTGCTTCAATGAGCGGAGTAACAATGTTCTGCTGCTCATTTATCCGGGCGATTCCAAATGTACCGCCGTCACGCCATGACATGAAAAGATTGCCTTCGGCATCCAGATCAAGATATTTGCCATATACCTGAGCGGTGGAGAGTGTTCCGGCAAGGAAGCTCGTTTCACCGTTTCCGGTGACCGTGCTGACCAATGCCTGTGTATGATAAGCATATGTTTCTTCGTAAGCGACGGAATCGGTGTCGACCACTACGGAGATACGGGGATTATCGCCCGGAAGGCGCGGTACAATGGCATAAATACGGCTTCCGCTTGATGAAACGACGGAGGCCCTGGCATTGTTGAAATATACTTTGATTTTACTCACGTCGGTGCCGAAGTTTTTTCCGTCCAGAAGAATTTTGTCACGTGCTCCGCCTTCTTTGGGATAGAAGGAGGTCAGTACAATCGGTTGATCGGATTGGTGGGCTTTCTCGGTGGGCTCACTGTAGCTTTCGCAACTCGATAAATAGAAGAAAGCTACCAGCGAGCAGGCTAGGGATAAGTAACGATTCATAAAGTAATAATTTAAAATTAAACGATTATCCGCATGTAGTTCGTCGGATATCTTGATATTACATGGCTTTGATGGCTGGAACTTTATAGTTTGATGGTGTAATCCAAACCTTTATCGGGGGCTACGATGAAGTTGGTAACTTCAAAATTGCAGTCGCCTCCTTTGATACCGTTGTCAAACTTCACAGAGATTGTATGCTGCGTATGTGGTTTCAATGTCATTTCGCGGAAATAGACCAAAGAAGGATCATGTGCGGTCTTTTTCAGTTTCAGTACCAGATCGGTAGCGTTCATGACAGAAAATGTCACTTCTTTTTCGGTGCGTTTCACTTCTTTTATGTCTACGCATTTTTCAAAGAAGGGACGGAGGATTTCTTCACGCCCGATCACCAGTTCGCGGTAATAAACGGCGGTGCGGCGATTGTCGAGTGCTTCACGGATACCTTCCGGAGAACGTTCTTTGACAAAGACAAACGTCATCGTGCGGTGTTCGCCTTTTGAAAAATCATAGTCTGTCTGGATAGGCTGGTGGATATCGGAAGTTCCTATCATGGTCAGATTCTTGTCCAGACACCATTGAATGGCTTCGGGCATGAAAAGACCACCATTGGCTACTTCAATGCCGTGCATGCAGCCGTCATTGTAGAGTTGTGTATGCTCAGGCCACCACAGGGTGGAGTCCGGCTGCTGGCGTGCCCAGCCCGGATGATTCCAGAAGATAAAGGCTCCTTGTTTTTTTGCCTCATTGAAAGCGTCTTTATATGCCTTTTGTTCCAATGGATTGGAGTCGTTCAGGAAGATTGCATTAAAATGTCCCGGAGGCATGGAACGGGTGATTTCACTGCCTCTGATTAGAAGTATTCCTAACTTCTTCGCCTGCTTCTGAGACAGTTCATAAGAGCGGTTATGATCTGCTATGATGTCTTTTTTGTGCGGGCGGTACTCAATATGTTCTGTCAGAGAAATGGCATCCAGTCCTTCTCGATATGCTTCGTCTACACGTACGGTAGGCCATACCAGACCGTCCGAAAAAACACTGTGCATGTGAAAGTCACATTTTAAAGTAGTGTACCCGTTCAGATTGGGAACTTGAATCTCATTGCGGCGTTGCGCTTGTGCGCTCATTAAACACATTGCTGCCAGTGCAACTCCCATCAATACTTTTTTAATTTTCATTTCTTTTGCTTTAAATTAGAGATTTGGTTTTCTTTTGGAATGCCTCTGTCCGGTCATTGGAAAATGGTACTAAACATAGGCCCCTGTGTATTTTGGCGCAAATGTATATGCAAAAAAAAGACCTGCAATAGGCGCAGTAAAAGCTTAACGGGAACTTCACGGAAAAGAAATGTAATCGTTAACGTCTGTGAAAAATGTAATGCCTTTGTAAAGTGTGAGTGTCCTTGTAAACGGACATGAGTTGTTTTGTCTGTGTGGAAATAAAAAAGAAATGGATAGCCAATTTATGCGTTGCAGCATAAAATTGACTATCCATTTCTTTGATTGAGTTCCTCTTTATTTAAGAGGCTTTCTTCTCTTTTACATCACTGCTGGCTTCTACCACATTCACTACATAGTCGCCCAATTTCTCACATTCGGCGATAATATCCATATAATAGACTCCCATCTGATAATCATATTCCTTGTTGTTGACATCCAGAATATTCTGATTTTTCAGTTGGTTACGGTAGTTATTGATTTCGTTTTCGATGTTGAAAGACTTGTTGATATCAATGCTTTGGTGTTCCGGTTTCTCTACCACCACAATCATTTGTGCGAGGGCATCATCGGTCAGCTTCATCATGAAGTGGATGTGCTCGTATTGCTTTTCGGTAAAGTCCTGATTCGTCTGGCGTTTCCGGTTGATGGTGCGTGCCAGGTTGTAACAGCTGTCGCCGATACTTTCGATTTCCGTCACTTCGCGCAGCATGGCACGTATCTGCAACTTACTTTCAGAACTCAGACGCCCTTCGGATACCTGATTCAGATAATTGGCTATTTCAAGTTCCATGTTGTCGCTGATGTTCTCGTACTTTTCTACGCGGCTGAACAGCTTGTTAAAGTCATCGTCCTTTTCGGTGTGCATCAAGTCCTGCACCATTCCGAACATACGGTGGGTACGTTCTGCAAACAGGTGGATTTCCTTGCGTGCCTGCAGGATAGAAAGCTCCGCAGTAGAAAGCATACCGCCGGTGATAAACCGAAGGCGAGGTTCCTCGTCTTCCTCTTTCGGGTGGATTAATGCGCATACGGTGCGTTCGATCAGTTTCACTCCCCATATCAGGATACATACGTTACAGATATTAAAGATAGAGTGGAAAGCGGACAGTTTATAAGAAATGGCTACTTCCGGATTATTGCTCTGGAAGAAGGTATCCACTACCCAGTTGACCAGTTCCATGAAAGGATGGAAAATGATCAATACCCAGATCACACCGAACACATTAAAAACAAAATGGGCCAATGCTGCCCGCTTAGCCTGTGTGTTGGCTGTTAATGCGGCAAGATTGGCCGTGATGGTAGTTCCGATGTTTTCGCCCAGTACGAGCGCTGCTCCCAGTTCCAGACTGATCCAGCCGTTGGCGCACATAATTAATGTGATTGCCATCGTGGCGGCTGAGGCCTGTACGATCATAGTCAGTATGGTACCGATGAATAAGAACAGGAGAATGGAGAAGAATCCCATATCCGTGTAGTTCTGTACGAAGGCGAGCATTTCCGGATTGGCGTTCAGGTCGGGAGCATTTGCTTTCAGGTAAGAAAGTCCCATGAAGAGGAAGGAAAAACCGAAAATGAATTCACCGATGGACTTGCGGTTGCTCTTGCCGGAGAAGATGAGCGGAAGGGCGATGGCCAGAAGTGGAAGAGCGAAAGCGGCCATATCAACCTTAAATCCGAAAATTGAAATAATCCATGCCGTAACCGTCGTACCGATATTGGCACCCATGATGACACTGATGGACTCGGCCAGTGTAAGCAAACCGGCGTTGACGAAACTGACGACCATTACTGTTGTCGCCGAGGAGGACTGGATAAGGGCTGTGATCAACACTCCTGTTAATACCCCCGTTACCCGATTGGTGGTCATAGCTGTCAGGATACTTCGTAGCCTGTCACCTGCGACTTTTTGTAAGCCCTCGCTCATTATCTTCATGCCATAAAGGAAGAGCCCTAACGAGCCTATGAGCTTTAAAAAATCATAAAAAGAATATTCCATCTATAATAATTTTAGTGGTTGTTTGTTCTCTATCTGATTACTAAGTATATTTAGTCCCATGTTATTCACCTTATTAAAAAGACTACGATGAAACAGATGTTACAAATATGTTGCAAAAATAATAATATTTATAAAGAATTCCCTATCGGAAGCTCACTTTTGGATATTTATTACGGTTTTAATCTTAATTTTCCTTATCAGGTAGTCAGTGCCAAGGTGAATAACCGTTCCGAAGGTCTCAATTTCAAAGTATATAATAACAAGGATATAGAGTTTCTGGATGTACGCGATTCATCCGGTATGCGTACGTATGTGCGGTCACTCTGCTTTGTCTTGTTCAAGGCTGTCAGTGAGCTTTTTCCCGAAGGGAAGCTGTTTGTGGAACATCCGGTATCCAAAGGTTATTTTTGTAATCTGCGGATCGGTCGCCCTATTACATTGGAAGATGTGACGCGTATCAAACAGCGTATGCAGGAGATTATCGCAGAAAATATCTCTTATCACCGCATCGAATGCCATACGGCTGAGGCTGTACGGGTGTTCAGTGAACGCGGGATGAATGATAAGGTGAGGCTGCTCGAAACTTCCGGTTCACTATATACCTATTATTATACGCTGGGCGATACGGTCGATTATTATTATGGTAATCTGCTCCCCAGTACCGGATATATCAAGTTGTTCGACATCGTGAAATACTATGATGGCCTCTTGCTGCGCATTCCCAATAAAGAGAATCCGGATGTGCTGGAGGAAGTGGTGAAGCAGGAGAAGATGCTGGATGTATTTAAGGAGTATCTCAACTGGAGCTATATCATGGGACTTAATAACGCCGGCGACTTTAACCTCGCCTGCGAAGAAGGGCACGCTACGGATTTAATCAATGTAGCGGAAGCATTGCAGGAAAAGAAAATAGCCCAGATTGCCGATACGATCTTCCATCGTGGGGAAAACGGTGACCGGGTGAAACTGATTTTGATTTCCGGTCCGTCCTCTTCGGGAAAGACCACGTTCAGCAAACGTCTTTCCATCCAGTTGATGACGAACGGGCTCAAACCCTTCCCGATCTCCTTGGACAATTATTTCGTAGACCGTGAAGAGACACCTCTGGATGAAAACGGTAACTATGATTATGAGTCTCTGTATGCGCTCGATCTGGAATTGTTTAACCAGCAGTTACAGGCTTTGCTGCGCGGTGAGGAAGTGGAGCTTCCGCGTTTTAACTTCTCTCTGGGGAAGAAGGAATATAAAGGTGATAAACTGAAAATTGAGGATAATACGATTCTCATTCTGGAAGGTATTCATGCGTTGAATCCGGAACTGACACCGCATATCCCGGATGAAAAGAAGTTCAAAATTTATGTTTCGGCATTGACCACTATTTCTTTGGACGACCATAACTGGATTCCTACAACAGACAATCGTTTGCTTCGCCGCATTATCCGCGACTTTAATTATCGGGGATATTCGGCCCGCGAGACTATCTCCCGCTGGCCTAGTGTGCGTGCCGGCGAAGATAAATGGATATTCCCTTATCAGGAGAATGCGGATGTGATGTTCAATTCGGCGCTGTTGTTTGAATTTGCAGTGCTTCGCCTGCATGCGGAACCTATTTTGATGGGTGTTCCGCGCAATTGTCCGGAATATTGTGAGGCGTACCGGTTGCTGAAATTCATTAAATATTTCGTTCCGGTGCAAGATAAGGAAATTCCCCCGACGTCTTTACTCAGGGAGTTTTTGGGAGGAAGTAGCTTCAAATATTAGATAATAAATTTATTTAAGAGAATTATTTTGGAATTTATAGTTATTGTATAAATATAAGTTCGTAACTTCGCGCCGCAAAAAACAAGCGTGGCAATATGTTGTTGTATTCCAGGGAAAGGAAATAACTGTAAGATTAGACTTAAATAATGAACATTTGTACGTTCTTTCCGTTTATGTTATTACACAGCAAAAAAAGGGTATATGATATTTTATAACAATTTACTAGCGAAATGCTTTTTAGGGAAAAAGAAGCATTATTTTATGATAGGAGGGTTATTCTTTACTCGGTACAAGTATTTGGAAGTTTGGGAAGAAATGGAGTTAAGAATACATGCACGGCAATTCTGGGAGTGTTTTTTATTGACTTTAATCCCAGCATTGGGTTTGTCACTATGGTTTTCATGGTGGTGGATGGTGCTTCCGTTCATGACATATCACTTGCTTTACTGGTTTGAAAAAGCAATTAGTTCTCATTCGGTTTTTAACTGGGAGGCATTGACTTATTGTGGTGATGCCGTTTATATGAGAAAAAGAAAATCCTATGCCTGGATGAAATGGTATGGGAAGAAAACTTTTCCGAAATCGGAATGGGAAGATTAAAGGAATAGAGAGACGTTAAAACTCTCTTGCGGATTTATTCAGGCACGGCTTACACAGATTAATATGGTTTCGATTAAAACAGAACCATAAAAACTCTGTAAGCCGTGCCTGAATAATGATATGATAACAGTTATTTCTGCTTTCGGCGGTTTTTCCTTTTCTACTGCTTTTATTTCAGATGTTTCTTTATCCAAAGCAGATGTCCGTACTCTGTGTCACTGGAGGTCCAATGTTCATTAATAGGAGTGATCAATGCTTCTTTCGGGCAATTCAATACATTATATACAATGTAGCTGGTAGTCGGTGGACAAACGTCATCATTGAATCCCCATGTCATATAAGTATCCGCCCTGATTAATTGGGCAAAGTTCACCACATCATAATAAGCCATTGTTCTGATCTTTTCGGGAGTATCCATATCTACGGTATTTCGGAAGAAATGGGGGTAACCTCCGGCACGACCGGCTTTGTAACCTGCCATATCGCTTAGAGCTGGATGATTGGCTACGCAGGCCGTTACCCGCTGATCCAGTCCGGCGGTGACGAGTGCTAATGCTCCTCCCTGGCTGCCGCCTTGAACGATTACATTCTTTCCGTCCCATTCCGGTAGTGAGGTCAGTAGGTCGATGCTGCGGACACAGGCCAGATATACCCGTTTCATGTAATAGTTGTCGCGGCTGTCCAGACCGTTGGACAGGTAGCCATTTTCTCTGCCGTTGAAAGCGGCACTGATTTCTTTGAATTCTTCTTCGCTCATTTCCGGGTTCAGCCCGTGAATCTCTATTTCAAAACGGATGCAGCCTTGTTCGGCGTAATACTTATGTCGCAAAGGTTCCTTGATTGTTTTGATTCCTGCGCCCGGAGGACATAGTACGACAGGGTATTTGCCTTCTTTCTTCGGATAGAACAGGTAGCCGTAGATACTTTGTCCGCGTTGGTTCACCTGCAACTTGATAAGATAGCAGTCTATTTGGTCGGTCGAGTATTTCTTTACGTGCTCTTTGGTGTATGTTAGCGGAAATTTGGCCAGTTCCGCCTTTTCGTTCTCCCAGAATTGCTGAAAGTCGGCAGGCATGGTGGTATACGGACGGAGCTTTTCCGGCGAGAAACCCACTTTGACGTGATGGGAGTATTTCTTTCCGTCTACGGTGGTGGTCAGGCGGCAGTCTCGGAAGCCCGGTTTCTTCATGGTGCCTACGGGGATTGTTGCCTTTCCTTTTCTCATGATGACTGTTCCTTTGGTATCGGCAGGCATCATTTCTCCGCCTATTTCGAAATTAATCGCTATGCTATCTCCCGGAATGCCGTATTTGTAAAACTGTACTTCTACATTTGCCTGTTCTCCAGTTTTGTAAAGCCAGTCGGCATGATCGGGTACGGTTACCCAAAATACGTCACTCCGGTAGGGATTATTTTCGGCAACCGCGAGCAGCGTTGTCAGTAACAACGCTGCTGATACGTAAAATCTTCTCATATTCATTTTACTGTTCAATATAACTGTCATTCGTTTTCTCATTCTATTTTCCATCTGATCGGTTTGTTAATTACGCCGCAATATTAGGAAAGATTAGAAAAACAGAGGTCGATAAAATGTTCTATTAAGTGTAAATTTAGAGCAACTTCCACTCGAATGTATGTTTTCCGGCTTCTAACTCTATGACACGTTCTCCTTTCACAGTATCGGGCACGTATAAAGTGGCACTGCTGTTGGCAGGAATCGTCACGCTGTACACAACACTTTTTTTCTTACGTTCCCATTGGGACTGAATCTCTCCGTACGGAGAACGGTGTCTGGCCTCAAACTGCTTTAAATCACTGGGGAAGTTGGGGCGCAGGAGGATATGTTTAAAACCCGGCTGCTGTGGGTCGGGGAAGATACCGCCCAAGCCTTTATAGAACCATCCTCCGATTTCTCCGAACATCATGTGGTTGTCCGAAATGTCACGTGTAGCATTCAAATCCCAGTTTTCGAGCAGGGTGGTGGCTCCGTTGGCAATCCAGCAGCCCCATGACGGGTAGGTGTCTTGTGCAGCTACTTTATAAGCGGTTTCGGCTTCTCCGTTTTCACTCAAGGCGTTCAGTATGGCTTTGGCTCCCAATACACCCACATCCAGATGGAAACCGGCTTCTTCCACCTTCTTCGCCAGGTTGCGGGCTACTTTTGCTTTCATATCCTTGGGGACAATACCCCACATCAGCGGTACGCTCAGTTCCGTCTGAACGCCGCTGGCGTATATGCCGGTTTCCCTGTTCAGATATTTGTCATTGATCGCTTGCCTGATCTTTTCCGCAAGCGCCTGATAATGTTTGTAATCTTCCTGCTTGTTGAACAGCTTTGCGGCATTGGCCAGTATTTTAGTATCTACATAGAAGTATACCGATGAGGTCAGTTCTTTGGACGAATGCGATTTCACAGGAACCCAGTCTCCTCTTCCCCATGAAGTCAGTCCGCTTGGGCTGGTACGGTCTACGTAGTCTATATATCGTTTGATGTTTTCGTAGCAGTCGGCTAATAATTTGCTGTCTCCGTAGAACAGATAAATATTCCAGGGAATAATGGCGATTGTACTCGTCCAGTCCAGACCGTTGTCCGTGCCGTATCCCCATCCTCCGGTCGGAATGATGTCGGGTAATACTCCGTTGGGTTGCTGTTCGTCACGGTGGTCGGCTAGCCATTTTTCGTAGACTGTGATGCCGTCATAATTATATAGTGCTGTTTCTATCGCAAAATGTCCGTCTCCCGTCCATCCGTTTTTCTCCCGTTGGGGGCAATCGGTGGGATACCCCATCAGATTGGACAGATAGGCGTTGTTGGTAGCCCACCACAACCGGTTTACGAGTGGGTTTGACGTGTTTATCTCTCCTTTTTGCGGAACGTCGCTATGAACGAAATAAGCAGTCAGACTGTTTTGATCGAGTGCGACAGGCTTACTGCTTGTCACTTCTACGTATCTGAAGCCTTTGTAGTTGAACCGTGCCATAAACTCGTCTTCTCCCTTTCCGCTCAGGATGAGAATATCCGTCTGGAATGGGTCTTTGTCATCTATCGGACGATGGTATACGTCAATGTTTGACATATTCACCCGTCCGTTGTCATAGATGCGTTCGCCGTGTTTGAGCCTTACTACCGTTCCTTCTTCTCCGGATACCTTGATGCGGGTCACTCCGGACATATTTCTGGCAAAGTCGAATACATACGTCGTGTCGTTCACTTTCTTAAGCGCTTTTGCCGGTATTGTTTCTACGATACGAATCGGTTGTACCTGCTGGGATACGACGTTTTGAGAAGGTACAGCTCTGTAACCAGCTTCCTTCCATTTCGAATCGTCAAAATCTGCAGTATTCCAGCCTTTCTGTTCCAGGCGGGCGTCATAATGTTCCGCTGTATAGATGCTGTTGAAGATCAAGGCCCCCGAAGAAGTCTTCCAGTCTCTTTCGGAGCGGATTACTTCTGTCGTGCCGTCTTCGTAGGTAATTCTCAGGTCCATGCAAAAAGCGGGGCGGTTACGCCACGGTGCGCGGTCAAAGTCCCAGACTGCTTTTGACTGATGGTTGTACCAGCCATTCCCCAGCAGTACGCCAATCGCGTTTTTACCTTTCTGAAGTTGGTTGGTCACATCATAAGTCACATAGAAATTCCGTCTGTCGAAACGGGTATACAGCGGGTCTAGCCGATGGTTTCCAATTTTCTCTCCGTTGATGTATAATTCGTATAAACCGGCGACGGCGATGTACGCTCTGGCGGATTTGACTTTCTTTTGAGTGTCGAATGTTTTTCTGAAATAGGGGGCGGGCTTATAGTTGATGTCTCTGTTGTCGCCAATCCATGCGCCCTGCCAGTTTTCCATTCCCATCATTCCGGTCTCGAAGCTGTTGATGTCCGAAGTAGCCTTTTTGCCGTCCTTATCCCATACATTCACTTTCCAGTAATATTTGGTAAAGGGTTGAAGATTCTTTTCCGGATAGGTGACAAGGATTTGATCCGATTCCTTTTTCCCCGAGTTCCAGATTTCCCCGTTTTCGTTGTTTGCTTTCAGTGAGTCTGTGCTGACTATTATCTGATAGGCAGTCTGCCGGGCTCCTTGTCGGGCATCGTCCAGCATCCACGACAATCTGGGATTGGCATTGTCGATGCCTAGCGGATTGATCAGGTGGTCGCAATGAAGGTTCACGGGCTTGCATTCTTCTTGCTTTTGTGCAAGGGTCGGTTGCAGTGCACAACATGCAAGTGCAGTCACTAAATATATTTTTTTCATTCTGTCTATTTGTTTTCCTTTTTAACCACAAACTGATATGTACCGGACTGTAGTTCTAATACTGCCTTTCCATTCATGAAAGTAACCGAAGAAACTCCTTCCGCTTTCACGGCAGTTTTTCCGCTTTCTTCTACTACATAGTCGAGAGTAGGTAATAGTAAGTGAAGAGTGGCGGTGGTGTTGGCAGGTATCGTCACTTGGTAAGAAACTGTTCCGTCATTTTCTTTTTTCCAGCTGCTCTTTATATCTCCATAACAGGAAGGGAACGAAGCATTTACCCAGTCAATCCGTTCCTGACCGGCGGCAACTTCCGGACGGTTGTCTGGAACCGGCTGTAATACGATGTGCTTGAATCCCGGACGTGTTTCGTCGATATCTATACCGCCCATTGTGCGGTACATCCATTCGGAGACTGCTCCATACGAGTAATGATTGAACGAGTTCATCGATACGGGGCCAAAACCTTTCTCTTTGGTATACGAATCCCAGCGTTCCCAGATAGTGGTTGCTCCCTGGTCTATGCTATACAGCCAGGAAGGGTTGTTCCGTTGCAGCAGTAGATCGTAAGCCGTATTTGATTCTCCGAACTGGCTTAATGTCTGATTCAGGATGGCTGTACCCACGAATCCTGTGCTCAGGCGGTTACCGTTGCCGGCAATCTTGCGGACCAGTGTTTCCACTCCTTTCTTACGTGCTTCTTCTGTCGGGAATAAATCCAGTTTCAAGGCAAGCAGATAGGCCGTCTGGCTCTTTTGCTTCAAGTCTCCGTCTGCATCGACGTAGCGTGTCTGGAATTCTTTCTTGATTTCCTGTGCCAGCTTTCTGTAAGCCTTTGCTTTGGAAGCGTAGGCATCACAGTCGTCCGTTTTCAATGCTTCCGAAATTTTGGCCATCAATTGTGCCGTATATGCGTAGTAGCATACACTGACATAGCGGCGTTCGGTATCTTCGTACGATAGCCAGTCGCCATAATTTGTTCCGGCACCGTTATAGTTATAACCGTCTCCTTTTTGACGGGACAGGAACTCCATGTATTTCTCCATAGATGCATAATTGTCCTGCAATATCTTTTTGTTGTCGTACATCAGATAGATAGTCCAGGGAACGATGACACCGGCATCAGCCCAGGCTGCCTGTCCGTAGCCTACCCATGAGTGTGGAGCTACATCCGGATAGGCGCCGTCACTTCGCTGACCGTCACGCATATCTCTCATCCATTTTTCGAAGAAGGCGGATACATTCGCATTATAAGAAGCGGCACGGCAGAACACTTGCGTGTCTCCGGTCCAGCCCAGACGTTCGTCTCTTTGCGGGCAGTCGGTAGGGATGCTCAGATAGTTGCCTCTTTGTCCCCACATGACATTGCTGTATAACTGATTGATTGACCGGCTGCTAGTGACAAACGAAGCTCCCTCTTCGGTAGCGGAACCGACCACTTCCCCTATCAGGGAAAGTACCTCGATGTCTTCACTTGCCGTTATCTCACAATACTGAAAACCGAAGAAGGTCATGGACGGATGGAATGATTCGCCTTCCTTGCTTCCTTTCAGGATATACTTCAATGTTGCTTTTGCACTTCTGAGGTTGGCGGTATATATACTTCCGGCAGGGCCGTCGTCTCCGCGTGATTTATCTCCCGTGTCGTTCAGCATCTCGCCGAAACGGAGTTTCATCTCCGTTCCCGATGCACCTTTTACTTTGAACCGAACCCAGCCGACCATGTTCTGACCTAAGTTGTAGACGGCCGTTTCACCTTTCTTTAGCCGGATAGGAGCCGGTTTGTCCGTAACACTCACTACATTGATTTTACCGTCTTTTTCACCTTGGTAAACAGTAGTGGACAAAGGGATACGGCTCAGATGCGGACGTACCTGAACGGTGGGTCCGGCAAAGGCGATTAACTCTCCTTTGAAATGAGGGTTGACAGCCGTCTTGTTCCAGTTGGCAGTATTATATCCGGGCTTCGTCCATGCACTTTCTTTTCGGGCGTCATAAGTTTCTCCGTGGTAGATGTCTCCCATTCGTATGGCACCGTCCATGGATGACAGCCAGGAAAGGTCCGTTACTACCGTTTCCGAAGTGCCGTCCGTATATTTCAGTAATATCTTTGCGATGAATCCTACTTCGTGACTGCCATACTCTCCGTGGCAGACGTCACTGTTCCACCAGCCGGAGGATACCTGGGCGCCGACTGCGTTTTCTCCTTTCCGGAGCAAATCGGTGATGTCATACGTCTGATAGTGGGCTGTTTTGCTGAAATCCGTCCATTCCGGCTTCAATTCGTCATAGCGTATGCTGCCGTCTTCCATCTTGTTTCCTACCCGTTGTCCGTTGATAAACAAATCATAGACGCCCAGAGCCGAACTGTAGATGCGGGCGGATGCAATCTTCTTTTTTGCCTTGAATTCTTTACGGAACATGGGTACTCCGCTCATGTCAACCTGCAATACCCGATAATCGCCGGAACCGGAAACCATATTCAGTTTACGATTACCTCCCACAGATACGATTTCTCCGCCTTCAAAAGCGGACTGAGGTTTCTCGAAATCCTCTTTCAGAACGACTTTGGCTTCTTCCTTGTCGCTTTTCTGTTCGTACTCTGTCAGTACGATATTGTCAAACATGGCCGTTTCGTTGGTGTTATTTCCTCTGAATGCCCGGAAGCCGATATATCCATTCGATAGTTTGGAATCGGTGTCGGTATAGGTATCCACCAGTACCTTGTCAATATAAGTCTTGACCACTCCATCTTTTGCTTCGATTGCCAGATGGTGTTCTTTATTCAGCAAGTCGGATTTAGTGAAGAATTTGCCGATCGGAGTATCCGAACTTTGCAGGCGTCCCCTGTCATAAATATGTCTTCTGATCAAAGGTTCTTTTTCATTGTCCAGCGTATTGACAGACCACATGAATACGTTGGAAGCATCGCGTGCGCCGAAAAGAACGGATGCGTTGCCGGAAGTCAGTGTGACATCCATTTCCAGCAGCATTCGTGCCTTTGTCTGTTTCTTGTCTTCCGGATTGATTTTGGAATTCTTGTTTATTTGAGTTGCCTTGATCCATTGCGCTCCCGACCATCCGTCGGACAGCAGTCCTGTTTCGAAGAAAGCCTTTTCCGTCGAAGTCTCTTCTCCGGTTTTGTTGTTCCACACGGTTACTTTCCAATAATAGCGGGTGGAAGGGGTGAGAGCCGGTCCTGCATAACAGATGTGCAATGATTCGTCAGATGCCACCTTTCCGGAAGTCCAGACCGGATTTAGACAGGCTGCATCGGTCGCTACCGTGATTTGATAGGCTGTTTGTCTGACTCCTCTTTCCGCTGACTCTAGTTGCCAGCTGAATCGGGGAGCTGTTATGTCCAGCCCGATAGGATTGGTCAGATATTCAACCTGTAGTTTTTTGATTGCTGCATTCGTGGGCAGCAGAAAAAGAATAGATAAAAGTAACAAAGTAGTTCGTGCCATTAGTTTAAAGTATTAATAGTTTGTTATGATGGGGGATACTTGCAAATATAGTGCTTATTGTCTTGGATAGACATAAGAATTTTGACACTAATACTTAAAAATATGACCGTCCCCTTGAAATAATAAATGCCTATACTTGTTGTAGTACAGGCATTTATCGTTTTATGTGAATTCCGGTGCCATCTGTGAATAAAGCAGGGGTTATCTTAAAGCTTCCACTTCTTCGGGTGTCAGCGGAATTTTCTTGCCGAGTCGGCGGGCACCTGTCTCCGTGATGAGATAATCTTCTTCGTTGCGGATACCGCCGAAGTCTTTGTAAGTTTCCACTTTGTCGTAATTGATAAAATTGGTGAACTTCTTTTCTGCTTTCCACATATCAATCAGTTCGGGGATGAAGTAAATGCCCGGTTCTACGGTATGTACGAATCCCGGTTCCAGTGGAATGGCGAGGCGTTGCGACTTGCGTCCGAACTGCGTGCTCTTCGGCTGACCGTTGTATCCTACCCATATCTCACCCAGATTTTCCATATCGTGAACATCCAGTCCCATCATGTGTCCTAATCCGTGCGGATAGAACAGGGCATGCGCGCCTTCGCGGACAGCATCTTCCGTATTTCCTTTCATTAGTCCGAGAGTTTTCATGCCGTCTACCATGACGCGGGCGGACAATTCGTATACATCCATATAAGGAATGCCCGGACGAAGCGCCTTGACAGATTCCAGATGCATCGCATTCTGGATTTCGTAAACTTCGCGCTGGCGGGTTGTAAATTTCTTATCCGCAGGAATCGTGGACGACATATCGCCTGCATAACCCGACTCGACTTCCGCACCTGCGTCAATCAGGAACAGATCGCCCGGTTTCACTTTATTTCCGTGATAATGGTTGTGCAGCGTCTGCCCGTTGATGGTGGCGATCGTTGCAAACGACAGTTCGCAGTTGTTGGACTCTGCCACGCGATTCATTTCCGCTACTACTTCATATTCGTACATTCCCGGACGAAGCACCTTCATGGCGGTGATGTGCATATCGGCAGTCACGTCACAGGCTTTTTCTATTTCTACGATTTCTTCCGCCGACTTGTAGTTGCGCTGAGCTATGACGGCACGGATGAAAGGTACGGAACCTTCCTGACGTGCAGGTGGTATTCCGAGCCAGTCCATCAGTTTCAGTTTATGTTCGGGGCGGTAGGGAGGAAGATAATGAATTGCTTTTCCACTCTGGACGCATTTGTGCAGATAGCCGACGATATCAGCGGAAGCCATCATTTCCCTGATGCCGACACGTTCGCATTTTTCGCGTAACGTAGGCTGTGAGCCCATCCATACGATGGCATCGATGGATAATTCGTCACCGAAAATAATTTCTTTGTCTTCGTCAATATCGATGATGGCCGAAAGTCCGGCACACGAAAGACCGAAATAATAAAGAAAAGTGGAGTCCTGACGATAACGGAACGTGTTATCCTCATAATTCAGCCCGCACTCGTCATTTCCCAGAAATAACAAAACTCCGGAGCCTAAATTCTTTTTCAGCAGGGCTCTGCGCTGCATATACGTCTCTTTGGCAAACATACTGTCCTAATTTTTAAGTTCGTGCAACAAAGATAAAGAATTTTGTGTTATAGGATTAAAAATAATCCCACTAATCTGTGTAATCTCTCGTTAAAAAGTTACTTTTGTAGCGAGAAACAGTAGAAAGCAAAAACGAATATGGCACAAGGTTCCCGTCAAATACAATCGCAGGCGCAACAGCAGATACAAACGCTCTCGCCACAGCAGATTCTGGTCGTGAAGTTGTTGGAGCTTCCCGCAGTCGAGCTGGAAGACCGTATCCATGCTGAACTATTGGAAAATCCGGCGCTTGAAGAAGGCAAAGAAGACGCTGCTACAGATGAATATGCCGATGGCGTCAGTCCGGAAGAAGGCATGGATAACGATGCCAATGATTATGATTCTTTAAGTGATTACCTCACCGAAGACGATATCCCCGACTATAAATTGCAGGAAAACAACCGCTCGCGGGACGAGCAGGCGGAAGATATTCCTTTCTCCGACGCCACCTCTTTTTATGAAATTCTGAAAGAACAACTCCGTGAACGTAACCTGACCGAGCACCAGTGCGAACTGGTGGAATATCTGATCGGTTCGCTGGACGATGACGGACTGCTCCGTAAATCGCTGGAAAGTATCTGTGACGAACTGGCTATCTACGCCGGTATCGAATCTACGGAAGAAGAACTGGAAGAGGCTCTGTGCATCCTGCAGGATTTTGACCCGGCAGGTATCGGAGCACGCAACCTTCAGGAATGTCTGATGATACAGATTCTGCGCAAGAAGAGCGAAGAGAAGAAGCCGTCACCGATATTGAACCTGGAAGAGCGCATCATCAGTGACTGTTATGAAGAATTTACCCGGAAGCACTGGGAGAAAATCATTAAGAAACTGGATGTCAGAGAAGAGACTTTCAATGAGGCGATTGCCGAAATAACCAAGTTGAATCCCCGTCCGGGCGCTTCGCTCGGAGAGACGATCGGAAGAAACCTACAGCAGATTGTTCCCGATTTTCTGGTGGATACCTACGATGACGGAACGATTAACGTAAGCCTGAATAACCGCAATGTTCCCGAACTCAGGATGAGCCGCGACTTTACCGAGATGGTGGAGGAGCATACCAAAAATAAGGCGAACCAGTCCAAAGAGTCGAAAGAAGCCATGATGTTCCTGAAACAGAAGATGGATGCGGCACAAGGATTTATCGATGCGGTGAAGCAGCGGCAGAATACATTGATGACTACCATGCAGGCGATTATCGACTTGCAGCGTCCTTTCTTCCTCGAAGGCGACGAGTCATTGCTGAAACCGATGATTCTCAAAGATGTGGCAGAACGTACCGGACTAGACATCTCTACGATTTCCCGTGTCAGCAACAGCAAATACGTACAGACCAACTTCGGCATCTATCCGCTTAAATTCTTCTTCAGCGATGGCTATACGACGGAAGACGGAGAGGAAATGTCCGTACGCGAGATACGTAAGATTCTGAAAGAATGCATTGACGGAGAAGACAAAAAGAAACCGCTGACAGATGACGAACTGGCGGATATCCTGAAGGAAAAAGGCTATCCTATCGCCCGCCGTACGGTGGCGAAATACCGTCAGCAGTTGAATATACCGGTGGCAAGACTGAGAAAGTGAGTTTAAAGTATTAACTATAAAGTATTAAGTATTAGGTGCTGATGGATAAAGAAAAAGAGCATATTATAGCGGATAAAACAATGTTGCGGGTGGCACGGATCACTTCCATCGTGTTTACTCCATTTTCTATACCGTTTCTGGCGTTTCTGGTGTTATTCCTGTTTTCTTATCTCCGTATCATGCCGATACTTTATAAGGGAATTGTGTTGGGAATCGTTTACTGCTTCACCATACTGACGCCCACCATCACCATTTTCCTGTTCCGGAAGATCAACGGGTTTGCCCGTCAGGAACTGAGTGAGCGTAAGAAACGTTATGTACCTATCCTGCTGACTATCATTTCGTATGTGTTCTGCCTGCTGATGATGCGGAAACTGAATATTCCCTGGTATATGACCGGAATCATTTTTGTTTCCCTGGTGATATCGATCATCTGCATTCTGGTCAATCTGAAATGGAAACTGAGCGAACACATGGCGGGGATGGGCGGTATTATCGGCGGACTGGTTTCGTTCAGTGCGCTGTTCAGCTATAATCCGGTAGTGTGGTTGTGCCTGTTTATTCTGATTGCAGGCATATTGGGCTCCGCGCGGATTGTGCTGGGGCATCACACTTTGGGCGAGGTCCTTTCCGGTTTTGTAGTCGGGCTGGTCTGCTCCTTTTTGATACTCCATCCGGCGTACAACCTTATATTCAGAGTATTTTTATTTTAAAAACAATATAAATCCTAAAAACTAATTATTATGAACTTTCCACAGAACTTGAAGTACACGAATGAACACGAGTGGATTCGCGTAGAAGGAGACATCGCTTACGTAGGTATCACAGATTACGCACAGGAACAATTGGGCGATATTGTATTCGTTGATATTCCTACCGTAGGAGAAACGTTGGAAGCCGGAGAAACTTTCGGAACGATTGAAGTGGTAAAGACCATTTCCGATCTTTTCTTACCGTTGGCAGGCGAGATACTCGAACAGAACGAAGCTTTGGAAGAAAATCCGGAGCTGGTAAACAAAGACCCTTACGGCGAAGGCTGGCTGATCAAGATGAAGCCTGCTGATGCCAGTGCTGCGGAAGACCTGCTCGATGCCGAAGCATACAAGGTAGTGGTCAACGGCTGAATTTGAATAAGCAGTACTTCTGCCTCTCCCCGTAGGGGGAGGTGGTAGGTAAATGAATGTATGTAATAACTTTTAGATTAGATGAAAATGACTCCAATTGTAAGTATCATCATGGGTAGCACGTCCGACCTTCCTGTTATGGAGAAGGCTGCGCAACTGCTGAATGATATGCATGTACCGTTCGAAATGAACGCCCTTTCTGCTCACCGCACGCCGGAGGCTGTGGAAGAGTTTGCCAAAAATGCCCGTAGCCGTGGCATTAAAGTAATCATCGCTGCTGCCGGAATGGCTGCCGCCCTTCCGGGTGTCATCGCAGCCAACACAACGCTTCCGGTGATCGGAGTACCTGTAAAAGGCTCTGTGCTCGACGGTGTAGACGCTCTGTACTCCATCATTCAGATGCCTCCGGGCATTCCTGTGGCTACGGTTGCTATCAATGGAGCGATGAATGCGGCTATCCTTGCCATTCAGATGCTTGCATTGAGCGATGCGGCATTGGCTGAGGCTTTTGCTGCTTACAAAGAAGGACTGAAAAAGAAAATCGTAAAGGCAAACGAAGAACTGAAAGAAGTGAAGTTCGAATATAAAACTAATTAATTGATAATTGACAATTGACAATTGACAATGGGCTGGCGCTGTGGGTGCTTTGTTGAGCTTGTTGTTGATTCTCGATTCTCAATTGTCAATTGTCAACTGTCAATTGTCAATTGAAAAGATGGATTTATTCAATTACTTTCGAAGAGAAACATCCGAAGTAAATATTGGGGCTGTACCTTTGGGCGGCCCCAATCCTATTCGTATCCAGTCGATGACGAACACGTCTACTATGGATACAGAAGCTTGTGTGGAACAAGCCAAACGCATCGTCGATGCCGGCGGCGACTATGTACGACTGACCACGCAGGGCGTCAAGGAAGCGGAAAACCTGATGAATATCAATATCGGGCTACGAAGTCAGGGATATATGGTTCCGTTGGTGGCCGATGTGCATTTTAATCCGAAGGTGGCCGATGTAGCAGCTCAATATGCAGAAAAGGTACGGATCAATCCGGGCAATTATGTAGATGCAGCGCGTACTTTTAAGAAACTGGAATATACCGACGAGGAGTATGCGCAGGAGATACAGAAGATTCATGACCGCTTTGTGCCGTTTCTGAATATCTGTAAGGAGAATCATACGGCTATCCGCATCGGAGTCAATCACGGTTCCCTGTCCGACCGTATCATGTCCCGCTACGGAGACACTCCCGAAGGGATGGTGGAATCCTGCATGGAATTCCTGCGTATCTGTGTGGCGGAACATTTCACGGATGTGGTGATTTCGATCAAGGCTTCCAATACGGTGGTGATGGTGAAGACCGTCCGCTTGCTTGTTGCCGTGATGGAGCAGGAGGGAATGTCATTTCCCCTGCATCTTGGAGTGACGGAGGCCGGAGACGGAGAAGACGGACGTATAAAATCGGCTTTGGGCATCGGTGCGCTGCTTTGTGACGGATTGGGAGATACGATTCGTGTGTCGCTTAGTGAGGCTCCCGAAGCGGAAATTCCCGTAGCGCGCAAGCTGGTGGATTATGTTCTGTTGAGGCAGGATCATCCCTATATCCCGGGCATGGAGGCACCGGAATTTAATTATCTTTCTCCTTCGCGCCGCAAGACGCGGTCAGTGCGCAATATCGGGGGCGAACATCTCCCCGTCGTTATTGCCGACCGCATGGATGGGAAGACGGAAGTCAATCCGCAGTTTACTCCGGATTATATCTATGCCGGAAGAACGTTGCCCGAACAGCGGGAAGAAGGAGTGGAATATATCCTTGATGCCGATGTATGGGAAGGGGAGGCCGGAACCTGGCCTGCTTTCAATCATGCGCAGTTGCCGTTGATGGGCGAGTGCAGTGCAGAACTGAAATTCCTGTTTATGCCTTATATGGCGCAGACGGATGAAGTGATTGCCTGTCTTAAGGTGCATCCCGAAGTTGTGGTTATTTCTCAGAGCAATCATCCGAATCGCCTGGGCGAGCACCGTGCATTGGTGCATCAACTTATGACGGAAGGTCTGGAGAATCCGGTTGTTTTCTTCCAGCATTATGCGGAGGACGAGGCGGAAGATTTGCAGATTAAGTCCGCCGTTGATATGGGAGCATTGATTTTTGACGGTTTATGTGACGGGATTTTCCTGTTCAATCAAGGAAGTCTGAGTCATGCGGTAGTAGATGCTACTGCCTTCGGTATCTTGCAGGCAGGACGCACCCGTACTTCTAAAACGGAATATATTTCTTGTCCGGGCTGCGGTCGTACGCTTTATGATCTGGAAAAGACAATTGCGCGTATCAAGGCGGCTACCTCACATCTGAAAGGCTTGAAAATCGGCATCATGGGATGTATCGTCAACGGTCCCGGTGAGATGGCGGATGCCGACTACGGCTATGTAGGTGCCGGACGCGGAAAAATCAGCCTTTATAAAGGTAAAGTTTGCGTAGAGAAAAACATACCCGAAGAAGAGGCGGTGGAACGGTTGCTGGAATTTATCCGCAATGATCGGAAAGAACTGGAACTTTAATCAGTTATACTTTTAAATAGTTAAGACAGGAGTTGCTTTAAGTTTGCTTAAGGCAACTCCTGTCTTTTATTATAGTATACACAAACATTTATCCGTACAAGGGGAAGATAACCACCCGGGATTAATAGTAGGAGAACCGTTCATTAGGCTATTATGTAGGTTAGATTAATGTATTCTGTCAGTAAGAAGAAGTCATTTCACGTACATGGGTCCATCAGTCCACGTACGTGATCTATTGGGTTCATGTACGTGAACCGAACGGTCCACGCACGTGAAACGAATACATGAAACGTACTAAATATATTAGTCAAACCTTGTTAGCTTGTTAAGGTTACTATGCTATGGCTTAATGCAGGCGGCATACATTAAGTTATATATGGCATAAACAACGCATATTCACGCTGAAAATGGAGTTTTTAACACATGCAGATAATGCTTCTGAATAGTCTGTTTTATAGTTGTTAATCAGCGTGTTAATCCTGTTTCTTATTAAAAGCAGGTGATAATAGAAACCAGAAAAAGTTCTATTATCACCTTATTATCACCACCTATTATCACCATTACTGCCTTAATAATAAGGAGCTTATCCTTTAAAAGTGACAAGTGACAATAACAAAGTGTTTTATTAACTCTAGTGAGAGACGGTTGGAAGCCTAAGGGCATTTTTCAGCCATTGCATACAGCGCATGACGAAAGATTCGTGATGCAGGTTTTTGGTTTGTTCTTCTATCTGTATTTCCATCTTTCGCTGCAATTCTTCCAGCAATGCTTTTCTTGTTTTCCGTATTATTTCCTGTTCTTTTTCATGTGTTATTTCTTGTTCGTCCTTCGAATGCCTTTTCTGATTATCCCGAAGCATGTCAAGTTGGTCGTGCAATATTTTGTTTTTCAACTGCAACCTTTGGCATAATTCATCATAATCCCGTATTTTATGTTCTAATATATCCCGTTCCATTTTTAGCCGGAGATTGACAGACTCTTTGGCTGTAAACGCTCCGTTATTAATCTTGCGTCGCAATTCGCATACGATAGAACGGAATTCTATTGCTATTTCTTCCGGTGTTTGCTTGTGAAAGTCAGCCAGACGTTTTAGCTTGTGTCCTTTTACGATGGAGCAGAAGATGCTACGCCTTTTGTTATCTATAATTTGCAGTGCCAATGCTTTAACGACTATCGGGTAGAGGTTGAAACATTCGCTCTGCAAGCGGATGTAGAATTCTGCTTCTTCATATTTGAGCATCTCGTTCCTGATAGCTTTATCCATATTCCGGATGAGCTTTTCGTAATTGGTTCTTTTAAGTGCCAGTGTTTCTTCTAAATCCATATCGCTTTCGTTGTTTTGATTGTCTTCTAAAAACGACTGGGCGTCCATGCACTCTCCCTAAAAAAAGGACGTGGGGTTAGGGTAAAAAAAGGAAAGGCACGGACGCTGTTGTCGTTTCACTATCCACACATAGGTGTTGGCTAGACCCTATCAAGAATAGTGATAAACAACAGACATCCATGCCAATTTTATATATAGGGATTCTATATAACAATTAGCATGGAATATCTGTTGCATCACTTCTCCTTGATTTTAAAAGTAAGCCAACTTTATGTGCGAAGAAGTAATACGTTTATATTCCAATATTTATAAAAAACATCTTTCCCCTACATTCACGTCACGCTGACGGGGAGAAAGGTGTATGCAAAGATAAGTGTTTATTCTGAAACCTCAACGAAAAGCGGGGATTTCTTCACATACGATCGTCTATAGTCCACACAGATGTCTTTCTTTTCAAAGATATATTATATCAAATAAATCATTACTTTTGCAATGAAATCTTTGATAAAATAAAACATGAAGAAACATATCTCCGCTTTTTTAAGTTTACAGTTCATTGTGTTAAGTTTGTTTGCGGTGCAGCAACAAGTGACTCCTGTCGACTATGTACGTCCCCAGATTGATACTCACAAATCAAGATGGTTCTTTTTCTCTTCGGCTTCCCGTCCGTTTGGGATGGTCAGTCTGAGTCCGGATACACAGACGGAGGGAAGTTGGAATTCCGGTTATCTGTATAATTCGAAAGAGATACGCTGCTTTAGTCATGTGCATTGTTGGCAGCTTGCAGGTGTTCCGGTGATGCCTACTACCGGAGAAATCACAGGGCATAAAGGAATGGATGCTTATAAGTCAGCCTACTCTCATGATTCGGAAATTGTGAAACCGGGATACCACAAAGTTGAACTGGATAAATATAAGATTGGAGTGGAACTGACCTCTACAGCCAGAGTGGGTATGCATCGCTATACGTATCCTGCCGGAGAAAAAGCCAATGTTCTCTTTGATGTCGGTGCTCTTCTGGTACATGGTAAGACAGAGAAGGCAGCTATCCATCGGATTTCTTCCAAAGAAATAGGAGGCTATTCCGTATTGGCCCCGACATCACGTCGCAAAAAGCCGGTGACTGTGTATTTCGTAGCACGATTCAATCAGAATATGACAGAGTTCGGTGGCTGGGAAAAGGAAGGGGAGGACAAGAAACTGGTGCGCAAGAACTCGATTGAAGGAACGGATATCGGTGGATATGCATCATTCGATAAACTGAAAAAACAGTCATTGCTGATGAAGGTAGGCATATCTTATGTAAGTGAAGAGCAAGCCCGTATCAATTTGAATTACGAACTGCCTCACTGGGATTTCGACAGAGTGAAGGAAGACGCTTTTGCCGAATGGAACCGGGAACTTGGTAAAATCAGAGTGGAGGGCGGCAGTGAAGAAGAGAAAATTAAATTCTATACCGATCTTTGGCATTCTCTTTTGGGACGTCATACGTTTTCGGATAGTAACGGGAAATATATCGATAACACAGGCGAAAAGCCTGTAGTGCGGCAGGTACCTCTTGCCGACGGAGTGCCGACAAGAAATACCTATAACTCGGATGCCTTTTGGGGGAGTGAGTTTAATCTGAATATACTATGGTCGATAGCTTACCCGAAGGTGATGAGCGAGTTTGTTTCTACCTTGGTGGATTATTATACAAACGGCGGACTTATAGCCCGTGGTCCCAGCGGAGGTAACTATACCTATGTGATGGTAGGTGATCAGGCTACCCCGCTTATTGCTGCCGCTTATAATAAAGGTATCCGTGATTTTGATACGGAAGCTGCTTTTCAGGGCTGTCTGAAGAATTCCGAGCCGGGGGGGATCCGTGATTACGTGGGATATAAAACGGAGCCGGGCAATTACATGCAGCAATATGTCGATAAAGGCTTCGTGCCTGAACCTACGAAAAAAGGTCCCCATGCCGAAGGATGTGCGATGACTCTTTATTTCGCCTATGAGGACTGGTGTATGGCACAGTTTGCCAAGGGCTTGAAGAAGGAGGATGTGTACCGCAAATATTTGCAACGTTCATTCAACTACCGTTATATGTATGATGCGCAAACCGGTTGGATGCGTCCGCGTACAACAGACGGATCTTGGCTGAAAGACTTTTCACCGATTGGGAAAGGGTTCAATATGCCGGGATTTGTAGAAAGTAATGCTGCCATTTTCACTTACTATGTACCTCACAACGTCAAAGACCTGATTCATTTAATAGGAGGAAATGAGGCCTTCATAGCTAAACTTAATCAGCAGTTCGAACTGGCTTCACAGGATAATTTTATCAGCAAACACGGAGAACACGCCCACAACTGGATTGATTATGAGAATCAGCCTTCCCTTCATATGGCACATTTATTCAGTCATGCCGGTGCGCCTTGGCTTACGCAATACTGGGTAAGACGTATCAAAAAGGAAGTTTTCGGTAACATTACTCCATTCGGAGGATACAATGGAGACGAGGATCAGGGACAGATGGGAGCATTGGGCGTATTAATGGCTATTGGACTATTTGATGTGCAGGGAGGTGCTTCCACCACGCCGCAATATGAGATAACATCTCCGATATTCGATAAAGTAACCATTCAGCTGGATAACAGATACTATCCGGGCAAGGAGGTTGTCATCGAAACTGTTAATAACTCTCCGAAGAATATTTATATTCAGAAAGTAACCTGGAATGGGGTGGAACATTCTTCTTTCCAATTGCCGCACGAAGAACTGGTCAAAGGAGGACGATTGGTTATTGAACTGGGAGACACTCCTAATAAGGCATGGGGAGTGAACTGAACAGAAGGAGGCTATATTGTTATGATCAGACCTGTCAGACTGGAAGATGCCAGAGCGATACTATGGTAATCTGATTATATCTTAGGAATACGTGTGTTGCTCTTTGCAACTTTGTTGCACGAATCATTCGCTACCTTTGCAGCAGATAAAAAAGAAAGAATGATTATGGGACATTGTAGTTGTTGCGCACATACAAACGAATGTGCACCCGAAAAGCATATTGAAAAGAAAGAATCAATATTCGCTGAATATTGGAAAGTGGGACTTTCATTTATCCTGTTGATAAGTGGAATCATCATGAACGCTTTGGAGTTACCTTTCTTCCGTGAAGGATATTTCTCTCTGATATGGTATATCGTGGCTTATCTTCCGGTCGGCCTGCCCGTTATGAAAGAGGCTTGGGAGAGTATAAAGGATAAGGACTATTTCAGTGAGTTTACGCTGATGTTTGTAGCTACGCTTGGAGCGTTTTATATCGGTGAATATCCGGAGGGAGTAGCGGTGATGTTGTTTTACTCCGTCGGAGAACTGTTTCAGGAAAAGGCTGTTGATAAGGCGAAGCGTAATATCGGAGCTCTGCTGGATGTCCGTCCGGAAGAAGCGGCAGTAGTCAGAGATGGACGTGTCATTATTGAGAATCCTCAAAACGTAAAAGTAGGAGAAACAATTGAAATAAAGACAGGAGGAAGAGTTCCTTTGGATGGAATGATGCTCAATGAGGTAGCTGCTTTCAATACGGCGGCATTGACAGGTGAGAGTGTGCCCCGAAGTATCCGGATGGGTGAGGAAGTACTTGCCGGAATGATTGTTACCGATAAAGTAATCCGTATCAAGGTGATCAGACCTTTTGATAAAAGTGCTCTTGCCCGTATTCTGGAACTTGTTCAGAATGCTTCCGAACGAAAAGCACCGGCAGAACTGTTTATTCGTAAATTTGCCCGTGTTTATACTCCGATTGTGATAGGGCTGGCGGTTCTGATTGTTTTACTGCCATTTATTTATTCCTTGATCACTCCCCAGTTCTTATTTACTTTTAATGACTGGCTGTACAGGGCTTTGGTCTTTCTTGTGATTTCATGCCCGTGCGCTTTGGTGGTCAGTATTCCGTTAGGATACTTCGGAGGCATCGGGGCAGCTTCCCGGTTGGGAATTTTATTTAAAGGTGGAAATTATCTGGATGCTGTTACGAAGATTAATACAGTCGTGTTTGATAAGACGGGAACCCTTACCAAAGGTACGTTTGAAGTGCAGTCTTGTAACTGTGAATCCGGTGTATCCGAAGAAGAATTAATCCGGATGATAGCCTCGGTAGAAAGCAGCAGTACACATCCCATTGCTAAGGCTGTGGTGAATTATGCCGGACGGCGGGATATCGAGCTTTCCTCTGTAACCGACAGTAAGGAGTATGCAGGTCTCGGACTGGAAGCTGCCGTAAATGGAATTCAGGTTTTGGCAGGTAATGGGCGTTTGCTTTCAAAATTTCAGATAGAATATCCGCCCGAACTTCTTTCCATTACAGATACGATCGTTGTCTGTGCGATAGGAAACAAGTATGCCGGTTATCTGCTATTATCCGACAGTCTGAAAGAGGATGCAAAGATCGCCATTCAGAACCTGAAAGCATTGGGAATTCAAAACATTCAGATATTATCCGGTGATAAACAAAGTATTGTTAGTAACTTTGCAGAGAAGCTGGGTATTTCGGAAGCCTATGGTGATCTGCTCCCCGACGGGAAAGTGAAGCATTTGGAAGAATTGCGCCAACATACGGAGAACCAGGTTGCTTTTGTGGGCGACGGCATGAATGATGCTCCGGTACTGGCTTTAAGTAATGTAGGTATTGCCATGGGCGGACTAGGCAGTGATGCGGCTATTGAAACGGCTGATGTGGTGATACAGACCGACCAGCCTTCCAAAGTGGCTGAAGCGATAAAGGTAGGAAAACTGACGCGAAGGATTGTATGGCAGAATATTTCACTGGCGTTTGGTGTGAAACTGCTGGTACTGATTTTGGGAGCCGGTGGACTGGCTACACTTTGGGAAGCTGTTTTCGCCGATGTTGGTGTAGCACTGATTGCTATCATGAATGCCGTAAGGATACAGAAAATGATAAAATAAAAGAATATGGAAGAAAAAGTTTATCTGGATAAGTTGGCAAAAAGAGACATCAAGCCGACGGCTATCAGACTTCTCATATTGAAAAGTATGATGGAAGCGGGGCGTGCCGTGTCTCAGCTTGATCTTGAAACGTTGCTGGATACGGTTGATAAATCGACTATATCCCGTACAATCACGCTTTTTTTGTCTCATCATCTGATACATAGCATAGACGACGGAAGCGGTTCGTGGAAGTATGCCGTTTGCGATGATTCCTGCAACTGTGTCCTGAAAGACCTGCATTCACATTTTTATTGCGAGAAATGCCATCGGACATTCTGTCTGGAAAAGATTCATATTCCGGTTATCGACTTACCGAAAGGATTCACTTTGCATAGTGTGAATTATGTAGTAAAGGGAGTGTGTGCGGAGTGCTCAAAAGTGTAGGATTAATTGCAGACAAGCAGTAATGGTAAAAGAAAAACACCGGAACTCGAACGGAAAAATATCGTTGAGTTCCGGTGTTTATTATATTAATGATACTGGTTAGTCAATATTGGGATTCAAAGAATGCCAGTCTTTGATTGCCGGGATGATACCCATTTCAATCACTTCATCGCGAAGTTTGCACAGATGTTCGTAGCTCTTTTCCAGTTCTTCCTGTTCGGAAGGAGAACCGGCCACTTCTTTGTAAGTAACGCCATCTTTCGTAATGGAAGTTTCCATAGCCATCATGATGTGGTCGAACTTACCATTGGAAACATAAGTACCGGCAGGCCAGCGGAACGGTTGTCCACCCATTGCGGCAGCGATCATTTCGATAGAAAGGTAAGCCGGGCTTTGGAAAGAAGAACGGCCACGAAGGTCGATGATATGTTTGCCACCCTGTATGACACGTACTTTTAATGCTTCCCATTCTGTCAGCGGAAGACGGGTAGTTCCGATGAAATCAGTCAGCGGTTCGCCTTTTACTTTGGTAGTTGAGGCGAATACGGCCATCTGTTCTCCATGTCCGCCATACGTACGGCAGTTTTGAATGTCGGAAGCGGGAATATGGAAATATTTCACCAGTTCATTCTGCAGACGGGTGCTGTCCAGTGCTGCCAGTGTAGAAACCTGGGATGGTTTCAGACCGGAATATAGCAGTGTGATCAATCCTGTGATATCAGCAGGGTTAAAGATGACAACGATATGTTTTACATTCGGACAGTATTGGCGGACATCTTTACCGAACTGAGCGGCAATTTCAGCATTTCCTTTCAACAAGTCTTCACGGGTCATGCCTGCTTTGCGGGCTGCACCACCGGAAGATACGATATAAGAGGCTCCTGTCAATGCTTCTTTGATATCGGAAGTATAAGTCAGATTCACGCCTTCGAAACCGCAGTGATATAATTCTTCTGCCACGCCTTCCAGAGCGGGTGCGAAAGGATCATATAGACAAATATTCGGAGTGAGTTTCATCATCATAGCTGTTTGAGCCATATTGGAGCCGATCATTCCGGCTGCTCCTACAATCGTAAGTTTCTCGTTGGTTAAAAATTCCATAATTATATATGTTTAAAGATGAATAATCTGTTCTTGCTTATTACCGCTACAAAGATAACGACTTAATCGGATGATTGTTCATTGAAAATAGTTTTGTTTGATAACAAAAAGTTATACCTGTCTGATGAAAGGGATGTGCCTAAAATAGATTATCTTTGCAGAGGATAAGAAACTTTCCTGTATCAATATGAATGACACCACCAAGTAGAGATATGGAAAGTTGCTGGAAATGATTTGGCGACAATGTAATTGTGCTGAACTTCTGTGCATTTCATCAAACAACTTTGTACGAATATAGAATAGGCAAATACTATTCAATTATAGTATCTACTCATGTTTTTTACAATCTCTTTAATTTGTTCTTTGAGTGATGTTGGAGACAATACCTCTATTTCATCACCATGCGATAATAGTTCTTGGCAAAAATCATAGGTCGGCTTTAATAAATACTCAAAAATGGAATAGCTTTTGGTCGTTTCAACTTCACTTTGCGAGTGATGCAAGGGCAAAGCTTTAATATATTGACATTTTTTGCCATATACTTTAATTCGGATTTTATCAATGTTACAAATTTCATCTACGACAATACCGAAACTAAACTCAAAATAACTTTGTGGATCAAAATCTGATGGATAATTAAACGTTATATCCGTAACTTGTAAGTTCTGAATACGATCGAGCGCATAAATCATTATAGTATCATAATAAGGACTGCGGGCTATGATATACCAGCGTTGTTTGAACACTTTCACACAGAATGGTTCAATTGTAAATGTATTAGCTTCTTCTTTCCAATAACTCTGATAAGTAATCTCAATAATCCGGTTTTCCAGCATTGCTTCAATAATTGAGGATAAATATTGTTTTCCGGAGGGGATATCCTCAAACAAGATTCTTTGCTTAAGACGATGGCTTTCGTTAGCTAAGTTATTTATGGCAAAGGTGTTAAGTAACCATTTTTTTATCTTGTCTTTATCGATATCATCGGCATTTTCTATGTAATAATAGTAACCAGCTCGTTTGTTACATTCAATATTGATATCAAACATTGTTTCAATCGCTTTCCGGTGGTTATGGAATGTTCGTAATGGTATTTCTTCTCCGTTACTCATTTCGGTGCGTAACCAGCGCTTATTAATTTCTTCAAATGTAATTTTTCCAGCACGATAAATTGTGTCTATCAACCAAATATATCTGTCAAATAAGCCTTTTGCCATAAAATAAGATTAGTAATTGTATTTATTTTTAAACTATAGTAGAACTCTATGTCCATTCCTATCTATATAATAAGCTTGATTCCCGTGTTTTACCGGAATTAATTGGGCATCTCCACAGCATAGCATTTCATCATATATAAATGGGATCATTATTTCTCCTTCAATGGTAATGCTCCCATATTTCCCTTGAAGGAGAGCTTGAATCCATCCATATTGATCTGACCACGAAATCCAATCATATTCGAATGGAATAATTATCTTTTCGGATATATCAATAACTCCCCATTTTTTTAGAAATTCTACAGCATACAGACCATTCTCCCACAGATAAATTTCCGAATATTTTAGTGGGATCAGAATATTATTATTCAAGTCGATCACGCCCCATTTTCCAGACTCTTCATATGATTCATGCTCTTCAAATCCAATATTGACAGCTATATTTGCTCCTCCGTTATATTTTATATTGTCATATATCGGAGGTATAATAAACTCTCCCTTATCATTTATCAGTCCGCATTTCTCACGACAGCAGGAGTAATTATCAGAGAGAATGGAGTTTTGTACCCAAACTACGGCAGCCTCTTTTATAAAGGGATATGCCGTAGTTATAATTATATTTTCTAAACCCGATTTAGCCATTCTATAGCTTCCGGTATTTGTTGTTTCAAGAAATCATGCCACTTGCCGGGACTAAAATAGCAAGAAGAATGTTTGATGAATATAATATTGATATTATTTTTTGAGTCCAATCTAATCGAGGTTTTCTTAGGATAAGCGTCATTGAGTTTTTCCAGTACATCAATGCCAGTATACTGAACTCCATATTTATCCATTATTTCTTCAAATAAAGTCACTGACTCAACTCCAACAAAAATGCAGTCTGTAGGTTGTAATATGTCAATAATGTGCAGAAAACATTTCCAAGCAATTTTATAGTCATCAATATTGGGACGTTCTTTACTATCTTTTGAATAATCCATTTGCCTTTGGATGAAATTATAGTATGCGATTTCCGATAATGCTGTTTTGTTATCTGATAGAATACCCCTGTCACACAAGGCCTCCATTATATTGGAATATGTTTTGCTAGACCAAGATTTATTAATTAATACCTCATATAAGCAATTTCTAGTGTGTTCTTTATCTCTTATAAGTAATTCTCTCCTTTTCTCATTATTTTCATCACTATCTTCATTGAGATAGTGAGATTCACCAACTACTAAGAGTTTTCGTTTAGCACATTTATAACCTTTCCCCACCCAAGGGAACCACGTAAGATTTTCAATTTTATCAAATTGAGAATCTAATGATTTGTCTAAAATATTGTTCATGACGCTATAGTTTTAATATCATAATAAACCAACCTATATTTAAAAATATTGAGAGTGAAAGACCTGCAAATCGATCAATGGTATATAGCCAGTTTGCTTCAAATAAAGATACACAGCTGTTACGATATAGCATTCGGAGAGAAACAACATCATCAAAGTTTAAGAATGCGTAGATTGCAGATATAAGTCCAATTACACTACTTCCAATAAATAATATCCAGAGGAAAGTCCAACTTAGGAAATTTTGTATTAGTGAATCATCTAAGCCAGGTCTCCAAATGAGAAAGGCTACTATCAGCAAATATTTTATTATTCCTACACCAGCATTTTTCGTTTGTAAGGTTAATCCTCCAATAAAAACTGCAGATAGTATTAGAAGCTCAAGTAGCCCTTTGTGTGAGATTATTGTTCCATCGTCTTTTATTGGTGGATTACTAAATAGAAATATAGCTATTATCGAAAAAATAATGCAAAATATAACTCCTTCAAAATTGGCAATAATCCACGATATAAATGTTTTCATAATATCCTACTTTAATAATTCAACATAAAAAATCACCTTTCGTATAATTTCCATTTCCGGAGTAATTACTACTCCATTTCCATTTCTAACTATTTTCAGAATTACTTTAATTTGTTTTGTCATAGTTGATTAATTTAATTAACCGATATTTATCGGATTATCGATGTTCCGGTTGCCTAAAAAGAAAAAAGGACGCAACACTATCTTTTCTCTATTTTTCGGTTAGGCTCTGGTAAGCCCGGAATCAAAATAGGTAAAACAGTCTGCGCCCTTAGAGGGTACAAACCTGCTTCGACCAATATTTTAGATTCCTTGTTTAATTTACCAGATTTAACCGAATCAAATAATAGTCCGCAAGTTATGCTATATGTCTTTAAATAATCTATTTCTTTTTTGCTGTTTCTTTAGTTCATTTACAAAATTACAAAAACTATTTGAATCAAGAAATAAATCGATAAGATATATCGCAGACTGTTATGTTCGCAAAATAACAACCATGATATGCCAATTCGTTTCACAGGATGCTTGTTTTTACAGAATTATGTGTGTCTTTATGAGGCGGTAGTTTACGTTGCAGGGCAAAGGTTGTGCAAGGCTTAGAACATATAAGATTTCTGGTAAAATACTCTTTGGATAGAGTACGACAGTACGATTTTTATCAGAACCGCTTGCAGCTTGGTCATGTTTGTTCGTTAAGAGTTCGGAACAACCTTAGCCCCTTCAACGAAAATGCCTGACTCCACTTTTCTCTGATTATCGCATAAATCGCTCTTTTACAACCTTCTTTCTGAGCTCTGCTTTTAGTCTCGTTTTTATTTCTTATCTTTGTTCGTTATATAATAAATAGATAAAAGTATGAGTATCGAATTAGGAAAATTCAACCAACTCGAAGTGGTAAAGGAAGTCGATTTCGGTTTGTATCTCGACGGAGGAGATGAAGGTGAAATCCTGCTGCCCACCCGTTATGTACCCGAAGACTGTAAGGTAGGGGATATGTTGAATGTATTTCTTTATCTGGATATTGACGAAAGACTGATTGCCACGACACTGACTCCGTTGGTGCAGGTAGGGCAGTTCGCCTGTCTCGAAGTCTCTTGGGTGAACCAGTTCGGGGCATTCCTCAACTGGGGATTGATGAAAGACTTATTTGTACCTTTCAGTGAGCAGAAGATGAAAATGCAGGTGGGAAGATCCTACGTGGTCCATGCTCATGTGGATGAGGAAAGTTATCGTATTGTAGCTTCGGCGAAGGTAGAACGTTACCTGTCGAAAGATATGCCCGATTATGCTCCGGGTGCGGAAGTGGATATTCTGATCTGGCAGAAGACGGACTTGGGTTTCAAAGCGATTATAGACAATAAGTATAGCGGATTGCTGTATGAAAATGAAATATTCCGTGCATTGGAGACCGGTATGCAGATGAAGGCGTTTGTGAAACAGGTACGCGAAGATGGTAAGGTGGACCTGATACTTCAGAAACCGGGATTTGAGAAAGTCGATGATTTCTCGAAGACACTGTTGGAGTATATTCGGGAACATGGCGGACGGATCAATCTGAACGATAAAAGTCCTGCGGAAGATATTTACGATACCTTTGGTGTCAGCAAGAAAACTTTTAAGAAAGGTGTAGGTGACTTGTATAAGAAACGATTGATTTCTTTGCATGAGACCGGCATCACTTTGGCAGAATCCTAAACAGAATAGGGAAATCCCTATGCAGGAATAGAGAGAATCATTGGGGTGGGGAGTTTTCTCACCCTATTTTTGTGATATCAGTTAAAGATAATAATTTTAAAAACAGATAAGCTATGCGTAAGATAATAATAAGTTTCTGTATTTTGCTCGCTGCCCTTTCTTTAAAAGCGCAGCCTGTCAGCGGAATCCGGATTGATGGCGGAGATACTCCGATTCTTGTTTATTTTGGCGGAAGGCAGATGTGTTATCCTACTACTACTTGTTTCGTTGCCAATCTGAAACCGGGAAATTATACCATTGAAGTGTACGCTTCCCGCCCGACTCGCCCGGGAGAACGTGTATGGAAAGGAGAACGGTTGTATAATGACCGCGTTTACTTTAACGGAAACGAAGTAAAAGATATCATTGTAGAAGAACGTGGAGATATCCGTCCGGGCAGACCCGGAAGACCGGGAACCGGTCAGGGTGGACACCGTCCGGACTATAACCGCTACGATAGAGTGATGAATGACCAACTTTTCAAGAAGTTCTTTGATAGTGTGAAGAATGAGCCTTTTGAAAAAGATCGTATGGGGTTGATTACAACTGCATTGGCGAACTCTGATTTTACATCGGAGCAGTGTCTTCAACTGGTGAAATTCTATACCTTTGATAATGAACGGCTGAAGATTATGAAAATGATGTATCCCAATATTGTAGATAAAGAGGCTTTCTTTACAGTGATCGGTACTCTTACATTCTCCAGTAACAAGACCAAAATGAACGATTTCATCAAGGAATACGAAGGACGCTGATCATACATTAGTTCACTAAAAACGATACGGTTATGAAAAATATACATATAATCCTGTTTTTCACGTTGTGGGTAATACTCGGTAGCTGTTCTACTTATTACGTATCCAACAAGCAAGTGATGGAGGTTCAGCAGGGAATGTCCCGGCAGAATGTAGAAAAAATCTTGGGTAAACCGGATTACAGACGTTTTGACGGAGGTGGCGAGGAATGGGAGTACCACCGGATTTCTTCAGTGCTTTACGGCAACTCGATCAAGATTATTGTATATTTTGCAGATGGAAGAGTTACGGGTATGGATACCTTTAATGGTGATGAAATACTTCTTCCGCCGCCTCCGGTTGTGATGTCTCCTTCCGTTGTTGTAACCAATACGGATCCGGTTCGTCCGCCACGCTATGAAGAAAGTCCCCGTCGCAGAACACTTATGATGCGTGATGAGTTTGATCGTTTTCTTAGTGATTTCCGGATGGTGATCATGTCTGATGAGCAGATTAAATATATAGATGACGTTTTGTTGGATTGCAATTTTACTTCTGCCCAATGCGGAAAGATCATTGATCAGATAAGTGGTTCGGATGCCCAGATGACTGTGATGAAACGTATGTATCCGCAAATTGTGGATAAAGAAAATTTTGCTTCGGTCGTCAATAAGCTCTTTTCGTCTTTTGACCGTGACAAGATGAAGGAATATATCCAGGCTTACCACGGTGACCAACGACCGGGAGACGTAGGATATGTACGGCCCAGAGCTATGAGTTCAGCCGATTTTGACCGTTTCTTCAATGAATATAGAGGTAAATCTTTTGAGTCTGACCGTACCAGGATGCTGGATGAAGTTGTACCTCCTTCGGGATTCACTTGTGCCCAATGCCGTAAATTGGTGGATATGTGTACTTTTCAGACAGATAAAAAGAATATGATAAAGAAACTTTATCCGAAAATCGCAGATAAGAAGAACTTCTCCATACTGACGGATGTTTTCACTTTTGAGATGGACAAAAGAGAGATGAGGGAGTTTGCGGAATCTTACGATAGCGGACGTAACTAAAAAAGAATGAAACCATGAAAAGAATTCTATTTATATTGTTAGTCGTGACTGCCAGTACCACTGTAATGGCGGGAATGAGTACCAGCAAGGTACGTAAGGAGACACGTTTCCTTACTGATAAGATGGCATACGAACTGGACCTGAATAATCCCCAATATAATGACGTGTATGAGATTAACTATGATTTCATTTATTCGCTTCGTAATATTATGGATTATGTAGTACGGGGTGATGAGTGGGCATTGGATGATTACTATGAAGCGCTGGATATTCGCAACGATGATCTTCGTTGGGTGTTGAGCGATGTGCAATACCGCAGATTCTTGGGAGCTGAGTATTTCTATCGTCCGATTTATGTCACCGGGGGAAGATGGAATTTCCGGATTTATATCAATTATCCGAATCGTAGTTTATTCTATTTTGGTGTACCTTATCATTATCGGACTTACTGTGGTGCACATTATCGTCCGCATATTCATCATGTGAGTTATTATCGGGGAAGATATAATAATCTTGTGCACTATCCTACGCCATATCGGGTAAGAGATCAGCGGGTATTCCATTCTTATCGTCGTTCAGACTTCGGTTCTGTACGTTTCCGTCCGAACACTTCTGTTCGTCCGCATAATGCACCTACCCGACCGGGGACTTCGGGACGTCCGGGAACAACGTCACGGCCTAATACATCGGGACGTCCGGGAAATACTTCCCGTCCTCGTCCTGAAACGGACCATAGACCGTCCACTTCAGGCAGACCATCTACATCGGGCAGGCCGTCCACTTCCGGAAGACCTTCCAACTCTGAAAGACCTTCGGTCAATGAACGACCGTCTATTCCAAGCAGACCGTCCACTCCGGGCAGAAATGATAAACCGAATAAGGAAGTAACTCCGGGCAGAGGCCACAACAGAGGTGAAGGAGATCGTCATTCAGGAAGTCGTCCGGGAACGAGTACAAGTACTCCGAATTCTAATCGTCGTCCGGAAACGAATTCAGGGTCTTCGAATTCCAGTCGCCGTCCGACAAGTAGTGGTACGAGCACAAACCGTGGCAGCAGCTCCGGTAGGAACAGCAATTCCGGCAGTAGTTCCAGCAGAGGGAACGTATCCGGCAGATCAACAGAAAGAAGCTCATCTTCAGAAAGTTCGAGAAGCAACAGCAACCGAGGTTCTTCTTCCCGTTCTTCAGAAAGAGAAAGCAGCTCAAGAAGATAAAACCTATTCCTTTATTAATAAATTATTGCTCCTCAGCGGTAGGAGAACTGGACTCCGGCGTTTCGCCGACTAGACTATTCAGGGCGTCGCCCGTAACTTGGATATCGGGGCGGATACTATCCGCCTCGATTTCACTTATTAACCCTTTCTTGGCGAGGCGTCCGGCAATCAGCTTATAATAGCCTTCCATATTCTCTTTTAACCGTCCGTTTTCCGCAAAGGAACTGCGGAAGTGTTTAGGCTTCGGGATAATAGAAGCTAGAAAAATACTTTCTTCGGTCGTGAGTTGCGAAGGGCGTTTGCCGAAATAATAGGCAGAGGCTTCCTGAATACCATAAACCAGCGGTCCCCATTCGGCTATGTTCAGATAAACTTCATACATACGTTCTTTAGAAGTCAGCCTTTCTGTCTCTATCAGCCATACGATGAGCGCTTCTTCCAATTTGCGGGCAAAGTTCTTGTTCCGGTTGAGAAATACGTTTTTTACCAGCTGCATGGTAATTGTGCTGCCTCCTCTGGCGAAACGTTCGACTTGCAGGTCATAAATCAAAGCTTCACGCATTGCATCAGGCAAAAAGCCCTTGTGGTAGAAAAAAGCTCCGTCCTCACTTTGCATGACAGACATTCGCAGCAATGGAGAAATGCTGTCCAAAGGAGTAAAATGTTCCCATGAAGGTCCGACAGGAAATGTTTTGACCGGTATTCCGTTTTCATAGGCGGTATAGATAAACTCTTCACTCATTTTTGAAAGAGATGTTGCACCATATTCTATTATCCGAAAATCTTTTTCTTTCAATTCGGACTCAAACTTAAGGCTGTCTAGTCGGGCAAAATCTATATCTAACAGAAAATGATAAGCCAGCTCACCACTTGTTTTTATACCTTCCAGATTGCTGAATAAGCCTTTGGGCAAAGAACTGAATAGTTCGTCGGCCGGAAACCATGATTTATCTGTGGCAGCAGTGAAGTGCCATTGATTTTCATTCTTTTCTGCCCGCAGATAAGGATGAAATTTTATTTGGTTGAATAATACCGTCGTCGTACTGTCCAGTTCCAGCGTTTGCTTGCCGATATTCATCTGATACGTGAGTTGTCCGCGATCCAGATGGATCACTTCGGGAGAGAGTGCTTTGTGAAATACATCAAGTCCGTTTACTTTCGCCGTACCGTCAAGTTGCAGTTGGTTTTCGGTACGATTTTCTTTAGTCATACTATAATATAAGGTATCGAAAGTAACTTCTGCTCCAAAACGGCGGTTGATATACGGTAGTGAAACTTTCTTTTGCTCTGTGGCAAAAAGTTCTGCCTGCAGGGTATGTACCTTTCTGTTCAGTTCTCCTGCTACTTTCCATTGTTGAGTCAGTGTATCTTCTTTTATTTTGATAGTGGACTGAAAGCGATTGTTTTCGATTGTAAAGGTGGGGATATTGACTGTTACGAAATTGCTGTCTTTTCGTTCGGTTATATTAAGTTGAGTCAGTTGACCGTTTTCGGGGAAGAAACCATATATTAAGTTTAATATTCGGTTGATGCGATGGGCGTAATTGGTTTCTATGACCGGCTCTGTGGTTGCTTCTGGGTGGTGTCCGGAGAATAGAAAATCATAGTTGGCTGCACTGTCCCGTTTGATAAAAGCGATTGCCAGTCCATTCATGTGGACGTTGCGGACTTCAATATTTCCTTTCAGCAGTTTCCAAAAATTCAGTCTGACATTGACAGATTGTAGTGTAAGAAGGGTATCCCGTTGGTTGGGAACGATGGAAAGCCCTTGCAGGGTAATTTCGCTACATCCCTTCATTTGTAGATTCTGATAATGAATTTGCAGTCCGTATGTTTGTTCGATATGAGTCGTACGCTTGTTAGTTATGCTTTGCAGAAGCATATTGCGGCTCAAATAGATACTGATAAGGCAGATAAACAAGCCTCCTCCGATTGATAGAAGAAGAATACTTTTTTTGCTGTTCTTTTTCATCTTTTGCCTTTAATAAGTTATTGGCTGCAAAGGTAGATAATATTCTGTTCAACAAGATATAAGCAGTCTTTTTTTATTAGTGTGTCCGATTATGAGCGTACAACTGTTCATTTTCGTACATCTCAATTTTTCTTCTTTGCGCTGACTATTAAGTATTTATCTTTTTGGCATGCCCATTGCATTTATATATTCGAAGGCGGGCAACAAAAGAAATGAAAAAAAAGTTCAGATAGTTGCAACCATTCCATATAGACGTTCCGTCTAATAAACAGAAGAACAAAAAAAGAAAGTTGAACTAATAAAAAATATACAATTATGAAAACTACAGTATTATTCAGAATGATGGTTTTAGTGGCAATGGTAGTTGCCGGTATCGCCAATACAGAGTTGAAAGCACAGGACAATAACTTCATTACTAATGAAGAGAAAGTAGATGATCTTGTTGTTTCGAAGGTGATTTACAGACTGGATGGTTCTCTCTATCGTCACATGAAATATGATTTTACTTATGATGATCAAAAGAGAGTAACAGCTAAAGAAGCTTTCAAGTGGGATTCATCCACTGAAAAATGGATTCCGTATTTCAAGATCGATTATGCTTATTCTTCTAATGAAATCACATTGGTATATGCACGTTGGAATAATTCTCACAGAGCTTATGATGATTCTGTAGAAAAGAGTGTTTATGAACTGAATGATGCTAATATGCCGATCGCGTATATGAACTACAAGTGGAATGACTATAAATGGATTGAAGAATCAGCCGGCAACTGGGCTATGAATATACAGACTCCGGTGACAGATGAAGCAGACTTGCTACTTGCCGGAAGATAACAATACCGGGGATTGTGAAATTCTCTTTCTCTCTTAAGGTTTTAACAAACGAAAACGGTGGATTACCCAAACGAGGGAATCCGCCGTTTTTATTGTATCTGTCTGAAACCGGTGCTGTTTACTAGGTTGTTCTATTTAATGAGCGGCAGATATTCTCCATATCCTTCTTCTTTCATTTTTTCTTTCGGGATAAAACGCAGCGAAGCACTATTGATACAATACCGCAATCCGCCTTTGTCCTTTGGCCCGTCTGTAAATACATGTCCTAAATGCGCATCTCCTGTCTTGCTGCGTACTTCTGTCCGTATCATTCCGTGAGTAGTATCTTTCTTCTCTGCGATCAGCTCTTTCTGAATAGGTTTGGAAAAACTGGGCCATCCACAACCGGAATCAAATTTGTCTGTGGAAACAAACAACGGTTCTCCGGTAGTGATATCTACATAAATGCCGGGGCGGTGTTCATTCCAGAACTCATTATGGAAAGCCGGCTCTGTGGCATTTTTCTGAGTCACTGCATACTGTTCGGCAGATAATTTCTTACGGAGAGTGGCATCGTCCGGTTTTTGAAAAGTTGGGGGCTTGGGAGCATTCGCTTTTCGTGCCATTTCAAATAAAGCCAGATTGATATGGCAATATCCGCCCGGATTCTTATCCAGATAATCCTGATGATAGACTTCTGCCGGATAAAAGTTTGTCAACGGTTCCACTTCAACGGCAATCGGTTTGTTGTATTGAGTGGCTAATGCCTGGATCGCCTGATTGATGGTGGAGAGATCGGCTTTATTGATATAATATATACCGGTTCTGTACTGTGTACCACGATCGTTCCCCTGTCGGTTGAGGCTGGTCGGATCGATTGTCTGAAAATAGAGGTTGAGCAATAAACTCAGATTTACTTCTTCCGGATCATAAACAACCTTCACTGTTTCGGCAGCATTTGTCTTGCCCGAACACACCTGTTCATAACTGGGATTGGCAACGGTGCTGTTGGCGTATCCCACCTGAGTACTTTCTACTCCTCTGATTTGTTTCAGGAAGTGTTCGGTTCCCCAAAAACATCCTCCTGCAAAATAAATTTCCGCTTGACTTTTCATTGGTTTTGCAATTCCTAAAAATACATTACTAATTGTTAGAATCACTGCGATGATTATATGTTTCATAACTGTTGGTTCTTTCTATAGTAACGGATGAACCGGTGGATATGTTTTAGAAATCTCTTACATAAATAACAAGTGCTTTTGGGGAAGTTTGAAAACATGAGTAAATCCTTAAAAATAGAATACGTTTCCGATGTATTCTATTTTTAAGGATTTTGATAAATAGCTGGAAATCTGTTCTATTCTATGATTTCTCCTTTGTAGAAATCCAGTATTTTAGTACGGAATAGATAATCGTATTTAGCTTGCAGTTTATCCGACAGTGCTTTGGTCAGGTTTAGTTTCGCTTCATTGTATTCCACAAAAGTAGCTTTACCGTTATTGAATTTTTCGCTCATCAACCGAAAAGATTCTTCGTTGGCTTTCACTGCAACTTCGCTGGAGGTATATTTACTTTCTGCAGCTACTGCATTATACCAGGCTTGCTGGATTTCTTTATAAAGTACTTTCTTGGCGTTATCCAGCTGCAAAGCAAGGTTTGACTGTTGTAGGCGGGCAGTGCGTACCCGATTACGAGTGCTAAAACGGTTGAAGATCGGAACGCTCAGGTTGAAAGAAATAGATTTGCTCAGGTTATTTTTTAATTGACGGGCAAAACCGGATTCTGCTTCACCGTTGAGTGTATAGTAGCTGCTTCCTAGCCCTGCACTGAAAGAAAGTTGGGGGTAGAATTCACTTTGAGCGATACGAATGTTTTTTAAACTACCTTGTAAGCGATATTCTGCTGCCTTGATGCCGGGCTTATAGGCAATCGCCTGGATATAAATGTCATCCGGAGCTGTTAGAGGTTCAAATTTCAGTTCTTCTTTTGGATTCTCAAGAACGAAACCTTCCGGTGTAGGCAGTTCTAATAACTGGCTGAGACTTAATAATGACAATTTATATGTATTGTCTGCCTGTACGGCTGTCATCTCATCCTGTGCTACACGTGCCTGCGCTTCAGCTACCTCCGCCGGTGAAGCCTTGCCGACATCATGCAGTCCTTTGATACGTTTCAGCTGATCTTTGCTTAACTCAACCTGATTTTGTGCTACCTTGTTCAATTCCAGATTGAAAAGCACTTGCAGATAGGCAGAGGTAACATTGATTGCAATATCCTCTTTGGCTTTATTCAGGTCCTCGATAGCAGCCTGTAAATTGAGCTTGGCAAGGGAATATTGATTGGATAATTGTAAGCCTGTGAAGAGAGGTACATTAGTACTTAAGTTCACTCCCGTACTGGAACTGTTAGTATCACTATATGAATTATCTTTCGGAGAAGCTGTACGTCCCCAGCTCCACCCCTGGCTGATACCACCATTTAAGTTCGGCAGACGTGCCCATTTAGCGGTGTTTACACTAATCTTATTTTGTTCGGCTTCATTGGCTGTCTGGCGGATGTCGATGTTATGCTCGATGGCATAGTCGATGCATTGCCGTAAAGTCCATGTCTGCGGAGTGGTATCCTGTGCTTGAACAGAACCGATACCGGTTCCGCTCAACAGGATGATTGCCATCATTTTATTGATTACTTTCATTGGATGTCAGTTATTTATCTTTTTTCTCAGCACCGCGTAACTTGGTCTGAGCGGTTACACCTTTTTTTATCTCAATCTTGATACCGTCACTCATTCCGGTAGTCACTTGTGTACGTTCGAATTTCTGTTGTGGTACGGAGTCCGTCATGATATATACAAACGTAGAGTCACCGCTGAACTCAATCGTACTTTCGGGTACTGCCAGTACTTTGCTGGCACGCTGGAGCACAATCTCTGCATTGGCGGAATAGCCGGAACGAATCTGCACGGTATCCGGAACTGTGATAGCAGCTTTGATTTCAAATTGATTGGCTCCGTTGGTTTCTACTCCTTTCGGTGAAATATATTCGAGAATAGCATCAAAAGTCAGATTCTGTAAAGCTCCGATCGTCAGTTTAATCGGCATTCCCTCATGGATGCGACCCACTTCGGTTTCGTCAATATTTCCCCTGAAAATCAGATCGTTCATGTTTGCTACCGTAGCAATGGTAGTACCGTCGTTGAATGTATTACTCATGATTACGGAGTTACCGGCTTTCACTGGTACGTCCAGAATTAATCCGTCAATAGTAGAGCGGATCATGGTGCTACTGAATGAAGCACTGTTTTTAGTGATTCCTTCTTTTATAATTTCCAGATTATCTTTGGCAGTCTGATTCTCTTCCCGTGCCTGCTTTACCGCTACTTCTCCTTTTTCGTAATCTTCACGACTGATAAGCTGATCTTCATATAACTTCTTGATACGGGTAAAGTCTGTTTCGGCCTGCTTTGCATTGATCTCTGCCAGGCGGACACGACTTTCTGCGGAGTTCAGTTGTCCGAGTTCGGGAATTACTTTGACTTTCGCGATCACTTCCCCTTTTTTTACGCTCTGTCCCGCTTCTTTGAATACCTCGTCTACAATACCGGAAATCTGAGGCTTGATTAAAATTTCATCTCTCGGCTCTACCTTTCCGGTGGCTACTGTAGTCTTTTCAAGGTCCGTGACTTCTGCTGCCAGTGTTTCATATACGATCACTTTAGGCTTGGATTTCTGATAAAGAAATACGAACGTTCCGACAAGGATTATGGCAATAATTACCAATAATGTGATTTTCAGATACTTTTTCATCTTGAATATATATGTTTAATTTTTAATTCTTCATTTAACTCTCAACTTTCCACTTCTACTCATCTCTGATCGCTTCAATCGGTTTGATAGCCATCGCACGGTAAGCAGGTGCCAGTCCTGCCAACATACCTAATGCGATCAGCAGGGCACAGGTTCCGACTGCTAATCCGAAGCTGACCTGGAAATGAGCATCTCCTCCGTTGGAGTTCGCTCCCATCTCAACCAGTTGCAGCACCATGACAGCGAAAGAAATTCCGAACATGCCGGCGATGGTTGTCAAGACCATGCTTTCAGATAAGATTTGCTGCAGGATGTCTTTGGGGCGTGCACCGATGGCACGGCGTATGCCGATTTCTGTAGTGCGTTCTTTCACTGTCACCATCATGATATTCGATACACCAATGGCGCCTGCCAGCAAGGTACCCAAACCTACCATCCAGATCAGAATATGGATACCGGTGAATAAGTTGTCTACCATGGAAAACATAGCCTCAGCGTTCAGATACATAAGCGCCTGCTTGTCATTAGGAGCAATATAGTGTGCTGCCTTGATGATTTCTTCCATTTGGGGTTGTACATCGGAAACCTTTACGCCCCGTTTGACGGTGAAGCAGATTACATCAATTTGTCCGCCCAGATTATAAGTCTGCTGCATGGTGGTGAATGGAAGGGTAACAGCCTCGGAGGCACGGCCCTGTATGTTCATATCTCCTTCGGAAGAAGACATGCCGATGACTTGATAGTAGATGCCGTCTACCCGTACATATTTGCCACACGGGTCTTCTCCCGGTTTGAACAGGCTTTCGTAAACACGCTTGCCAATAACGCAGACCTTACGCGCTTCACGGATATCTACGTCGTTGATAAAACGCCCGTATGCCATTTCTTGTGATTCGATATGGAGATAGTCGGGATATAATCCTTTCACACTACAATCGTATTCCTTGTCTCCATAAATAGCGTTGGATCCCCAACGGGCAACGGAAGGGGTGATGACTTCCACATCCTTTACCTGCGAGCGGAGGCGTTCGATGTCGATGGCTTCCAGATCCCACCAGCGTCCTTTACGAAATCCTTTGTAGGCTTCTCCCGTTTTTTGGGCGGCAAGGAAGCCGGAGTTGGTGGCAAATCCCTCAAAGTTCTTTTGCATCATATCCTGCAATCCCTGTCCGCCGCCGATAAGCGCCACGAGCATGAAGATTCCCCAGAATACGCCGAATGCCGTTAGCAGGCTTCTCGTTTTATTTCTTGTGATGGTGATGAGGATTTCCTCACAAGTATCTATGTCTATTCTCATAATCTTTAATCGGCTCTAAGTGCTTCGATCGGTCGGATGCTGACTGCTTTGCGGGCAGGGAACAATCCGGCTAATGTTCCGGCTATTACTAATGTGAGTGTAGCTTGGATGGCGATTCCTATGTCGACCGTTGGATTCAGGAATACCGTTTCGGACCATATACCGTTGTCCATAGTCTGGTTGCCGAAGGCATTGTTCATCCATTCAGTGGCTCCAATACCTGCAACCATACCTATATATCCGAATATGGTGGTAATCGTGACGCTCTCTACGATAATCAGCCAAAGGATAGAAAGTGGTTTGGCTCCGAGCGCTTTGCGGATGCCAAATTCTCGGGTACGCTCTTTAACGGTAATCAGCATAATGTTCGAAACTCCGACAATTCCGCTTAATAAGGTGAAAATGCCAATCACCCAAATGGCAATACGAAGCATCGCCGATCCTTGCTGTTGCTGCAGATAATTGGTGAAACGGTTCCATATCCAGATGGCGCTATGATCGGTCGGGTCAAAACGCTGGTTGGCGCCGATCACTTTACGGTAGTGGGCTTCGAATTCCTCGTTAGATTCTATTGTTTCCAAATTCTTGGTGGTCATGATGAGGTTATTCAGCTTGTCTCCTTTATTATAAATCGTTTGCAGGGTTGTGAACGGAAGATAAGCATCGCTGTCTCCGCTGTCACCTTTGTCATTGTACAGTCCTACTACCTGATAGACAACATTGCCCGCATTCACGAATTGTCCGATGGGGTCAGTATGTGTTTTGTCGAACAGGATTTCGGCAGTCTTTTTGTGGAGTACAATTACTTTCCGTCGTTCTTTAATGTCGATTTCGTTAATGAAACGTCCCTTGAAAAGCTTTACTACTTCCACTTCCGTATGGTTGGGATATACTCCGGAAAGATTCAGGTTGACATATTCCGGTCCGAAGCTAAGGTTCACACCTCCCTGATATACGGTTGCTCCGGCCTTGATGACATGATCCGGAAAATTTTTATTGGTCGTATTCAAGTCTTTGTTATCCAGTCGTATCCGCCTTCCTTCCTTCAGACCGTCGTATGATTTACTGGTCCATCCCGGAAAAATTTTGATGGAGTTCATGGCCCGTTCCGAAGCCGACTGTTCGAATGCGTGAATCAGCCCGTTGCCGGCACCCAGCAGGACGATGAGCATAAATATTCCCCATGCGACGGCAAATCCGGTGAGAAAAGTCCTCAACTTATTGCGTTTGATGGTACTATATATTTCTTGCCAAATATCAATCATATTTTAAGTAATAAGTTATAAGTAATAGGTAATAAGTAATAGGTAATAAGTAATAGGTATTAAGTATTAGGCTGCGCTGTGACCGCATGGAATTAATACTTAATACTTATTACCTATTACTTATTTCATAATTCCGTTTTGGCCGAATGGAGAGGCGTCGTGGTCGAGGTTCTCTTCAATCCGTTCGATAATACCATCTTTGATATGGATGATCTTGTCCGTTTGGTTGGCAACACCGCTTTCGTGGGTTACGACGACGATGGTCATTCCCATTCGATGCAAGTCTTTCAATATCTGCATTACTTCTACGGAAGTTTTGCTGTCCAGAGCACCTGTCGGTTCGTCGGCAAGGATGATCTGCGGCTGGGTGATTAATGCGCGGGCGATGGCTACACGTTGTTTCTGACCGCCACTCATCTCATTTGGCATGTGGTGTGCCCACTCCTTTAGTCCCAGCCGGTCGAGATATTCCAGAGCGAGTGCATTTCGCTTTTTGCGGCTTACACCTTGATAAAACAGGGGCAGTGCCACGTTTTCTACGGCGTCCTTGAATGATATCAGGTTGAATGACTGGAAGATAAATCCGATCATACGGTTTCGATACTCGGCGGCTTTCGTTTCGCTCAAGTCTTTGATAAGTACGTTGTTCAGATAATAATCCCCCGTATCGTAGTTATCGAGTATTCCTAATATGTTTAGTAAAGTAGATTTGCCTGAACCCGAAGCTCCCATGATGGAAACGAACTCACCTCGCTGAATGTCGAGATTGATGCCCTTGAGTACATGGAGAGGTGCTCCGTTGTTGTAGGTCTTGTTAATGTCTGTTAGTTTTATCACAATTTCCCTTATTAAGTTTCTTTTTTCTTTTTATTTTTCACTATTAGACGCATGAAAGATACGAAAAGTTGCAAACAGAGTGAACTTTTTTGAAAAAACATTTTGTAGACTCAATCTTCTTTACGTAATTTGTGTGCAGTAAACTTTATAATTAACTAACCCTTTTAAATAAAGTATCATGAATTCAAACATGGAGAAACCCTACGTAGTAGGTATTGACATAGGCGGAACAAACACCGTCTTTGGGATTGTAGACGCACGCGGAACTATTATTGCCAGTAGCTCGATTAAAACAGCCGGCTATCCGACTGCTGCAGAATATGCTGACGAAGTATGCAAAAACTTGCTTCCGTTGATCATTGCTAATGGTGGTGTAGATAAGATCAGAGGTATCGGTGTCGGTGCTCCTAATGGTAACTATTATACCGGAACTATTGAATTTGCTCCGAACTTGCCTTGGAAAGGAATTCTTCCGTTGGCTGCTATGTTTGAAGAAAGACTGGGTATTCCTACTGCTTTGACCAATGATGCTAATGCTGCTGCTATCGGTGAAATGACTTACGGCGCTGCCCGTGGTATGAAAGATTTTATTATGATCACTCTGGGTACAGGTGTAGGTAGCGGTATCGTTATCAACGGTCAGATGGTTTATGGCCATGACGGTTTTGCCGGAGAATTGGGCCACGTAATTGCACGTCGTGACGGTCGTGTTTGTGGTTGCGGTCGTAAAGGTTGTCTGGAAACTTACTGTTCGGCTACCGGTGTAGCTCGTACTGCTCGTGAATTCCTGGCTGCTCGTACTGATGCAAGCTTGCTTCGTAATATTCCTGCTGAAAACATCACTTCAAAAGATGTATATGATGCAGCTGTACAAGGTGATAAACTGGCACAGGAAATCTTCGAATTTACAGGTAATATTTTAGGTGAGGCTTTGGCAGACGCTATTGCATTCTCCAGCCCTGAAGCAATTGTATTGTTCGGTGGTTTGGCTAAGTCGGGTGATTATATTATGAAGCCGATTCAGAAAGCAATCGATGACAATATCCTGAATATCTACAAAGGCAAGACTAAATTGCTTGTTTCCGAACTGAAAGATTCTGATGCTGCTGTACTGGGTGCCAGTGCTTTGGCTTGGGAATTGAAAGATCTGAAAGAATAATATCATTTTTTTAATAATAAAGGTAATTGGATCCCCGGGGGCGTTGAGTTTCCGGGGATTTTTTGTATGTGTTGTTTCTCAAAAGTTGTATCTACAGGAAATAAAACTGGATATTCTGTAGTTTTTTGCGTTATATTGCGTCTAATGTATAGACGATTAATCAAAATAAGATGAAAAAATTGGAAATAGAGTTTGAGCAAGTTGTGAAGCAATATAAAAATACAATTTACACTGTATGTTTTATGTTCTCTAAAGACTCCCGGGAAGTGAACGATCTTTTTCAGGACGTGTTAGTTAATCTTTGGAAAGGTTTCGATACATTCAAAGGAGAAAGTAATATAGGAACATGGATATGGCGTGTAAGTCTCAATACTTGCATTTCATCAGACAGGAAAAAGAAGATTGTTTCTGTACCTCTGATTATGGGGATTGATCTGTTTGAAGATAGGGACGAAGATACAACACAGATAAAGATGTTGTATAACAGAATTAGTCGCCTGAAACATTTCGATAGGGCGATAGTGCTATTATGGCTTGAGAATTTCAGTTATGAGGAAATTGCAGCTATTGTAGGAATTTCTGTGAAGAATGTTTCCGTTCGCTTATTTAGAATTAAAGAAGAATTAAAAAAAATGTCTAACAACTAGAAAATATATGGGTATGGAAGAATATATAGATACGATTGAACTTAAACAAATGAAAGAACAGATAGCTATTCTTAACAGCAAGTTGGATGCGGAGGTCGTTGTTAATGAGAAGTTGTTACGTAAGGTTATTAAAAATAAGGTGTCGGGAATGAATCGGTATGTAGGGATTATGAATTCATTGGCATTATTACTTATTCCGTTTTATATTTGGGCATGTCCTTATTTGGGAATATCATGGTGGTTTTGTAGTGTGTTTTGTTTGTTCCTGTTTATAGCAGTTATGCACGGCTATTTTACGCATAAACGATTACGAACAAATGATTTAATGAGTGAGGATTTACTGGTGGTAGCTCGAAAGTTGATGGAAATAAAATCCCGTTATTCCATTTGGCGTAAATTTAGTATTCCATTTATTATTATACTTTTGTGTTGGCTCTTTATTGAACTGCAATTGGCAGGAAATAGCAATATTATAATTTTTTGTGTTAGTCTTATTTTTTCATTTAGGGAGGGATATAAACAGTATCACATGATGCAGCGCAAATTGGATGAAATTCAGCAGGAGATAGATGAAATTATGAAAGAGTGATCATTTCAGAAAGCAAAGGTTGGAAAATTATTATCAGGACATTTTATGCATTTAGGATTTCAATAAAACTTCTTCAACTCCAATAACTCTATGAATACGCGATAGATTTTGTTTTTAGGATTCTTGATATGTTTGTGAAAATTCTGTTTGACTATTGTTTTGTTCGTTTTGTCGATGATCTTTTGTCTTTTTGTTCGGTGATGTAATTGTTTGTTGGATGATATGATATTTGTAGACTGTTGGGGATATGAGATGAAATAGAAATAAAATCCCTTGGAAATAGATAAAATTGCAATGTATAGCAAGTAAGATGAACTTGGTTTTAAAGGAAGCTTCCGTTCCTTTAAAACCAACGCCTCGTTCCTTTAAAACCAAAACCACTTTTTAATCCTTTGAAAACTTGCATATTGCTTTGGTTTTATGCAGAAAAACAGTTGTATATTGCATATTTATAGGTGATTTTATGCAATAATTTGTCTGAAACACAGATTTTTCTCTGTTTATTAATAATGTAAATCTTAAAAATGGGACATTGAATTCCGCTTTCTCTATTGTTGCCAATCGAACAATATAGACTTTTGCGATGATGACACTATCCTGATCACATACTGTCAGTATCCGGTAGGTATGGTAACACTATACCAGTAGGATGGTGTCACTATGTTCAAACGCTCGTTATGACAAAAGTATGGAAGAGAAAGACTTGAAATAAAAAAGAGGAAATCCCGTTACCGGAACTTCCTCTTTTTTATTTCGAATCTCAGAGTTCAGCTTAGTTGTTAACTCTTTTTTCTTTGATTCTAGCTTTCTTACCAGTAAGAGCGCGCAGGTAATACAATTTAGCGCGACGAACTTTACCTACCTTGTTCACTTCGATGCTATCGATAGCCGGTGATTCGATTGGGAAAATTCTTTCTACACCTACAGTACCTGACATTTTACGTACAGTAAAACGTTTCTTGTCTCCGTGACCGGCGATTTTGATAACAACACCACGGTACAACTGTACACGTTCTTTGTTACCCTCGATGATACGATATGCTACTGTTACAGTGTCTCCTGCTTTGAAGCTCGGGTGCTGTTTACCGGTAGCAAATGCTTCTTCTGCAATTTTAATTAAATCCATTGTTGCTATTATTAAATTGTTTTATCGTTACAACGCAACATACCAAGTATCTCTTCTCTTGACAGCGATTGCGCGAAAGCGGTGCAAAGTAACGAATTATTTATCAGATAGCCAAATGTTTTGGAGAAAATGATCGGCTGTGAGCTGGTATCGAATGTTTTTGGGGTTACATCAAACAAATGTGGCAATAGATTTGTATCTTTATGATTGGGAATAGGAAAAAAGGCACTGCCGGGGAATGTGGAGAAGGGTTCACTTCTCTTTTGCAGCAGCCTTTATTGATCATTTTAAACAGTAAAAAATGGGGAATTTAATTTCATTTATGAAGAAGGTAGCCGACGGGCTACGGGAAAGTGGGAATTATGGGACCGCCCATATTTACAGGAGTAGCATGAGTGCAATCCTTGCATTCAATGAAAGCGGGAATCTGCCTTTCCGAAAAGTGACTCCGGAGTTTTTGAAAAGTTTTGAAGCGTATCTGCGTGGAAGAAATTGTAGCTGGAATACGGTTTCTACTTATATGCGTACGCTGAGAGCTGTGTACAATCGAGCAGTAGACCGACGCATTGCACCTTATGTACCGCATCATTTCCGGTATGTCTATACGGGGACACGTGCTGATAAAAAGCGTGCATTGGAAAAAGAGGATATGGAACGTCTTATGAAAGATATTCCGAAACAGCTGCACTCGGGAAACAGGGAATTGCAGCGTGCTCGTGGTTTTTTCATATTAATGTTTTTGCTGCGTGGTATGCCTTTCGTCGATCTTGCTTATCTGAAAAAACATGATATAGACGGAAATGTCCTTACTTATCGTCGGAGGAAAACAGGCAGAATGCTGACTGTGACTCTTTTGCCGGAAGCGGTGAAATTGATCAAACAGCATATGAATACCGATCCTGCTTTTCCTTATCTCTTTTCGTTGATTTCCAGCAAGGAAGGAACGGAGGAGGCATATAAGGAATACCAGTTGGCATTGCGCAACTTTAATTATCAGCTGATGATTCTGAAACAAGTGCTGGGACTGACTACGGATCTGAGTTCATATACAGCGCGTCACACATGGGCTACGATGGCTTATTATTGTGAGGTGCACCCCGGTGTCATTTCAGAAGCGATGGGACATTCATCTATCACTGTCACAGAGACTTATCTGAAACCTTTCAAGGATAAGAAAATTGATGAAGCGAATGTAATGGTCTTCTCTTCCTTTAGGAAGTCTTTCTCGGTAGGTAATTGTTTGAATTAAAGCCTGTTACTTTGTAGGTAACGGGGAGATAATACGCTGCAAAGATGAACATATTTTGGAAAACATGCAAACAAAAAAGATATTTTTTCTGATAAACTACTAAAAAAAGGAAATACACCAAACAAAACTGCGGATTTTTTGTGAAGAACACACCATGCTCTCTTATTATTGCAAAAGATTTCCCTCCCCTCTGCTGCTATTCTAAAGCAGGGGTTAAATATATTTTGATACTTATGTTTCTTGTCTACCCTTTAGACGCTTCTTCAGAAGTAGCTACAGGCTGTTTCCCGTTACCTACAAAGTAACGGGCGAATATTATTTGAACTTAGTGTTTAATAATATATTATTAATGTAATTTTTAAGTAGTTATGAAGAAAAAATTTATTAGAGTGATGTTTTTCGGAGCATTGGCGCTAACCACATTTTCATATGTAGGTTGTAAGGACTACGATGACGATATCGATCGGTTAGAGCAGAAGATAACCGAAAATGCCAACGCTATTGCGGAAATCAACAAGCTGATCGAAGGGGGATCTGTGATCACAAAAGTTGAGAACATTACCGGTGGTGTGGAAGTAACATTGAGCAACGGTAAGAGCTTTACCATTAAAAATGGTGATGCCGGAAAAGATGGTACTCAGTGGACGATTGGTGAAGACGGATACTGGTATCAAGATGGTAAGAAAACAGAGTTCAAGGCTAAAGGTGATAAAGGAGAACCGGGCACTCCGGGCGAGCCGGGTACTCCAGGTAAAGACGGTGATACCTATATTCCGGGTGAAGACGGATTCTGGTACAAGAATGAAGTGAAGCCGGAAAACAAGACTGATAAGACTTGGATTGTCCCAGGAGTTGTTTCTGTTGCTGATATGGGTGACTACTATATCTTCAGTAATCTGAAGAATGAAGCTGGTGAAGCAACTTCTGCTACAGTTTATAAATACTCTGCTACTTTTGTTTCTTCTTTAGTACATGTACCTTCAAATATCAATAAGGATTTAGGAGATGTTGTATTCTTGCCAGTTATTGCATATGATAACAACTCGAAGAATACGGCTGTGTATGAGTATAATAGTAGTAATCAACCATTATATCGTACTTTGGTTAATGGATGGGCGGAATATGAATATAAATTGAATCCTGCTAATGTAAATCCTCAATATTATACTGGAATATCGTTTGTTGAACAAACAGCTACAACAACTACCAGAGCTACTGAAGTTGGGTTACCTTTGGCTAAAGTAGTAACTACTACAGACCGTGGCAGATTGATAGTAAAGGCCTCTGCTGGTGATAACGCCAATAACCCAAATGCGTTCAAAATGTATAAAGATGATTCTGAACAGGGTACTGCTTATGATAATCCAGATGGCAAACCGATGAAAGAATCTACTAAATACGGTGAGGCTGGTAAAGTGAATATGCTTGCCTACATGGTTAAGAATACGAATGAACAACTTGGTGAGACTGCAAATATCAATGTAGTATCTGATTATGTTGCTACAAAACGTATGGTGGTTGAACAAGAGGAAACTACTATTGGTTTTGCTGTTGATGCAGATAAATATGCTGATCCTACAGTAAAAGCTCCGGCTCTTCCTTTGTTGTCTGATATGTACAAGAAGGCAGAAACTAAGGTAAACGATTATTTAGCAAGTCTTCCTGTTAATTTGAAATTTTTGTATACTGCTGATCCTTTGGATTTGGAACCATTGCTCACAGGTTTGGCAACAGAATTCCATACTAACACAGGCTTTGACGCAGATGAAAGTCAATATGTATTGACTGATCTTGGTTTTGAAAACGTAACATTCCAATATGAGGCAGTGAGTTATATGGATGCTGAAGTTGATCAGACAAAACGTTATCTGAAATTGGATGGTAGCAAAATTTCTGTAATCGACAAACAATCTGCTTCTATCGGGCGCCAGGCTGTTTTGAAAGTAAAGATGTATGTAGATGGCAAATTTGTTATGAGTAAGTTGATGAAGATTGAGTTTGTAGAACAAGAGCAACAGACTAAAGACTTTGTTAATACAGATTTGAAAGAACAGACGTTGGCTTGTACAGCTTTGTATGGTGGCGGTGCGAAGTTGGCAGCAGCTACTGCATATCAGACTGCTACTGTTGTGGAAGGTCTTAAGATAGACTTCGACCAATACTTTAATGCATTACAAGTAAGCAAAGCTAAATTCGTAGAATATTATGGTGGAGGTAATCCGACTGTGGAAGTAACGAAGGATGGCGTTAAATTTGATGGCTGGAGCTTTGATTCTGAAGAAGCAGGTAAGAATTTGACAATCGATTATTCTAACATCGAAGGATCTGCTATTACTGACAATAACAATGTATACTTCGGATTGAAGAACCAGTTGCGTGCCGGTACTTATGTGATTAAGTTTACTTATTCTACAACGAATACTGCACCTACATACAAAGCATTCACTATTACTGCTACATTGGTAGTGAAAGATCCTGTACATACATGGACTTATAACCCGTCAATGTGGGAAGGAACAGAGTATATGCTTGGTTATGGTCAACCGACTTCAGGAGACTATGGCGCACCGTTCTTGATGAAAGCTACTATCGAAGATGGATTCATGGATTCATGGGATGGTTGTGGTCAATGGGACTTCGAGTTAGTAACTACAGCTCCTGCAAGCGAGATGACTCTTACAACAGATATTGCTACTAATAAGCACGTACTGAATATCTTTGATAAGAAATGGATGGGCAAAAAGATTCGTGTCCGTGCCGTTGAGTATATTGAAACGAAAGATGCAGCGAAAAATAATCGTAAGATCAATAACATTGTATCAGCTACTAAGACTAGTGAATTTGACATCATGTTCGTTAATCCTGTAGTTTATGCTCAGGTAAATGCAGCGGCAGCTTGGTATTTGGTTGACAAAGCTAATACTACTGTCCTGAAGGAAGGTGCTTATCTGCCTATCTACCGCTTCGTTAAATTGTATGATATAAAGAGAGGTGAAACGAATGGTATGATGTTTGATGGAAGTCAAGAAGAGCCTTGGTTCGAAAGAAATGAGGTTGAGATTGGTAAAGGCCTGTTCAAGATGCATAAAGTAGAAGTTTCTTATAAACTTTCGGATAAGAATGATGCTATTGTACAGAGACATGCTTCAATACTTAAATCGACAGATGGTAAAGAAGTTGGCTTGCTGAAATGGAACAACGATGAAGGTGTATTGGTTGGTGATGTTGATCAGCCGATTATTATCGATGTAACGATAAAGAATTCATGGATGGGTCAACCGGAACAGACAACTACACAAACCCAAGAAATCACTGTATACGTTAAGAAAGCGGATACTAAGTATACTGTACCGGCTACAGGATTCCTTGGAACATTGGCTGCTCCTGAAGGATTAGGCTCATACGCTGATTTGAACTAACATTAACTTGTAAATAGTTTTAGAAGGGTATCTTCATAAGAGAGGGTACCCTTCTTTAATAAATATCTTATTTAAAGAAAAGAGATGAGCATGAATAAAAAGAAATTGTGGATAGCAGCGTTTTCTTTGCTATTTGGCAGTATAGCCGTCTCTGCACAAGAACAGAGAATTAAAGAAGAAGGTAAGACGGAATTCAAATCCCATTGGTTTATGCAGGTACAAGCTGGTGCTGCGCATACCGTTGGTGAGGCCAAATTCACTGATCTTATATCTCCTGCAGTTGCATTGAATGTCGGTTATCAGTTTGCTCCCGCATGGAGTGCTCGTGTAGGCGTTAGCGGATGGCAGGCTAAAGGTAGTTGGGTTGCTCCACGGCAGGATTATAAATATAAATATCTTCAAGGTAATGTGGATATAGTATCTGATTTGAGTACGCTGTTTTGTGGTTTCAATCCCAAGCGTGTATTCAATGGCTATATATTTGCCGGAGCGGGTCTTAACCGTGGCTTCGACAATGACGAAGCTGTTGCAATTAACGCAGCCGGTTACCCGATGGGCTATCTTTGGACAGAAGGAAAGTTTCTTGTTGCCGGGCGTTTAGGTCTGGGATGCAACTTGCGCTTGAATGACCGTTTGGCTATCAATATAGAAGGTAATGCCAATGTTCTTTCCGACAAGTTTAATTCGAAGAAAGCGGGAAATGCCGACTGGCAGTTCAATGCTTTGGTGGGTTTGACTATTAAATTTGGCAAAGGTTATAAAGAAATCCCGCCTGTGTATTACGAACCGGAACCGGTCGTGGTGGAACAACCGAAACCTGCTCCTGTGGTAGAGCAGCCACAACCTAGAAAAGAGGTAGTAGTACAGCCAATGAAACAGGATATCTTTTTTGCCTTGAACTCGGCTAAGATACAAGACGACCAAAAGTCTAAAATCAATATGTTGGTAGAATATTTGCAGAAGAATCCGTCTGCCAAGGTAAAAGTGACTGGCTATGCGGATGCTAATACAGGAAATTCTAAGATCAATAAAACACTGTCCGAAAAACGTGCAGCTAATGTTGCAGAAGTTCTGAAAACAAAAGGAATAACTCCTGATAGAATCATTGCCGATTCCAAAGGTGATACTGTTCAGCCCTACAAAACACCGGAAGAAAACCGGGTGAGTATCTGTATTGCTGAATAAATCATGTTGCTCAACCGATACGTAAGTAACGGATGCGACTACTTTGCGGGTATCTGTCTCTGTGAAGCGATTGATAGTCGTTTTTCCCCACTAAGGATTTCCCCACTATAGTCCTTAGTTTATTTTAGTGAAGAGAGGAAAGGTCTGCACTTGCGAAAGACCGGACTTTTCGCTAACTCTATTCAAGGGACGTTCCTAATTTCCCCTTTTTCCCTGGGAACGTCCCTTTTTATTGCATATCATTGATGATAATCCTTCCCCATATAAAACTTAAGATATATACAAAAATGTCACACGTCCAATAGCACTTTGGGATTTTGAACAAATATATCCCTATCTTTGTCTTTTAAGATTTAGGGAAATAGAAAGAAAAGGTGTTATGGAAGAAGCATGGGAAAGGGAATATTCTTCCTCTTAAAACAGCCTTTTAAGTATCATTTAAATTCGTATAATAATGGGGAATTTAATTTCATTCATGAAAGACGTAGCCGATGGGCTGCGGGAAAGTGGGAATTATGGGACCGCCCATATTTACAGGAGTAGTATGAGAGCCGTCATTTCATTCCACGGAAGTGGGAATCTTCCTTTTCGGAAAGTGAATCAGGAGTTTCTAAAAAATTTCGAAACGTATTTGCGTGGAAAAGATTGTAGCTGGAATACGGTTTCCACCTATATGCGCACATTGCGTGCAGTGTATAACCGGGCGGTTGACCGACATCTTGCTCCTTATGTGCCTCATCATTTTCGTTATGTCTATACAGGGACGAGGGCTGACAGAAAACGTGCACTGGACAAAGAGGATATGGAACGATTGATGGCAAAGCTGCCGAATCAGCTTTATTCCGGAATCAGAGACTTACAACGTACACGTGCCTTCTTTTTATTAATGTTTATGCTTCGCGGCATTCCATTCGTAGACCTTGCTTACTTGAAGAAGCGTGATATAGAAGGGAATGTCCTGACTTATCGCCGAAGAAAGACCGGCAGAATGCTGACCGTAACTCTTCTGCCCGAAGCAATGAAACTGATCAGGCAATACATGAATACTGATCCTGCCTCTCCTTATCTTTTTTCGCTGATCGCCAGCAAGGAAGGAACAGAAGAAGCGTATCGTGAATATCAGCTGGCCCTTCGTTATTTTAATAGTCAACTGGTGATTCTGAAAGGAGTGTTAGGATTGACTGCTGACTTAAGTTCATACACTGCTAAACACAACCAATTCTCTATCTAACTGAAAATAAAATAGTTATCACTCACTTTGTAGATAATAGGTAACACTTTAGAAACGAGCGAATTACAATATTCTGTTTTATTCTGCATCAACTCAAAGAAGCTTTTTTTCAGGACAAAAATACCAAAGACGCTGACAATTAGCAAATATCTCCGGTAAGATTTGCATGTTTTAACTCCGTTTTTCATCTTCAATTAAAAAGATCGAGGTTTTCCTGCATAGTGTCGTGGCGAAAGAGACCGGCAATATCTTCTGAATGACCGACAGATCCCTATTCTCCAACCCCAACAAGTTTAGTTGTACAATGGAACTAATAGAGAAGGAGGTCAATAACTCCAGAAGAGGATTTCATTCTGCATTTCAAGAACAAATACAGCAATACTTATCCTCTTGCATGGATGCTTGTGGACATGTTGTCAATGGGCATCGTAACTAGCATCCATGAAAATATAAAATCCAATCCATTGAAAAAAGATTACGGTGTGCTATGATCTATCCGTTCCCGTTTTCACTTCGTGGCTGACAGTCATAATCCTTATAAGAAATTCCTGCTGTCATCATACAAGGGTATAAAACAAGCAGTACGCCATCAATCCGATGGTAGTCCGGAGGATGCAATTCCCTTGGATAAACGATATGATATCACTACACAGGACATTTTATGAAATCTGCATCATTTAGTGGTTTATCAACATTATATCGCTGGACAACGATATGAAACAGCATTTCCAAAAGTTACTGGGTTAATATCCGAAATATTGACAGCAAGTCAATGAACATTCCCCTGGATTGGCAGGATGAGCCTTTGCGGAGAATATAAAATCCACCTTTCATCTATATTTCTTTTGTAAAAAGAACAGATGTTGGAAGATGGTTGCTCCTGCTCTATACGGATAAGGCACAAGAAACTTAAAGTCAGACTTCCTTGAACCACAGATGTTGCAACCACCACAGTTATTACAATATTTTTAATTTCATTTATAAAAAGACTTCCTGCTTCTTGGCTTTATTGGAGTCTTAGATTCCTTCATTTATATCTTAAATAATTCAGCTTGCATATCCTCCCACTCCCAATAACGGTGTTGTTCGCAATCCTGCAATTTAATCTTAGATTCAAGAAGTTCTTTTTCTTCTTCATTTATTTTACAGGAGTGTTCCAACTTTCTTGATGACCTTATTGAGTGCTTATAACCATAATAAATACAATTTTAGTAATGTTACAGGATTATACGGTGGTCTCCCTTCTGATTGAAGTTTGACATGTTTAACCCCAAGTTTATCTATAGGCAAGATATCCACAAATAAATCGATAATCCTTGCCCAAGAATCTGGAGCAACCAATTGTTCAAGAGTTATCATTTGAATTTGATTTTCTGTTTCCTCCTACTATGTAGTTTATAGATATATTGTTTAGTTTCTTTCCATAAATATACGAAGAACCAATAATTCAATATAGCGTCTAAGGTTTTTGCACAGACTCTCGGTGGAATACATTTCCATGATATCTGCTCCATAACGACCGTGATGTTCGTGCAGCATTCTTTCGAATGCACTGATTACAGGCCGTACCACCGTACAGAAAATATCATCCTTACTTTTGAAGTAGTTATAGATATTGCTCAACCCTACCTGTGCTTCTTGCGCAATTTCACGCATGGAAGCCTTCGGAAAGCCGTTTTCGAGGAATACCTTTTCGGCAGCTTTCAAAATTTCTTTTTGTATGTCATCTTTAGAGTATTGCATAAGTTTTATTTCTCGACTGCAAAGTAGGGGAGAATCCGCGTTTTCTGAAATACCCATTAATGATGGTTTTTTGTTAGATTTTTATAAAAATCACAATTATTGGGTATTGCCAAGGTCGCTGAAAGCATGCAACTTTGCGCGTATAATCTAACTATAAACTACTATATGGTGAAACTAACGAATCATAAAAAGACAATTGACAGACCTTTAGGTTGTAAGAGATGGGGAATAATAGCTATTATTATTATTATTTTTGCAGGTAGCTTATCTTTTTTACTGTACTCTTACTTTTCGCATGATGCTGATAATCCTCAGTGTAACTGTTTGCTATGTATGCTTAATCATGTTCCTGAAGAGGGAGAGTACATTTATAACCGCTATTTGATATTTATTAGTTTTATCTGGATTGCTGTGATCTTTGCGGCTATCTTTTTAGTGAATTACTGCTTTGTAAAAAAGAACAAAAAGAAATAGTGTTCGTTTAAGTACCTACTTATTATTATTTTTAATAACACAATACTCATATTTGGGTATTGCCCGCCTTTTTAACTCCCTCTACTTTTGCGCCAACAAAATTTAAGATAAAAGATGAAAAAATTAACTTGCTTATTCGCCTTAGGTTTCTTGCTTTTTAACAATACTTTACGGGCTAATGAACCCGAAAAAGTAACCTCAACAGAAGAGGTATCTGAAACTGCGGCAAAGAAAGAGAGAATAAAACAGGTAACAAAAGATGACGACTACGAAAAGTTCCGTTTCGGTGGATACGGAGAGATGGTAGCAAAGTTTATGAATTACGGAACGAATCGTTTCTATGGTGGGGTCGATAACAGTGATCACCGCAATACCATTGCGATTCCTCGTTTTGTGTTGGCTTTTGACTACAAGTTTAATTCCAAGTGGATACTGGGTGCTGAGATAGAGTTTGAAGCAGGAGGTGTAGGTCTTGAAACTGAACTTGAGAATTCAGAAAACGGTGAGTATGAGACAGAAATGGAAAAGGGTGGAGAAGTCGCTCTTGAGCAGTTTCACATTACCCGTCTGATACATTCGGCTTTCAATATTCGTGCCGGTCATTTGATTGTACCTATGGGATTGACCAATGCACACCATGAGCCTATCAACTTCTTTGGAACATCTCGTCCTGAGGGTGAAACCACAATTATTCCTTCTACCTGGCATGAGACAGGATTGGAATTCTTCGGTTCTTTTGGTAAAGGATATGCGCGTTTTGATTATCAGGCAATGATTGTTGCCGGCTTGAATGCTGATGGTTTTGGTCGCGATAACTGGGTTGCCGGTGGTAAGCAGGGACTCTTTGAACAAGATAACTTTACTTCACCTGCTTATGTAGCACGTCTGGACTATAAAGGGGTATCGGGGTTGCGTGCAGGTGTTGCTTTTTACTATTGTAATGACGTGACGGCCAATGCTGATAAGAATTATAAGTATAGCAGTGTAGGCCGCTCATCAGTGAAAATTTACTCTGCCGATGCACAGTATAAAAATAAATATGTTACCGCTCGTGGTAATATCATTTATGGTGATTTAGAGAATTCTTCCAAGATCAGCAAGGTTACTCTTTCCAATAACTCCAATTATTATCACGGTGCTATGCGTAATGTAGCTAAGAATGCCCTGTGCTATGGCTTGGAGGCTGGTCTTAACCTGAGTGCTTTCTTCTCGCAGAAGAAATGTCCGGTTATTTATCCTTATGCCCGTTATGAATACTACAACCCGCAGGAAGAGGCAGAAGGTTCTGCTACAATGGAGAAGCGCTGTCAGGTAAGCAAATGGACGGCAGGAGTTAACTGGTTTGCATTGCCGAATCTGGTTGTAAAGGCCGATTATACTACCCGTCATATTGGTACGAACAAGGTATTTGGATCGACTAAATATAACAATGAAAATGAATTTGCTATCGGTATAGCTTATGTCGGTTGGTTTACCAAGAGATAGTTCAAATAGGTATTTATAATTAATTTAATGTTTAAGTAATATGAAAAAGTTTTTTTATTTGTCGGCTCTTTCATTGGGCATGATGTGTTCCATTACGGCTTGTAGTGATGATGACACTACGACTATAGACGCTAAAAATCTTGACTATACGGCGGAGAATGCAAGTAGTTGGGGAAATTACATGCGAGTAGTTGCACAATTGTTGGTGAATGATGCTACTGCTCTTTATGATGACTGGGCGGTTAAATACAACGAAGGTGGAAGTTATGCAGATTTCTTTAAGAATCAAGATGCTTTGACGAGTGTTGAGCAGTTGATTGACGGCTGTGTAGACATTGCCAATGAAGTAGGTACTGCCAAAATTGGTGACCCTTACGATCTTTTCATACATAATAATGAAGAAAAGGCTTTGTATGCTGTAGAGTCATGGTATAGCTGGCATTCTCGTGAAGACTATCGTAACAATATCTATTCTATTCGCAATGCTTATTACGGAACACGTACAGGGGCTATTAGCGAGTTATCTCTCTCAAAAGCAGTAGCCGCGGTAAATGCTAATCTTGATACTGAAGTAAAAAAAGCGATTGATGACGCAGCAGCAGCAATTTGGGCTATCCCGAGTCCTTTCCGCAACAATATCAATAGTCCGGAAGCAGTAAGTGCTATGGAAGCTTGTGCCACTTTAGAGGGAGTACTCAAGGGTAGTTTGAAGAGTTGTATCGAAGGTATTGATAAAACAGTGTTGGCTGAAGTCGTAAAAAATTATGTGGATGTAGTTGTATTACCTACTTACTCTGATTTGAAAGCGGGAAATCAGGCTCTTTTCGATGCTGTTGAGACATTCCGTACTTCTCCCAGCAATGCTAACTTCAAGGCTTGCGCCACAGCATGGCTTGCTGCTCGTACACCGTGGGAAACCAGTGAGGCATTCCTTTTTGGTCCGGTTGCCGACAAAGGTCTTGACCCCAATATGGATAGCTGGCCACTCGATCAGGATGGTATCGTACAGATCCTGACTTCCGGTAACTATTCAGACTTGAACTGGGATGGTGACTATGATGAAGAAGATGATAAAATTGCCGGTGCACAAGCTTTGCGTGGTTACCACACTTTGGAATATTTGATCTTCAAAGATGGCGAAGCCCGTACCATTCAGTAAGATTTTTACTTGTTAGAAATCAGATTTTGCGGAAACAGTGGGATAATGAATATTCTGTTGTTTCCGCAACATCTGCGTTAAAAAGATAAATGTTAGTTACGTATTTTGCAATAATAATTCAATAACGAATGAATGGCTTATTAAAATACTCATTTCCAATCTGTTTTTCGCTTCTGGCATTGTTTGCCTGCGAGGATGATGGAATTGATGTGGATAATATAGAAGTACCTGCCGGCTTTGCCCTCTCTGCCGGTACTGCTACCAACTTCCTGACTTCCTCTTATGCTTATGACAGGTCGGCTGACTGGATAACAGGGGCATACGATAAACGTTTCACCCGTGGTGACAAATTGTATGATGATATCCGCACCAGTAGTAATGGAATAGGTGGAGGACTGGGACCGGTTTATGCCGGTTATTCTTGTGGTAGCTGTCACCGAAATGCCGGACGTACGCAACCTACTTTGTGGAGCGAAGGTGGTTCCGGTAGCTCCGGCTTTTCGTCTATGTTGGTTTATATTAGTCGTAAGAATGGAGCTTTCTTTCAGGATTATGGACGTGTGCTTCATGATCAGGCTATTTATGGTGTGAAGCCCGAGGGAAAACTGAAAGTGGAATATACCTATGAGACTTTCCAGTTCCCTGATGGTGAGACGTATGAACTTTGCAAACCCAATTATTCTATTTATGAATGGTATGCGGACAGCATCAAACCCGAAGACCTGTTCTGTACGGTGCGTATTCCTCTGCGCCACGTAGGTATGGGACAAATGATGGCGCTCGATCCCACTGAAATTGAAGCTTTGGCTGCTAAAAGCAATTATCCGGAATATGGTATCAGTGGCCGTTGCAACTATATCTCCGAGAGAGGAATGAGAAGTTTAGGCTTGTCCGGTAATAAAGCACAGCATGCCGACCTGACAGTGGAACTTGGTTTCTCCAGCGATATGGGAGTTACGAACAGCCGCTATCCCGAAGAAATCTGTGAAGGACAGGCACAAGTAAATCAAGGCAGTATGATGGGACTTTCTTATGCCCAGTTGGATGTATCTACGGAAGAAATGGAGAATGTAGATCTCTACATGCAGAGCCTTAGTGTTCCGGCACGTCGCAATGTGAATAATGAACAAGTGATCAAGGGTGAGCAGAATTTTTATAAGGCGAAGTGCCATCTCTGCCATGTAACCACCTTGCACACAAAACCACGTGGTTCTATACTGCTGAACGGAACCCGCCTTCCTTGGCTGGGTAGTCAGACAATTCATCCATATTCGGACTTCCTGCTTCATGACATGGGCTCTGAAATTATGGGCGTAGGACTGAATGATAACTATGTAAGCGGTTTGGCCCGTGGCAACGAATGGCGTACGACTCCGCTTTGGGGTATCGGATTGCAGGAAACTGTGAATGGTCATACTTACTTCTTGCATGATGGGCGCGCCCGCAACTATATTGAGGCTATCATGTGGCACGGTGGTGAAGGTGAAGCATCGAAGAATCTCTTCAAAAAGATGAGTAAAGAAGATCGTAATGCTTTGGTCGCATTTCTGAAATCATTATAAAACAAATAACGAACAATAAAACCAATAAGTATTATACAAGCAATTATGAAGAAATTAATTTTAATGGTTGTAATGGCTGCCCTTTCGTTGGCTGCTATGGCACAGCATGAAGAAGATACAGAAAACGGTGTAGTGTCACTTGCCGGAAGAGAGGGATTTACGATAGAAACCAAGAAGGGAGACTTTGTATTCAAGCCCTATCTGTTGGTACAGACTTGTGCAAATTTCAATTGGTATGATGATGAAGGCCTGGATAAGGCATACAATCAGGATAATGTAGCTAATTCCGGTTTCTCAATTCCCTATGCTGTATTGGGCTTCACTGGTAAAGCTTTTGGTAAAGTAGCCTTTAATCTTTCTATCAATGCGGCTGCCAGTGGGGGAGCATTGCTTCAACAAGCATGGTTCGATGTGCAACTTAAAAAACAGTTTGCCGTGCGTGTCGGTAAATTCAAAACACCTTTCTCACATGCTTATCTGACGACGTTGGGCGAAACATTGTTGCCGCAGTTGCCAGTATCATTGACTTCCGCCATCATTCTGCCTTATTCCTTGAATGCGGTAACGCCTAACATCGGTACCGGTTTTGACCTCGGTGTTGAAATTCACGGATTGTTAGCTGATAAATTTGGCTATGAAGTAGGTTTATTCAATGGTACCGGTTCTTCTGTAAATACAGCTACAAAAACTCTGAGTGATGATTGGCATATTCCTTCTTTACTGTATGCGGGACGCTTTACTTATATGCCTAAAGGTGTGATGCCGTCCACCCAAGGTAATCCTAACCGTTTGAATGAAGATAAGATCATGTTCGGTGTATCGGCTTCAATCAATGTGGAAAGTGAGAATGAAAGTACCAATGATACCCGTGTGGGAGTGGAATTTGCCATGTTAAAGAATAAACTGTATCTGGGCGCCGAAGCATACTATATGAATGTGGGCTTCACCGATCGTCAGAAAATAAATGAGACATACAATTACCTGGGTGGTTATGTACAGGGCGGCTACTTTGTAGCTCCCCGTTTGCAGGCTGCCTTGCGTTATGACTTCTTTAACCGTAACGGTACCAGCGATGACGGATTTCTGAATATGCCGGCTGTGGGTGTGAATTATTTCTTTAAGGGTTGTAACCTGAAACTCCAGGCTATGTACCAGTATATTGCCCGTACGGGGCACGATACACAGCTCGACCGAGATAATGATAATTTAGGTCTGGCCACTCATTCTGCAACAGTAATGCTGCAATATACTTTCTAAAAAAACAAAGAGAGTAGTTATGAAGAAATGTATATTATTCTTTGCTGCTATCTGGATGACACTCTGCTTCTGTTCATGTGATGATGGAAGAATCTATGAGAAGGAGATAGAGGTGCAGCGTGGTGGCCGAGTCCTAAAGTTGACAGGTCGTTTCAGTGGTATCAGCAATTGGACGGATGATTATAGTGTCGTTGTGGCAGGCTTCAATGATAAAAGTGAATACGCTGTTATAACGAAATCACTGCCAGTCAATGTAACCGACGGAACAGATATCGTTATGACACTGGGAGGTATCAGTGATGAAGTGAAATCACTCAAATTGTGTGTTATCAGTCGTCTGCGCGAATGTATTGTCGAATTTAAGACGATGGAAGATGAAGAACTCGCAGCTATTACAGATACTATATTAATGGATGTGGGAACACTGGACGTGGGTATGTTCAGTTCCATCCAGTCACAGGTTTTCGATAAAAGATGTGTAGCGTGCCATGGGCAGACCGGTTCTGCATCGGGTAATTTATTTCTGACGGAGGGTAAGAGCTATCATGCGTTGGTCAACCAGCCGGCGCATAAGAATAGTGATATACTATTGGTGAAGCCCGGCAGTGCAGAAGAGAGTTTTCTACATCTGGTCTTGAACAGGGCTGGTGATACGAGTATGAACCATACCGATATGCTGTCAGAAGATGAGCAACCCTTATTGAAACTGATAGATAATTGGATAAACGAAGGTATTTTTTTGAATAACGAGTAAACGATATTGGAAATGAACAACAAAAAACAACCAACCAATCAATCAGAGAATACATTAACCGAGATTTTTAAATATGAAGTAAAAGAAGGCGTTTCAGAGTTTCATGTAATGATTCACTCTACCCGGCCGGAAGACACTTATGAAGAACAATTAAATGCAGTAGCCAATGCCTACAATGATTTGCTTGCAGGTGAATTGAAAGGTGCCATGGCTGTGTTTAAACGTTATTTTCTGAGTGATACCGCCAATCAGGCTGACCTCCTGCTGGCTATCACTACCGAAAGTTCCGACTGTGCTCTTTCCGTGGTAGAGCAACCCCCTTTGGATGGGACGAAAATAGCTTTGTGGGCTTATTTACAGACCAATGTGCAGACACAAGTGCTGCACAACGGATTGTTTGAAGTAAAGCACAATGCGTACCGCCACCTGTGGGGAGGCAGTGTTTTCAATCGTGCCGCAAATTCTGAGTACCAGACCCGTTTGTTGCTGAATGACTACGCGATGCAACTTATGGAACAAGGATGTAAATTGGCGGATAACTGTATCCGTACCTGGTTCTTCGTACAGAATGTGGATGTGAATTATGCCGGTGTGGTAAAGGCGCGTAATGAGGTTTTCGTCACTCAGAACCTGACGGAAAAAACACACTATATTGCCAGTACAGGTATCGGCGGACGTCATGCTGATCCTAAAGTATTGGTGCAAATGGATACCTATGCTGTGGCAGGCTTAAAGCCGGAACAGATACACTTCCTTTATGCTCCTACGCATCTGAATCCTACTTATGAGTATGGTGTCAGCTTTGAACGCGGAACGTATGTCGATTACGGTGACCGGCGTCAAGTGTTTATTTCAGGTACGGCAAGTATCAACAATAAAGGGGAAGTAGTATACCCCGGCGACATCCGTAGGCAGACGGAACGGATGTGGGAAAATGTAGAAGCCTTGCTGAAAGAGGCGGAGTGCACGTTTGATGATTTGGGGCATATGATTGTTTACTTGCGTGACATTGCAGACTATGCAGTTGTGAAGAGTATGTATGACAAGTGTTTCCCAGATACTCCTAAAGTATTTGTACATGCGCCTGTATGCCGTCCCGGATGGTTGATCGAAATGGAATGTATGGGAGTTAAGGCTTTGAAGAATAAGGAATATGCACCTTTTTAATCTGAAGAAAAGTCTCGTCTCCTTATATATCTGTCTGGTGGCTTTACTTGCTGTGGTGACCTTTGTGGAGCATGTACGCGGAACAGAGTTTGTAGAAAAGTATGTTTATCATACAGTTTGGTTTTGTTGTTTGTGGGGAGTACTTGCTGCATTGGCAGTTGTCGTGTTGGTTAAGCGGCAGTTGTGGCGGCATCTCCCGGCATTGTTGTTGCATGGCTCCTTCCTTTTTATCTTGGTGGGAGCCATGATTACATTTTCATGCAGCAAGAAAGGATATATGCATCTCACAGTAGGCACTGAGGTGGGAACTTTCATAGACCAAGACAGTAAGCGGGTGATCGAATTACCATTCACATTGTGTCTGGACAGTTTCCGGGTGGAGTATTATCCGGGGACGGAGGCTCCGGCAGATTATGTCAGCTATATCCGGGATGCGGAACCAGTTTCCATGAATCGTATCCTCTCTCGTCAGGGGTATCGCTTTTACCAGTCTTCTTTTGATGATGATAAGGAGGGGAGTTGGTTGTCAGTGAATTATGATCCGTGGGGAATAGGGGTTACGTATGCAGGATATATTTTGCTGGGTATCTCCATGTTGTGGATGCTTGTCGGTCGCAGTGGAGAATTCCGTAGATTACTCAGGCATCCATTGCTTCGGAAAGGGGGAATGTTTGTGTGGTTGCTCATGGCTGTGGTAACGGTGGTGCAAGCAGAAAACAGAAGCCTTCCGGCACTTGCACTCAGGCAGGCGGATAGTCTGGCATTCAAACAAGTGATTTATCATGATCGCGTAGTACCTTTTAATACTCTTGCACGAGACTTTGTATTGAAACTGACCGGAAAACCTTCTTATGGTGGTATGACACCCGAACAGGTTGTCGGAGGTTGGCTACTTCGTCCGGAGGTTTGGCAGAATGAACCGATGATTTATATAAAGAGTGCGGAACTTCGTCATTTACTCCGGTTATCGTCTTCTTATGCCCGTCTTACTGATTTGTTTGATGGACAAAACTATCGATTGCAGGAATTTTGGAAGGGTGGACAAAAGCCACATATGAAAATGACTTCGTTGGAAAAGGCTATCATGGAAACGGACGAAAAGGTAGGATTGATACTGATGCTACGGAGTGGAACACTTATCCATCCTTTACCGGAAGATGGGAGTATAAAACCACTATCTGACGTAAAAGTGCAGGCTGAAATATTGTACAATCGTATTCCATTCAGCAAACTGTTGTTCATGTTCAATCTGACTGTAGGGATGCTGGCATTTTTCTATTTACTTTATTGCAGCATGCATCGTTCGGCAGGTAAGGCATGGAGCGTTTTTACAGTTGCACTTTATGCAGCATTCCTTTTTCAACTCTTTGGCTACTGTTTGCGGTGGTATGTTGGCGGACGTATTCCGTTGAGCAATGGATATGAAACCATGCAATTTATGGCACTGTGTACACTTCTGCTTGCATGCATATTCCGGTGTCGCTTCTCTTTTACGTTGTCTTTTGGATTGCTCATTTCGGGTTTTGCCTTGTTGGTAGCTTATCTTGGGCAGAACAATCCTCAGATCACTCCTCTGATGCCTGTGTTGCTGTCTCCCTGGTTAAGTATTCATGTTTCTCTGATTATGGTATCTTATGCATTGTTTGCCTTTATGATGCTAAATGGATTACTGGCATTCTGCATAGGAGGTTGGCGAAAAAAGGCAATCGATTCGGAGATTCAGGAACAGCGTAAGGTCCGTGTGGAGCAATTGATGCTTTTCAGTCGGTTGATGCTCTATCCGGCAGTATTTTGTCTGGGGGCGGGAATTTTTATTGGTGCTGTGTGGGCAAATGTTTCATGGGGGCGTTATTGGGCCTGGGACCCGAAAGAAGTCTGGGCTTTGATCTCCTTTTTAATCTATGGTGCGGCATTCCACGGACCATCGCTTGCCGTCTTCCGGCAACCCCGGTTCTTCCATGCTTATATGGTGTTGGCTTTCCTTACGGTGCTGATGACTTACTTCGGAGTAAATTATCTGCTGGGCGGTATGCATAGCTATGCCTGATTATCTTTCTATTTTCGGATGATATAATAAAAATGCCTGCGGAATTCGCCTATGCACCCAAAGAGAACGCCCGGTACGTGTTTTCCGGGTAGGGGCAGGCCGGCTCCCCCCCGTATCAGCGTGACCGTGCCGGAAGAGGTGAGCCAACAGGAGGACCTGCTGGTAGCCCGGTCATCTGAGCTCGGGGGAAACAGTAACACGGCTGTTGCACTGACCTTCAACCATGCACTGACCGCCGTCAGATTCGTGTGCGGGAATGATATGCGGGAAGGTACGGTCAAGCAGGTCCGTTTGAAAAACGTTTATTCCAGAGGAACTTACAATATGGGGACACAAACCTGGAGCGGTTTGGATACTCCCGCCTCCTTCTCACAGGCATTGGATAAAGTGACGACAGGAACAGCTGACGAGGCGCTCACGAGTGAGGCGCAGACCTTTATGATGCTGCCCCAGCGGTTTCCTGAGGGCGCGCAGATAGAAGTCTTATTCACAGACGACACCCATACAGGCCACACTTTAATAGCCGATATAAAAGGAAGTGAGTGGCCGATGGGCAAGACTGTGACCTACAAAATATCCAGTAGTTCTCTCAACTGGACTTACACGCTTGATGTCACTGCCCTGGCCGATTTTACATATACCGGTGGTACACAGCAATATTGTGTTACCAGTTACAGGCAAAACGCCCAAGGGGAAAAAGAAGCTGCCGAATGGACCGCACAATATGCAGAAGACGGAACCACGTGGACAGACACCAAGCCGGTATGGCTTACCGCATTCACGGCATCTGGTACCGGCGGTGAATTTGCGCAACCTTGTGATGCGACGGTCGAGGCGCAGACCGGAATATCAAATGATTTACATGAGAATGCTTTGAAGGCGGCCACAGCCAAGGGATCGGAAACCACACCGTATAACCTTTCCAACAACACCGGGGGGAATACTGTTGAGAACACTGCCAACTGTTACGTGGTCAACGCTCCCGGTTACTATTCTTTGCCGCTGGTATATGGCAATGCGATCAAGAACTCAGCCACGAACGCTTCCGCGTATACCTCCACGGTGACAGGAACCAATATCCTGAATCCTTTCATCAACCATGCCGGGAACGGGATCACGGATCCATACATCAGCGGTAATGGATGTACGCCGGCCAAGGCCGAACTGGTCTGGCAGGATGCGATGAACCTGGTTACGGATATAAAATACAATGCCGATTCCAATGGCGGCAATATCTCTTTCAAAGTGGACCGTTCTTCCATCCGGCAAGGCAATGCCGTCATTGCGATCAAGGATGTGAGTGATGCCATCCTCTGGTCCTGGCATGTCTGGGTTACAGACGAAGACATTAACAATGTGATTGAGATAACCAATCATCAAAACGTAAAATATAATTTTATGCCCGTTAATCTGGGACAATGCGACGGTAATACCATCACCTATGAAGAACGGAGTTGCAAGGTAAAATTCATTGCCGGGGACCAGAGTAAGGAAATAACCATCAAGCAGTTGGCGAACGTAATCGCTACCGGAAGTAATGCTCCTTTTTATCAATGGGGACGTAAAGATCCGCTCTACCCTTCGAACGGAATGGGTAACACAACCAAAATCTGGTATGACAAGGAGGGAATTCCATCTACAGCAAATCCTATGAAAGGAACCTTTTCGGCCGGGAATGATTGTATCAAGAACTGTATTCTCAATCCTAATCTGATGCACAATAGATATAATGGAGATTATACCTATTACAACCTGTGGAGTGCCGATAATAAAACAACTTCTGCCAATGACAATCCTGTTAACAAGACTATTTACGATCCGTGTCCCGTTGGTTTTAAACTTCCTGCCAGTAACGCTTTCACAGGATTTACCACAACAGGAGAAAGTGTATCATCTTCCACTCAAGTTAACGGTACCTGGAGTAGTTCGGAAAAAGGTTGGTATTTTTATACAAATTCCGAAAAAACACAGAGCATTTTCTTCCCGGCGTTAGGGTATCGTAGTTATTCCACTATGCGGCCAGGTAGTATCGGGACACAGGGTTGCTTCTGGTCGGCACATCCGGTAGCGAAGGGCAATAATTATTACCTTAGAACTAGCTCAGTAGACGTACAGCCAACATATATGGTCGATCGGGGATTCGGGTATGCGCTCCGTCCTTGCCAAGACTAAAGGGTTGCAATAAAAACAAGGAGCTGCTTACTAACACAGTTGCAGCTCGAGAAAGAACACGGCACAGAGGGAAAAAAGGTAAGTCAAATTAGCCGAAGCGGAGAACATGATTCATTGCTTCGGCTTTTTCTCATCTATGTTTGGAACTCATCAGCGTCTTTCCTTAGCTCCCGAGCTGTTTATTGAGCAGCTTTACACGCTTTCAGCGTTTCTTTCTACTTCCTTCTGTCGTACTCAGAATCGATCACAGAATCGGTTCGGTTCCGGATGAATCCGTTATCTCTCTACTAGTTGCATTTGATTTCCAGCATATCAAAGGCTCTCCTCTACTTCCCCCCACATCAACAAATAACGGTATTTCACATTATTATCCTGCACTCGTTGCATCCACTGCGGTTTTCCCACTTTTTATCACTAACTTTATAGATAAAATCCCTCCGAAGAGAATTGCCAATGACACGATCAGGAAATACTCGGAATGGGAAATATATGGGAGAGGATAAAAGGAGATATCATACTATAACGAATATATTACAATATAATCTGATCCCTGATTTTTTTACTATATTTGCAAAGTATTGTATAACATTTAAAAATATGACCATGGAAAAAACATTTGCACAAATCAGTGAATTGTTTGATCAATTTTCAAAAGATGCCAGCCTCCAGGTAGAAAAAGGAAACAAAGCTGCCGGAACCCGTGCCCGCAAAGCATCACTCGAACTTGAAAAACTCCTCAAACGTTTCAGAAAAGAGTCACTCGAAGCCTCGAAGTAATTTTTACTCTGGTCTCGACGGTATGGAAATGGCGGCATAGCGTGTACCATATCGAAAAAAAACTTTTCGTTTCACAGCGGGGAGGCTTTATTAGTTGTGATAAAATTAAATATCAATTATGTGAAATTTCTATTTCGCTTCTGAAAAAACAACTCTACTTTCGTATATCTGTTGGATTCCGCAGGTGTATAGTCGGCAATTTCTCCTTAACTAATTCTGATAATACGTTCGGCCGATATTCCATGTCATTCCAGTTCTGTAGCAACCAAGCAAGCTCTTGATATATTCAAAGAATCGTTGATACCTGATGTACCAGTAGAACTGTCGGCAGCACCAGTTACTCTCACGGATAAACTGTATTTTTTCGTTACACGGGCCAGTTCGTTAAAATTAAGCCTTTGTGAGGTATCCTTTAGGACACCGTATTGGAAGCAAAAAAGAAATAGATAGGTGTACCAATACATTCCCCATCAGCGTATGAAAAAAACATTGGAATCCATAGAAAGGGTGTCCTGAAAGCCAAACTGCATATTTCGGGAAATCGTATAATTACATGATGGCTTTCCACTTTCAGATTGAAAGGTTGTCGTGTCAAGAAGTGATGAACCGCTCCAATAGCTATGCTTCAGCCCTCCACGAAGTGAGTTCAAACCGCTGTAAGCGTTATTGGATATGTACATCTAGTTATATTATATTTATAAAAATATCAAAAACAATAAGTTACAATATACCATAAGAAGCTATTTTTATTTATCCGAACACAAAGTTATGCTTTAAAAATAAAATGTCAAGGCTGAAATGAATTATGATTTTTTAAATATGCTAAATTGCTTCTGTTTTAATACTGTTGTCTTTTCACTTATAAACATACCAACTCCGGAGGCAAAGGCTGGGATGGTTTGTCGGCATATTCGCCGTTAAACCGTCCTGTTTTCGTTTAACGAAAACACAACTTGCTGTCCCCTAATGGGGACAACGTTTTGAATATCACGCTATATCCATATAGTGCTATAAAGCCTTTTGTCAGGGGAAAAATGCATACGGTTTCTGCCATTTTTTCCGCATTTCCGGTTTTTTGAATGTAAATGTTTCCCCACAGAACATGCGTCTTCCCACTATACTGCTATAACTATATAGCCATATAAAAGAATCAGAAATTAAAATATCATTGATTGACAGCATAATTCACCGATTTACGGGAATGTCTTCTGTAGTCTTTAGTCCGCTATACCACTATCAGTATAGCTTTAGTTATCTCTATTTCGAGGTCATCCTCTATGCAGCTCACCATATCATGTTATATCACTATCAGCATATCCCCGTTTATCCTTATTCCGATGTCACGCCCTATACCGCACGGCATTCGTTTGGAACCCTGATGCTGTCCTCCGGCATCCCGATAGAGAGCATCGCCAAGATGATGGGCCATACGAACATCAACAGTACGCAGGTCTATGCATAGGTTACCGACCAGAAGATATCCGGTGACATGGACCGGCTGATGAAAAGAAGACAGAAAGGGAGTACGGTCCCCCTAACGGAAATATCCGAATAATGAAATGCCAGCCGAAACCGATGTTTAATGGTTCCGGCCGGCATTCTTGAGTATTGAACGTCCGATTATATCAGGGCCTCATGATAATTATCTTCCAGGAGTTTCTCAATGTCGGATACCTTATACAAAATTTTTCCACCTAGCCGGATATAAGAAATACGCCCCTGGTCCCTATAATCCTGCAGGCATCTGCGGCTGATTTTTAACAGGTCCGACAATTCCTTGTCAGAGAGAAAACGCTCACCGTTAAACAGGGGGCGGTTATCCTCCGCAAGCCTTTCCAGCTTCGTCTGAATGTTATCCAGCAGGCCAAAGAATCGGCGGACACTGCACGTCTCTTTGCTAATAATTCCTTCCATGTTGCATCCAATTAATTATTCATTCTTTCTTTTTTCTCTCACCGCCTTTTCCTTGCGTTTCATGGCGGCATAGACCATCAGCTTTTCCACGTCCTCCGGCCTGTAGTAGATTTTCCGTTGGATTTGGGTGAATGCCAGCCGTCCGGTATCCCGGAGAGTCTGCAGGGTACGTGGAGAGATGTCAAGGCGCAGGCAGACATCCTGGTTATCCATTCACTCTCCCGGTTTCTTTTCCCTGTTTTTTTCATACAAGCGGTCCACCTGTGCGGACAGGCTATCAGCCCTAGCCAGCATTTCCTCAAAGATTCCGGCTTCAATGTAATATACTTCCATTTTTCTTGTTTTTATTTAAAATAGCTTCCTTTTAGAAACTCAAATTATTGAAATACAGTTCAAAATACTTTCCAAATGCACTTCCGGATGGGAGTCGTGATTTCCGACTCCCCCTCCAGAGCTGTTTTAAGGAGGACTTCCCGTCATATTACGGCTGTAACAGTTTGTAATCTCGTCCTGTGATCTTCTTTATCATGCCGGCGTTTTCTTTGATATGTTCAACCAGTATGCGGCTTATAACACCGGAAACAGTAAAATCCTTACGTCTGACTGCCCAGACAATGTCTGAGATACATTCGTACACCTGTGCATCAATATGCAGGGGCTTGCGCCGGTTGGATGAAAAATTGTTCAGGAGGGCTTCAATGTATTTTTTTACCTCTTCATCCGTTATCGTCTTTTTACTTTCCGCCCGGGATGAAGACTCCTTGTGGGGCGGCACCTCTTCCAGATTCTCGGAAATACTGCTCAAATATGAGCCTTTAGCGGCAACTATATCCAGTATCTCCTTCTCGTTGATATTATACGGTTTTGTTTTTTTCCTTTCAATGCTGTCCATAACTATGATTTATACATTAATTCCATGTGACAATTGGGCGTTTTGTAAGGCGGATGTTCCTGATGGCGGATTATCGTCCTACTCTGCAAAGAAAAAAAGAATAAACGTGGGAAAGGATACCTTGTCAGTTATAGTCATATATAGACATGAATAGTCAATGCCAGCAAAAGACATAACAAATGGCAGTCCGGCGGGAGGCCAGGATTCTCCCCGATGTTGCTAGGATTGTGACATGTCAAGCCATGGAGATATTGACAGCTTACATTCTTGGGATAATGGTACACCAGGCTACGGATATTGTAACAGCTTATGTTATTGGAATAGTGATATGTCAAGCTATGAAGATAGCGGGAACTCATGTTGGCAAGATAGCGATATACGAGGAGACAGCAGGACGGGAACACTACGGCGATGAAAAGAAAAATCCCTGTTGGTCCATGTGAGACCGGCAGGGAGCGTAACAATAAAAGGAACGGGCTTCTCAGCCCCTGATGTAACCGTACTTTTTCAGGTCGTCCATGAACTGCTCCGGGGTGTCGGTTCTCACCGTCACCCCGTGCAGTTCCCTGTACCGTCCGGAGAAATTCACTATGTACTCCTCGTCGGTGCATCCGCTGTCAAACCAGCTGCCTTCACGCAGGATGCGTACAAACTCGGAAGGGCCGGAGGCGGCAATCCTGCCGCCATCCGCTAAAATATATATGCCTGTTCATGTCGATATTTTTTTAGTCCTTAAATTTATAATATAGTTTCTGTTCACTGTCGAGGAAGGGGATGTTCTGGAGCGCGGTGGCCACAGGCACCTGTCCCCTCGTGGCAAAGGTAACTAATTTGTGGAGAAACAGTACCCAGTTGCGCATTTTTGTGAAGCAGGTCGTTCCGGAATGCTGGCGGAACTCGATCGTCTTGTGCCGTGAGTAGGCCTCGAGGTCCACCTTATGGTAACGGTCACCGATCCTTCCTTTCAGCTCGTCCACCATCCGGGCGGAACGTATCATCCCGTCAGAGACATGACCCAGGCCACGGCAATAGTAGTTGTCCCTGCGGGATGCCGGTATGAACCTGTCGATGACCGGTTCCAGGTGCTTGTAGCTCAGGGACAGGTTACGCCAGGTTTCCATGCTGAAACCGGCGGCATCGATATGTACATGAAGCCCGCAGCTCCCGTTCACCTTCACGTCACACAGGTCAAGCACCCAGCAGCCCTTCTCCAGTTCCTGTAACCCGGCTTCACCGACCAGGATCGGACTGACCAGTTCAAAGGTGTCGTTGCCGTTCAGACTGCCGTCCGTCACGAGTTTCCAATGCGGACGGGTGGTATGGTTATAACTTTCCACCATAACCTCGATACCGGCCTCCCTGAGCTCGCGTGCGAGCCGTTCACGGGAGCAGTTGTAAGCCTCGATCTCGATACCGAACTTGCGGGTGAAAGTATAATCCAGTGCAGCTGTCGCCGGATGGATATTCAGACCGCCCTCACGTTCATTCATCCGGCGCAGGGCGTTCACGACAAAACCGTAATTACCGTTGGTCACCATCCTTGCGATTTCCGCACGGGGAATCCCTAAAAGATACAGTTGCCGGATCTTGCTCGTTTTTGTTGTCTCTTGTGCTAAAATGCTTCTAACTTGCTTGTTCATAACTTGTTAGCTTCTTTATTTACTCTACTAAGATAATGCTTTTATAGGAGAAACTATAATCATAAGAACTTTATTATCACTGCATTAGCTTACTTTGTTTTAGACTAAAAGTCCTTATTGGGGGGATCCTTATCTTATCCGCTGCAAGTCCCGGATGACAAAAGGCGGCAATATATCGGAATAGTCAGATAACGATATATCATGATATGGCTGACCGCATAAGATGTGACATCGAAATAGGAATAGACGGGGATATGTTGATAGCGGTATAACGGGTTAGCCGGATAGCGATATATCATGATATGGCGAACCACATAGGGGGTGACATCGAAATAGAGATAACTAAAGCTATGCCGATAGTGGTATAGCGGACTAAAGACTACAGAAGAGATTCTCGAAAATCAATGAATTATGCTGTCAATCAATGATATTTCAATTTCCGATTCTTTTTTATATGGCTATATGGTTATAGCAGTATAGCGGGAAGACGCACGTTCTGTGGGGAAATATTCCCCTTCAGAAGATCGGAAATGCAGAAAAACCGGCGGAAACCGTATGCGTTTTTCCCCTGACAAAAGGCTTTATAGCACTATATGGATATAGCGTAATATTCAAATCGTTGTCCCCATTAGGGGACAGCAAGTTGTGTTTTCGTTTAACGAAAACCGAATGGTTTAACAGCATATTTCGCTGCCAAACCATTATTCAGTTCATGCTCCTAAGTCGCACAGAATCATAAAACCGATATCTGTCTTTGGACTATTTATCCCTACAAATTGCGCTATTAGATTCTCATACCACACGAAAAAAAAGACATCCAGAGACTTTTACAATGTATGGGATGTATACAATCGGCCAATGTTCAGTATATCGCAGCAGACACTCAATCCATACTTTAATACCATCATTCAATGCTAACACATCACCTCTATTTTTCGATCAGTCCATTCAAGTATTATAACATAGATTATAGTAATGGACTGTAAGACCATTGCTGAAGACAAGAACAAGATTTTTTATACCTATTTCAATACTCTGGACATCATCCTTGCTAATGTTTTGAACAGATTCTCCTCCATACATAATCTCAACGGAAATAAATTCTATATTACGATACTGCTTGTACCATCTCTCGAATAGAAAATAAACTACACCTTTCATCTGGCAAAACAGAACGATTGACATCAAATGGGAAACAGTTTTCCAACCACTCATGAGAAGGAGGATAACGAAATAAACCAAACACTCTACATCTATTGGCTGGGATAAATAGCTAAAAAGAAAATTTGCGAATCAAATATTATTTTATATTTTTGTTTCTCAAAATTTTTAATGAACTAAAAAGAATTAAAATGCCTGCAAAACTCACTCGTCCAGAGAATTCTTTTAATAATATTTATATGCGATATTACAAAAAGTCTTTTCTATTTGTAAAGTCGTATATACACAATGAGATGGTAGCCGAGGATATTGCATCTGAATCACTCATCAAACTGTGGCAATGGATACAGGACAACCCGGTGGAAAATATTGAACCGATGTTGCTCAGTATTTTGCGAAATAAAGCCTTAGACTACTTACGTCATGAAAGCATGAAACAACAGGTCATCACACGGATTAGTGAGAAACAAAATGAAGAGTTAGCTCTTCGCCTCTCCTCACTGGAAGACTGTAATCCAAATGAAATATTCTCGAAAGAAGTTATGGATATTGTGCAAAGAACATTGCAATCATTACCTGAACAAACCTCCCGTATATTTACTCTCAGCCGATTTGGAAATAAAACAAATCGGGAAATTGCCTGCGAATTAAATATTTCAATCAAAGATGTGGAATATCATATATCCAAATCACTTAAGGCTCTTAGAAAAACGCTAAAAGATTACCTGCCTTTATTTTATTTCTTTTTTTACCATATGTAACACCGATTACTACGCACGTTCCTTTATCTTTTGAAAAAAATATTCTTTTTCGTTTAGGGTAAACCGAAGATGAATCGTTATATAAATGAAAACGATAAAAAGATGGATGAACTATTACAAAAATATATAGCAGGAAATGCCTCTGAAAAAGAGTCACAGAGGATAATGGAGTGGCTGCGCGAAGATGAACAGCATCTTAGAGAATATAAGCGGCAACGTAAATTGTATGACATTACGTTATGGCAGACTAAAAGTCCCGTTGATATACAACAAGAGAAGAAAGATCCGCTGAGGAGGGTTCTCGATGTTATTGTACGGATAGCGGCTGTCATTGTTTTTACTGTGGCAACCACTTATTTTTACACTCACCACGTTTTACAAGACAAGGAGGAGAATATGCAAACGGTAGTTGTTCCGGCAGGCCAGCATGCCGAATTATACCTGGCTGATGGAACGCATGTATGGCTGAATTCCGGTAGCCGGTTGACTTTTCCGGGACGGTTTTCTAAAAAGGTACGTCATGTAGAATTAGATGGTGAAGGATATTTTAAAGTCAGTTCTAATATAAAACAACCTTTTATTGTTGGAACTAACCGATGCAATATCCGGGTGCTGGGGACAGAATTCAATGTGCTGGCCTATGAGAAAGATAGTATATGGGAAACAGCCTTATTGGAAGGTGCTGTAGAAATTCTGCAAAAGAAAAGTGAAGTATCTCTCATGAAACTGAAACCAGGTGACATGGCCAGACTAAGTAAAAACCAACTTACTAAAGAAAAGATACATACAACAGACTATTTTCGTTGGAAAGAAGGGCTTATTTGTTTCAACGATATCTCCCTACGCGATATAATGGAGAAATTAAAACTCTATTATGATGTGAATTTTGTCATTAACAATCAACAGATTCTTGATGCGCACTATACCGGAAAATTCCGGACCCATGATGGGATTGAACATGTAATACGTGTGCTTGCCCTCAATAATAAATTTACCTATATTAAAGATAACGAGAGCAATACGATAACCATTAATTAACTTTTTAATATTTCTAATGCCTATGAAACAATAAAGAAACATTTAAAAAAGAAAAGGGGACAGTGCTGCAACACCATCCCACATTTTCCATCAGTTTATACCAACTGACAAAATAGTTCTAGATCAAGTTAAACCTAATAAACTAATATGTTGCGAAAATATGAAAAATTCTCTATACCAGGAATTATTTATAGAAAATAAACAGTTATTCCGTATTATGAAAATTATTGTTTACGTCTGTTTCTTATGTGTAGGAAATCTTCTAGCTATAGGAAGCTATGCGCAGACAGCTCATGTTACGATTGTTTCCAACCATATAACAATCGGACAAGTGATTAATGAAATAGAGAAACAAACGGACTATCTGTTTGTATTCAACGTAAAAGATATCAATATCAAACGTAATGTCAAAGTGAATGCGAAAGATAAAGCCGTTAATGAAGTTTTGAATGATATATTCAAGGATACAGGCATTCGCCATGCTATAGAAGGTAAAAACATCATGCTCATTAACTCTACGGATAAGGAAAAGGGTGCGCAGCAAAAAGATTTTTTAGTTACGGGGATAGTAAAAGATGAAAATGGTGAGCCTATTATCGGAGCAAATATTCAAGTCGTAGGAAAATCGGCAGGCACAATTACGGATATGAACGGACGTTTCAGTATCAGTGCCTCTGCCAATTCTACATTGCAAATAACCTATATTGGCTACCAAACGCAGACTGTCAATATCGGCGAGCAGAGGAATATTAACATTATTCTACAGGAAGACAATGCGCAATTGGATGAGGTAGTCGTAGTGGGGTATGGTACGATGAAGAAGAAAGATCTCACCGGTTCGGTAACAGCTGTTAAAGGAGACGAACTTGCTGCCCGTCGTACCACCCAACTTTCCACAGCTTTGCAAGGCGCGCTTTCCGGAGTAATGGTCAGTCGTGACAATGGAGCTCCCGGTAGTAGTGCTTCTATCCAGATACGTGGTGTAACAACTATTGGTGATTCCAGTCCGTTGGTGATTATTGACGGAATTCCGGGTGATATCAACTCCGTAAATCCTGAAGACGTAGAAAGTATGTCCGTATTGAAGGATGCTGCTTCGGCTTCGATCTACGGTTCACGTGCCGCAGCCGGTGTAATTGTCATCACGACCAAACGTGCCAAGAGCGGTGATGTGGCTTTGAGTTACAACTTTGAGTACGGGTGGGAAATACCGACTAAGTTGCCGACCTATGTAGGAGCCCAGCGTTACATGGAAATGGTAAATGAAACACGCTATAACGATAATCCAGACGGTGGATGGTACCAAACATATACGGAAGATGAAATTACCAACTGGAGCATAAATAATGCGACTAATCCGGACAAATATCCTATGACGGATTGGGGAGATATTCTGTTGAAAAGCTCCGCACCCCGGCAGACACATACTCTAAGCATTGTTGGTGGGGGTAAGATTATTCGTACAAAAGCCTCTTTCCGCTATGACAAAACGGACGGCCTCTATGTAAACAAGGAATATGACCGTTTTATGGTACGCGTGAATAATGATTTCAATATAAATAAATATATTTCCGCAAATCTGGATTTGAACTTTTCCCGTTCTAAAGCTCTCTCGCCTAATTCCAACCCCATGGGGGCAGGTGGACGAAACATTCCGCCAATTTATGCTGCTACATGGACCAATGGCTTATGGGGTGATGTGAAAGATGGAGAAAATATGCTGGCCAAAATTACAGATGGCGGCACTTTTACCAACTGGGGAACCAATATTGGCGGTAAACTCGGTATTGACATAACTCCTGTCAATGGGCTGAAAATATCAGCAGCCGTGGCGCCCAATTTCAATAATGTAAAGAAGAAAACTTTTGTCAAACAGATTCCATACACCCGTTCAGAAGATCCGAATACCACTGTTGGTTACATGGGAGGTTATCGCACTACCAATTTGACGGAAAATCGTAATGACAGCCATGATATAACAACACAGTTCTTTGCCAACTATGCCAAGACACTGGGGCGCCATGATTTCTCTGTCATGATCGGTTACGAGGATTATTATGCTTTCTGGGAAAACCTGGATGCATCCAGAGACCAGTACCAGTTGACAAGCTATCCTTACCTGGACCTCGGTTCGGAGGATTATCGGGATAATGGTGGCAATGCGGAAGAATATGCTTACCGCTCATTATTCGGACGCATGACCTATAGCTATGCAGACCGCTATCTTATCCAAGCAAATCTCCGCCGGGATGGTTCTTCACGTTTTGCATCCAATTGTCGTTGGGCCAATTTTCCTTCCGTGTCACTTGGTTGGGTAATTTCTGAAGAGAAGTTTTTCAAGAATATAAATATGGATTGGTTTTCTTACCTGAAATTGAGAGGCTCTTGGGGAAAACTGGGAAACGAACGTATCGGGGCTTATGACGATGACGGTAACTTTATTTATAATTATTACCCTTACCAGGCTGCAATTGATTACAGCACTGCACTATTTCAGAATTCACAGGGGATTGTTTCTTCCGTGACTACGGCCGCACAGCAGAAGTATGCCGTACGAGATATTTCATGGGAAACAACAGAAAGCTGGGATATCGGTTTAGATGCTAATTTTCTGGATAACCGTCTGCACTTCTCCGCTGACTATTATAGAAAAAATACGAAGGACATGTTGCTGGCACTGGAAATTCCACACTTCATCGGCTACGACAACCCGGAAGTCAATGCCGGAAACATGCACACTACCGGCTATGATATTGAAGTTGGCTGGAGGGACAAAGTCGGTGATTTCACTTACTCCATTTCCGCTAATCTGTCAGATTTTACCTCCAAAATGGGAAACCTGAATGGTACACAGTTCCTAGGCAATCAGGTAAAAATGGAAGGAAGTGAATATAACGAATGGTATGGTTACGTAAGCGATGGCTTGTTCCTGACTCAGGAAGACGTGGACAAGTCGCCCAAACTGAACAACAGCGTCAAAGTGGGTGATATTAAGTACAAGGATATTTCCGGACCGGACGGTGTCCCCGACGGAGTTATCTCACCTGAGTATGACCGTGTACTTTTGGGCGGTTCCCTGCCTCACTATATGTTTGGACTCACTTTCAATGCTGCCTATAAAGGCTGGGACTTTGGATTGACACTACAAGGTGTTGGAAGTCAGAAATCTCAAATCAGTGCTGCAATGATTGAAGGGCTTCGAGACAACTGGCTCAATTTCCCTACTATTCTTGACGGCAATTATTGGAGTCCGAAAAATACGGATGAGCAGAATGCGACAGCCAAATATCCGCGCCTGACTCGCACCAATCGGGATGCTAATTTCTGTATGTCTGATTATTGGCTTTACAACGGTCGGTACATTCGTTTAAAAAATCTCTCTGTCGGTTATACGCTCCCCAAAGCATGGACTACGAAGGCGTGTATGAATACAGTCCGTCTTTATGTAAGCGGAAGTGACCTGTTTACCATCAGTAATGCCCCCAAAGGATGGGATCCGGAAGTAAGTACAGAAGGGTATCCTATTACCACCTCTCTAATATTTGGTGTTTCTATTAATTTCTAGCCATAAAAAACATGAAAAAGTTACTCTTATATATCGGGGCAGGAATACTCTTACTCTCTGCCTGCCATGATCTCAATTTAAATCCATTGTCAAGCGGTTCTACTGAAAACTGGTATTCCACGGAAACTGAAGTGCAGATGGCCGTTGATGAGTTATATCGATATGACTTCTGGCCGGAAGACGGACAACAACAGACCGACTGGTCGGACGACTATACTTCACGCGATCTCCTGACCTCTTTTGATGACGGAACTCTAAATGGACAAAATGCTTGGGTTACCAGTTTATGGGGCAATCAGTACAAAGCTATTTCACGTGCCAATGCAGTTATTGAGAAATCGCATCGTGCTATCGAAAATGGCGCATCTGCCACTACTATTAACCGCCTGATTGCCGAAGCCAAATTCCATAGAGCTGCCGCTTATGCCAAACTGATTGTAAAGTTCGGTGACTTACCATTGGTATTAACCGATGTAAGTACAGAAGAAGGGTTGACAATGGGACGTACGGATAAATCCATCGTATTGGCACAAATCTATAAAGATTTTGATGATGCAATTAGTGTGCTTCCAACTTCCTATACTGACCAACAGCGAGCCACCCAAGGTGCTGCACTGGCACTAAAAGCCCGGGTTGCCTTGATTATGGAAGATTGGGAAACAGCGGCCGATGCAGCCAAGGCGGTTATGGACTTGAATATTTATGAATTGCATCCCGATTTTGGCAATCTTTTTTTGTCTACTACAAAAAACTCGAATGAATTTATTTTCAAAATTCCACGTGATGCTACATATGACATTTATCTGGGAACAGGAAACGGAGGAGTTAACCAGGTATACAATGATCTACCCCGTAACGTAGGAGGATGGACGCAGACCTGTCCGTCATGGGAGTTACTAGCTGCATTCACCTGTACCGACGGTCTGCTTATTAACGAATCACCACTCTTCGATCCGCATGAACCATTTGCAAATCGTGACCCACGTTTAGCAGAAACCATTGTACCATTTGGTTCTAACCACCTCGGTTATGAATACAACCCACACCCGGAGGCACTGACGTGTATGAACTATAATACGGGTGAAATCGTGACAAATTATGATACACGTGCCAATGCCCAATATGCTTCTTTCGATGGTCTGGTGTGGAAAAAAGGGATAGACGAAACATGGCTTCAGAATGGTTTCAAGGTAGACCAGGATATTATCTATTGTCGTTATGCCGAAATATTGTTGACATATGCCGAGGCGAAAATCGAATTAAATGAGATAGATAACTCCGTATTGGATGCACTGAATGAGGTTCGGGCGCGTGCTTATGGTGTGGACAAGTCCGATAAGGCAAGTTATCCGGCTTTCACTTCTAACGACCAGTCCACACTTCGCCACCAGCTACGTGTAGAACGTCGTATGGAAATGGCAAAGGAACACATGCGATATACGGATATCATCCGTTGGAAACTGGCCGAAAAGGTTATGAATCGCAAGACATATGGTATCCTTTATCCGGCCTCACTATGTATCGAACGGGTAACCAGTCAGGGAGATTGGTTTTGGGCTTTCACACCGGAAATGGACGAGGATGGTTGTGCAGATTTCTCCAAATTGGAAGAAGCGGGTAAATGTCAGGCACTTGCTGTACGTAGTTGGAACGATCGCCAATATTTGTGGCCTATCCCTACTACGGAACTTCAGATCAACGAGAACTTAAAACAAAATCCCGGCTATTAAATGCAGGAAAGTTGTTGATAGTCCGGGAAAAGGTAACTCCTTAATTATTCACCCTTTTATTTTTCTAACTTTATGATTGGAAAGAGCTATATTTTTCACCTTTTTCTATTTCTTCTCATATTACCAGACAGTATTTATTCTCAAGATAATATTTGTCTGATCCCGCAAGTTGAAAGCATGGTCCGGAAAAAAGGTACGCTATCCATCGAACGTCTGGAAAGCATCCATTTCCCGGACGAATGGAAAAATACAGGAAACCTCCTTGTCAGCGATCTGAAAGAACTGGCAAATTTGTCTGTCATGGTGAATGCCTCAAATCCTTCCATTCATGTAAAAAAGGTGAAAATGCAGGAGCCGGAAATGTACATGCTGGAAATTACAAAGCAGGGGATCATCATAGAAGCAGGTGACCAGACAGGTATGATTCATGCTTTTTCCACTCTTTTACAATTGATTCTGGGAAGTGAGGGAAAAGAGTTACCCCGGCTCATAATCCACGACAAACCCCGTTTTAGTTACAGGGGAGTCATGATAGATTGTAGCCGCCATTTCTGGACTATCGAACAACTTAAAAAGTATACCAAACAATTGGCCTTTTTTAAACTTAACACTTTACATCTGCACTTGACAGACAATCAAGGCTGGCGTCTGTATCTGGACCAATATCCGGATTTAGCGTTCAAAGGTACGTACTACCGGACATTCGAGGATCTATCGGGACATTATTATCGTAAAAGCGAGTTGCAGGAATTGATCAACTATGCCGCCATGTACGGCATAGAGATCATTCCGGAGATTGACCTTCCGGGACACTGTCTGGCCTTGCTTGCAGCCCTTCCCCAACTGTCATGTAAAGGCGGAAAATTTGAAGCCTATCCAGAGGAACTGGACGGACAAAAACGGAAGAGAGCAGATGAGAATATGCTGTGTATAGGAAATCCTGAAACCTATAGGTTTGTGGAAAAACTGGTAGCAGAACTCACTGATCTCTTCCCTTCATCATTCATACATCTGGGAGGAGATGAAGTGTCGACACATCTATGGGAACAATGTCCGAAATGCCAAAAGATTTACAAACAAGAGAATATGACTTCATGGCACGAGTTACAGGACTATTTTACGAAACGAGTTAGTGAAATTGTACGTTCCAAGGGAAAAAGGATGATAGGTTGGGATGAAATAAATGACCGTAATGCCGCTGACATCAGTGACGTGATCATGATCTGGCAACGTGATGGAAGAGAACAGCAACAGAAAGCTTTGAAAAGAGGGTTGTCAGTCATTATGTCTCCTAAGGATCCCTGTTACTTTGATTTCGGGTATTCACGGAATTCCACACGCAGATTGTATGAATGGGAACCAGTTGGCAAAGAATGTACGAATACTCAAGCACATCTCGTCAAGGGAGGACAGGCTAATTTGTGGACTGAATTCATTACAACCTCGGATGAGGTGGAAAGGATGTTATATCCCAGAACTTGTGCCTTGGCCGAAACCCTCTGGAACACGAAAGAAAAGAAAGAATGGGAAGGGTTCCGACAACGTATCAGCAAGTTCGGTGCTATTATGGAAAAACTGAATATCTGTTACTTCAAAGACGAGGATTGGGATAACACAGGTTTTGTTCCGCAAAGCGAACAAAGGCCCCGTCTTGTATGTCCTGCCCGTATCGATACCAATATGAAGGGAATCAAGTATTATATGCCTGAATATGCGTTTGACGGTGATATACAGACTTTCTTTGCAACCCCCTATTCCTTAAAAAAAGGAGATTATTTTACTCTTACTTTGGAAAAAAGACAAGCAGTACAGGAAATCAGAATTGTGTTTGATGTTTCAAAGGAACATCCGGAACATGTACAATTATCTGTCAGCGAGGACGGTACAATATTTAAGAAAGTAGCTGCAGATAACAAAAATGGAGAATTGTCAGCATCTTTCAGTACACTAGCCATGATTAAAGCCCTCAAAATGGAATTGACAACTCCACTGATGGCCCGGCTGACTATCAAGGAGATTATCCTTCGCTACTATGAATAAACAAGTATAAGAATAATGAAAATTGTTATGATAAAAAAAATTATATATATTTCTCTCATCTGGATGGTATTTCACGGAGCGAGTCTTCATGCTGCCAGTTTATTGGTAGAAGCAGAAAGTTTCACGGAAAAAGGAGGCTGGGTAGTGGACCAACAATTTATGGACTTGATGGGATCACCTTATTTACTGGCACACGGTCTAGGTAGTCCTGTTGAAAATGCGAGTACCAATGTACAACTTCCAGAAAATGGCACATATTATATTTTTGTACGCACCTACAACTGGACGTCTCCATGGCAGGAGGGTGAAGGGCCCGGATTGTTCGGTTTGTCAGTAAACGGAAAGAAAATCTCTTACCGGTTGGGTATTATAGGCAATCAGTGGATATGGCAGTATGCCGGGCAATATCAGGCAACAGAAAAGAATATTCACATTGTTTTGCATGACTTGAAAGGTTTTGACGGGCGGTGTGATGCTATTTATTTTACGACACGGAAAGATGATATTCCGCCATCGGATATGGCGGCTTTAAATAACTTTCGTCGTGCTAAACTTGGATTATTAGCCCCCCCAAAAACAGAATCATATGATTTAGTAGTTATAGGTGCAGGTATTGCAGGTATGAGTACAGCAGTATCTGCCGCCCGCCTGGGCTGTAAAGTCGCACTTATCAATGATCGCCCTGTAGTCGGTGGAAACAATAGTTCCGAGATTCGTGTTCATTTGGGAGGAGCTATCGAGATCGGAAAATATCCTGAACTGGGGGGGCTGCAAAAAGAGTTCGGTCCCGTCAAGGAGGGTAATGCACAACCGGCAGGCAATTATGAAGATCATAAAAAAATGGAATGGCTGCAAGCTGAAACTAATGTTTCCCTGTTTCTTAATTATCGGGCATTTTCGGTGAAGAAGGAAGAGGACCGGATCATCTCGATAACCGCTTGTCATATTGAATCCGGTGAAGAAATCGAATTTTATGGTCGTTTATTTGCTGACTGTACTGGTGATGGCACTATCGGTTATCTGGCCGGGGCAGACTATCGTATGGGCCGTGAAAGCCGTTCTGAATACGGTGAGACTATAGCTCCCGAAATAGCTGATAGCTTAGTAATGGGCACTTCTGTTCAATGGTATTCTGTGGAAGACACAAAAACATCCTATTTTCCGGAATTCCGGTACGGCATCGAATTCAATGAGGAGACCTGTGAACCTGTCACTTATGGTGAATGGACTTGGGAAACCGGAATGAATAAAAATCAGATTAATGATTCTGAACAAATACGTGACTATGGAATGTTAGTTATATATTCTAATTGGAGCTACTTGAAAAATCAATCGGAACGAAGAAAATATTATAAAAAACGTTCATTGGAATGGGTAGCCTACATTGCCGGAAAGCGGGAATCCCGGAGGCTATTGGGCGACTATGTACTGAAAGAGGATGATTTAACAAAGCACGTAGCCCATGAGGACGCATCTTTCACTACTACCTGGAGTATTGATCTGCACCGGCCCGACCCCGAGAATACCCGGTATTTCCCGGGACGGGAATTCAAAGCGACGACAGACCATGTAGTAATTTATCCCTATCCTGTTCCCTACCGATGTCTTTATTCCCGTAATATAGACAATCTGTTCATGGCAGGACGCAATATCAGTGTCACACATGTTGCCTTGGGAACCGTACGAGTTATGCGCACTACAGGTATGATGGGGGAAGTTGTAGGCATGGCAGCCTCACTATGCAAAAAATATCAAGCCACTCCCCGTGACATATACCATTATTATTTGGAGGAATTAAAATCACTCATGCAAAAGGGAGTGAATAAAAAGGGATTACCGAATAATCAACGATATAATGAAGGAGGCAGGCTAAACCAGATACCGAAGGTAAAGTAAGGATACATCTCTGTCTGCCAGATTTCCACATACGAAAGTTTAACAATTTATTAGATTAGGCATTATGATAAGAAAAATCATATTCTTAGAAATGTTATTATTGGGAATAGCTACATTCCTGTATTCGCAAGATGAAATTTCCAAAATAACAATAACTCATGGACCTTACTTGCAAAACGTGGGATCTAACGAAGCTACCATTGTATGGATAACGGATAAGCCCTCTATAGGATGGGTGGAACTGGCCTCAGATGGCAACGGCAGTTTTTACGCCAAAGAGCATCCGCGTTATTTTGACACGTCTAATGGCATCAAGAATACATCAACCATCCATGCCGTTAAAGTCAAGGGACTGACACCGGGAAAACAATATCGTTACCGTGTTTTTGCTCAGGAAGTGTTGAAACATACTGGGTATAAAATCATTTATGGAAGTTATGCTTCCACTGATGTCTATTATCGTAAACCGCTTACTTTTCATACCTGCAATCCGCAAGCGCCTGCCACCTCTTTTGTAATGGTCAACGATATACATGGGGACAACAAACTGCTGGAGGACTTAATGTCCCGTTGTAACCTTACGCAAACCGACTTTGTTCTTTTTAATGGTGATATGCTCTCTTTCATAAATAGTGAAGATCAGCTTTTCAAGGGGTTTATGGATACGGCTGTACGACTTTTCGCTTCTGAGATCCCGATGTACTACGCCCGTGGCAACCACGAAACACGGGGAGTATTTGCAACCGAAATCCAACGTTATTTTTCTCCCTGTCAGGAACATCTTTATTATGCCTTTCGACAAGGTCCTGTCTATTGTATTGTTCTGGATACGGGAGAAGATAAGCCTGATTCTGATATTGAATATGCCGGTATTACCCAATATGACCTCTACCGTACCGAACAGTCCGAATGGTTGGCCAGTATTTTGGAAAGTACCGAATATAAAGAAGCGCCTTTTAAAATAATTGTAGCTCACATTCCTCCCGCAGTTACTGAAGCTGGTCCCGATGAGGATTGGCATGGAAATGTAGAAGTAGAGCAGAAGTTTATGCCTTTATTACGCCAGGCTTATCCGGATTTAATGCTTTGTGGACACTTACATCGTTTTGTGCGTCATGATGCCACTGACAAAACGTCTTTCCCCGTAGTAGTTAATTCCAATACATCTTTGCTACGTATTTATGCCACGACCACACAGATGAAGATAGAGGTAATGGATCGAGACGGAAAAATGCTGGATGAATTTATCATAAAAAAATAAAAAGCTTTGCATTAGTACTTGGCAAGTAATTATTCGGGTGACAATTACTTCTTAATCAATGAAGCTGGTTTCTGCAGATTCTGCATGTATGAGAGGCTGATGAATTTAGGAATAACCAACATTTACGGGGTAATCCAGTCGATGTGCCTACCATGAGCAAGGAGAAGTTACGCAAGACCAATGCTGTGAATTGTAGCAAATTGGCCCACGAGTTACCTTTCGGTTCATTTGAAAAGGAATTATATTCTGGGGAGGAAACCACAAAAATACGCTCTTTATAAGACTAAGAAACCTGATTGCAAAAGACAGCATACATACCAAGAACCGTATCAAGTCTTTGCTCGTTTTTATGGTGTGGAAATATCGAGAATGTTTGCCCGATGTACCATTAGCTAGGGATATTCCTAAAATAGGAAAATTTAAGGCAACTAATTCATTGCGAGTTAGTTGCCTTTTGGAGTTTGCCCGACATGGGCATAATCTAATGGGTGTAAGTCCCCATCGCAGCCTTATATCGGCAAGCGTACAGCCGACGGCAATGGTGTCCGTAGTGATTCGGCATCTAAAGGAAGTCTTAGGCAAAGCACTGACCTGACGTACAGAAACTTGATACTAAGGCATATGAGTGTGGGTAAGTCTGCCAAACAAGATAAAGCCCTATAGCTATATGGAACACTCGGTGTAAATCAAGCAGGTATAAGTGTGAAAGATTATATTCTTAATCGGGGAGGTCTCACGGACGTGTGGAGCATGTGTTTAGATTGCCAAACACGGAGTAAAGCTTATTGTGAGAAGTCAGCAGAAGCCATAGTACTTAAGTTCTTTTTAAGGAAGGGCTGAATCGCAATAGCTATAAACACGTAACTAACTCTAAATAGGAAAGAATGCATAAAATAAGAGTCATAGAAAGTACACTTGGCTACCCTCAAAAGAATAGGATGGAATCCGAAAGCTATGAGGGAGTGCAGACCTATATGGACATGAAAGACGGCAGTTTGATAGCAGTGCAACCAAATAAAGATGACTTAATGAGTCAAATTCTTTCTCCCGACAATCTCAATCGTGCCTATCTACAAGTGGTACGAAACAAAGGGGTTGGAGGTGTTGATAGAATGGATTTTAAGCAACTGCTTCCCTATCTTCATGAACACAAATCAGAACTTATCGAGTCGATACGCATTGGAAGGTACAAACCGAATTCAGTGCGTAGGGTAGATATAGCCAAGGATAACGGGAAGAAACGGCTTATAGGCATCCCAACCGTTGTTGACCGCTTGATACAACAAGCCATCGTCCAAGTGCTATCGCCTATCTACGAACGCCAGTTCAGCCCAAGCAGTTTTGGGTTTCGCCCCGACGTAGTGCGCATGTAGCATTGCTCCAAGTGTGCTGTTATACAAGCGAAGGCTACAAATATGCTGTAGGCATAGACCTTGTTAGATTCTTTGATACGGTAAACCATAGTTTCTTACTGAGAATACTATCAAGGACAATAAATGACGGGCGTGTCATTTCTCTTATACACAAGTATCTTACAAGCGGAGTAATGATAGGTAAGCATTATGAACCAAGTATAGAGGGTACACCACAAGGCGCCCCTTTGAGCCCCTTGCTCAGCAATATCCTGCTGAACGAACTAGACAAGGAATTGGAGAGACGTGGACACTGCTTTGTACGCTATGCAGATGATAGCATGATACTGTGCAAAAGTAAGAGGTCCGCCGAACGCGTATGCTCAAGCATAACGGACTTTTCCTTCTATTTCACGAAAGGCAAATGCAGGCTGTGTGTTCACAAGACAACAAAAGAGAAATTCAAACGTAAGGTTAAATCTCTTACCAGACGTAGTAACAGCATGGGTTATGCCCAACGTAAAGAGATACTCTGGCAAACCTTTAGAGGTTGGATAGGGTATTTCAAATATGCAGACATGAGGAGTCTGCTGATTCCATTAGACCAATGGTATCGCAGACACTTGCGTATGTGTATATGGAAATGTTGGAAGAGAGTGAAGACTCGCTTTTCAAATTTGCAGAAATGTGGAATACCGAAAGGTAAGGCTTAGGAGTGGGCAAATACTCGGAAAGGGTATTGGCGTTGTACGCGTGCCTTTCTTCAGAATGCTATTGAGGACGAGTCTCTTCGGAAAGCGGGGTATCCAATGTTATCTCATCTTTATAAGCAAATACATATAGATTGCGAAACCGCCGTATGCGGAACCGTTTGTACGGTAGGGTGAGATTGTGCCACGAGAAGCATGTGCTAAATGCTTCGCAACTATGTAGGAGATGAGGGTAGGTCCCTCGCAATCAACTTGCAGGAATCTCCTCAGTACTGAATGCTTTGATAAGATTGCTGTCGACCAATTCTTTAAGTGGACATCAATTCCTACATCTAATGTGTTACTTTGTACACGTCTCATAAGCTATATCGTTTTAGTTAATGAGTTATGACTTCAATATAATATGAAGTTTACTAAAATGGTATAGCTTTTTTAGTGCTATCTACTGTTATCCGTCACTTCAGATTTTAAACATAGAAACTTATTTTTTTATAATCATACCGTCCAATTTATTATTAATTTTCCAGCAAGGATACCTTCGTCAGCCACCATACGTTTCATTGGAAGATCCCGTAATCCATTTATAAAATCAATAGCTGATTTTAATGGAGGTTGATTCTTTATAGTATCACTTGAAATATAAAACTTAGTTCTAGAACTAAAAAGTAAGTAAACAAAAAGGCGGAGAATAGCAGTCTCCACCTTTTTATTTATTCTTTGGCCTTTTGTATTATAGTAATTGTATTATAGTAATTCCCTGCTTGTATAACTGTTGTAAATCTCCTTTCCAAGCCTGTTAAATTTGAATCAATCCTGATAAAGATTGATTTGCGACCTGTTTTCTCCACATAAAGTCCACCACCTTCTATTACTTGAACATTAAGGGAGTGTGTTCTATATATCGTGTCTTTAGTAGAGATTTCAGTCAGCCACCAGTCGTCACCTTTCCTGGTTCGTAACTCTATAGAATCTTTACTGGATTTAAAAAATACCTCTTTAGTCTCTAGGCCTATCGTATCTGTTCCCTTGCCAACGACGTCATTGCTACATGAAATGAATACAAATAAAAGTAACACGAAAGACAGAAAATAATAAGTTTGTCTCATATTTCTTATTTTATTATGTTAATATATGGAATTATTTCTACATTATATGGATAATTACCCTTGCCGGCTGCTCTAGTAGAAGGAAAAGTAGGTCCTTCACCTCCATTAAAAATACCCGCCAAATAATAACCATTACTATTACCATTCCAGCCCCAGTTTAGATGCAGGTAATCTTCTTTCTCCGTATACGAATGATGAACTTTATCGCTTCCTTTTCTATAGACATCAACATTTCTCTCTCTATGAAAATAGCCATCAGAAACCCAAGCATGACCATTTTGGTAATATTTAATACCCAGTATTTTCTTTCTTACCGAATTGCCACATATTATAACCGGACATTTAGCTTTAATAGATGTTATAACATCCCATTGACTATAAATTTGAGGATTATTGGGTTTCCTATATCCCATTTTCTCGAAGCATTGTGGTATATTTTTTCTTTTAGCTCCGCTTGTATCTGTTCCCCAATCCATTTTAACCAAATCACCTATAGAGCGGAATAAATGGGCAACTGCTGGAGTGGTGGGGAATTGTTTCATTTCAGACCAATTATATGACACCCCATTATACCCTGAAGGTTTTTCATGATATGCCATTACTTGAGCTATTGCAGTAGCTACACAGCCTGTGAGGGCTCTTTGTCCTTCTATAAGAGGTGCCGCATTGTTATATGGACTCCTTTGTCCCCATTTAACAGAAATCAAAGGTTGTACTCTTTCCGTTTCTTCCCATTCTCCAGGTTTCTTTATATAAATAGGACGTCTTCTACCCCTTGTTTGAGATGTGTCTAAAGAGTTATCGTCATCATTTTCTTCTTTGAACTCTATCTCATACTTTTTATTATTAGAAATGTAATTTTGAACTAAATCAAAAAAGAAAGATAATTCCTGATATTGAAGCGTGTCACTTAAAGAAAGATTGCCAGACTCTGAATAAGCAATAATAGGAGTTGTATATAGGTTGGCCGATACTATTGCATAGCCATTGCCACCCTCTGCATTGGCTATATAAAATGAGGGATATGTCTGATTAGTAATTGTATCTCTATAGAAATAGATTTCATTGTTTATTGAATAATTAAGAAAAGAGCTATTTCGTGTATTGTTTCTATTATTTTTAATAAAAAGTTCCACTTCAATAATAGCATTCTCTTTAGTACGATAAGTCGGGGCTTTTTCTGTTAAAGATGGTGGCGAAGATTCTTGTTTCATTACTTCTGTGTCATCGGAACATGAAGTTAAAAACATAATTGTCAAAATCAATAAATGTGCATGTTGTTTCATAATTTATATAATTAAGGTTAATACTGAATACGTTAAAAGTCAAAAGTGCCATGTTTATAAGAGGACCGGGAAGGTTTATAATAATCCTCACCCGGGGTCTGGGGTTGTATAAAATCTTGTCTGAATATTTCTGTAGGATTATCTGTAATTAAATCTGCATCATGGGTATATATGTTAAAATAGCACTCTGGATCTGTTTTTTGGTTATATGGTCCTTCTCCCACAAAAGAAAATTTGTAAAAACCAATTTTTTCTCCGTCTTTTCTGACTGTAAGGAACCAGACATTACCACTACTTATCGTTTTAAATCTCAATCCGTTTAATGATGAATAAGTTTCCTCTATAAACTGGCCATTCAAATATGTCTGTTTTTTACAAGTAAAAGGTAACTCAAATCTACCACCTTCAGCTGGTAGAATAAAAGGATTCTGTTCCGAATGGATTTTATACACAAATGTCAACTTTCCTTTATCTATAATTAGTGGAATTTTTTCTACTTTTATGCCATTAATAGTAGAGTAAGAAATCTGTAAATCAGCATTCAAAATTTTATCTTCTTTATTAATATTTGAGGTTATATTTAATACTACCTGATCGCCCTCCACTTTTATTTCTATATCAGAAAAAAGAGTTTTATCAAATTCTACCGAAACATCCCTGGGAATAATCGGAACCTCTGAACTTAAAACATCATCTATTAATGTTTTTTTTATAATCGTAATCGTAATAATACGTTTCTCTCCAAGACAGCTAAACGGTTTGGATGCGTCCTTACTTGTTAATACTTGATACTCTGTTTTTCTATTGTTTTCCTCTTTTTGACAGGATAACAATGCTAAAGAAATAAACAAAAGAATAAATACCTTTCTCATATTAATGCAAATTAGTTACTATAAATAAAAGTAATATTTAATATTGTTGAAACCTCAACATCTGATACAATCTTCAAGGTCTTTTGTAGAGTTTACAAACTTATTTCCAGCATTATAAGACAATTAAACAACAAACTTTTTGTTTTGAGGGCTTATTTTGACCGTTATCTTTTCTGTCTTATTGGCATGGTTATAAAACATACAGTATAATTCTGGGAAAAGACGTTGAATTTCTTTATAATGCAAAAACTTTTTTCATGATAAAATTAATAATATCATACTACAAAGATAAGACTAAATCGATGTTTTATAGTTATGGAAGAAAATATAAAATCTAACAAAAACATTTATACACATCTTATAATCAGATATTTATTATTGAGATGCTTAATATTATCTAACGTAAGACTAACATTTATATTTTAAGACGTTTTGATGTCGACTTAAATATCCAATATTAGTTTCTAAAATAAATAGTAATATACAGGTATACTATCTCAAACGATTGAATTTTGCTTCCGTTAAATACATATATGTCTCAGTACCAAGAAGGGGTAGTACAGTTGTCGGCAAATACGAATATCCGATCGTTTTTGAGTGCAATAAAGTTTATTGTATCGACTGGCTGTATTTTGTCGGCAATATGAAGGAACTACTTAATTATTTTGAACTGATGGACTAAACGAATGAAAGTATACTTCTGCATCACCTGCCATTATATAGTAAGTCAGGCATGTATCAAAAGGTATAGATTTTGTACTGCCATTTTTTAAGAAGTGGATAGGCCTACTGGGTGAAGGCTTCTTTGATATACGAGGAAAAATGGGTAAAGGCGTACATTATCTTATGGATAAATATACCTCAAAATATATTCCTGAATGAAAGTTGTATATTCTGGAATATATTTTGCTTTTAACAGAAAACAAGTTTCGCAAAGAAAATCTATGAATTGAGACTTCTATTCTCTCACGAGTTGTGAAGCATCCGATAGTACAATGGAAAATATCCCTGATTGCCGAAGAAACGTGATTCTCCCTCATTCATCGCCAAATAAAAACGGGAGAACCGAATGCTCTAGGTATTGCTCATATCCTTTACGTACTCAGGTAGTCCGCCTATGGGTTGGGAAATGCCCGTTTGGCAGGATTTTTTTCCCTTATATAGAACACAACGGGCTCATGAGTGACACATTCTTCGGATGGGTATAGCGGATTCAGATACCCCTTTATAAATATCTTTTCATCTCCTGACAATTGCTGACTATCCATGACTATTCCTGCCATCAGTCCGGTCCAGTTTGGCAGGTATCGTTTTTTCTCTTACATTCGCATCAACGAATATTTAAAATCGATCATATGGAAATATATTACATTGAAGCCGGTATCTTTGACAGGATGCTGGGATGTGTCGAAAGTCTATCGACACGCGTGGACAGGCTGTATGAGAAAAATGCGAATAAAGGGGTTGGTGAGTGACTGGACGGTCAGGATGTCTGCCTGCGCCTTGACATTTCTTCCCGTACCCTGCAGACCCTTCGTGATACCGGACGGTTGGCGTTCACCCAGGTTCAGCGTAAATTTTATTACAAACCGGAAGATGTGGAGAGGCTGATGACTTATGTCGGTATGAGGCGCAAGGAGAAGGCGGTGAGAGACAGAAGAAAAAGCAATAACTTTTAAAAAAGCAAGAAATGGAAGGAATTATCGGTAAGGAGAGTGAGAGTATCCTGCGTTTCTTTATTCTGCTGGAGAATATTCAGGTAAAAATGGATCAGCTAATGGAGGGTAACCGCCCGCCTTTTAACGGTGAACGGTTCCTGACTGACAGGGAGTTGTCCGGGCTGTTGAAAATCAGTCGCAGATGTCTGCAGGATTATCGTGACCAGGGTCGGCTCCCCTATGTCCAACTGGGTGGAAAGGTGCTGTATAAAACGTCGGACATTGAAAAATTATTGGAAGGTAACTATCACAGGGCGCTGATATAATATTGCCCTTTTTAGGCTTTAATGGGATGAGTGTTGGGACTGTCAAGGATTCCGACACTCATCCCATTTTTTATCTGGACATTTTTAGCTCTTAACCCAGTCCGTATCCTTCCGCTTTCTTCTTTTCATGAGCCAATCCATGTCCGAGGATATTTTCTGGTCAGTGACTTGCGCATATACCTGCGTGCTATTGATGTTTGTGTGTCCCATCATCTTGGCGATGCTTTCTATCGGAATACCGGAGGTCATCATTAGAGTTCCGAACGAATGCCTAGCCATATGATAGGATAAATTTTCCTTCATCCCCAGTGCTACACCCAGCCCGTGGACCTCGTACCAGAGGATATCCCGGACCGGTAACGGAAAGACCGGCTTCTCGTTATCCGTGGTGTTGTAAAGTTCTAGTATTTGTTCGGCTACCGGGTGTAACGGGATAAATGCTTCTGCGCCCGTCTTAGCCCGGCGGATGCGGATGTATCTTCTTCCTAGGGAACTCTTTTCAATGTGGCGTGGATGGAGTCTGCGCGTATCCACATAGGCAAGCCCTGTGAAAGAGGAGAATATGAATGTCCTGCGTGCCAGCTCCATCATCGGGTCGGGCATCGGGGTCTCCATTATCAGTTTCAACTCATTGCGCCCGATGTGCTTCAATTTCGGACTGTCCTTCTTCTCGTATGCCACGTCCTCTATCGGATTGGCTCTCAATACTTCCCGGTCCACAGCGATATAGATGAGCCTGTTAAGCCAGCACAGGCAGTGGTTCACATGTCCGTTCCCATGTCCCAGCTCTTTCTTGAGAAAGATTTTGAAGGATTCGGCGAACTCCTCGGTGATGTCTGAAAAGGCGATGTCCCTCATCCCCCTGGATTCGATGAACTGCCTCAGATTGAGCTGGGTTGTCTTTGACTGGCGATAAGTTGAGGTGGAGTTAATCTCGACTGAACGGATTCTAAGCCGTTCCCGTTCTGCCTCTCCGGTCTGCAGCAGGAATTCCGGAATGGAAACGGTATTTGATACGGTAGCTTTGAGTAATTCCGCCGTGACCACTCCCTGGTTCTTCAGCAGGTTCCCGTATGCCTCTTCCAGTCGGCTGCGGAAAGCGGTAAGGCGGTTGTTTTCTTTGTTCATCCTGATTTCTCCTTTGTTACTGTCCCAGTCACTGGGCTTGCAATAGATGCCTGTCGTGACAGCTGACTTCCTGCCGTCGATGCTGATCCGGCAGAGGATGGCTGTCGTTCCGTCCGATTTCACCTTGTTACGGTTGATGTAGAACATGAGTCTGAATGTACTGCGCATGGTAATGACGTTTTTAGGATTAAAGAATTAGTTTGAGATCACGTGTCGCCTCAATGAACCTGTCCATGTCTTCGAACAGTCTCTTCGGGGTTACACGGGCGTAGATTTGGGTGGTCTTTATGTTGGAGTGTCCCAGCATCTTGCTGATGGTCTCGATCGGCACTCCCTCCTCGAGTGTGATCAGAGAAGCGAAGGAATGCCTTGCTGTATGGTAGACAAGGTCCTGGCTGAGTCCTGCCATCAGGCGCAGGGATTTCATATTGGCCCTGAGCGTATGGTAGTCCTGCGGTGGAAAGAGGGTCATGCGGGCATCATCACGGTACTTTTCGATCAGCACGAGGGCTTCCGGCAGCAGCTTGACGCGCCCGAGGTAGTTGGTCTTCTTCCTCCGGTACTTCAGCCAGAGATTGTTTTCTTCATCCGTGAAGAGGTTCTCCCGAGTGATACTTACCACATCAGCATAGGCTGTGCCGGTGTAGCAGGCGAAGAGGAAGAGGTCCCGGGTGATGACATGCGACCTGCGTTTCTCTGGAATCTCCAGATCACGCAGTTTCTCGAAATTCTCCCGGCTGAGTGCTTTCGGTGTACTTTCCTTCTGTTTGGGTAGTTTGAAGTGGCAGAAATGGTATTTCTCCGAATGTCCCTCCTTGTAGGCGATACGGCAGATCTTTTTCAGGATGGCCAGGTAGCCGCGAAGCGTGTCCACGGCATGTCCTTTTTCCATGAGGATGAAATCCTGATAGTCGCGGATGAACTGCTCGTTGAGTTGCCCGAATGCCAGGTCCGAGACCTTGAACTTCGCCTTGATGAATTCGGAAAGCGTGCGGTAGGTGAAGAGGTAGGTCGAGAGTGTGGTGGGCGCACGGTCTACGCCAACACGGGCCTTCATTTCCCCATTGTGTCGGTCGAGAAGCTTGAGCAGGGTCATCTGTATGCCCGCATTACCCTGAAACATGTCCCTGACCGCGGCGGCATCGAAGTCCTTTTTCCTTTCCATGAGGGAATTGAAGGCCGAGTGTACGGCAAGCAGTAGCCTCTCTATTTTTTCATTGGTTTCCACCGCTTTCCGGCTTTTGCCGTTCAGCCGACTCTCACGTGCGTTCCATAGCTCAGGGGTACAGGATAGCTTGCAGCTGAACTGCGCCATCGTGCGGTTGAGGGTGATCCGTCCCATGATCGGGGCTTTGCCGGTCTTGTCCGGCTCGCTCTTTTTCAGGTAGAGCAGCACCTTGAATTTTTCCACTTTCATAACGCTCTTTTTTAGGTTGTAAAAATACTCCTTTGAAAAGCGCCCTTTGGCATGCAAAATATTGATGAACAGTGAATACAAATCCGCTTTGTTCTTATCGATAAAAATCGGTTACCTGTCGTCGTTTCAGAAACAGGCGGCTAACAGCCTGGTAACTGAAACGCTGCAATATTTTGTTTTCTTTTGCAGGCCAGCCTATTCTGCAATTCTCGTAAAGTGCTTAATTATAAACGTTTTACGTTTTATACTCGCCATTCCGTTTTTTACTGCATTTCTAAATATTACTTATACTGCCCGTCATACATGGGCTACGATGGCATATTATAGTGAAGTGCATCCCGGTATCATTTCAGAAGCTATGGGACATTCATCTATCACAGTAACAGAGACTTATCTGAAACCTTTTAAGAATAAGAAAATTGATGAGGCTAATGCAACGGTTCTCTCTCCCTTTAGAAAAACGTTTTTGAAGATAAGTTGCTGATAAATATGGTGTTACTTCTTAGGTAACGGCAAGAAAACACGCTGCAAATATGGACATATTTTGGAAAACATGCAAACAAAAAAGATATTATTTCTAATAAACAACTAAAAAAAGGAAACACATCAAACAAAACTGCGGATTTTTTGTGAAGAACACACCTTGCTCTCTAATTTTTGCAAAAGATTTCCCTCCCCTCTGCCGTCTCTCCAAAGCAGGGGTTAAAAATATCATAACTTATTTATTGAAAATGGCCCGCAGACGCTTCTGTCGGAGTGGGAAAATGTATTATCCCGTTACCTAAGAAGTAACGGGCGAGTATTATTTGAACTTAGTGTTTAATAATATATTATTAATGTAATTTTTAAGTAGTTATGAAGAAAAAATTTGTTAGGGTGATGCTTTTCGGAGCGTTGGCGCTTGCTACCGGTGCATCGTTCGTAGGTTGTAAAGACTACGATGATGACATTGATGCGGTAAATGCCAGAGTCGATGGAATTGAAAAAACTCTCTCGGAATTGCAAGCTCAAGTGGGAGGCTATGTGAAGTCTGTGGTGTATGATGCATCTACAGGCAAATTAACAGTGACTGGTGCGGATAGTAAAGAGTACACTATACCAATGCCTGAAGAATTGCCATCGTATACTCTTGATGTGACAAAGGATGGTAAGATTACTTTGAAGAAGGATGGTAAAGAAGTTAGTTCTGGTACTATCGACATTCCTGAAATCCCTGAAATTCCGACGTATAAGGAATTTGATCCATTGTTACTGACTGTAAAAGATGGCTATGTTTATTATGATGGCACAAAAACTTCTGTTGCGATTCCTGAGACCGCAAAAGGATCTATTACTGCTATCCTTGATGAAAAAGGAGTCGTTACAGGATATAGAATTGTAACGATCGAAAACGGTAAAGAAGTTACTGGTGAATTCTCTGTCATAGACGCTATACCTTTGAAGGGATTAGTATTTGAGCCCACTTGCTATGTGGGTGGAATCTCTGCATTGAAAGCTAACAACTTGACTTATAATGCATGGTCTCAAAATGCGTACGCTAAACCGTCAGAAACCGGTGAAACATATAAGTCTAATCCTACACTTTCTTATATTACTCCGCAAATCTGGGCATATTACCACATGAATCCGGCTAGCGTTTCAATGGCACAGATTGAAAGCCTGAAATTCCTTTCAGGCGATAAGGATTATTATCCAGTTTCTCGTGCTGCTGCAATGGATCCAACTGCTAATATAAAGAAATCAGATGTCGTAACCGAAGACGGACAACGTTATCTTAAAGTTGCAATGGATGCAGATGCAGAAAAGATACCGGCACTGAATTCTGGTAAGGTAGCTGTATATGCTTTGCAGGCTCAGACCAAAGCTATTGGTGCTGACGAAGCTAAAGTAATTACCTCTGATTACGCTAGTATATATAAGGTACTTATGAGCGACTTCGTTCTAGAAACCAAAATTGATGCAGAAGACGTAATCTTATATGGACAAAGCATTTCTCGTACTGGTTCTACTCCTAATGCTAATGCAGGTAAGGCACAAGAAGCTATTGATGCAAATGCAGATTACACTGTAGCTACAGATGGTACACTTAAATTAGCAGATAAAATCTCTACTTATTATAAAGAAAACAATGGTACTGAATTAGTTAAGATGACTAATATTAAAGATAACGGTCTGAAATATGTCTTCACTGCTTCCAATTACATTGGTGGAGCTAATAATGAGACAGAACAGAACTCATTCTTTAATGGTAGTGATGCTGCTAAAGGTATTATTAACCCTGAATATAAAGGTCAGGATTCTGAAGCAACTGAACATCGCGAGCCATTGTTACGTGTAGAATTGGTAGATACCACTAAGGTTCCTAATCAGGTAGTTGCTGTAGGATGGATTAAGACAAAGATTGTTAAGGGTACAATTGACGGATTCGGTAAAGTATTCACTAAAGATACTTATTACTATGGTTGTGAGAACAATGTTGCCAAATTGACTTACCTCAACATGAATGATGTTTATGCTGAAGCGAAGTTGAACAAGCCTGACTTCCATACAGCATATACATTGAAGAAAGATGATGGAGGTGCTATCGCTTTGGGTGAAGGAAGTACAGGAACAGTAACAGAAGTAACGGATCCTGAAGCTATTGCTACTACAGTAGTAGAGTGGACAGTAACTCCGGCAGAAGCTTTGGCTCTTGTTAAAAAGTCGAAGACAGAGATGTTCGCTACTGTGACTTATGAATCAGTAGACGGAACTCGTGGAGATATCACAATTACGATGAAAGCAAGCATCGCAATGCCTAGTGGAGTAATTAAGAATGACCAGAAGATTACTGAAGCTTGGTCACCTGATAAGTCTTATGTAAAAGCTGATGTGAAAGAACCGGTTACTGTAGCAGTAACAGACTTCAAACTTGATCTGTTTGATGTATTTGAAGGTCGTAAGGTTGTTGTTTCTGACGTTACAGAAGCGAACTTCCCATCATTTACGAAGGATAAGTTGACTGCGAAGTTTATCTTCTCAGGAGCTAAGGATGTAACTATCGGAACTGATAAATACACATTCACTGTAACAGCTAACGGTACTCAATTGAATGCTAGCAAGAATAGTGCTACTGCAACTAAGATTGCTACAATTGATGCTGACGGTATTATTACTTACAATAAGGCTGACGAGAATGCACATGCATTGTTGAATAAGTCTGCTTACAACGTGGATCCGTTCACTGTAGGTATTGAAATTGTGGTAACTAACGAATGCGATGAAATCTTACCGTTGACTGGTAACAAATTTGATGTGAAGTTCTTGCGTCCTATCAATGTAGTTGACTTGAAGTCTGCCGAATTGCAGGATGCAACTACAGGAACTGCTAAGATCGACATGAGCAAGTTACTTGGTTTGACAGACTGGAGAGGTCAAGCGTTTGCTGTAGCGCCTATCGATTTCTATACTTATTATGGAGTTACTGGTAGTGCAATTTCAATTGATAAGGATCAGATCATGACAACATTGAATGCAAGCGAAGCTGCACCAAAACTGTTGAAGGACGTTGCACCTAACATGTCAATTAATTACACATGTGATCTTCAGAAAATAGGTGGTGACATAACGTATGGTGACCTTGTTTATGCAAACGGTAAGTTTACTATAAATGCACCATTCAAACTGTTTATTCCTGTAACGGTTAAATATACGTTCGGTGAAGTAACCAGCACAGTAACATTAACAATTACTCCGACTCACCAGTAATTGATTGATCTCTCACGATAGCAATATCGACAAAGATAAGAAGGGTATCTTTTTCAAAAGAAGGATACCCTTCTTTAATAAAGTTAATGCAGTATCATATTAAAAAGAAAAGATAAGCATGAACATAAAGAAATTGTGGATGCCTGTATTCGCCTTACTATTAAGTAGTACAGTCATTTCCGCACAAGAACAAAGAATAAAAGAAGAAGGTAAAACTGAATTCAAACCTCATTGGTTTATGCAAGTGCAAGTAGGTGCTGCTCACACACTTGGCGAAGCTAAGTTTAGTGATCTTATATCTCCTGCAGCAGCGATAAACGTAGGTTATCAGTTTGCTCCTGCATGGCGGGCACGTGTTGGTGTCAGCGGATGGCAGGCAAAAGGAGGCTGGGTTTCTCCGCAACAGGATTACCAGTACAAATATTTGCAAGGTAACATTGACATCGTTTCTGATCTTAGCACATTGTTTTGTGGTTTTAATCCCAAACGTGTATTCAATGGTTATGTCTTTCTCGGAGGAGGATTAAATCGTGGCTTTGATAACGATGAGGCGAATGCACTGGATACACGAACCTATGAGATGGAATATCTTTGGCGGGACGGAAAGTTTCTCATTGCTGGGCGCATGGGTTTAGGATGTAATCTGCGTCTGAATGATCGCTTGTCCATCAACATCGAAGGTAATGCAAATGTCTTGTCCGACAAGTTCAACTCAAAGAAGGCAGGAAATGCTGACTGGCAGTTCAATGCTCTCATTGGTTTGAATATTAAATTCGGTAAAGGCTATACGGAAACTAAACCTGTATATTATGAGGCAGAACCTGTAGTAGTGGAACAACCGAAGCCTGTTCCCGTGGTAGAACAGCCACAGCCGAAGAAAGAAGTTGTAGTACAGCCAATGAAACAGGATATCTTCTTTGCTTTGAACTCAGCGAAGATACAAGACGATCAAAAGTCAAAAATAGATATGTTGGTAGAATATCTGCAAAACAATCCGGCTGCAAAGGTTAAAGTGACAGGCTATGCCGATGTAAATACAGGCAATCCTAAAATCAACAAGTCGTTGTCTGAAAAACGCGCAGGCAATGTTGCGGATGCTTTGAAGGCAAAAGGAATAACCACTGACAGAATTATGGTTGATTCCAAAGGAGACACTGTTCAGCCATATAAAGCACCAGAAGAAAATCGTGTGAGTATCTGTATCGCCGAATAAACAAAGTTATTAACAAGATATTATAAGAAGATATTCTAAAAAATATGTTGCTTCATCGGTACAAAAGAATTTCTAATGGTGTAGAAATATCATTGATACAGTAAGTACCGAATGCGACTACTTTGCGATTATGCGCTCCTGTGAAGAAGCTGATAGTCGTTTTTCCCCACTAAGGATTTCCCCACTATAGTCCTTAGTTTATTTTAGTGAAGAGAGGAAAGGTCTGTACTTGTGAAAGACCGGACTTTTCGCTAACTCTATTCAAAGGACGTTCCTAATTTCCCCTTTTTCCCTGGGAACGTCCTTTTTTTAATTAAATCAACCCTGCCTCAGAATACTTTCAATTAACATTTTTAAGTGCATTTTGCAGCTAATTCCCCTTGAAATAGGACTAAACTTGCTATAAGTTTCTTCTTCTTCCGCATGACTTTAAAATATAAAATGTACATTTGTAGCATAAACAAAAGAAAGAAGATGAAACGAAATTACGTAAAGTATACTTCGGGAGCTATTCTGACAGGACTAATCCTATTCACTTCCTGCCAATCTACCCGTGAAGTTCAGGCAAATTATGAAGTTGCCCAGATAGAAGGAACCCGGATTTGTATGGATTCAACCTGGGATGCTCATCCCGACGAAAAGGCTGCCGCCCTGCTTAAACCCTACAAAGAAAAAATAGATAAGATGATGTATGAGGTGATTGGCGTCAGCGAGATGACGATGGACAAAGGACGTCCTGAGAGCTTGCTTTCCAACCTGGTCGCCGAAGTGCTACGACTCTCTGCAGAGCGTGTACTGAAGCATCCTGCCGATATTGGAATCATGAATATGGGCGGTTTGCGCAACATACTTCCACAGGGTAATATCACAGTCGATGCTGTTTTCGAAATACTTCCTTTTGAAAATTCTCTCTGCGTACTGACGATGAAAGGTACGGAAATAAAAAGACTGATGGAAGTCATAGCTTCTTTGCACGGTGAAGGACTGAGCGGAGCACATCTGGAAATAACAAAAGACGGAAAACTTCTGAAAGCAACCGTACAGGAAAAAGAGATCGAAGATGACAAAGACTATACCGTAGCTACCATTGACTATCTGGCGGACGGAAACGACGGACTCACTCCCTTTATCAATGCGGATAAGCGTGAATGTCCGGATGGATTGACATTGCGCGGACTGTTCCTCGACTACGTAAGGCAACAGACAGCTGCAGGCAAGAAGATTACCTCTAAACTGGATGGACGTATCACCGTTGTTCCGGCATCCGACCGGAAATAAAAAAATGAAAAGAGAATAAATAACCAAGGTTTACAATGAAATCTCAGTATCCTATGACAACTCATAATCATATAACTTCCGTCTTGAATATATTCAAAGGAAGAACCGGAAAGTGGCTGATGCTTTTCCTCCTTTTACTACCTGCATTGGCAACTGCCCAGGAAACAAAAAAACTAATCATACTGCAAACCAGTGATGTACACAGCCGGATTGAACCTATGACTCAGGAAGGCGACCGGAACTACGGTCAGGGTGGATTTGTCCGTCGGGCAAGTTTCCTGCAGCAGTTCCGCAAAGAAAATCCGGATGTACTGCTGTTCGATTGCGGCGATATCTCGCAAGGCACTCCTTATTATAATATGTTTAAAGGTGAGGTAGAAGTCACCCTGATGAATGAAATGGGATACGATGCAATGACAATCGGTAACCACGAGTTCGATTTCGGTTTGGACAACATGGCTCGTCTATTTAAATTAGCCAAGTTTCCGGTAGTATGTGCCAACTATGATCTTGATGCCACAGTACTCAAAGATATCGTAAAACCTTATGTCATTCTGGATCGTTTCGGTTTGAAGATCGGAGTTTTCGGGTTGGGAGCGAAGCCGGAAGGACTGATACAGGCCAATAAATGCGAAGGGGTAATCTATAAAGACCCGATCGCCGTATCCAATGACATTGCCGCACAACTGAAAGAAGAAGGATGCGATGTCATTGTATGCCTGTCACATCTGGGTATTCAGATGGATGAGAAGCTGGTAGCCAACACCCGTAATATCGATGTTATTCTGGGTGGGCATTCTCATACCTTTATGGAAAGCCCCAAGAATTATCTGAACATAGACGGGAAAAATGTCCCCGTTATGCACACCGGAAAGAATGGAATTTATGTTGGACGACTAGATTTGACCTTGAATAAAAAATGAGATTACTAACATATATACTGGCTATCCTGCTATTTCTTCCTGTCAAGGCCAGGGGAGAAGCAATAGATACTCCCGTAGAACCTTTACTACTTTATAAAGCTAAACAAGATGTCCGTTGTCAACAATGGGTAGACTCCATTATGAATAAGCTGACGCTTAAAGAGAAAGTCGGTCAGTTGTTTATATATACGATTGCTCCGGTAGATACCAAGCGCAACCAGATACTGCTGAAGGATGCCGTCGATACCTATAAAGTCGGCGGACTGCTGTTTTCCGGTGGGAAGATGCAGACCCAGGCGGAACTGACTAATCGGGCCCAGCGCATGGCAAAGTTACCGTTAATGATCACTTTTGACGGAGAATGGGGGCTGGCAATGCGTCTGCGTGGTACTCCTGTCTTTCCCCGAAATATGGTGCTCGGATGTATTCAGGATAATAAATTAATCTATGAATATGGTCGCGAGATGGCACGCCAATGTGTACAGCTAGGTGTACAAGTCAACTTTGCTCCGGTGGCGGATGTGAATATCAACCCTAAGAATCCGGTCATCAATACCCGTTCCTTCGGTGAAGACCCCGTACGGGTGGCGGATAAGGTAGTAGCTTATGCTTCCGGTCTGGAAGGCGGAGGCGTACTATCCGTCTGCAAGCATTTCCCCGGACATGGTGATACGGATGTAGACTCGCACAAAACGCTTCCGGTACTTCCCTTCACTCGCGAACGTCTGGACAGTGTAGAGCTCCATCCTTTTAAAGAAGCGATCCGTGCCGGATTGAGCGGTATGATGGTCGGACACCTGCAAGTGCCGGTTATTGAACCGATAGGCGGACTTCCTTCTTCTTTATCCCGTAATATCGTTTACGATCTGCTGACAGAAGAATTTGCTTTCAAAGGACTGATCTTCACGGATGCACTTGCCATGAAAGGTGTTTCGGGGAATGGAAATGTCAGTCTGCAGGCACTGAAGGCAGGGAATGATATGGTACTGGCTCCCCGGAACCTGAAGGAGGAGATAGCCGCCGTACTCGATGCCATTGATAAGGGAGAATTGACACGCGAAGATATTGAAGAGAAATGCCGCAAAGTACTGACTTATAAATATGTGCTCGGACTAAAAAAGAAACCGTTTGTCCAGCTATCCGGTTTGGGACAACGGATCAATACTCCTCAGACACGTGATTTAATCCGTCGGTTGAATCTGGCTGCGATTACTGTGCTGAATAATGAAAATCATGTTCTTCCTTTGCATACGAATCAAAAAGAAACGATGGCATTGCTTGAAGTCGGTGATGCGGGTGAAACCAATGCATTGGCGGAACAGTTGTCGAAATACACTTCTTTGTCACGTTTCCGTCTTCGTCCCGGTATGACGGAAGAGGCGAATCAGCGGTTACGGGACTCATTGGCTACCTATAAACGGATTATTGTTGCCGTAAGTGAACAGAAGCTGTCACCTTATCAGACCTTCTTCGGTAAATTTACTACTGAAGCTCCGGTCATCTATGCTTTCTTTACGCAGGGTAAGATGATGTTGCAGATACAGCGTGCGGTTGCCCGTGCCTCGGCAGTGGTGCTGGGACACAGCCCTAATGAAGATGTGCAGCGGCAGGTGGCGGATGTGCTCTTTGCCAAAGCTACGGCGGACGGAAGATTATCGGCCAGTCTTGGAGAACTCTTTCAGGCAGGAGACGGTGTCACGATTACTCCGAAAACACCTTTGCATTTTATTCCGGAAGAACATGGGCTTTCTTCTGTCGCCCTGCAACGAATTGATTCGATCGCTTTGGACGGTGTACGTCAGGGAGCTTATCCCGGTTGTCAGGTGATCGTGATGAAAGAGGGTCATGTGATGGTAGACAAGACATTCGGCACTCACACCGGAACGGGAAGCGCACGTGTGCAGCCGACCGATATCTATGACTTGGCTTCACTCTCCAAGACTACTGGTACGGTGCTTGCTTTAATGAAACTTTACGATAAGGGACGTTTTAATCTGACGGACAGAATTGCAGACTATCTGCCTTTCCTTCAGCGTACTAACAAGAAAGACATAACCATTCAGGAACTGCTTTACCATCAGTCCGGCTTGCCGCCCGGAATTGCTTTTTATCGGGAAGCCATCGATGAAGATAGTTATGAAGGCAGACTGTTCATGTCCCGCAAAGATGCACGGCATCCGTTGCAGTTGGGAACTTCCACATGGGCGAATCCTAATTTTGCATTTAAAAAGGAATATGTTTCAAAGGTTAAAACCGGAGATTACACCTTGCAAATCTGTGATAGTCTGTGGCTGAATCCTTCTTTCTTCAAGGAAATGGAGAAGAAGATTGCAGACGCACCGATGAAACCTAAAACTTACCGATACAGCGATGTCGGTTTTATCCTGTTGCGTCTTTTGGTTGAGAAACTTGCGGGAATGCCGATGGATGCCTACTTGCAACGTGAATTTTATGAACCGATGGGACTGGAACGTACAGGATACCTTCCTTTGCGCCGCTTTCCGAAATCGGAAGTTGTACCTTCTTCTGTCGATCGCTTCTTGCGTAAGACTACCCTTCAGGGATTTGTGCACGATGAGGCTGCCGCTTTCCAGGGAGGCGTTTCGGGAAATGCCGGATTGTTCTCGAATGCACGTGAAGTGGCACAGGTTTATCAGATGTTGCTGAACGGTGGTGAGTTGAACGGACAGCGTTATTTAAGCAAGGAAACCTGCCAGTTGTTTACAACGGAAGTTTCCAAAATCAGCCGTCGCGGACTTGGATTTGACAAACCGGATACCCGTAATCCGGAAAAGAGCCCTTGCGGAAAGCATACACCGGCAAAAGTATACGGTCATACCGGATTTACCGGAACGTGTGCCTGGGTAGACCCCGACAATGGCTTGGTTTATGTATTTCTGAGCAACCGGATTTATCCGGACGTAACCAACCGGAAGTTAAGCCGTCTGGAAATTCGCGAACAGATACAGGATGCGATCTATAAAGCGATTCAAAGCAAATAAAAAATGAAGAGCCCCTCTGCCGAAGTAGAGGGGCTCTTGCTTATTAATGTAAAATCAAGTAGTTGCTCGGGTTAGAATGAAACACCCACGCGGAAACCGAAGTTGTTCAGTCCGTCTACACTGTAATGCAGTACATCAGCCTTATTGGTACCATAGCTGTAGTACAGAGCAAAGTGCAGACCCGGTCCGTAAACCCAAGGGAATACATTGACACCTACTTCAGGAGAAGCGTAGAATCCCCAGCTGTTTTCTCTGGCTTCCAACATATTGAAGTTGGAACGGATCTTAGCATATTCAGCACCTAATTTTGCACTGACATAAGGTTGTACGGCTCCACCGCGATTCCATTGGTAGCGGGCGGCAGCACCGAAAGGCAACTGGAACATTGTGTGTTGCTGATCAGTTGTAACGTCACCTGCACCTATCTTGAATGTTTCGCGAGGAATATACTCGTGGTTGCTGTGATAGTTCAGGAAAAGACCCAGACCCAGGTTAGGAGTAACGAAATAACCACCTTCAAAGTTCATACCCCAACCGCTGGCTTTGTCTGCAAAATTATTGCTCAATGGAACATTGAACTGCCAGTCTATATTAGCATATCCATTGTCTGATAGCTGTGCCTTAGCCGGCATGGCAAAGGCGATGGCAATGGCTGCTAGCGCCACTACCTTGAAATATATATTCTTTCTTGTTTTCATAACAGTTGTAGTTGTTTATTTGTTAGTAAGATAAGGTGACTGAGTGAATGACTGGTTCACTGCTTCAATAGCAAGAGTGCGGTTGATAGCTTTAGAGCCTGTTTCAAATCCAGTCAGATAGCTTGTCCAGACTACAGGAAGTTTTTTGCCTTCACCTTCATCTGCTTTCAGGTTCACCATTTCTGTAATGAATGAGTTGGTGCTATAGCTGTAGGTCACAGCGTACGGATAGTACCATCCGCCCCAGTTACCCCAGTAGCTGGGTCCCCAGTAGCCGGGATATCCCCACCACCATTCAGGTTGTGTGTAGCCGGTGAAATAATAAGTACTTGCGATGTAGCTTACTTGAATACCAAGATCGGCACTTTCTTTATCGGCAGCCGGTTGATAACCTTTTGCTTCCATATTTTCTGTATAAGCAGCCAGAATTTGCTCAGCGCCTTCTCCTTCGAGATATTCCGGTTCTTTGCTGTCAGAGATAACCAAGATTTTGTCAGCCAGATAGAATGTGCTGAAGTCTTTGAAGTTGGCTTGCTTGTCGTAGTTAGTGTATACCAGATAGTTGTCATCCAGCTTACCCATGTCCGGGTCTTTTTCGCAAGAAGCGAGTGCAAAGACCGCCAATAAAATAGGAATTAATTTCTTCATATCTTTTATAATGTTTAGGTTATATAAAAATCACGCCCTGGTACCTTGGGGCTTTTGTTACAAACAACAAGAAATGTGTAAAAAGGTTCGTGCAAATGATTATCTTTGCGAGAAAATTAACACTCAAATGCTTATGAAACACATTCGGATACCTCTTTTCGTATGGTTCTCAATCGTGCTGCTGATCGCAGTTGCGCCCGTCTCATTGTCGGCGCAGGAATCGTTTATTCAGAAGATCGAAAAAAATAAGTCCGTCAGCGGAATAAAGTCGCTCGACACCAGCCGCTTCCCGGAAAAGTATGTAATGTACCTGACTCAGCCGCTGGATCATCGACATCCCGAAAAGGGAAGTTTCCGCCAGCGGGTGATTGTGGGACACGTCGGTTATGACCGTCCCACAGTGATTGTCACTGAAGGATATGGGGCAGGGTATGCTTTGCGCCCCACTTATCGGGAAGAACTTTCTGAATTGTTCGATGCCAATATGATCTTTGTGGAGCATCGCTACTTTCTCGAATCCACTCCCGAACCGTGCGACTGGCAATACCTGACCGCAGAGAATTCTGCCGAGGATTTGCATGCCGTGACAACCGCTTTCAAGACTTTATATCCTGGCAAATGGATCAGTACGGGGATCAGCAAGGGTGGGCAGACCTCCTTATTATACCGTGTTTTCTTCCCCGACGATGTGGATGTTTCCGTGCCTTATGTTGCTCCTCTTTGTTATGCGCGTGAAGACGGTCGGCACGAACCTTTCCTCCGCCGGGTAGGTACGGAAGCCGATAGGAAAAAAATAGAAGATTTCCAGTTGGAAGTATTGAAGCGAAAGGCTCGTTTGTTGCCCCGTTTTGAAAAAATGTGTACTGAAAAGAACTATACATTCCGCGCTCCTCTGGAAGAAATATACGATTTCTGTGTGCTGGAATATTCTTTCTCTATCTGGCAATGGGGAACGGATATCCGTAGTATACCGGAAATCTCGGCTTCTGACGATACACTGCTGGATCATTTGCTGGCAATCAGCGGACCTTCTTATTTTATAGTAGACAGCCCGACTCTTTCTTTCTTCGTGCAGGCTGCCCGCGAATTGGGGTATTATGGATACGATATCGCTCCTTTTAAACCTTACCTTTCTATAAAGACCAGCAAGGATTATCTGAGAAGACTGATGTTGCCGGAAGATATGCGGAAGATGAAATTCGATAAGACATTGAGCAATAAGATTGTGCGGTTCTTGAAGAAGAACGATCCGAAGATGATTTTTATCTATGGTCAGAATGATCCCTGGACAGCTGCCGGAGTAACATGGCTGAAGAATAAAAAGAATATTCATGTTTTTGTAGAGCCGGGAGGCAGTCATCTTGCACGCATCGGTACAATGTCCGAAGATCAGAAGCAGAAAGTGATGTCTCTTCTTAGAGGGTGGCTTGAAGAATGACGAAACGAGAAACGGTGAACAACCTGTAATATATGAACAGGCGGTTCACCGTTTTATTCTTCTGCAAGCCGATATTACATGTATCGGGCTGCTTGATTTAGGAGTCTACCGATTCGAATAGCGGTTTCAGTAATTCCGGTATTTCCACTTTTTCAAGTGCTAATTGTCGGACTAGTTTTTTACCGCTCTGACTGAGATGGAACTGCATCAGTCTTCGGTCCTCTTCTCCGAGTGTTCTGACAATCAGTTCTTTTTCTTCCAGAATCCGGAGCATCTTTGAAGCGTGAGAGGGTGTCAGCTCCGTTCGTTTGGACAGGCTCGTGGCCGTCATATTATTGGGCGAGGCTTCTTGCAGGGCACATAATATCATCGCTTCATTTAATGATACCTGATACACTTTTTCAAATGCATCTTCAAATCTTGCCATTGCTTTGAATACATCGCGCATTACACATATTGTCTTCATATGCTACTTGTTTTTTTGTTTGTTCTTTTTCTATATAAACAGGTTGATATTTGCATTATCCGCCCGTTCCATGTATGTTGCTACTCCGCCTATTGTCACTTCGTCCAGAAGTTCTTCCTGTTTCACTCCCATGACGTCCATGGACATTTGGCAGGCGATAAATTCCACACCGTTCTCCAGAGCTTGTTGGCGTAAGGACTCCAGAGAGTCGATGCCTTTCCGATTCATGATGTACCGCATCATTTTTCCTCCTATTCCTCCCATGCTCATTTTAGAGAGTTTCAACTTTCGGGAGCTGGAAGGGAGCATCATGCCGAACATTTTTCCAAAGATATCTTTTTCGACGTTCGGCTTATGCAGCTTCTTGATAACGTTCAGTCCCCAGAAGGTGAAAAAGATCGTTACCTTTTGTCCGGTGGCAGCTGCGCCATTAGCGAGCACAAAGGTAGCTAAAGCTTTGTCTAAATCATCACTGAACATGATGAAAGTTTTTCCTTTGCCTTCACAGGAGGTAACAATATTGCAGGATTTAGGTTCGCCCTTTTCGATCACTACTACAGATTTTCCTCCTGCTGTTTCTTTGGAAATCAACTGATTTCCTGTCGAGTTGCACCATGCGGCAGCATCACGCGGGAATCCCGGATCGGTTGAGGTAATTTCTACCCGGTCGCCGGAAACCAGCGAATCCATTGTCTTTTTCATTTTCAGAATCGGCCCCGGACATTGCAGTCCGCAAGCGTCTACACGGATTGTCTTCACTGCTTCAACTGGTGAAACTGTCTTTTGAGGTTGCGCATCTGCCGGCTGTTGTATGTTTGCGTTCGGTTGTGCAGGTACTTCGTTCTCACTTTCTTCTCTCAGGATGATGGGTGCTGCGGCAGCGTGGTATGTTTTCAATCCTCCGGAAAGGTTGCGTACCTTTTCAAATCCATGCTGTACCAGAATGCGATAAGCAAGGTATCCTCTGAGTCCGACGGCACAGAATGTATAGATCATCTTGTCTTTCGGCAGTTCATCCAGCCGGTCACGCAGTTCGTCCAGCGGAATGTTCACTGCACCTGGCAGTGTATTGAGCGAGAATTCGTCAGGAGTACGTACATCCAGCAGGAAATTGTTTTCCATCTCGATATCCCTCAACTGTCTCCAATAGACGGGTTGTACTTTCCCAGTTATGATGTTTTCGGCTACGTATCCTGCAACGGCTACCGGATCTTTGGCAGAAGAGAACGGAGGGGCGTAAGCCTGCTCCACTTTCATCAGATCATAGATCGTACCTTCATGCTTGATGACAAGCGCGATTTCGTCAATGCGTTTGTCTACACCGTCATAGCCGACGATCTGTCCGCCGTACAGTTTACCTGTCTTCGGGTCGAAAGTGATTTTAATACTCATCGGCATGGCATCCGGGTAATATCCTGCGTGAGAGGACGGATGGATGGTCGAAGACATATAATTGATTTCTGCCTGCCGCAATCGTTTGCCGGGTAATCCGGTAGAAGCAACAGTCATGTCGAATACTTTTGCAATGGAAGTTCCGATGGCTCCTTCATAAGGGATGTGTGCTCCCTGAATGTTGTCTGCGACAATTCGTCCCTGACGATTGGCGGGACCAGCAAGGTAATTGAGCCACGGCTTTCCGGTGATCGGGTGGCGGAATTCGATAGCGTCACCGATGGCGTAAATCGATTCGTCCGACGTTTGCAGGTAGTCGTTGACGGCGATTCCTCCGGCTTCGCCGATCTTCAGTTCTGCGGCACGTGCCAGTGTCGTTTCCGGACGTACGCCGATGGAAAGTATAACGATGTCGGCAGAGATGGACTGTCCGTTCTTGAAGATGACTTTCAATCCTTTTCCGTCTCTTTCAAAAGAGGCTACTGCCTGCTCCAGATACAGGTTCACTCCTTTGTCCATCAAATGCTGGTGTACAAGGGATGCCATGGAGAAGTCGATGGGAGCCATCACTTGATTGCCCATTTCCACAATAGAAACTTTAGCTCCTTGTGCGTGCAGGTTCTCTGCCATTTCCAGCCCGATAAATCCGGCTCCGATGACAACAGCCTTTCGGGGAGCATGACTGTTGATATATTCTTTGATTCGGTCTGTGTCGGCTACATTCCTGAGTGTGAAGATTCCGTTCAGGTCGATTCCCGGCAGGGGAGGACGTACAGGGGAGGCTCCGGTCGATATCAGTAATTTGTCGTAGCTTTCCTCGTAAGTGTCTCCGCTACTTTGTCTTACCGTTACTGTTTTTCTCTTCCGGTCGATGAAGATTACTTCATTTTCAGTTCGTACGTCTACACGAAAGCGCGTAGAAAATGCTTCGGGGGTCTGTACAAACAGTTTTTCCCGTTCTTTGATCACGCCTCCGATGTAATACGGCAGTCCGCAATTGGCATAAGAGATATACTTTCCTTTTTCTAAAAGGATGATTTCAGCTGCTTCGTTTGTGCGTCTGATCCGGGCAGCAGTGGTAGCTCCTCCGGCAACGCCTCCAATAATAATGATCTTCATAAGTTTGTTGCGTAAATAGTTTCCTGTGGAAATAACAATAAAGTAGGGAGAATTGTTCTCGGATCATAGAAAAAAGACTTATATTTGCGCACCCTGTTTGTCTTTCTTCATTTTTTATAAATTAATTATGAGTAAAATTCTTATCATTGACGATGAGGTTCAGATTCGTAGCCTGTTGGCTCGTATGCTCGGACTGGAGGGTTATGAGGTGTGTCAGGCAGGTGATTGCAAGGCAGCTATCAGGCAGTTGGAAATTCAACAGCCGGATGTGGCTTTGTGTGATGTCTTTCTTCCCGATGGAAACGGGGTCGATCTGGTGTTGAACATTAAAAAGACAGCTCCGAATGTGGAAGTCATTCTTCTTACCGCTCACGGTAATATACCCGACGGAGTGCAGGCAATCAAGAACGGTGCATTTGATTATATAACCAAAGGGGACGATAATAATAAGATTATCCCTCTGATCAGTCGTGCCGTTGAGAAGGCTAAGATGAATGTCCGGTTAGAGAAACTGGAAAAGAAAGTCAGTCAGCTATATTCTTTTGATTCCATTCTGGGAGAATCGAAAGTGCTGAAAGAAGCTGTTATGCTGGCACAGAAGGTTTCGGTGACTGATGTTCCGGTGTTGTTGACCGGAGAAACGGGGACCGGAAAAGAAGTATTTGCACAAGCCATACATTATAATAGTAAGCGGAGCAAACAGAGCTTTGTTGCCGTGAACTGTTCGTCTTTCAGTAAGGAACTGCTGGAGAGTGAAATGTTCGGGCATAAAGCCGGGTCCTTCACCGGAGCTTTGAAGGACAAGAAAGGACTCTTCGAAGAAGCCAACAACGGTACGATCTTTTTGGATGAAATCGGAGAAATGGCTTTTGAACTACAGGCCAAATTGCTGCGTATTCTCGAAACAGGCGAATATATAAAGATAGGAGATACGAAACCGACGCACGTGAATGTTCGTATTATTGCTGCTACCAACCGCAATCTGACAGAGGAAATCAAAGCGGGATGTTTCCGTGAAGACCTGTTTTATCGTCTTTCGGTATTTCAGGTACATCTGCCGGCACTTCGCGAACGTACCGGTGATATCAGAATTCTTGCCACTGCCTTTGCAAAGAGCTTTTCCGAGAAACTTTCGTATACGGTCAATGAGATGACTCCTGCTTTTCTTCATGCGTTGGAACAGCAACCCTGGAAAGGAAATATCCGTGAATTGCGGAATGTGATAGAACGGAGTCTGATTGTCTGCGAAGGCGGGCATCTGGATGTGTGCGATCTTCCGTTGGAGATTCAGAATACTCATTATGAATGTTCGGATGATAATATCGGTAGTTTTGAACTGGCTGCTATGGAACGAAGGCATATTGCCCGCGTCCTGGAATATACGAAAGGCAACAAGACGGAAACTGCCCGCTTGCTGAAGATCGGTCTTACCACTTTGTACAGGAAGATAGAGGAATACAAAATATAATAATATGACTATCTGATTTCTTTTTTAGGGGTATATGAGCGATTAATCGTTCATATACTGATCTGTAATGTGAAAAAGAAATAGAAGATATGAATATTTGGAAGACTACACTGTTACTTGTTTTATTATTTACTGGTATCACCGTTCATGCACAAAAAGTAAAAATTTCATTGAATAGTGATGGAAATCTGACGATATGGAAAGTGAAAGCTCAGGCAGAAATTGAGCATCCTTTTGATATGATGACTACCCGATATGACACGAGGGATTGGGTCAAAGCAACTGTGCCGGGAACGGTGTTTGGTTCGTATGTATTAGAAGGACTGGAGCCTGATCCGAATTTTGCTGATAATGCGTATAAAGTCGATAAAGCAAAATATGACCGTAACTTCTGGTATCGTACAGAGTTTAATTCGCCGGAGGTGGAAAACGGAGAAAGGGTATGGCTAAATTTTGAAGGGGTTAACCGTAAAGGAGAAATATTTTTTAATGGGACGCGTCTCGGATTGCTTGATGGATTTATGCATCGGGGGAATTTCGATATAACCGATTTGCTGTCAAAAAACGGTAAGAATGTGCTTGCCGTCCTTGTGCATTGGGTAGGCACTCCGGTTCCCAATTATGCAAGTCCTACTTATATGTCATGTGCCGGCTGGGATTGGATGCCTTATGTTCCCGGTCTTTTGACTGGTATTACTGACGACGTCTATTTGACAAAAACCGGCGAAGTGTCTATCGTCGATCCTTGGATACGTTCGAAAGTTCCTTCTAAAAACAAAGCGGTTTTAAGCTTGCAGTTGGAACTACGGAATCATACAGATATAGAGCAGAAAGGAGTGTTGAAAGGTATCATTCAGCCGGGCAACATTGAATTTACCGAAGATTTGGTAATTGAGGCAGGCAAACAGCGGACTTTTCTTCTGGATGATAGCAAGTTCAGTCAATTTATAATTCAGAATCCTGCTTTGTGGTGGCCTAATGGTTACGGACAGCCGAATCTTTATACCTGCGAACTGACTTATATGGTGAATGGTAAGGCTTCTGATAAACAGAATATTACATTTGGTATTCGTGAATACGGTTCCGAGCTGGTTGACGGTGTGCTTCATCTTAAAATAAATGGTGAACCTGTTTATGTAAAAGGAGGAAACTGGGGAATGAGCGAATATATGTTGCGTTGTCGGGGTGAAGAATATGATCTTAAATTGAAACTTCACAATGAGATGCATTTTAATATGATACGCAATTGGATCGGTTCGGTTACGGATGATGAGTTTTATGAAGCTTGCGATAAATACGGCATTATGGTGTGGGACGACTTCTGGTTAAATTCAAATTCGAATCTTCCGGATGATGTTTTTGCTTTCAATATGAATGCAGTGGAAAAGATCAAGCGTTTGCGTAATCATGCTTGTATTGCAGTGTGGTGTGGTGATAATGAGGGGTATCCGTTACCGCCTCTTAATAAGTGGCTGGAGGAAGACGTTAGAACATACGATGGGGGTGATCGGGCCTATCATGCCAATTCCCATAGTGACGGCCTTTCCGGGAGTGGACCTTGGACTAACTCTCATCCTAACTGGTATTTTACCAAAGCCCCTTATGGATATGGTGCCAATATAACCAAAGGATGGGGATTCCGTACAGAAATAGGTACAGCTGTCTTTACTACTTTCGATAGCTTTAAGAAATTTGTGCCCGAAAAAGATTGGTGGCCACGTAATGAAATGTGGGACAAGCATTTCTTTGGCAATTCGGCGGGGAACGCCAGTCCCGACAAATATTTCTCTACCGTAGAGTTCAATTATGGTAAAGCGAAAGGTATTGAAGATTTTTGCCGGAAAGCTCAATTAGTGAATGTTGAGGTGAATAAAGCGATGTACGAAGGCTTTCAACATCATATTTGGGAAGATGCTTCCGGCATATTGACTTGGATGGGGCAGTCGGCTTATCCTTCATTGGTATGGCAAACCTATGATTATTATTATGACTTGACGGGGGCTTACTGGGGAATCAGAAAGGCGTGTGAACCGGTTCATATTCAGTGGAGTTATGCTGATAATAGTGTAAAAGTGATCAATACCACTTTGAAAGAGCAGAAAGGACTTACGGCTACAGGTAAAGTCTATAATCTGGATGGGAAAGAAATGGGGCGTTATAGCCAGTCTGTAGTTTTGGATGCCGCCGCTAATAAGGATTCCTATTGTTTCCATCTGAATTTTACAACAGACAACCTTGCTTTCGGTAAGAAAGCGGTTGCTTCCTCCATTTCGGCAGATGCCGGAGAGCCAAGTGCCGCGATTGATGCCAGTGATGGCAGTCGTTGGGCGAGTGAACCCCGTGATGAAGAATGGATTTATGTTGATCTGGGTGAACCTACTGAAATAGCCTCTGTCATATTGAACTGGGAGGCTGCTCATGCAAAAGCTTATAAACTGTTGATTTCGGATGATGCAATAAACTGGAAAGAAATTTATATCAATGAGGACTCTAAAGGCGGTGTCGAAGAGATTAAGATAAAACCTGTTTGTACTCGTTATGTGAAAATGCAAGGGTTGAAACAGGCTACTATGTGGGGATATTCACTTTATGAATTTGAATTATATGGTAGAAAAAAGAAGCCAACGGATTTGACTCCTGTGCATTTCATCAAGTTGGAACTGAACGATGAAAACGGGCAACTGCTTTCTGATAACTTTTATTGGCGTTCCAATAAACCGGGAGATTATAAAGCATTGAATAATTTGCCGAAAGCCAAATTGCGCACAACATCAAGCTTAGTGGATAGTAATGGTAAGAAAGTGATTAAAGCAAAGATCGAAAATGTGGGATCATCAGTCGCTTTTGCTGTTCACGTACAGGCTATTCGCTCTTCTGATGGTGAGCGTATATTACCTGCTTTGATGAACGATAATTATTTCACATTGTTGAAAGGAGAGTCTAAAGATATTGAAATAGAATTTGATTCGGATTTGTTGCCTGATGGTAATTATAGTTTAAGTGTGATTCCTTATAATAAATAATATCGGGCGGACATTTCTTGAAACGAGACATGGTTATAGAGATACGGTTATATGACTTGGTGTTACCAATCTCTGTGCTCGTTCATAATCTCCCAAATGCGGTCGTGATTCATCGTGAACCCCAAAAAGTTTACTGATGAGTCCACTGCATCAAGTATGACCTGGAAGGCAGCGCATAAATCTTCGCGTTCTTCTGTCTCAATGAATCCCGATTTGCCGTCGAGCTTATTGAAAGCGATGACAAATTCCTTACCTGTTTGTTCAAGTCGATTTTGCAGAAGGGCAGCATCTCTGTCTATCAGATATTGGTTGGCGGCGACCAATGCATCGCGTCTCGCATTGCGATAGATTACCACTGCCTTTTTAAACTTGGCCGGTGGAACAAATTCGCTGCCGTCCCAGTGGCGTAACGGGTTATCCAGGTTTTCGGCGAGCCATTCCGGCTTGCGTAACTTGCGGATGTCCAGTTCAGTTATCTTTCCTTTATATTTTTTCTTTATTTGTTTTCCGGCCTCTTCGGGGATACTTTCCATCCAAAGGGTGTTTAGAAGGGGACAGGTCCCCGGTGTGGGAAACTCTTCCGCTGTGAATCCGAAGATTTCTTCGAGCGAAAGCACTTCCAGCGTTTTCAGATTGCGTAGCGAAGATATGTTGGAGAGGTATCCCGGTTTGCCGCAAATTCTTAGATAGTAGAGATTAGGGTATAGATTGGTCACGGGTAATAAATCCAGCTTTACTGCCCGGTCCAGTACGAGAATTTCCAATTGCGGTAATCCGACATCGGGTACATGATCTGCCTCAAGTTCTATTTTCAGAGTCAGATTACTACCGCCGTCAGGTGAATAAACCTTGAGCTCCGGCGATAAGGTGCTTGAAAATGAGATTGTTCTGCAACTCTCCGGTAGACTTACGCTTTTCAGTCCTTCTCCATCTAGTGTAATTTCCCGTAAGTGTGTACGGCTGAGGTCGAGATTGTTTTGACCGTGATTTTTCCAATCGAGTTTTGTGGCTGTCCAACGGGTTTCGAGGAATGGAATAAGTGATGGATAGAATTTAGTTGCACTGAAAGAATAGGCTACGGGGAGTTTCTCCAGCTCCGAATAGTTGTCCATTGCCGACAGTAACTTATCGTCAATGTATTGGAAACTGCGGCGGCATTCAATTCCGGATACTACAATTTCAGCCGTATCATTAAGGGCAGCTTTGAATTTCTGACGAGCATCTGTTGGGATCTTTGCCCATTCTTCTTCGCCGACATTGTCATATCCGTTTGGCCAGCAACCATAAACTTTGCACTCACCCGAAATAAGCGGAGTTCTGTGACCTGCATATGCAGCTCCCTCGGGCAATTTATTTCGTTCCGAATGGCTATAATTAGTAGTACCTTCTTTGAAGAACCAACGATGTCGCCTGAATGGCTTCATTTCCTTGACTGCCTTTTCATCAGGAAATTTCTCATCGAAATAGTCCAAAAGAAGATAAGTCATAATCTCTTTCTTAACGTCGATAATCTGATAGGCAAAGTATTTGCCGGTCTTTCTTTCCTGTCCGCAGTATATGTCTCCGGATTTTATGGTGTCGTTGTTCTGCATACTCATTCTTGTATTGATGCAAAAATACGAAAAGAGCGGCTTAAATAATCATTTATCTGCGCTTTTTCTTTTTATGAAGTTCGGGTGTGGTTACATCACTGTCGGCTTCATGCCCTGTATGTTTGTACAGAAGCCGGCAGTGACGGGAGTATATTATGATAATGCCGCAATGCCTGTCCCTATCAGGTTTGCGTTATTCATACTTTTTATATCCACTTCAATATCTTCCAGGCCGAATAATTGAAGGAGTTCTCTTAGTTTTTCCATAACGAGAATGTTATAGTTTTTATCCTTCCTGTTTTCACTCCAGAAAAGACTGCCTTCGGCTACCAGGCAAACTTTTCGTATATCTTTATTATAGGATTTCAGTAACATGATAAGCCCCGTAAGTGAGGCGGCAACCAATTGTGCGGATCTGCCATAAATCCATTGTGCTACCTGTACATATACATCCTTGTAGATGTCCGGGTAATTCATAATGGAAGTCAGTTTCTGTGCGTCGAATTTCTCTTCGAACTCTTCCAGCGGAAAGGCTGTTTTCAGTATGTCTCCCAGATACATACCGGATACCGCTTTCTCAAAACGTTGCTTTCCCGGATTACCGGAAATAGCGTCAACGGTATCATCTACCGCAGTCAGAAAGGGCGGATGGAAATTGCCTGATTCCAAATTGACAGGAATCAATCCATGTGCATTGCATGACTGATCCAGTTTTTCAATTTTATCGGCAGGGATAAAAGTTGCCATATTGGTTCCTGTCCCTACGATGAGGCCGATATATGCATCATAACTATTATCTGTGAGACCGGCGAATAAACTGGCTATAGTATCGTTTACTACCTTGATGCCTGTAAACTTAATTTTGTTTCTTTCATTCAGATAGTCGAGTAAAGGTTTTCCGATAAATTCTCCAACCATTTCTTTAATATCTACTCCTTTTGTCCAGCGTAACAGTTTGGCGTCTCCACCCGGTACGGACTCGGCCGGATAAGAAAAACAATAACCGATAGGCATTTCTTCCTCACGTTTGATTCCTATAATCATATCGGCCAATTCTTTGAATAACTCTTCGCGGGTATATCCGACGGACTTCATAATTGACATGTCTTTTTTCCAGCCATTGTTCGGGTGAACGGTTGGTGTTGCTTTGTCGAAATCTACGATTGCCACCCGATAATTGGTTCCTCCCAGGTCAAGTACCAGTGACTTTCCTTTAATATGGGTTGTTTTTGGAGCAATGAAGGTAGGAATGCATTGTATCTCTGCATTTTCCGTTTTTAACCCTTCTTCTGTTTTATCCCGAAATGAGCATACAATTGCTTTGAGCTGTTCATTATCTAACTTAAAAATGTTTTTTTCCATGACATTGACTTTTTATAGTATAAAATATCCTTGTCTTTGAATAACAACTGAAGGTGGATTTTGCTCGGGAATGCCCAATCTTTATTTGCCTGTATCTGATAATTATGTATTTGTTTTTTCAATTAATAAAAACTATATTTGTTTGAAAAATAATTTGATACATGAAAGAGCGGTCTCCAGTTAAAAAGAATATACTAAAATTGATTCCTTATATAGAAATTATTGCAGGAGTCATTTTTCTCTGTTTGGAGATTCATGACTATCGTACTTTGTATTCTATGGCCGAAGCTGATGCAATGTATGGGGGACTTGCTGATTTTTGTAAGTACAAAGAGAATGTATTTTGTCCGGCATTTTTCTGGATAATTGTTATACTGACAGGACTCAGTTATTGGAAAAATAAAAAGATATATTGGATTTTAACGCAGGCATTGGTGTTTATGGTCTTTTTTAGAGCTATGTTTCCGTTTTATGCCATTTTTATAGAGTTAAATCCAGTAGTCTTTTATATTCTTCCACTTTTGTACTCTACAATATTCTTTGTGGTAGAAAGAAAGTTGTTTAAAATCAAGCAAATAGATTCTGTTGATATTACAGTTAAAACAAAAATCACGGGGATCGGAATAGGTATCTTATGTACTATCATTTATTTCCTGCTCTTTTTGACCGTTTTTTGCTTAATATGATAGCCGTCTATATTTATTTTTCCACAGTGATTTGATAGCCGTTTTGCTCTCATGCTCTAACAGTTCGTCTGTATGCCTTTATTCATCGATGTTTTAGCAGTTAGAGATCCAATGGTAGCAGAGTGAGAGCAAGTGTTTGCTCTCACTCTGCTGAATCGTATTACGTATCTTTTATTAAATGTTATATCTTGATATACAGTATATTATCTTCCGATGTGTCAGCGCTTAATAATTGCTAAATCAGTCATTAATAACTGATCCCCCGTGTGTATTATTGGCTGATAAATTCTTTCTTTCTCTCTTTCTTTCTGAAATAACAGGTCAATTGCCCCCGCTTCTACTGTCGATCTAATCGGACCATACGGTTGTTTCACTCATTCCCTACGCTTGAAGCAATGTTTTCAAGCGTCCGAAACCTTGTTTTCACGGCTTTGAAACTTTAGTTTCAAGCCGATGGAACTTTAGTTCCAAGCTGGAGAAACAAAAGTTTCAAGCGGGAGAAACTAAAAAGCTCTGTATAGACTGATGTGTACTGGTTTTAGTTGACAACTTCGTTTGTTATAACTGAATTAGTTTACTCA
>OBLC01000026.1_pt1 | contig 157646 bp, 105 predicted proteins | sample 1503181 | NCBI WGS metagenome assembly OBLC01 (sample SAMN00265069, study PRJEB22529) | human gut metagenome
ACTTACAGCTATTTGACCTTGCACGGGAGGAGAGGCTCGAACTCTAATGACATTTTTTGCTTCCTCCTTTATTGAATGTCAAATAACTATGTTTCTGGTTAAGCATTATTATTATAAGTTGACTTGTCCGAAATATGTCCGCAGACATGTAATATTTATCTATTTTTTATTGTTGAATATTATTATTTCTAAATCATAGGTAAACATTTTAGTATATTGCGGCATCGATATATAGTTGAATAACTATTTTTTGTTTAATAAAACTTGTATTAGCCGTTCTTTCTCTTCGAGAAGTTTCTTTAAATAAGCAATTTCTTCTTCTTTATTAAGATTAGTGCCCGTATTATTTTCCGAAGGATTATCAAAGAAAATACCGGGAGAAACATTAAATACCTCTGCTATGGCTTCAAGAGTTTTAGTATTAGTTGACCCTGCTCTTATCATAGACTGAATAGTACTTTCATCCTTACCGATTCGGGAAGCTAATTCCCTAATTTTGATTTTGTTTATTTCGCATAAATCTCTTATAAGTAATAAATTAGCCATAATTTGATATAGTATTTACAATAATTAACAGGAATTATATAGCACATTATGCTAAATAAATCTATATTTGTGGTATAAATATAGAAATAAATAATAGATTTAATGTGATGCTATGGCAAAAAAAACTTTAAAAAGAAATCAAGACGGTGAGAAACTAAGAATGTATCTTTTGACTTTACCACTGAAAGATTCTTCTAAAATGGTGGTAAAATTGGCGGAAGCATGTAAGGTTCCACTACATACCGTTCATAATTGGCGGGGTGGATTGTGTCGTATTCCTGAACTTGCAAAGGATAAGATCGAGGAAGTAACAGGTGTAAAAATCTTCCATAGTGAAAATCTTCCTCCAAAAAGTGAATAAATACCCGGGGCGGCTTTTGCCGCTCCATATAATAAACGCCAGAGTGTGGAGATAACCCCGAAGGGCGAAAGCGGGTGTTATTGGTAGTTCGATGCTATCCTCCGGCACAGCTATAAACAACAATGAGCAAAATTTACATAGTAACTAAAAGGGAATCCGGAATATACGAAGAAGACGGCGTTTGGTTTTCTATCCTTGCCGCATTTGATACGAGAAATAAAGCAGAAGAATATTTAAAGAAATATGTAAAAACGGCTCCTAAAGAAGCTTACTACACTTTCTATCGAATAGAATCTGTTCCGTTGTTTCTTTCTTCTCATAAAGTGAAAATAAACAGACCGAAACATACGACCTATCCTATTGGTGAATTGGTAAAATTAAAAATAAGTGGTGAAAAATAATTCAAATCAAGAACAGAAATGAGCAAAAAAATCTCCATAAAAGTAACTGAAGCACAACCGCTTCCTTGCCCTTATTGCAATGGTTTTTACGGTTATCAGTATAGTGATCTGTTTAGAATGAGTTACACGAGTGTGCATAATTCTGACGGCACATATTCCGGTGGGGAATATTCCGATGGAGTTTCCTTAAACAAGAGTAAAACAGCTTATTGTGTGAATTGTGGTACCAAACTACCTTTTACCCTAATACGTGAAGGTGAGGAACAAGTCGAATAATTAAAAATAAATAAGAAATGAAATCAACAATTACCACCCCTGATGAATTAACCACGCTACGAATAGAAGGCAGTAGTGGAACCTATAAAATATTCAGTAGCTTCCGCCCCATGGAATCCCCTGCGTTCGTGGATGCGGTAGACAGGAAGTATAATCTGGCGGAGATTAAGAATCTTTCCGGCGGAAAAGGTTATTTCCTGGTACACTTGAACAGAGAGCAGCAGGAAACCATACAGGAGGATTTAAACGCTATCCTTTGCGATAGTGTGCCATGTCTTCTATAAACTAAGACGATCTTAACGAAATGCCATGAAAGAAGACAGACGCCTAAGAAACCTACGTTATCAGATGCGGAAGAAAGGTTATCAGTTCGATACAAAGAACCTGGTGGCCATTATGCCTTCACATGACAAACGTTCCCTTCTCCAGGAAAGGAGATTAAGCAAATTCGGTTTTTCAATTCAATATAACATGTTTGAACAATGAAAGATAAAAATTTAAAATACATCGCCCACGCTATTATCGTGGTTGCCTTTATGGGACTGATTGCCTTTGTCATTTATTATACGGGTAAAACCGCTTTTCTTTGGCTGTTATTATTCGTTTTCCTGTATCAACCTTGGGGAGACTTGAAAACAAAACAGGAGAAAAACAACGAAGAATAAGTAACTATGTAACTTTATAACGATGATAAAGGCAGAAGACATCTACAAAGTAACCAACAACGGGCTGGATATAATTCTACATTATTATCCGCAAGCCCGGGATTGTGTCGGAACCAACCGCCATTTCAAACGCCGGCCGTCAGAAGACGATGCGTCGGCCTGTATCAAATTGTTCGGTAAGGAAGGTTCCCAGCAGGTTTATAAGGTAACGGATTTCGGCGATACCGGAACGGCTCAAAGCCCTGTCGATATCTGCATGTATGAGGAAGGCCTCCGGTTTAACGAGGCTATCCTTAAACTTGCATCCATGTACAACGTAACCGATGAACTCAACCGTAACGTAAACAAACCGGATATCCGTAAGGTTCCGGCCTCCCAAGATCAGAAAGACGGTACTAAAATTTTCGAGCTTGCCGATCATCTCACCCCGGATCAGTTACGCATACTCGGCCCCCGTGTCACCCAAGAGAACGCCGAGGCCCTGCACTGGTATTCAGCCAAATATATAGGGTATGTAAAAAATCGCGAGGTAACCTATAAATACGCGACTGCGACATACCCTATCTTTATGCGCGAATGTCTGGTAAAACCGGCCGAAGGCGACACGCCCGAAGTGAAGTTCTATAAAATATACGAGCCCCTGAATCCGGACAAGCAGTGGCGTTTTTCCTACACCCCGGAAGGTGTCAAGCCGAAGGATTATATAAACGGTCTTTCCGAACTGAAAGCCTTATACCGGGAGTTTAATTCCAGGGAAGAAGCCGCCTTTAAAAAGAATCCGGCCAATGCGGAAAAGCCCTATAAGGAACAGAAGCTGCAGGAGGCGTTTATATGTTCCGGAGAGCGCGACGCCCTGTGCGTTAAATCGCTGGGCTTTTCCCCGATCTGGTTTAATTCGGAAACATATAAACTTTCCGAACAGGACTACAAGGAGATCATGAAATACGTTGAAGTCCTGTATAACATACCCGATATCGACACGACGGGCAGGGTGAAGGGTACGGAACTTGCACTGCGTTTTATCGATATCCACACGATCTGGCTACCGGCCTGGCTTACCACTTACCGGGACCAGCGGGGCAAACCGCGTAAGGACTTCCGGGACTTCATGGAATTACGAAGCAAGAACGAAGATTTCCGTAACCTTATGACGCTTGCCATGCCGGCCAAATTCTGGTATTCCAAGTTTAACGAGAAATCCCGGCAATGGGATCACAATATAGACGCGGACTGCCTTCACTACTTTTTACGTCTTAACGGTTTCTATTCGCTTCATGATGAAAATTCCAGTTCAACGAAATACATCCGTATTACCGGCAATATCGTAAAACTGATAAAGGCAAAGGATATCCGGAAGTTTATCCGCGGTTGGGCCCAGGATAGTTTTTTATCCCGCGATATAAGAAACCTTATTCTGAACAGCCCCAAACTGTCAGATACTGCCCTGGACAATTTGCAAGAAATAGAACTGGACTTTACCAATTATACCCATAATACGCAAATGTTTTTCTTTCCCGGTTGCAGCATGGAGGTAAGCGGTACCGGTATAAAGGAACATCCGGCCAACGGCAGCACATTGTCCCACTACGTTTGGGAAGAAAACGTACTGAAACACAAAGTTCGTCTTATGGAAGACATGTTTACCATTTCCCGTAAAAAAGACATAGAGGGCAACGATGTGTTTGATATCCGGATAAATGCCGTACCGTCTAACTTTTTCGGCTATGTAATCAATTCGAGCCGCGTTTACTGGCGTAAGGAACTAGAATACAATTTCGACGACAAGAGCGTGGGGGAAGCGGAAGCCTACCGGGAAAAACATAAATTCGATATCGAGGGGGAAGGACTTACGGCGGAAGAAGTCGCCGAACAGAAAAGAAATCTTATCAATAAGATATTTACTATCGGTTATATGCTGCATCGTTATAAATCCCCTTCGCGTGCCTGGGCACCACAGGCCATGGATAACAAGATCGGTGAAGACGGTGAATGTAACGGACGTTCGGGTAAATCATTCATGTTCAAAGCCCTTTCCTACTTTATGAAGACCGTCAAGCTTTCCGGCCGTAATCCCAAGTTAATGGATAACCCGCATGTGTTCGACCAGGTAAACCAGCATACTGACTTTATCCTGGTGGATGATTGCGACCGATATCTTAATACGGGCCTGTTTTACGATATCATCACGTCAGATATGACCGTGAACCCGAAAAATAACCAGTCATTTACTATACCTTTCGAGGAATCGGCCAAGCTGGGATTTACAACTAATTACGTACCTATTGATTTTGATCCGTCTACGGAAGCCCGTTTGCTGTATCTGGTATTCTCCGACTACTACCACCAACGTACGGAAGATAACGACTACCGGGAAACGCGTTCTATCCGGGACGATTTCGGTAAGGATTTGTTTTCCAAGACGTATTCCGAGAACGAGTGGAACGCCGATATAAATTTCTTCTTGCAGTGCTGCCGTTTTTACCTTTCCCTTTGCGAGGAATCTATAAAATTGCTTCCGCCCATGGAAAACATTATCAGGCGTAAATACAAGGCTGATATGGGCAATAATTTTGAGGATTGGGCGAACTCTTATTTCTCTCCGGACAGCGAACACCTGGATAGCTTTATCGTCCGTGAAAAGGCTTTTGCTGATTACAAAAGCTTTTCCGGTGTGAATAAAATCACGATGCAGCGTTTTACAAAGGCCCTCAAAGGCTTTGTGGCTCTTTGCCCTTACATTGACGAACTCAACCCGAAGGACCTTTGTAACTCCCAGGGGCGTATTGTACGTAAGGATAACGACGGAAAGGCCGCCGATATGATCTATCTACGTTCATACGGTACGGCGGAAACGGCTGCCGGTGGTGGAACGGAACCGGCCGATCCGACACTCATGTTTGTACCTGATGAACGACCGGGGGAATGAATAATGCACATTTGATATTAAACAACATGTCCGAGTTTACCGCGCTCTGGAACAGCGGCGAGAGGTTCCGGAAATTCGCCGGACAGGTATACCGCTATTTGGAGCGTATGAAACCCGGTACTGTCCTGATGCTGGAACGCTATTCGGGCGAGCAACTCGAATGGATCATCAAAACGGCCTGTGTTTTTATCCTGGAAGGCGACAACTCCCTGGAGTATGAATTTAATGAGGACTATACGGCCGTCGTGCACCGCTATGTACCCCCGGACGTAAAGAAATGGATTTTAAGCAGGTGCAAACATCGCGTATAAGACGGATCGGAGCCGGTATAAAATACGAAAAGAGGGATCAGATACGAAAGTGTCGGTCCCTCTTTTCGTATGGAAACAGATGCGTCCTGCCTGGCTTCCCTCCCCATACCCCACCTCTATTTCATACAAAATTTTAGTAACCTTGTAACCTTTGTTTGCTTGAAAGAAAAAAGTCTGAAAATCAAATAAATAAATAGGAAATAAAGGTTACGAAGTTGCAGTTACAAAACGGTTACGAATTTTTCCGGTTTGTAACACCGGCCTTTTTATCTTCTACCGGTAAGCCCGGTTACAAACTGTTTTCCTGCCATTTTTTTGTAACGGAAATTAGTAACGTTGCTAAGTTGCTAAGATACAGGATTTTATCTTTATCGGTTGCCCGGTTACGAAATTACAGAAATTTAGTACCGGATTATATCAGCACAGCCTGGCGGAGAAAATACCGGCCGTGTGGCAGCAGGAAAAAGTGCATTATAATTATTCTCCCGGAGTATATTTATCAAAATGGCGGTCGAAAGCCTACATTTTCCCGTAAATGGCAGAACAACAGCCGATAAAGGAATATCTTTGCCTTTAAAAAGGAATATTATTGCTATGATTACCACCCGAATACAAATCGAATCCTACCTGGCCGAGTATGTCCGGGGCAAATATTACGACGAAACGATCGGTACCGTCCGTTTTCCTTCTTCGTCCGATATCTATGTGACTATTTACGATCTCATGGAGAAACGGCCGGTTAATTGTCCGGCTGACCGCGGCAACCTGGAGTTTATGCTGCCTGACCGCCGGGAGGCCAATTTTGCCGGCGGCAAGTCTCCGGAACAGTTCAATTATATTTCCGTACGTGGTACCGCTATTCTTGAAAAGCGTTTGCGTGCCCTGATGTGGGCCGAGCTTCACGAACTCATGGACGAAAACAAGCATCTGCACGGTATCGAATTTAAGGAAACCGTTTTTACCTTCCTGAAAAAGTATAATATCTCTTCCATTCAGGAAGACGGGTTGCTGAAAAACTACCAGCGGTGGCGGGACAGTTTCAGGCGTAAGAAGAAAAGGGCCTATAATCGAAAAAAAGTGTAAAAAAGCAAGTTATTTTTTACCTACCAACTGTATCTGTTTGTCCTTTTTTGTCCGGTTTTTGGCTGAAAAACGTCCGAAAAATGCTGAATATTTGATTATCAATACTTTATATCTGTAATTATGTCAAGAAAGTTAATATCCGCCGCCCATAGTCTGCAACTGGTTCCCGTTTACAACATTATTCATTTTGGCATCGTGCATTCGAAAGTCGTTATCCGCTCTATCGGAAAACCTGATATTCTTATGATCGTACCGGGAACCTTAAAACCGGGTGACAGCAAAAATGAAGACGTCTATACTAAAAAACATACCTTCAAGCTTGCCGACGTGTCGCAAAATAAGACGCTTTACCTGGAAAACCTGAAAGTGACGCCCTTTGTCGCCCTCTATACTGACGAAACGGGTAACACCCGTGTTTCCGGTTCTCCTGATTACCCGCTTACCTTTTCTTTTGAGATTGGTGGGGGCCTGTATAACTGCACCCTGTCCGGTACGGGTCCGGGCGTTGATGCGTTCCTGTAGGTTCCTTTCAGTCCTTCTCTACCTATGATATAGGCGTTTTCTTTGTCGTAAAAAAGAGAACGTGGACAAAATACAGGAGATTTTTACAGCACCTTGGGCAATCGCTGATAATGATTATTACCGGTTGCTTTCTTTACTTGTGCCGTGTGTTGCAGCCGGCAACCTGGATGCGATCGAAAAACGGCTCGACAATAATAAAATAACCGCCTACGCTACTACGCCTTACCTTGCCAACCGGTGGGAACTGGACGATGACACCCTGCCGGCTGACAGTGTGGCCGTCATTATCCTGGAAGGTACTTTGTATTCCTGGGAGACTTACCGCCTGGAAAAGCAGCTCCGGGATGTTTTCGATAATCCTAAGATTTGCGGCGCGGTCCTGTGGATCAATGGTCCGGGCGGCATGGTTGCGCATGTGGACCTGGCGGCTAAAATGATCGCCGAATCTTCCAAACCTATAGCTACCTACGTGGCCGGTACCATGGGAAGTGCCCATTTTTGGCTGGGAACCGCCGCCGGCAGAACCTTTATCGCTTCCCCTATGTGTGAAGTCGGTTCCGTCGGTATTATGCTTACTTACCAATCCTTTAAGAACTATTTCAAGAAACAGGGCATTGATTACCGGGAAATCTATCCGGATAGTGCCGATCTGAAAAACTATGAAACCCGCGCGATTGAAGATGACAACAACGAAGAGCCTATAAAGCAACGTCTGGCCGTCATGCACCGCATTTTCTGCGATGCGATCAGTCGGAATCTGGGTATTGCCTACGATCCGGAACTTCCCCTTTTCCGGGGACAGATATTCACCGGCGACGTAGCCGTGGCAAACGGCTATATCGATCAGTTCGGTACGTTGGAAGACGCGGTAAAATGGGTACTGGCACAGGCTACCGTCAGAAAAGTAAACGAGATGTATAACATATAGTATTAACTTTAAAATTTTGTATATATGAAATTGGATTTTAAGAGTTTATCCGCTGTCATTCTGGGCGTGTTGGGCCTGTCGGAATGGAGCAAGGTAGAGGATAAGAACTCTATCACGGCCGAGGAAATGACAAAACTGAAAAATTACGGTTTTTCTGATAAGTTCCTCACGGCGTTTAAAGCGTCCCTCGAGAACGACTTCCAGGACGAAGCCGGAACCGGGAATGAGGGAGAGGGAAACGAAGAACCTACCACTACCGCTTTTCTTCGCGGTTTGTTGGGTGATACTGCGGCCCGTCTGGCACAGGCACAGGAACAGCTTGAAGCTTTGCAGACGCAACAGCGTGACGAAAACCGGAACAACACCTCGCTGATTGCCAAGAAGGATGCCGAGATAACGAAGCTATCCGGTATTATCGCCCAACTTTCAGCCGCTGAGGAAGATGATCCGGGCAAAGGGAAGCAGCACAACGCCCAGGCGGACGGTAAAGGGGCTTTCAATCTCCGGGATGAAAAACAGCTGGGGGGCTTGCAGGGTGAAATGTTCTCACTGGACCGCCCGTATAACCTTCGCGCCAAAGCTGCGTTAATGGAGGCTGCCGGTTTTGAAATGATCGCTCTTCCGAAAGCCAGTTCCCTTGACTACAGCCGTTTGAAGGAAGACCTCGGAGCTTTTTACCGTATTCCCTGGCAACAGCGTTTGCAGTCTTTTTTAATGGAACTTCCTTCCATTGAAAGTATTTTCCCGCTTGAATCCGGTTATCAGGATTTGGCTACGCTGGTTAATATCTGGCTGGGTGAGTTCTCACAGGCCGGCAATGAGGAATCCGACTTCGATAAGGTGACTAAAGGTTCCTACGAGTTCGACGATGAAACCTTGCGCATGTTCAACGTGATGTTTGCACACCGTTTCAAAAATTTAAAAGCCCTGGAGAAAACCTGGATCGGCACTTTGAACAAGGAAGGTTCAAACCCTATCAAATGGTCTTTTATTGAGTACATCCTGGCCGAAACCGCCAAGAAGTTGCATAACGAGCGCGAACAACGCCGTATTAACGGAATCCGTAAGGACCCGAATCTGAACGAACCGGGCAAAGCACTTGCTGCAGCTGACGGTCTGTATGAGTTCCTGAACAAGAAGGTGAACGGACATACCGATATCAATAACGGAAAGTTCGTTTACCAGATCAAGCCGTTCGAGCTGGGAGAACTTACCGAAGCAAACATCGGTGAAAAGGTGTACAAGGGTACTTCCATGATCCCGGCGGTTCTTCGTGACAGCGGTAATCTGGCCCTTTATATGCCTTCGCACTTTATTGTATTGTATCATAAATACAATGAACTGCATTACGGACAGAACCAGGATTACAAGGCTAATATTATGTATGTAAAGGAATATCCGGCGGTGAAAATTATCCCGGTTCCTAATGCTGACAACCACCACCGTATCTTCTGGACGTTTGAAGGCAACATTAAAACCTACGAGGACAAGCCGGGTGAAATGACGGCTTTCAACCTGGAGCAGGAAGACTGGAGCCTGAAAGTATGGAGTAACTGGCGTGAAAGTATCTGGGCTATTGCCGTGGGCTTCAAGTACACCAAGAAAGAAGATATGGACTATAACCGTCAGATGATCTTCTGTAATGAGTATGACCGCCCGGCGTCTTACTTTGTGGACGCTGACAAGGACAAGAACCCGTCGGCCAAGCTTCATACCTCCATTGTTACCATAGCCAATACAGCCGAATTTGCTATTACCGATATTGAAGATGCGCCGGTAGGTACGGTTATTTCCCTAAAATGCGGAAGCGTGGATAAAGGCGTTAAGATTGAGAAAAGCGGAAACTTTGAACTTATTTCCGAGGCCTGGCATCCCGACAAGGGGGATGTTATTAAACTGATGAAACGTGCCGACGGTAAATTTATCGAGATCGGCCGCGAAAATGCTTCTTCCGATGCGTTGCAGTTTGCGCCGGATGAAACAGCACCTTCCTTGCTTGACGGTGAAGTATTCGTTACCGGCGAGAATACAAAGGCAACGGCAATCACTAACTTTACCGATGCGGAAGCCGGTGTCGTTTACACGATCTACGGAAGCGGTTCTGAATATGCTTCCACCATTGCGACCGGTGGAAACTTTGTCTTAACCGAAGCTATGACACTTTCCGAAGGTAAGTTTATCAAGCTGGCAAAAGCCGCCGACGGTAAATTCTACGAAGTGGCAAGAGGCTAATTTTTAACGGAAGGGGTACTTTATCCCTTCCTTTTTATAACCTTATAAATCATTAAGTTATGACATACGTAAAAGCAAGCGTAAGAAGGCCGGCCGGTAATCCCGGTAACGGTATTCAGCCCAAGGATCAGCTCGTAATTTACGACGTTGACGATATTCTTTCCTTTCCGCCGAGAAACGATGCCGGCGTGGTTATCGAAGAGGATATCGTAATGAAGGCGGGACGTTATGCGATCGGTATTTATCTGACACCCGGTACCGCTGAAATCAGTTCCAACAGTGACGGAGAAACGGACGCCGAAGGCTATACGCCTTCCATTAAGTTCAATCATCCCGGTAACGAACAGGAAATTCGCGAGTTTAAGACAAACTGGCTGTCTAAGAAATGTATCGTTGTGCTCCGTTATTGTAGCGGAAAGCCTGCCGATCTGATCGGAACGCCCTGTAACCCGTGTAAGTTATCCGTATCTTATACCGGTTCCAATGAATCGAATACGAACGAGCTTACTTTCACCCAGATCAGCAAAGGGGATGATATCGCCATTTACCGGGGTACCGATACCCTGGAAGAGCCGGTGGCCGTAGTGGAAGCCGGGGCTACAGATATAGATTACCAGACAGACGGGCAGTACCAGCTTTCTGCAGGTGCGGCCAAAATAGCCGGTGTTACCGGTGGAAGTCATGGATCGGTAATTACCCTTATGGGGTGTTCGGGCGTTGCGCCAACAGTGGAAAAAGGCGGTAATTTCCTTCTGAAAGGCGGTAAGACGTTTACCGCTTCCGAAGGTTCCCAACTGACATTGCGGGCTTTTAACGACGGTTCGGAGGCTATGAAATGGATTGAACAAAGCCGTTATGAGGCGTAAGTAAACGGTTTTCATGTAATTCAAAGGGTGACCGGCAGCACATGCCCGGCCACCCTTTGTCCTTTTTGGGGTAATTGCCCCCTTTTTTCTTTGTATCATCAAATTTTTATATAGTATGAAACAGGAAATTATTACCTATCTGGCCGGTCCGCGTAATTTTACCCAAGGCGTGGAACTGTACGAGAAATACGGTATCAACCGTATGTTAAAAAAGTCATTCCGCCGGCAAGGAGAAACGGAAACGATGAAGGCCATTCTTTTAGAGGAACTACGGAAGCTGGCCGGGCTTTCCGAACGTGAATTTAAGACGATCCGGCGCAACTCCAAACAGCCGGCCGCGGTAAAAATGGAACCCGCCCGGGAGGAAACATCCAAAACGCCGGTAAAATACAGCGATGATTTGCTGCTGGAACTTGCCGAATCTTTCGGCGTCAGCGTGGAAGAACTCGTTTCGTCTGATTTCCGGGATAAGGTTCTTTCCATGGATGAAAATGCCGACCGTGTGGAAGAACTGGAAGAGGAACTGAATCAGGCGGAGAAACGATATAAGGCAGCTCCGGAAACCGTAACCAAAATGATACGTTTCCGCGAGAAATTTACCTTCCTGAACTCTCCGGATTGTCCCGACATTCTGAAAATACTTGTTTCCGACATGTTCACCGCATACGGGAAGTATAAGGAGGCTTTCGCCCGCCTGGAAGCTACGCCGGATGATGTCAGTTCACTTTCTACAGCACAGGAAGCGCAGGCGGTTGTGGAAAACTTCATCGCTAACCGCGAGATGTGGGACGAACTGGAATATTACCGGGAAAACGGAAAGATTCTGGGTAAATGTGAGAAGGTAAAAAGTTTGTCCGTCCGTAAAGGCGTCGAGAACCTTTCGGATATCGACATACAAAAGGCCCTGAATAACGCCCGCGCCAACCTTTCAAAGAATAAGGCGAAACTGGAACAGGCCGGGGATGATGAGAAGAAGAAAGCGAGTGCCCTTGCATTGATCCAAAAGTGGGAAACTACACAGAAGGCCATAGAGGAAGAAATCGAGGCGCGAAAAAAAAAGTAATTGAACTTATTGCCAGTCTGACAGGGAAACGGCAACGGATCACAAAGAACCTGGGCCGTTTCTCTCACCCTTGCGACCGCTCGGAGCTGGGGCACCAGCTCAAAACATTAACCCTCCGGATAGAAAAAGAAGAAAGCCGGCTTAAACAACTTTCCAATGATAACAAATAAAGTTTATAACGAGGACTGCCTGGAGGCGTTGAAACGTGTTCCGGACAAATCCGTAGATTGTATAATAACCGATCCGCCTTATTTCCTGGGAATGACACACAACGGGCAGAAAGGCAGCTTTAAAGATTTGTCTATCTGTAAACCCTTTTACCGGGATTTGTTCCTGGAGTTTAACCGGGTAAAGAAAACCGGTGCTTGTGTGTACTTTTTTACGGACTGGCGCGGATATGCTTTCTATTATCCGTTGTTTGACTTGTATTTAGGCGCGTCAAACATGATCGTCTGGAACAAACAGTCGGGCCCGGGTAATCATTACGCCTTTATACACGAACTTATTTTGTTTCATTGCGGAAAGGGTGTTTCTATCGGTGCCACAAACATAATAGATAATATCCGGTCTTTTGCGTCCGGTGCGAAACTGGTAGAAGGTGAAAAGGTGCATCCCACACAGAAACCGGTGGCGTTGATCCGTAAACTGATTGAAGACAGTACAAAGCCCGGCGATCTGATCCTGGACACTTTCGGCGGTTCCGGTACTACGGCCGTGGCAGCCATTGAAAGCGGCCGCAACTTTGTATTAATGGAACAGGACGAAATTTATTATTTCACGGCACAGAAACGAATAAAAGATGCGTATGAACGATTTAACGGTGGTGGATAGTATTTACCTGGATGCGCAGCAAAAGGAGGATGTACGGCGTTTGTCTTCTTTAGGGTATTCGCCGAAAGACATAGCCGTTTCCCTGGGGCTTTCTCTGGAGGATGCCGGGCTTTTTGTCAGGGATGCGGAAACGGTAGGAACTTCCGTTAACTTCCTGATCCGGGAAGGGATTCTGGTAGCACGTGCCGCCCCTGAAATAAAACTCCATGAAGCGGCGGAAGGCGGAAACGTGGAAGCTATAAAACAGCTGGAGGCCGTACGGAAAAGACATACTTTCGAACGTTTAATCGAACAAATGGATGACGACGAATTTAATTAAGCCCTCACGAATAGACTTTGACAAGGTGGATATCAACCAGATTCAAAGGATTCTTTCTACCGGTACGCTGGAAGCCCTCGCGCCCGATGAAAGGGAATATTACAGCCTTATGGAAATGGTACGGGGACTTCGTGCCCGTATGCGTATAAATGGTAAGTTAGTGACAAAGGCCGGTATCATCCGCCTTTTGAAGTCGGAACCTTACGGCCTTTCGGACTGGATGGCCCGCCAGGTGTACGCCGACAGTCTCAATTTCTTTTATACGCAGGATAACGTACGCCCGCAGGCTTTCGCTAATCTGTATGCTGAAAAGGCCGAAAATTGGGCGAATACTGTTTTTCTTATGGGAAATGTGAAGGAGGCTAAGAACCTGCTGAAACTGGCGGCGGAACTTCGCGGATGTTATAAGGATCAACAGGCCGAAATACCGGAGGAACTGCTTTCACAGAAAAGCACGGTTATTTATACTACCAGCCGTAAGGATTTGGGTGTTCCTGAAATCGACCGTAAGGAACTGGAAGAGTTTATCGATGCGATTCCGGAAATTCCTGTTATTGTACGTGATAATATAAAAGAGGATGCGCGTATTAAAGCTTTTGACCTGAAAAAACGTATGTTGTATGATATCAAAGAGTTCGGGGAAGACAACGAAGGTGAGTAACGCCGATGATGTGGAGATAAAATACGGCCATATAATCCAGGTTCTGACAGACTGGATCGATACTACTATCCTTGTATCTGTTGACGGGCGCGGTATGGCCAAATCCACCGTTATACAAGCCAGACGTTCCGCCCGTTGTGTGGAAGAAATGCCCGGCGGTGCGTTCGCTTTTGTTGCCAATACCTACAGTAACCTGGAAGATAATATAATGCCGGCCGTTCAGAAGGGCTGGCAGCTCATGGGCCTGATCGAAGGGGTACACTATGTAAAAGATACCCGCCCGCCTGAATCCTGGCGGCGTAAATGTTCGGTTATCGTGGATGATTACAAGCATGTTTATAGCTTCTGGAATGGATGTGTTATTTTCATGGGATCACTGGATAACCCTTCGCTGCTTGCCGGAAAGTCTGTAATACATCTGTTTTATGATGAAGCGAAGTACGACAAGGAAATGAAAGTAAACCGCGCTATGCCTATTCTTCGCGGTGATGCGATCACTTATGGACATTCCCATTTGTTCCTTGGGATAACCATTACTACCGACATGCCGGATATCGACGAAAACGAGTACGACTGGTTTTTCCGGTATGTCAAGCAAATGGACCCGGAACGGATCATTAAAATAGTACAGGCGGCAAGCGTACGTAATGACTTGATAATTTCCCTTTTACGGGAACAAAGAAAGAACAAACCTTCCCCCTTGAAACTGAAACGTTTGAAACGGGATATTGAATATTACGACCGGGCTTTGTTGAAGTTGAGAAAAGGACAAACGTTCTTTCTTAACGCTTCTTCATTCGCTAATGTTGAGATACTTACGATTGATTATTTAAAGCGGTTGTATAATGGTACGCTGGAGCTTCACGAATTTAAAAAGTCGGTGGTGGGTATGCGTCCCGGTCTTCGCAGGGATTTACGTTTCTATGTGTTGTTTGGTGAAGGACATAAGTATTATAACGGTACCGCGTCTGGGGAAGCCGCTTACAGCTCGCGGGAACTCCGGTACCTGCACCATGATAAAACGATTGAAGGCGGTATGGACTTCGGTAATATGCTTTCTTTGGTGATCGGTCAGGCGGACGGTGCTTATTACCGGGTACATAAGAACTTTTTTGAGATACCGCCGGGCTGGTTCCGGGAGATCGCCGACCAGTTCCTCACCTTCTTCCAGAACCACGAATACAAAGAACTGGATTTGTACTATGACCGTGCAGGTAATAACTTTGAGAAACAGAAGGAGGATTACGCGGGTAAGATCAAAGACGCCATAGAAAAAGACGGCAGCGGGAACCGTACCGGCTGGATCGTAAACCTAAAGAGCCGTAAACAGGCAGTTATCCGGCAGGATGCGGAATACGACTTTATGCAGGAGATTATGGGCGGTACCAACAATAACCTGCCTATCCTGTTGGTTGATGCGGTGAACTGTAAAGAAATGGTTAGTTCTGTAGAAAAGGCAAAGGCTGAAATCAAATACCGGGGTAATTCTAAGGTAGTGTTCAAAGTGAAGAAGTCCGAAAAGCTGGCACCGAAAAAACTACCGATGTTATCCACCAATTTCTCCGACGCTTTCAAATACTTACTGATGCGCCCCGGCTGGATAGCTTTGGTACGAGGCAAGCGAACGCTGCAGGCCGATTCGTTTGTGGATCAATGGATAGAGAACAGGCACAAAAGGTAATTGCCTTGTAACGCTGGAAAATTGCTTTTCCGGCGTTTTTTGTGTTACCAGGTTACGGGTACCCCTCTCCAGAGGTCATATTTCACCTTTTAGGGGGAGGGTAACTGCTTTCCGACTTCTGAGCGGCTCGGTCTTCGGAAGGTGTCATTTTTTTAGTTTTTGAAATTTTCTCCGGTTTTTGACTGTTTTTCAGTCGTTTATCTGCATTTAGACCAAAATTTTACGCGAAAAAGCATGTTTTTTATGCGTTTTTGCTTCATTTTTTGGGGCGTTTTTCATGAATTACCGTGTATTTTGGGGCGGTTGCCTTCATTTTTTTTGGTAGATTCTTAGTATATTCGCTGGTAAAAAGTAATAAATATAAAATCTTAATACTTAAAATAACGAAGAAATGAAAACAGTAAAAGACATTAAAGTAGGTGATGTGTTTTCTACGGAAAGAAACGGGGAAAAATTGTTATGTACAATTATAGAATGTCGTGGAGGTTTGTTTCCTGATGTTTTGAATTTCATAGCCAGGCTAAATGATGATAAAGGTGTTATTTCATTGTGCGGATTGCCGGATAATGATTATTTGCATTTCGGCTGTAATTTTAAAGAAGCAAGCAGGCCTAAAAACGGATATGCTTTTGTTGCTGAAAATTAACCTGTTGAGTGTTCACATAATAAAGCCCTATCAGATTATTTTGGTAGGGCTTTTGTATAAATATATATTTTGAGTATTTTTGCAGCTGCCAAAATACTGCATACCGTCAGAACTTATGGGTGGTACAAACTAAGGTACACACTAATTTTAAGTTACTGATATGAGAAAATTATTTTTATTATGTGTCATGTTGATAACGTTTTCATCATGTAACACTAATCCGCCGGAAGATATAGGGGATTCTTTCGCTGTAGCTAAAGCTTACGTCAAGTTAAATTTAAATTATCCAGAAGAAGCAAACTTTAAATTATCAGGAGTTGAGCATGAATATCTTGGAAATAACGAATGTATTGTAAAAGGTACAGTTATTGCTAAAAATGCTTTTGGAGTGAAATCTAAGTTAAAGTATAGGGTGAAATTAAGGTACAAAGAAGGAAGAGGAATAGATCCTCGTAATTGGGATGTATTGGAATGCTCTGTTTACTAATCTAATTACGTATGAAAAAAATATTTTTAGTTATTGTATTGGCTGTATTGGCAACGACAGCTGCTGAAGCTCAACTTCAAAACACCGTATTTAAAGCTAAAGTCTTTATTAGCGATAAACAAACTTCCATTGGTGAACACGATACAGAAATATTTAGCTATCCTGTATCTGATAGAAAAATAGAAATAGACAGTATTCATGGATTGGCGAGAATAGAACTACCAACAGGAACTAAGTTACGTAGAGTTATAAAATTTGTTGAACACTCTTATGAATCTTTCGGTAAAGTATATAACGGGTATTATCAAACAAATGCAAATGAAAAGATATATATTCGTGAAAATGAAATAGGATTTCATGCTTTTTCGACACTTGGTATGTTTTTTACTTTTCATTTAAAGGGAACGAAAGAAAGAAACGATGTGGAAGAGAAAGAAGAGGCAGAGAAAATGAATTACGGGAATATCTTAAATATGTATGGTTTTCATGATGCTACATGCTATAAATATAGAAAGATTGAAAAAGGAATAAATAAAATGACTGTTAAGTATATTCTTGAGGAAGAAAAACCTCTTTTTGAAGAAGTATTTATAAAGGGAGATTCTGTAATAGATATTTCGGTTTATAAAGAGTGTTTTATAAGATACTCGGATTTAAAGGTTAGTAATTATATAAAATTAAATATTAAGAAATAAGAGAATAATCATTTATGTAACGCTCGCCAATTTCGGTGGGCGTTTTTGTTACAAAGTAACGAATCGTATTGTCGAGAAATTTTCTTTTTCTGATAAACTTTTATTAACGTTTTTTTTTTTTTTGTTCAGATTTTAATGCCGACATTTGCCCATGCCAAAAATACTACTGTTATGCAGTCCGGTGAGTCTCGGTTATTGGCTCGAATAAACAACGGGCTTTTTTTATGCCCGACAAATGCTTGTTTAATATAAGGTGGTTGCCTTTCCCTAAACTATATAACCCGATCTTCGGACGGTTTGCGGTAGTGTTTTTGGCGAAACAGGGAAATGGCTTCCGCCTTTTTCTTTTTTTAATAGACCAAAAACACTATCGTTATGAAAAAAGAATTTCAAACCGGTACAAGCTATGTACCTTCGTTTCGTACTGGTAGTACGGACGTAAACACGATCCAACATCGTTATTTTCAGGAATTGGAAAAAGATTGTTCCGTAAACTCGGCTTCCGATGCTTATTATTTATCTGCTATTGCCTGGTTCTGTCTAACCTTTATCTTTCCGCCGGCTGTTATCGGTGCAGTTATATGTGTGTGTCGTGCCAAGAAAGCGAGGAAAGGAGGCCGAAAATGACATCTTATTTTATAGAGCTTAACGAATATAAGCCACAGAATCGAAAATGTGCTGAAATGGCAGAGTTTGCAAACCAGTTTGGTAATACGCTTTGCCCTGATAAAATTTCCTTCGATGCTTTTAAAACTGAACTGGAAGCAAAGGTAAAGGAGCTGAACGAGAAATACCCTAAAACAATGCCGCTGAAGATATCTTCCGGTAGCGGGTTTATTCATATAGACCAGGACACTAAAACACATAATAACGGCTGTGACAAGCCGGTAGCCTGTTTTTTTATTTACCGGGTTAAAAGAATATATAGGTTTTCAGAGCGTCCCCAGATAGAGAAGAAAGGAGGTGCCGAATGATATATACTGAATATCAGCAAGTGTTACTTACCCAATTACAAAACAATGATAAAATAATTGAGGAAATAAAGAAGGAACAGGAAGAAATACAGGGGATGTTTCTACAAGAAAGTAAATTTAAACCGGGTGATCTGGTACAGGTTGATTATAAAATAAGTAATGCTACTTTTAAAGTTCGTGGCTGGATTTTCCGGATTACATTCTGGAGGAATCGCCCGTATTATCACCTGAATTTACCCAAGAAAGACGGTTCCCGCGGATTAAGGGTTAAAAGTATATGCGACGGGGTACTGGAAAGTATAACAAGTATTTCACATATTAAATTAGAAGACTTAAAAGGAGGTACCAAATGAATACAAATAATCCTGATATCCTATTTTTCGTTAGACGTGAATACGGTGCGCCTTCCATTGAATTAAGAGCATACAAGGTGGGGAAGGTTAACAATGAGTTTGCTTTCCTCGAACTTGAACGTTTACGGTTGGTTGTTTACTCCGGTGATTTTCAGTCTGTATTACTTCATCACGAGTACGGCAAAAACAACTGTATGTATAATAGTGCTAATAATATACCGGATTTGATGAAAGACATGAAGAAGTGGCAGTTATCGCCCATTGACAGACGTAATTATGAACGGTTTAGAAAAGTCGCCCTCGGGATATACCGGCAGGCCGGAATAATTGATTTCACTACCTTAGAGACTACACCGATTAAAAACGTTTAAAGAAAGATTTGTTATGAAAGACATAGAAGTAAACGGCGCACATATAACAGATGAAAGTGCCGAAATATTGAAGCAGTGGCAAGTTAAGACGGAGCCGGTTTCCGCTTGTTACATACGAGTAATAGAGGAAACGATCGACGATTTGACCGATGAAGGGGGCGAACCTCTTTCCGCTGAAAAAATAGTAGAAAGAATCAGAACTTTACGTATGATGAAAAAAGACATCGAAAAGCTGTCTAATCCTTAATATTAATAATTTAGCATACCGGCTGAAAAGGCAGCCGTTGGGTTTAAGTCCCAGGTTAGGGTTTGTTTGTGCCGGGGTGGTTCCCGGCACTCTTTTTTATGTCCTTTTTGTCCGTGTCCGTTCTTCCCACCTTTGCAGTAACCAATCATTCAAATTATGAAAATAGGAACGGACAAATGGAAGCATTTCGGGATTAATTACGCTATATGTGCCCTGTTGGGTGATTATGGTGTTCCCTTTGCCCTGGGTGCTTCATTGGGTAAGGAATACGGGGATAAAATGTCACCCGGTAATAAATGGGACTGGAAGGATATTCTGGCAGACCTGGCCGGGATCGTGGCGGGCTATTTGACGCATGTATGTACCGTCTGGACCATAATGTAAAATTTTCAACTCTATCAATATGACGGAAACGATAATTACAGCGATTATTACGGCTCTTTGTACGGGTGGACTGACCTGGTTATTCACTCTCCGATATACCCGTAAACAGGCGGAAGCTGATGCCATGAAGTCAGTACAAGAGGTTTACCAGGAACTAATCGAGGATATGAAGAATGACCGTAAGGAGCTAAAGAACGCGTACCAGGAACAGAAAAAACGGTTTGACGAAGTGGACAACAAGTACAAGGAAGTCCTGCAGAAATGTAACGAAATGGAAAAGGCAATCAAGCAGAACGCCCGTGTAATGGACACTATGAAGCCGTTTCTTTGCGGTGTGAAGAATTGCCCGAACCGTAAATCTATCACTTTTGACACTAATAATAATTAACGACTTAATAAACATGAGACATGGAATCGTACACCTACTTATTTTTATTTGTTTTGCAGCTTGTTTTTACGGTTGTCGTTCTTCTCGCTCTGTTACACGAAAAACGGTTACAGAAGCAACTGGAGAAGAAAAACAAACAACTACTGACGGAGTTATTGAACTTGCGCGGAGAGATTCAAGCAATGAGGAGCACGTACTTGACGTTTACCGGGAAGATAGTACGCATATCCGTATCAACTACGACAGCCTCGGAAGAATTAAAGAAATTGATTTCAGCAACCGAAAAACTGAAAAAAGAACTGGAAAGAATCAAAGCAGTTCCTTCCAGGATCATAAGGAAACTACCAGTCAAGCGGAAACAGTCGTTACCCGTAAATCCGACGTTAAGCAACAAAGCCAGGAAAAAGAAAAGGTTACAAACGGGTGTAGCTTATGGACGTTCCTAAAATTCATGTTTTTCTTTCTATCCTTTTGCCTGGTCCATGATAACTGGGGCAGGATTAAAAGTTTTATCCGCCGGCTATGGAAAAAATAAACCTTTATGTAGCGGTAGAACAGATGAAACGGATTACCATTTCCGGGGGAACCTTTTCTATCAAGTTCCGGAAATGGAACCGGCAGACACGGGACGGCGGCGACATGGTGATACTCACGGCCGCCCGTTTGAGGAAAAAGGCGACGGATGAAAGCATCGAAAATTCAAGCTATAAACTATTCCTGACGGACACCACAACGGGCCGGCCGCTGAATTGCTGGGAATGTCTGGTAATGGAGTTCAACGGGAAAAGAATAACGATTTAAGATTATGGAAATAAGACGAAGTGGCAACTTTGGAATTATAGATACCGGCACTGACAAGGGTTTGATCTCCTTTTCTATCGGTGGCCGCGGTAAAGGTTGGGAACCTTCCAGCATCCAGTTAAACCGGCGGGGGGCTTTCTTTTCACGTAAGATCAGCGTAAACGGTACCTTTATCGTTCCCATGGGTGACAATAACGACATGCCGGGCGAGGTCATGCGTTTACTGGATAAATTCTACGCCGGTGAAGGTATTATGGGTAAAATAGCCGGTTTGCAATGGGGAGAAGGCCCACGGCTGTATGAGGATGCAATCGACGAAGAGAATAACCGTTTTTACCGGCGTTGGAAACTCGATCCGGAAATAACCGCCGACCTGGAGTCGTGGGATTACACGACGGTTCTTCACCGCTCACTCGTAGACTTAACACACATGCAGGGCTTTTTTATAAAGTTTGTCCGGAACCGTGCGCCACGTGTGGGCAATCCCGGGCGTTTGGTACGGCTGGAACATATTCCCTACCAGAAGGCCCGCCTGGTATATCCTCCCGACGGTGAGGATGAACCGCAGGAAGTACTTGTGGGCGACTTTCCTTATCCTGATCCGGCTTATACTTATCGTTACCCAGTCTTTGATCCGGCCCACCCGTTCAAATATCCGGTTTCCGTGAAATACTATAATATCTATTCCTTTTGCAAGGATTTCATGAGTACACCGCGTTTTCTGGGTGCGCTTGACTGGCTGGAGCTTGCCGGCGGTCTGGCCGCTATCCTGATCGCCTATAACGAAAACGCTTCGGCCATTTCCCTGCATATCGAATCGCCGCAGTCTTACTGGGACCGCGCGGAAGCACGTATAAAACAGGTTTGCGAGCGTACGGGCGAGAAATACACGGCCCAGATGCTGGAAGATTTCAAGGACGAAGCTATGGAGAAATTCGCCTCCAACATTACCGGAAGGCAGAACGCCGGGAAATACATGCACACGACCAAATTCTGGAATCCGGAAGCGAATAACTTTGAGGGCTGGACGGTGGAACCACTGGATAAGAAGATAAAGGATTATGTGGACGCCCAGATTAAGATATCCAATAAGGCGGACGCTGCCGCCACTTCCGGCTTCGGTCTTGATCCGGTACTTTCAAACCTGATTATAGAAAACAAGCTTTCTTCCGGATCGGAGAAATTATACAGCCTGAAAGTGTATAACGCTTCCGAAACGGCTATTCCGGACATGATCCTTTGTAAACCGTTACAGCAGTATATTAATGCCAACTTTCCGGGTACCGTAACGAAAGTAGGGCTTTATCGTACCATAGTGGAAGCGGAACAGAACGTTTCACCCTCTAACCGTATGAAAGAAAATGCGTAGTCTGTTTTTCACACCGAAACCGGAAGATGTGCCGGAAGAACCGGTAAGCGACCGGCAACCGAAAGAGAACCGGGGCGATAGCACCCCGGACAAGCATATAAAGGCACGCCGGACGAAAAACGTTCATTTTGACCGGCGGATAAAATCGGAACTGCACCTGGAAGAGTGTTTGCCCTGGCATTTTGAGAAAGGGGCGTCTTATCACTGTATCAGTCATGGGGACGTTGACAGCCTTACTTATCTTCGTGTGATCGTGAAGCAGCAGCCGGTGGAATATGTTCTGATTTCTACCTGGTGTATGGCAATTACCGATGTTAAGGAGGTGGAGAAATGGCTGGAGAGAAAAGACATAGGGTGCGCGGATTTTTATGTAGGTGAAATCTTTCAAGGTTCCTACGCGGATGTTTATTTATACCTAAAGAAGGTGGCGGAACGTTTCGGATCACGTGTCTGTATTTTCCGTAACCATGCTAAAGTAATGGCCGGTTTTGGTAACGCTTTTGATTTTGTAATAGAAAGCTCGGCCAATATAAACACCAATCCTCGCACGGAGCAGACCTGTATAACGATAGATACCGGGCTGGCCCGTTTTTATAAGGAGTTCTACGATGAAATAAACAATTTCACAAAGGATTTTGATAATTGGAAACCATATACACTAAAAAGAGACCGAGCAAATGACGAAGTTATTTAATAAAGGCGGTGACGGTGCCGGTGAAATAGTCCGTGTTCTGGGATTGATCGATAATGATCTTGATTTTACCAAGTGGGAACCTATCTTACCGCTGGGTATTCGGGATTTACAGGCTATCATCGGAACGGAACCCATAGACGCGGTAGATAAGTATTACCGTGAAGATCATGCGGACGTTACGGAACCGGACGGCATGGCGGAAACTTTGCGGCTGATGCAGCAGGCGGTGGCAATGTTTACCTGGTTAAAGGTTATTCCCACTTTGGACGCACAACACGGAACGGCCGGACGTGGCAAACACTTGGGAGAGAATGAAACGGGCATGACCGCCTTACAGGAGTTCAAGGATGAAGAGAATATCCGGAACCTGGCTTATGAAGCCGTAGACGCGTTGGTGGAGTTAATGGACCGCGAAAAATTTGATTTCTGGATGAACGGCATTAAGAAAAAGGCTATAAACCGGCTTCTAATCCAGAATAAGGAAACGTTTGATGAATATTACAATATCGGCAGTCACCGGCTTTTCCTGGTGCTTATTCCTATGATCCGGGAAGTCCAGGACGGGCAGATAATACCTGTTATCACCCGGAACCGTTATAACAAACTGATTGAAGGCGATACCGTTTTAACGGAGAAATTGCTGGAGTATGTACGCCGCCCGCTTGCACTTCTCACCATAAAAAAGGCCGTTGAACGTTTACCGGTGGAAGTTCTGCCCTGTGGAATCGTACAGGTACAGCAGAGTACAACCGTACGGGATAAATTGCGGGCGGAAAAAGAGGCCCGGCAATCGGTTGCTAACAGTCTGGAGCAGGACGCGGCGGCTTACCTGGATGTATTGCAGGATATCATCAGGGAACTGGATGCGCAGTCGGAAACGGTGGATTACTATATACCGGGTGTTACCGTACAATCCAAAGGAATAACCTTTTAATGTCCGGACATGGAGAAGTTTACATATAATAGTAAGACGGCGGAGGTTCCTTCCTGCCTGGATGAAGTCAGCAGTGAGCAGTACCGGCAGTTTCTTATATTGTCGGTACTGATGAACCGCGGTACGATCAGCCCCGGACAGTTCCGCGTAAAATGGCTTTCTTACCTTCTGGGTATGAAAGCGGATTACACCATGTACCGGCGTGAGATCATCCGGGAGCTGGACGGGCAACTGGAAAAGCTGGACGGCTTTTTCTCTTATACAACCGGTAAGGAGGGCGAGCGGATCGTTACGCCCATTCTGAAAACCGGTCGTAACCTGATGCAGGATTTCGGGGGTTGGCATGGTGTCGGTGACATGCTGAACGGTCTTACTTTCGGTAACTTTTGTGATTGCCTGGATTTGTTGCAGCAAAGCAAGCAGGCGGCAGCAGAAAAAGACGATCCGGCTATAAATGAAATCTTCCAGGATATCACGTTAAAGCTTTACCGGTACAAGGACCCGGAGAAGATGCCGGCCGTTCCTTCCTTGCTTGCCATTCATGCGGTAAATTTCTTTTCCGCCGTTTGGGAAATGGTTCTTTCCGGACCGGTTTATATCGGTGGTGAAGCTATCGACTTTCGGATATTGTTTCAGAAGCTGGCATCCGAGGACCGGAAGGCGGACGATAAAACCGGCTGGACCGGAATAGTCTTTGAAGTGGCGGCTTCCGGTGTGTTTGGAAATAAGAAGGAGGTGGACGATACGCCCTTTTGGGATGTATTGCTTTACCTGTATAAATGTAAGTTTGAGTATTTGCACCAAAAACGTAACAAGAAATGAGAACGACAACAAGAACAAAAAACAAGATCAAGAAATTTGAAGGGTTACGCCTGAAAGCGTATGTATGTGCCGCGGGAGTATGTACGATCGGTTACGGTCATACGGCCGGCGTAAAACCGGGTGATGTTATCACCGAGGCCCAGGCCGATGCTTTCTTTGAATCGGATATCAGGGCGGTAGAAAACCAGGTAAACGCGCTTCCCCTTGATTTGGGACAGTACCAGTTTGACGCGGTAGTAAGCTTTTGCTTTAATGTAGGTATCGGAAAATTCAAGAAATCAACGCTTTATAAGAAGATCAGAGCAGATGCGTATGGTTCATCCATACCGGCAGAGTTTAAAAAGTGGATATACGGAGGCGGTAAGATTCTTCCAGGGCTTGTTACCCGCCGTGAATGGGAGGCAAAACGTTATCAGGGATTGACAATATGATAGATATAAAGGTTTACCGTGAATACTGGGAAGGCGTGCAAAAACGTATTCCTGAAATAAAGAAAGTGCTACCCGTTACCATTGACGAGGAAATGAGTAAGACGATACAGGGGCTATCAAAAGAAGAATGTCCGGTGCTCTTTATTCTGATCCCGTCGGGAACGGGTGCCAGCCTTTCGGCTGATAATGTGAGGGAAAATAATTTATGCGTTATTTTCCTTATGAGCAAGTACGATCCCCAACGTAAAGGGGCTTATGAGACTATCGAAGAGGTGCAGCCGGTTATGGAGCGTATCAAACAAATGCTGATAGAAGATTCCGCTACCGGTTGCCCTGTCACTAAGGAACTGGATTTAACCAGCCTTTCCACTCTTCCGGAATCCGGCTTTTACAGGACGTTTGCAGGGTGGAGCCTGGCTTTCTCATTTAAAACAAGATGCTAATGGATGCTTTTGCGTGGTTCTGGTTAACTGTCATAGTAGGTATTATTACAATAGGTGTAAATGATGCGTTGTGTACCTATTGGAAATATAAATATGCCTCAAACAAGAAAAATGAAACTGTTAAAGACGAATCCGGGGAAAGGTACATTATTACCGGATTTTCAAAAAATGAATAACTGAATGGCCGAGAATTTTAAAACGGATTTCTTTACCGACCGGATCGGGCGTGGAATACAGGACATATTTCAAGCCCAACTGGATATCGCTACCAAACGGATTTATCAGAAAGGCCGTGAACGTAAGAAAGTACAGGGAACTGGGGAGATCATACAAGGGCGGTCCGGTGCATTAATGGCCGCGCTACAGAACCCGAATTATTCGGTCGTTCCGGACGGCGAAGGAGTAATCGCACGTTCTAACCTTCCATTATATACCCGCTTCCTGGATATGAAGAAACACGGTAATTACCAGATTTATAACCGGCAGATATACGGGATTCTGTATCATGACACGCTCGGGAAGGTTAAATATGAATATCAGGATTATGTAAGGGAAAGGGTAAAAGAAATGTTTGCCAGTTCGCTAAAATAAGTGTGTTGTTACCTTCCAAAGTTCATTCTTTATATTACGATGTTAAAATATAGCAAATTCGCAATAAATGTATTTATATTATTTGCATGGTTATTGCAAATTTGCTATATTTGCACTGTATTTAAAAGTTCTTTTATTTTATGAAGTACAATCAACTTTACGCCGAATTAAAGGCGGCAGGTTGTTACGTTGTGAGACATGGCGGAGAACACGATGTTTGGTTCAGTCCCAAGACTGGCAAAAAGTTTTCGATACCCCGTCACGGGTCTAAAGAGGTTTCTCTTCACATAGAACGTAACGCAAGAAAAGTGCTGGGGATTTAATCCCCGCACTTCTTTACTTCATAATTTAAGACTTTTAGGTGCGATAGTGGCAGGTAATATTGCCTGCCACATTTAAAAATAAATAGTATGAAAGTGAATGTTTTGTTTGAACGTGCGAAAGACGGTTATTATTCCTGTTTTATGGAAGAAGAGTTACCGGATTTTGGATTGGCCGGCTACGGAGATACAGCGGAAGCGGCTAAGGCTGATTTTCTGAAATCATACGAGGAAATAAAAGAGATGTTAGCGGAAGAAGGCAAGGAGGTTCCAGTATTGGAATTTTCTTATAAATATGATCTACAATCATTCTTTAATTATTTTTCATTTCTCAATATTTCAAAGATAGCAGAGGTTGCTGGTATAAATCCGTCTCTTATGCGTCAGTATGCGTCCGGAGTGGCAAATGTCGGTGAAAAACAGTATGATAAAATAAGGATAGCAATAAAGAAAATAGGAAATGAATTAGTTTCCGCTCAATTTTGATAATACAACCTGTTATAAGGTTTCTATTATACTTCATAAAAAAGAACTTAATACACCCGATGTATTATTTCGTGAGAAATGATATATCAATTAAGCCCGGCCCAATTCGGACGGGCTTATTTCCAATTATTTATTACTTGTATCTTATAGTAATTATATGACATACGAAGATATTTTATTTCTGATCGGCTTTTTCCTGGTAATAGCTTTTTTCGTAGGATGTAAGCATAAACCGGCTACTTTATCCGGGTGGCTTGCTTTTGCCTTTCTTTCCTTTATCGTGACGCCTCTTATATCGGTTCCTTTAACCTGGTACGTTTGCCGGATGCTTAATCGGGCAACAATTAAGGATAAAGGATATTTTGATCCTTCGGATTTTACATTTAAGAGATAAAATACTTTCTTCTTAGTATAATAAGCCTGTAGAATGGTTCTACGGGCTTTTTTTATGTCCTTTTCCGCCACTTTACACCAGGATAATTTTGCCTTATAAAATTTACTCTTATGGCAAAATTAAAACCTGACTATATCGAATGGGTGTTAACCCTGAACGCCTCCGATGCGCAGAAGGAAATACATAATCTTTCAGAAAAGAACAAGGAGCTCCGGGACAGCAATAAGGACCTTAAAAAGAAAATGACCGAACTTATTGCTACCGGTAAAGCTGGCGGTAAACAATGGAAGAATCTTACGGATAGATTAAATTCCAATAATAAGGCTATCTCCGAGAATAACAAGAAGATTGCCGAATGTGAGAAACGGCTGGATAAAACCACCATGAGTGCCAACCAGCTGGCAAGGAAGGCAAACGCCTTGCGGAAAGAGCTTCGCGATACGGTGAAATCCTTGCAGCCGGAAAAATATGCCGCCCTGGAAAAGGAGCTGAAAGAAGTTGAGAAAGCATACGGGCAGGCCACGAAAAAGGCGGAAGGTTTCGGCGGCTCCCTTCTTTCCCTGAATAAGATAAAAACGGTTCTGGCCGGTGTGTTTGTCACTATCGGCGCAATGATAACCGGGCAGATTGTCGGCGGGCTAAGGGATGCGATCAGTACTATTATAGAGTTTGAGAAGAAAAACAGTACTTTGGCCGCTATCCTGGGAACTACGAAAAAGAGTATTAAAGATTTAACGGATGAAGCGCGCCGGCTGGGTGCTACTACTTCTTATACGGCCGCACAGGTAACGGCACTTCAGATAGAGCTTGCCAAGCTGGGATTTTTCAAAGAGGATATTAAAGCGATGACGCCTTCCGTGCTGAAATTCGCTAAGGCGGTGGACACGGATCTTGCCTCGGCTGCTACGCTTGCCGGTGCAACATTGCGTATTTTCAACCTTGATGCGGAAGATACGGAACGGGCACTTTCTACCATGGCAATAGGTACAACGTCTTCGGCCTTGAATTTTGAATACCTGAATAGTGCAATGTCTACCGTCGGTCCGGTAGCAAATTCTTTCGGATTCACGATCGAGGAAACGATCGCCCTTTTGGGAGCTTTGGCAAACAGCGGTTTCGATGCTTCATCGGCAGCGACGGCAACACGTAATATTTTGCTTAACCTGGCTGACAGTAGCGGCAAACTCGCGCTTGCTCTTGGCGGTCCGGTTAATAACCTGGATGATCTGATAAAGGGACTTAAAAAACTGAACAGTGAAGGAATAGACTTGAACAAGGCCCTTGAACTGACCGATAAACGTTCCGTTGCAGCGTTTAACACTTTCCTTAATGGTACCGATACCGTGCTGGCACTTTGCGACGCGGTGACAGGTGCAGAAGATGCCTTTAATGCTATGTCCGAAGAAATGGGTGATAACGTTCAAGGTGCATTAAACCGGCTAAGTTCAACTATCGAAGGGGTAGTTTTACGTTTCTATGAATCAAAGGGTATTCTCCGGGATTTAATAGACCTTGTTACGCTTATGGTGGAAGGTGTGGGAGGTATGATTGACATGTTTAATAAATGGGGTGTTGTCACTTATACCGTTACCGCTTATTTGGTTTCTTACTATGGAGGACTGAAAATCGCTACCATGTGGCACGCCCGTTTTAAAACGGCGACCCTTGCTTCGGTCGTTGCAGAGAAAGCGCACGCCGTACAGCTTTATATCAGCCGGGCGGCTACTCTGACTTATGCGGCAGCCCAGGCACTATTACACAAGAATACTACCAGATGTACCGCTGCACTTCGGTTAATGAGGATCGAACTTTTGAAGAATCCATATACGGCCCTGCTCGCGTTACTCGTGGCAGCCGGTGTTGCTATCTACCAGCTTGCAAAGAAGACGGAACAGGCTTCGGCGGCGATGAAGGCCCACCAGGAAGTCGTAAAGAAAGTGAATGAAGAATATTCCAACCAGGAAGCAAAAATAAAAACTCTTGTAGCTGCTATCAATGATGAGAACCTTTCCAACTACACCCGTAAACAAAGGCTCGCAGAATTAAAAGAACTGATACCGGATTATAATGCGGAATTGAATGAAGAAGGCAGGCTCATAAACAACAACAAGGAGGCCATAGATCAATATTTAGTTTCCTTGGAAAAACAAATCAAGTTGAAAGCTTACCAGGAGGAACTGGAAGAATTGTACAAGAAAAAAAGGAATCTTGAAAGCCAGGAATCAGAGCAAAGCGACGCTTACTGGGACACCCGCCAGCAAAATACATTGTCAGGATATAACCGGAACAGTCTTACCGCTAAAATAAGCCGTTTATTTGGTACAGAAAAAGAGGCTAACCAGTTGAAAGCCCTACAGACAACACAGAAGGATTTGGCCGGTATAGAATCAGCAATCGCCCAGATCAATAATGATATCTTAAAAACAGAGGCGACGGCCACTTCATTAACCGGAACCAATAAAGAAAATATAAATACTGAAACATCCCTTATAAAGAAACTGGAGGCCGAAAAGAAAAAGGTTCAGGAGCAATGGGCGGAAGACAGCGAAGCGAATATCGCCAAGAAAAACAAAGAAATAGAACGTATCGACGCCGAAATAAAACGTTTAAACGAACTGGGTAAAGTCAAAAAGAAGGCGGAAGCCGGGGAGTATAAAAATACAGAAACGGACGCTACATTAAAACCTCTGGAGATCGAGCATGAAAAACGTATGTTTTTAATCAAACAGAACCGGGAGAAAGAAAATAAGACGGAAGCCCAATACATTCTCGAAGGGACGGCGGAAAACCTTCGCTATTACCAGGAACGTATCGACGCCCTCCAGAAGCTGGAAGCAAAAACACCGGCCCAAAAGAAGAAGTTACTCGATGAAATCCACAAGATCGAAACGGAAGCACAGACGGCCATTTTTACGGAAACCGGCAAGCAGGAGGACGCCCGTATAAAACTGGTACAGGAGAAACGGGACGAACGGTTAAAGATTGAAACCGCCTATTACAATGTCCAGAAGGACACCATGGAAAAAGCGGTATTAAACCAAAGTATCACGCAGGAAGCCGCCGACGCCTATATGCTGGAAGTTGAAGCGGAGCACGCCGCAGAACTTCTGGAGATAAACCGTACCTACCAGGATGATATTGCCGCTTTGGAAATTACCGGTAAACAAAAGCGTATAGAAACAGCGACAGAAGCAGCGGATGCCGTTCGTGAGTCTGAAATGAAGTTATTACGCGACCGGGCAGCCATTGCTCAAAAAGTACGTGAAATAACTTCCGTTCCGGTTGGAATAAATGGTATGCAGGAGATGTACCGGAAGCAGGTTCAGGATGTAGAAACGACTTATAATGCCATAATTGAGATAGCGAGACAGGCGGGAATCTCTACCGTGAATCTGGAAGAACAAAAGAACCGGGAGATAAACCGGCTGAATTATGAATACCAGAGTAGTATTTACCAAATCCAGGCAGAAATCGGGCTTTCCTGGCAACAGCAACACGAACAGGAACTGGCACGCTTAAAACACTTGCATGATGAAGGATTGATAGATGAAAAGAAATATCAGGTCCTTCGTTTAAAGGAAGGAAAGAAAAATATACTGAAATATTTTCAATATTATTCCGCCCTTTCTTCTTCCATGGTAAATTCAATACAAGAAGCGGAAATCGCTTCGGTAGAAGCTAAATATGCCGTACTTATACAAGAGGCGGAAAATAACGGTGAAGATACTGCCGCCCTGGAAGAAGAGAAGGAAAATAAGAAATTGGAGATTCAGAAAAAATACGCTGATCTACAATTTGCGATGAAGTGTTCCCAGATTATAGCTGATACGGCAGTTGCTATAATGGAAACCCATGCAAGTCTCGGAGGTTGGACGCCTGCCGCTATTGCAGCGGCCGCGATAATGGGAGTTACCGGTGCCGCCCAGCTTGCACTTGCAGAAGTTGAACGGGAAAAGGTGAAAAATATGTCTGTAAGTAATACAGCAGGCAGTAAAAAAGTAACCGCCGAACGTGTTGTTTCCGGTTCTTCCGGTGGTGGGTATTCGGAAGGAGGTTACACCGGCCCCGGCGGACGTTATGAAGTGGCCGGCGTTGTTCATAAGGGGGAATATGTGGTACCACAACCGGAAATGAATAATCCTAAAGTAATCGACGCCGTTAGTACTATCGAGGCGATCAGGCGGCAGCGTACCAATGTCAACCCGTTACCACAGAATCCGGGTGAATATTATGAAGGCGGTTACGTCACTTCTCCTGCAGGGGATTCTTCTTACCGGGAGTTCCTGGAAGCTGCAAAGGAGCTTCGTGCCTCCTGTGAGGCTATCAAATTGATAAAGGCCTATATCGTTTATCAGGATTTGGAGAAGGCCAAAGAAACTATAGATAATGCCCGCGACACCTTTACACGCGGAAAATAAGTAATCATTATGCTAAAGATTAAGACGAACAAAGGTTATCTGGATTTAGGGGGTGACTTTACCGTACAGATTGATGAAAAATCCCCCGTCATGAACGACCGGGGATCACAAACCGTACCGGTCACGATTCCATGTACCGGCAACAATGCTAAAATAACCGGCTTTGCCCACCGTCTCGATATGGGTATAAAGCCGATGAATGAAGATCAGGCATGTACGGTATTGGACGGGGTATATAAACGTACCGGAAAGATAAATATCGTTTCTGCCGGTAAAAAAGAAGGTATTACCCTTAACATCGGCTTTGACAATTCGGAAGCCTACAGCGCATGGAAAGCAAAAAAATTAAATGCTATTACATTACCAGTGAAGGAGTATAGCAGCGTTAATTCTCTTTGCGCACATTTGCAACAAGTTTTAGGAGGTTATCAGACTGATTATGCCGTATTTCAGATTATGACCGGTAACGATTCGAAAGATAACCAGTTTTACCCCAAATACCTAAATTATATTACGCCTGTTTCAGAAGGAAGCAAAGTTTATCGGTTACGTTATCAAGCAAGAACAGAAACATTTTTAGTAAATGGAACTCCGACTGCAGTAACACTTCCGGAAGGTTACGGCGTGACAGCCTTTTTATATGTATGGCGTGTACTGGAACTTGTTTTTTCCGAATTTGGATATACAATAATGGAAAATCCTTTTAAAACAGATAAACAACTTTATAACTTGGTAATCCTGAATAATGCGGCCGACTGTTGTGTTAAAGGAAAACTTTCTTACGCGGATTTGATGCCGGATTGTACGGTCGAGGAGTTTTTAAACGCCCTTTATGTGCGTTTCGGACTTGTTTATAATGTTTCTTCCGATACGAAAACGGCCACTTTAAGACTGATCCGGGATATTGTGGATGATGTTCCGGACATTGATTTATCCCGTAGCCTGACAGACGAACCTTTAATAACTTATGAAACGGCCCGGCAAATGAAGTTATCGGCCAAAACTTCCTTTACCGGTGCGGCCCCCTCTGTTGAAAGACTTGAAGATTACTTGAAAGATCAGAAAGTCGCAAGGTTAACTAAAGTTGATGTATCTAAAAGGGTGATACATCTAAATTATGAGGAAACAACAGGACGGTGGTTTAAATGGGATGAAGATAATAACCGCCTTACTTATTCTTCATCGAGTTTCTTTTCCTGGGATCGGAAAACCGACAATATCGAAGATAACGAATTAACCAGCGACGACGAATGCGTTCCAATGGATTTTGCCCCGAATGATATTCTTTCCCCTCAATATCTGGCCGATTACGTGCACCGTTACACGTATCTTAAAACTTCCTCTAATAATAACGATGAAGACTCGGAGAAAGTAGAAACGCCGTTATCCTTCGTGTTTGCATTTACGTCTTCCCAAAATAGTAAATATCCTTTCGGTTCTGTGTTACCTTACACCTCTGACGCCGAAGAGGTTATATTAAGAGACGGAAGCAAGCATACAATGTCGCTATTTTTTCAATATGATAATGGCCTGTTTTTTAACTTCTGGAGGAAATACGACGCTATATTAAGACATTCATTCAATAAGATAGAGGCAAACGTTTTGTTACCGGTTCACCGGCTTACGGGTATGGATATCTTAACACCGGTAATACTTCGAGGACAATATTTACTTTTTGACGGGCTTTCTTATTCTCTTCCGGCAAATAAGATTCTACCCGTTGATCTGACATTAAGAACACTCCGGTTGATTGGTCCGTACGATTTGGATAAGGAACAGGAAACACCCGTTTTTGGTTCCAGGCTTTTTACGTGGGAATTTATAAGTTCAAATATAGAAACAGCCAAAGAAAATGAAAGGAACAGGATTTTACAACAGGCGAGGGATGAATGGAACAAAAGGCCGACCGCTGTGAACGAAATGAAATCAATAACTTACTCGCTTGACGGATATACAACTCGTAATGATGATAAATACTTGGTTGAAAACTATCCCCAGGAAGCGGGAATTACATTACAAAGGAACTATAAATGTAAAGCGACAGCAATAATAAGTATTTACTACGAGCCTGGAAGTTTTACTCCCGGTACATATCGGGATGTTACGTATGAATCCGAATTTGAATATACAGATACTTTTGTTTCTGTTGTCTATTCCGGTTAATCCCGTCCTTTATTCTTCCTTTGATAAACCCAACTTTTGCACCATGGAAAAGCAGAATAACATCGTACTTGCCCCGTGCGCCACACAGGTAACGGAGCTTTATAATTTATGGAGGGAAAACCATACGGGCCGGCTTACGGACTTTTATAAGTTTATGGTAAACCCTTCGGCTGCCAGGGATCGCTTTATATCCTCTCTGGAGGCGCAGCATGAGTTAATCGGAAGTTTTATCGTAACCAAAACAGCAATACAATGAGTGCCAGCGACGAAGCTTTAAAGGTGAACATATATCCGACGGGAAATGCCTTTACGCGTAATCCTATTTTTCTGTCTGTATCATCCTATTCTATGGCAACATACAGTATCAGAATGAATAATGAGGAAATTTTCAAAGGAAACGGAATCGGGGAATTTCGTGTTAATATAGCCGAGATTGTCGAAACCGGAATAGCAAGTACACCGATTTTACCGGATAATACGGAGCCTCTGCTTGCCGTTTCCGGTTTGTCGGCCAAAGTAACTATACATGTGGTTAATGAGGGGGAAGAAGAATATAACCTGTCTTTTACAGCCTGGAAAGGGGGAATTTCCAAGAAAGAGTTTAAACGTCTTCGAAATATGGGGACTGATATATTTTCTTTGAAGTTCTTGAATGAATCCTGCAATTTCTTTTTTACCACCCGGAGCAATGACTGGCGTATAACGATGCGCGAGACGGAACTTTACCCGCTCTGTTTCATCTATCCGGGACACGAACTGAAAATAACGGAACTTCTTACCGGTCAAAGCCTTGCAGTACCAGGTACGGCAGGGAATTTCTACGCCTTGAACCTGGAGGCCGTAAGACTTAAATTCTTTACCGATTACGGGGTACTGGCTAACCTTTTTGACGTGTATAGCGGTGATACGTTTGCTCTCCGGATCGGGATCGAACAAAGCCCGACGGTTCGCGAGCGTTACCGGCTCCGGTTCCTGAACAGTTACGGGACTTACGAAGTGTTTTCCCTGGAAGGCGAGGCAAGCGTAACTCCCGGCATGGATGAAGACGAAGACGCTGTTTTCCGGCGTTACGATGAAATTACCGATGATTATTATTCGGATCGCATACGGACGGAGATACAGGAAGCTGTAACGATTAAGACGGGATTCAAACGCCCGCAGGAAATACGTTTTCTTCTTGATCTGCTTTCCTCTGATGATGTTTACCTGGCAGGTTACGGCCGGGAAGAAATAAAAGTCATTCCTTCGGCGGAAGAGTTTTCTTACCGTGTCCGTCCGGACGCACCGCAGAACGTGACGTTAAAACTCATGTTTGCCGACAAAGAGTCCAACTGGACGGGAGAAATTACGGAAAGCGGCTACCGGAAACCGAGGGTTCATTCCAAAGAGTTTAGTAAACAATTTAATTAATGTATCTATATGGCAACACAGGAGTATATCGATGATCTTATTATAGTCATTGAAACCGCGGAGGACGCGGAAAGCGTTACTAACCAAATGGTGGCGGCGGTTCTTGGCTTCTTGAACGAACACCTGAAACTGGTTTCCCAGGGTAAGGAAGTCGAGGCGGAGGAAACCGCCCGCATTGCCGCCGATGCAGCATTACAGAAGGCTATAGACGCCGTTTCTTTACGTATCGACCGACTTGTCGGTAACAACGCTTCGCAGGCAATCGACAACTTTAACGAGATTCTTAATTTTCTGAACGGGCTTAAAGACAGTGATTCGCTTGCCGCATTGCTGGCTGATATTAACGCCCGTATCGGCAGTGAAGACGGTTCGGAGAGTGAAGACGGTTCCCTTTGGGGAAAACTGAAAAGTTTGTCCCAGGATATAACCAGTTGTTCCGATGACATAAGCACATTGCAGATAGACCGTGACAAAATGAAACAGGGGTTACAGGAAACGGACGGGCGTCTGTCTTCCACCTTTACCAATGTAAACAACCTTTTGAACGCCGGTACCGTTTATAGTGATCTGTCGGGGGTATTTGCAACATTGAAAACGGCGGGAAAGATTAACAATGTACGGAAAAACGGTGTAATCCTTTCTTTTCTTACTGCCGACGGCTGGGTGACGAAACAATTTAGAGGTAATCCGGACACGGATTTTGAAAATGTCGAAAAGTGGGAGGATTTCGGCAGCGGCGGTTCGGCCGGCGGGAATACTTATAACGTAACCGGTAACATACCACTTGCAGAAGGTTTCTATACTCTTGCTTCCGCCATTGCCGCGGTACCGGAAAAACAACGCGGCCAGGGACGTGTTATCACCTTTGAAACATCGCTCGGTAAATGGGAGACGTGGCAATTTACCGGAACCGATCCGGCTGTCTGGGATCAGGAGGCGAGCTGGGAAGAGTTCGGCGGCAAAGGAACGGTAAAGAGTGTAACGGTAAACGGCGAGAAGCAGACGCCGGACGCGGCCGGTAATGTGAATGTAAACGTGGATATCCTGGAAGTGGACGAAACTTTGTCCTTAGATTCCACCAATCCGGTAGAAAACAAGGTTGTAACCGCCCGTTTTAACGAGGTGGACGCTTCCACGCTGTTTAATGTAAATGCGGAAGTAAGCGAGGATGAAACATCCGTCCGTCTGTCTTTCCAGAACAAAAGCGGCGCGGAAATTACCGCCGTGGATATCCCGGCCGGTTCCGGTGGAGGTTCCGGCGAAACGGTGGCTACTAAAATTGCCTTAAATGCGGCTGTAGATAATGCGATCATAAAAGAAGGCGGAAACGCCCGTCTTACTTATACGTACGATCACCAATACACCACGGGGGACGAAAAGGGGGAATCTACCGGGCAAAAGGCAGATATCACCGTTACGATCAGGCGTGGAACGACTACCATGTATTCCCAGACGGTCAGCGATGTTTCTAAAGGCAGTTACGAACTGGACCTTTCAAGTTACTTGCTTGTTGGGAATACCGATATTTACGTAGTGGCAACCACAACCGATCCGACTACCGGCAAGAAACAAACCCGGCAGGCGTTTACATCCGTAAAGGTTGTTAGTCTTTCCCTTACCAGCTCTTACAATCTGGCCGGGGCTATAGCCACAGGCGGTTATACTCTGGCCGACACGATTAATATTCCTTATGCTGTCAACGGTGCCGGAACAAAGGTCGTCACACTTTATCTGAACGGTCAGCAACAGAACGCGCACACTATTACAAGATCAGGAACGACAAACGGTAGTTTCAGTTTGTCCCCCTCTTCGCTTGTGACCGGCCGGAATACCGTTCAAATGGTTGCCGAAATGGAGGCTTCCGCCGATCTCGTGTTAAAGTCTGAAAGTATCTACATTGATATCCTGAAATCCGGAGGATCGGCACCGTTCATCGGCACGATGATAAGTTTTCCGGACGGCCGTATTTTTACGGAGGATCATCTTGTTCCGCGCCTGGAAGCGGGGCAGTACGAACAGGTGAAATTTAACTTTGTGGCTTATGATCCCGCCGCGACGCCGGCCAAAGTGGACGTTTACCGGGACGGGGTGAAAACGCAGTCTGTCAGTGTGGCCCGTACTACGCAGACATATACCAACCGTTTTACGGAACAGGGTGAAATCAATATGAAATTTAAGACGGGAGCCACGGAATACCCGTTTTATATCGACGTGACGGAAAGCGGCATCGACTTGCAAGAAACTACTGCCGGGCTTGTACTGAAACTTTCGGCAGCCGGGCGGAGTAACAGTGAATCCGATCCGGGAGCCTGGGATTATGGCGACATACATACAACGTTTGCGGGTTTCGACTGGAACAGCAACGGCTGGACGGGTGACGCCCTGAAACTTACAGGAGGCGCGAAGATTGAAATCGGGTACCAGCCGTTCTCCACAGATGCAACCACTACCGGGGCTACCTATGAAATGGAGATTCTTTGTTCGTCGGTAACGGACCGGCAGGGGGTAATACTGGACTGTATGGCCGGCGATATCGGTTTCCAAATGACAACGGAGCAGGCCCTTATGCGTGTTTCTGGCGGTACGGAAGTAAGTACAAAGTTTGCAAGTGATATGAACCTGAAAATAGCCTTTATTGTCGGGTCCAAGGCTGGCAAACGGTTGCTGGAACTTTATGTAAACGGAATCCGTTGCGGGGCTGTACAGTATGGGGCTACCGAAGGACTACTGCAGGCGGAACCGGTGAACATCCGTTTATTCAGTGATACGGCGGATGTGGAGATCAGGAATTTCCGTATTTATAACCGTGCGCTTACGGATGATGAAGAACTGAACAATTACATGGTAGACCGGACTACGTCGGACGAAATGGTCCTGTTATTTGAAAAGAACGATGTTACGGGGGACAACGGTACGGATATCGACATAGACAAGCTACGCGCCCAAGGAAAGGCGGTTATGCGAATTGTCGGCGATGTGAACCTTGTCAACGCCACCAATAACAAGAAATTCGAGGTCCCGGTCGATATCTATTTTTATAGCCCGTACGGTAAGGAGTATGACTTTGTAGCAAGGAATGTCGGTCTAAGAATACAAGGTACATCATCCACCACTTATCCGCGTAAGAATTACCGTCTTTATTTCTTGCGCTTGGAGAAATACGGTACCACGCTGGAAGTTAACGGTGTGGATGTGCCGTCTCTTGAATACAGTTTCAAACCGGGAGCACGGCCGATCAGTATATTCTGTTTGAAAGCGGACTTTTCCGATTCTTCCGGTACACATAATACCGGTGCGGTGCGTATTGTGAATGACATTTGGAAGAAGTGCGGGTGGTTGACGCCGCCGCAGGCTGCATATAAGGGGGAATATGACGTACGTATAGGTGTAGACGGTTTCCCTATGGACCTGTTTTATGATAACGACGGCACCGGTACGAATACTTATCTGGGAAAATACAATTTCAATAATGAGAAGTCGGAAAGTGCGATCATTTACGGTTTTGAAGGAATTGAAGGATTCAACGACGAAGCGTCCCTGAACGGGCAGCGTAACAAATGTATCTGTCTGGAGTTCCTGAATAACTCCGAGGCCCTTTGTTTGTTCGGGACTACCGACATGTCTTCTTTTGATGATGCGCTGGAATTTCGTTTCAAAGCAGATACTACCTGGGCGGATGCACACGAGGACGACAAGGCGGCAGTTATAAGACTTTGGAACTGGGTAGATTCATGTAAAGGTAATCCCGCCAAATTCCTGGCGGAATATAACCAGTATTTCGGTAATGACAGCCCGTTTGCATGGTATCTGATTACCGATTACTTTATGGCCGTGGATAACCGGGCAAAAAATATGATGCTGGCGACCTGGGACGGCCTGATCTGGTATTTCCTTCCTTACGATATGGACACGTTGTTCGGTGTGCGTAATGATTCGGTACTGAAATACGAATATACCATTACCCACGCAAGTTTTGACGATAGTATCGGTAGTTATGCTTTTGCCGGCCATGATTCCGTTTTATGGGAACTGGTACGATCTTGTCCGGACAAATTGCGTGAAGTGGCAGAAACCTTGCGTAGTAATATGAGCCTTGAATATGTCCTGCAAGTATTTAACGAGGAGCAAATGGGTAACTGGTGCGAGCGGATTTATAACAAGGATTCGGAGTATAAATATATCCTTCCGCTTACCGAAGGGGTGACAACCAGCAGCGGAACCAGTTATTATAATTATCTGTATGCCTTGCAGGGCAGCCGTTACGCGCACCGTACTTATACCATTCAGAACCGTTTCGCCCTTTTGGATAGTCAGTACGTGGCCGGTACTTATCGTCGTGACAGCTTCGCGGCTTATTTCGGGTATAAGTTCGGAAACGATAACCGGAAAGTTCGGATTACAGCCTCCGAACGGTATTATTACGGGTACGGGTACACGTCCGGAACACCGCACCAAAGCGCGGTACTTGCAGAAACGACCGGTAGTGTGGTGGAACTGACAATGGACACGGATTTGATTGTAAACGATCCGCAATATTTCTACGGTGCAAGCCGTATTCGCGGGCTTGATCTGACGGATGTAAGCCACGCCATTGTCGGCACATTGAACCTGAATAACTGTACGGCCTTGCGTGATCTGAATATTAGTTGTGAGGCCGGACAAACGACACTTAACGCCCTTCTGGTGGGTAATTGCCGTAATCTTCGAAAACTCGACATATCCGGGCTTAAATCCTCTTCCTTTACCGGTATGGACCTTTCAAGCAATGCTAAACTTGAGACCTTCCTGGCCGGTGATACATCCCTTACCGGTGTGACATTCGCCGGCGGTGCGCCTCTGGCCGTTTGCGTCCTTCCCGCAACTTTGCAGACGCTGGAACTCCGGTACCTGAACAAACTAACCAATGCTGGGCTGCAGCTGGAAGGCACGGCAAATATCACGCGCCTTGTGATTGATAACTGTAGCCTGATCGACTGGAACACGTTGTTACAGCAATGCAGCGCGACCAGCTATCTACGAATTACCGGTATAGATATGGACGGGAACGGTAATTTGCTTCGCAGGCTTATGACAATGGGCGGCGTTGATGAAGACGGGGGAAACGTGCAGACGTGCCGCCTGGTAGGTACGTACCGGCTCACCCAGTCCATGTCGGATGAAGAGTACGCCGCCACCTGTGCACATTTCCCGGAACTGAATATCATTCAGCCGCAGTTTGTCGGTATAAAAATAGATCAGACGGTAGGAGACGGGGAAAAGATTACGAATCTGGATAACTCAACCGGATATGACTATAATACGGAATTTACCCCGTCTTCCCATATCCTGGAAGTGTTGGCGAAAAGGCCTTGCGTTCTGGCCAAAAAGACGGCGGAGGGTGAAATGACCTGTTATCCGCTTCATGATGAGAACCGGAACAAATACGCCGATAGTGAGAATGTGGAGAACGCCACGGATGCAGTATTAACCGGATCGGAAGGCGAAGTTTACGTATATGAACCTCATTACTGGTACAAGGGAGTAACGGACGTGCTGAATCAATGTCTTTACGGTTTTATTTCAAGTAATGAGGATGCGCCGGTAGCGGCAGGGTACACCAGTGTAAAATTTACCCGTGAAGAGCTGGACGTAACGGAAGGGATCGGGATTCGTAAGAATACGGATTACACGACCATTGAAGAGGCAAAGAACGAATACGAATCCGGATCGTTCGCCCTGGTGGATGTTCGGGATTACAAGCAGGTTCGTTTTCCCGGTCTGGCTTCCACTCTTTACGGGGCTGTATTTATAGATGATACGGGCAAAATAGTAAGTCGGGTCAGCGTTTCAAACGCGAACGGTTTTATCAATGGTATGTACTTGTTTTGTGCCGTTCCTGTAGGGGCAACGAAACTGGCCTTTACCTTCCTTAATTCGGCGACATTCGATTTCGTTTTACTCACAACGTCGGAAAGTGTAGAAGCGATCGAGCCGGACTGGGTAGAGCATACGGAATGCCTGGGCGGTGCTTATGAAGCCTACTTGATTGATGATGTGTTGCGTTCTGTCAGTGGTGTTTCAAGTGTAGGAACCATTTCACAAGCCCAGGCAATCAAATACGCCCAGAACCGAGGCAAAGGTTTCCAGCTGTTTGACTGGGAAATGCACAAGGACGTGGGTAATCTGCATTTCTTTAAATACGGTAATACCGATTCGCAGGGAGTTTGCGGATATGGAACAAACAATTACCAGAAAGTGACAGGCCTTACAAATGCGTTGGGAATACGTGATACGGTTTCTTATTATAAAGAAAAGGGCGGTTCCAATCCACAGGCGGAAGGTGCTTACCGGGACGGTGTAAATTATCAGTCCGTCAATGTACTGGGATATGAAAATTTCCAGGGAAACAAGGCGGAATGGTTGCAGTATGTCACGGTAAACAAGACAGCAGCGGACGGAAGGTGGTTTATTACCATGCCGGACGGAACGGAACGCGTTGTACAGGGAATTACTGTTTATAATGCGGATATTTATCCTACCCACATGGTTTGGGGCCGGTATATGGATTTGATTGCAGCCAAAGAAGGCGGTTCCACTTCTTCACATTGGTTCGACAGGTTCTATGTAGGTACCGGGCTTTCTCGTGTGGTGTATCGGTCGAACTACTACGCGCACGCGTTGGGCGGTGTTTCGTGTGCGAGCGCGAGTGCCGCTTCATCGTACACGAATGCGGTCATCGGCGTTCGGCTTGCCTTCAGGGGCATAATACGCTGGGCGGGTAGCGTCGCGGCCTTTAAAGCCATAAATCAGGCTGATTAAAATAAAAAAATAGCAACGTAAAACGTTGTGCGGGTAGCGCGGGCGTCCGGAAGTAAGACGGGTGCCGGTGCTTCCTGAAAATACAAAGGCGGATTTCCTCATATACACTCGTGTGGTGTATCGGTCGAACAACAACGCGAACGCGTTAGGCGGTGTTTCGTATGCGAACGCGAATAACGATTCATCGAACACGAATGCGAACATCGGCGTTCGGCTTGCAAACAATTAGAATAAAGAAAAAGCGCATAAGCCTTAAAAATTGGCGTACAACGGTGGGGACGTGTCCCCGATGTGGAGCCAAGAGGAATGAGCCTCGCCAACAGCAGCCGTTTACGGCTGGAAAGGGGAAAAATAAAGCGCAGGGCAATGGGGTTTGGTAGGAACTTTTTTCGAAGAAGCCCGGCCCGGGGAATTGAAGGCTAATTTAATTATCATGTGGAGAGAAGATAATATTATAGAAGAGATTGTCGAGGACTCCAATATAGAGGACGCCATAAAAACGGTATTGCGCAAAAGAAGACGAAAGCGCAGCTTTGCCGGGCGTAGAATACTGGCGGATGTCCCAAAGGCAGTAAAGAGGATCAGACAGCGGATAAAGGGCGGGCGGTTCAAGCTCGGAGGATATCGGGAAATGACCGTAGACGACGGGCCGAAGGTAAGGATCGTACAATCGGTTTCCCTGGAAGACAGGATCGTTCTTAACGCCGTTATGAATGTGGTGGACCGGCATTTGAAAGTACGTTTTATCCGGACTACTTCCGCATCCATTAAAAACAGGGGTACGCATGACCTTTTACAGTATATCGTTAAAGATATAAAGGCTGATCCCCAAGGAACCCTGTTCGGGTACCAGTTCGATATAACGAAATTCTATGAGAGCGTAGACCAAGACGTTTTGCTGGATGCAGTGAAAAAGATGTTCAAGGATAAAATATTGATCGGAATCCTGGAAGAGTGCATTCGCATGATGCCTAAAGGCGTGAGTATCGGACTAAGATCATCGCAGGGACTTTGTAATTTGCTTCTGTCTATTTATCTGGATCACCGGTTAAAGGATCAGGAGGCAGTAGCACACTATTACCGGTATTGTGACGACGGTCTGGTGCTTTCCGGTAGTAAGAAATACCTTTGGAAGGTTAGGGATATCATTCATGAACAGGCCCGTAAAGCCCGCCTGGAGATTAAAAGTAATGATACCGTTTTCCCGATTACCGAAGGTATCGACTTTCTGGGATATGTAACCCGCCCGGATCATGTGCGGTTAAGGAAGCGTAACAAACAAAAGTTCGCCCGCAAGATGCACAAGGTTAAAAGCAAGAAACGTAGGCAGGAGTTAACCGCTTCATTTTACGGGCTTACAAAACATGCTGATTGCAAGAACTTATTTTATAAACTAACAGGAAAGAAAATGAAAAAATTAAAAGATTTGGGCTACAAGTACAAGCCTAAAGACGGACGGAAACGATTTACCGGGGCAAGGATCAAGTCGCCCGAACTGATGAACAAGGATGTGATCGTACTTGATTATGAAAAGGATGTTCCGACGAAAAACGGAAACCGGACTGTTATAAAGCTGGAACTCGACGGCAAGGAGAGAAAGTATTTTACCAGCCTGGAGGAAACCCTTTTCATTTGTGAATCAGCGGCAAGAGACGGAGAACTGCCTTTTGAAGCACATTGCGAAGGTGAAGTAAGTGAAAAAGGATTGATAATTATACATTTTACTTGAAATGATACGAATTTATGCAGACAGCAAGGCGGAACCGGTAAGATGCACCAACCGCCGCCGGGGAATCTGGCGTATTACGTGGGATTACCAGGAAACAGAGACAGCAGAAGGAGTGCAACGCAGTTACATGGAAGAGACGTTCGATCATCTACCCGCACTGGCAGAAATCAAGGCGGTTATTAATGAATGGTATAACCGAAAGATAACTGACACGATCGAAAGCGGGTACGTATGGAACGGCCTGAAAGTCTGGCTTTCCATGGAGAACCAGATGAATTATAAGACGGCGTACGATCTTGCCTTGCAGACAGGCGGGGAAAACCTTCCTGTTACTTTCAAGCTCGGGGAAGAAGACAACCCGACGTTTTACGAGTTTGCAAGTATGCAGCAACTACAAGAGTTTTACACCGGTGCCGTGAAACATATACAGGAGACACAAAAGGAAGGCTGGGAACTTAAAAAGGCGATAGACTGGAGTGTTTATACGTTGGAGTAGAAAAGCGAAAGGGGGAAGCGGGAAACACGTTTCCCCTGATTTAAAAAAGTCCTTCAAAATGTTTTGTCTCTTCATGTACTGGCAACGCTTCTCCTTTTAGATATTTATTTGTGGTAGAAATATCCGAATGTCTTGCTTGATCGCGTGCAATAACAATCCCGGCTGAATTTGCCAAATCGCGAATACCGGTATCTTTTAGGGAATAAAACTGGTAGGAGTCAGGGAATTTAAGTAACGTACGTACTTTATTGAAATAAGTCCTGTAAGTGCGTGGTGTCGATTTCTCTTTTGAGGGTTTGAAATCTTTCCCGAATAAGTAACAATCATTGCTATAATTGAATATTTTAAGTTCGAGCATAGATTTTATTAAGATATCGTTTAATCCTACCATACCGTCTTTGCGGTTTTTAGATATACTTGAAGGGATAAATACTTTTTGATCCTTAATATAGATATCGGATAATTGAATATTTGACAGCTCATCTGGACGAATAAGGGTATAATATGCAAACTGGCAAAGTAGGAGAAAGTACGGATTATTTTTTTCTAAATATGTTCTAAGCTTCTGTAGATCATTGGCGGACAATGCGTCCCGTTTCTTTTTGTCTTCCGACAATGATTTGATATTCTCTACGGGGTTTTTGTCTATATACTGTTTTTCTAATAACCAGCTGCCAAAAGATGATAACCAGGTTCGATAATTATTCCTTGTGCGAGCTGATGAATCACGATCAATAAGAATATAATCCAAGAAATCACTTGCATAAGTCTTATCAAACTGATAAATATATATTATAGGATTGAAACGCTTTTTGTTGTATTCTGATAACACCCTAATTCTTTTTTTATAGTCTGCAAAGGTACTTTCTTTAAACACTTTGGACTTATGGAATTTAATTAGATATTTATTGTATAATTCCACAACATCATCGAACAATGTATATTGGCGGGAATTTGAAGTATCTGCCCATGGATTCCAACCAGATAAGAGTTGCCGACTTATATTTGCAATTAATTCCGTAGCCCTCTTTTTCCGGACACTAATTTTATCTATGCTATCCAGCATATATTTTTTTCGTTTCATTTTTTGTTCCAAAGGATCATAAGCTTTGAAATCAATATACCAATTTTTCCCGGTGTGAAGTTTGGGCAAAGTGTAGGGTATTATACTATTTAATGAGGCACCCCGTCTTTTAGTTGAACACATTTTTTTCTACGTTTTTGTAAACAGAAACGTAGTACAATTAAACATTCATATTAAATAAAGTGTCCGGTACTTGTCCGACCTATAAACGGAAAATAGCCGTAAGTTATTAACTTACAGCTATTTGACCTTGCACGGGAGGAGAGGCTCGAACTCTAATGACATTTTTTGCTTCCTCCTTTATTGAATGTCAAATAACTATGTTTCTGGTTAAGCATTATTATTATAAGTTGACTTGTCCGAAATATGTCCGCAGACATGTAATATTTATCTATTTTTTATTGTTGAATATTATTATTTCTAAATCATAGGTAAACATTTTAGTATATTGCGGCATCGATATATAGTTGAATAACTATTTTTTGTTTAATAAAACTTGTATTAGCCGTTCTTTCTCTTCGAGAAGTTTCTTTAAATAAGCAATTTCTTCTTCTTTATTAAGATTAGTGCCCGTATTATTTTCCGAAGGATTATCAAAGAAAATACCGGGAGAAACATTAAATACCTCTGCTATGGCTTCAAGAGTTTTAGTATTAGTTGACCCTGCTCTTATCATAGACTGAATAGTACTTTCATCCTTACCGATTCGGGAAGCTAATTCCCTAATTTTGATTTTGTTTATTTCGCATAAATCTCTTATAAGTAATAAATTAGCCATAATTTGATATAGTATTTACAATAATTAACAGGAATTATATAGCACATTATGCTAAATAAATCTATATTTGTGGTATAAATATAGAAATAAATAATAGATTTAATGTGATGCTATGGCAAAAAAAACTTTAAAAAGAAATCAAGACGGTGAGAAACTAAGAATGTATCTTTTGACTTTACCACTGAAAGATTCTTCTAAAATGGTGGTAAAATTGGCGGAAGCATGTAAGGTTCCACTACATACCGTTCATAATTGGCGGGGTGGATTGTGTCGTATTCCTGAACTTGCAAAGGATAAGATCGAGGAAGTAACAGGTGTAAAAATCTTCCATAGTGAAAATCTTCCTCCAAAAAGTGAATAAATACCCGGGGCGGCTTTTGCCGCTCCATATAATAAACGCCAGAGTGTGGAGATAACCCCGAAGGGCGAAAGCGGGTGTTATTGGTAGTTCGATGCTATCCTCCGGCACAGCTATAAACAACAATGAGCAAAATTTACATAGTAACTAAAAGGGAATCCGGAATATACGAAGAAGACGGCGTTTGGTTTTCTATCCTTGCCGCATTTGATACGAGAAATAAAGCAGAAGAATATTTAAAGAAATATGTAAAAACGGCTCCTAAAGAAGCTTACTACACTTTCTATCGAATAGAATCTGTTCCGTTGTTTCTTTCTTCTCATAAAGTGAAAATAAACAGACCGAAACATACGACCTATCCTATTGGTGAATTGGTAAAATTAAAAATAAGTGGTGAAAAATAATTCAAATCAAGAACAGAAATGAGCAAAAAAATCTCCATAAAAGTAACTGAAGCACAACCGCTTCCTTGCCCTTATTGCAATGGTTTTTACGGTTATCAGTATAGTGATCTGTTTAGAATGAGTTACACGAGTGTGCATAATTCTGACGGCACATATTCCGGTGGGGAATATTCCGATGGAGTTTCCTTAAACAAGAGTAAAACAGCTTATTGTGTGAATTGTGGTACCAAACTACCTTTTACCCTAATACGTGAAGGTGAGGAACAAGTCGAATAATTAAAAATAAATAAGAAATGAAATCAACAATTACCACCCCTGATGAATTAACCACGCTACGAATAGAAGGCAGTAGTGGAACCTATAAAATATTCAGTAGCTTCCGCCCCATGGAATCCCCTGCGTTCGTGGATGCGGTAGACAGGAAGTATAATCTGGCGGAGATTAAGAATCTTTCCGGCGGAAAAGGTTATTTCCTGGTACACTTGAACAGAGAGCAGCAGGAAACCATACAGGAGGATTTAAACGCTATCCTTTGCGATAGTGTGCCATGTCTTCTATAAACTAAGACGATCTTAACGAAATGCCATGAAAGAAGACAGACGCCTAAGAAACCTACGTTATCAGATGCGGAAGAAAGGTTATCAGTTCGATACAAAGAACCTGGTGGCCATTATGCCTTCACATGACAAACGTTCCCTTCTCCAGGAAAGGAGATTAAGCAAATTCGGTTTTTCAATTCAATATAACATGTTTGAACAATGAAAGATAAAAATTTAAAATACATCGCCCACGCTATTATCGTGGTTGCCTTTATGGGACTGATTGCCTTTGTCATTTATTATACGGGTAAAACCGCTTTTCTTTGGCTGTTATTATTCGTTTTCCTGTATCAACCTTGGGGAGACTTGAAAACAAAACAGGAGAAAAACAACGAAGAATAAGTAACTATGTAACTTTATAACGATGATAAAGGCAGAAGACATCTACAAAGTAACCAACAACGGGCTGGATATAATTCTACATTATTATCCGCAAGCCCGGGATTGTGTCGGAACCAACCGCCATTTCAAACGCCGGCCGTCAGAAGACGATGCGTCGGCCTGTATCAAATTGTTCGGTAAGGAAGGTTCCCAGCAGGTTTATAAGGTAACGGATTTCGGCGATACCGGAACGGCTCAAAGCCCTGTCGATATCTGCATGTATGAGGAAGGCCTCCGGTTTAACGAGGCTATCCTTAAACTTGCATCCATGTACAACGTAACCGATGAACTCAACCGTAACGTAAACAAACCGGATATCCGTAAGGTTCCGGCCTCCCAAGATCAGAAAGACGGTACTAAAATTTTCGAGCTTGCCGATCATCTCACCCCGGATCAGTTACGCATACTCGGCCCCCGTGTCACCCAAGAGAACGCCGAGGCCCTGCACTGGTATTCAGCCAAATATATAGGGTATGTAAAAAATCGCGAGGTAACCTATAAATACGCGACTGCGACATACCCTATCTTTATGCGCGAATGTCTGGTAAAACCGGCCGAAGGCGACACGCCCGAAGTGAAGTTCTATAAAATATACGAGCCCCTGAATCCGGACAAGCAGTGGCGTTTTTCCTACACCCCGGAAGGTGTCAAGCCGAAGGATTATATAAACGGTCTTTCCGAACTGAAAGCCTTATACCGGGAGTTTAATTCCAGGGAAGAAGCCGCCTTTAAAAAGAATCCGGCCAATGCGGAAAAGCCCTATAAGGAACAGAAGCTGCAGGAGGCGTTTATATGTTCCGGAGAGCGCGACGCCCTGTGCGTTAAATCGCTGGGCTTTTCCCCGATCTGGTTTAATTCGGAAACATATAAACTTTCCGAACAGGACTACAAGGAGATCATGAAATACGTTGAAGTCCTGTATAACATACCCGATATCGACACGACGGGCAGGGTGAAGGGTACGGAACTTGCACTGCGTTTTATCGATATCCACACGATCTGGCTACCGGCCTGGCTTACCACTTACCGGGACCAGCGGGGCAAACCGCGTAAGGACTTCCGGGACTTCATGGAATTACGAAGCAAGAACGAAGATTTCCGTAACCTTATGACGCTTGCCATGCCGGCCAAATTCTGGTATTCCAAGTTTAACGAGAAATCCCGGCAATGGGATCACAATATAGACGCGGACTGCCTTCACTACTTTTTACGTCTTAACGGTTTCTATTCGCTTCATGATGAAAATTCCAGTTCAACGAAATACATCCGTATTACCGGCAATATCGTAAAACTGATAAAGGCAAAGGATATCCGGAAGTTTATCCGCGGTTGGGCCCAGGATAGTTTTTTATCCCGCGATATAAGAAACCTTATTCTGAACAGCCCCAAACTGTCAGATACTGCCCTGGACAATTTGCAAGAAATAGAACTGGACTTTACCAATTATACCCATAATACGCAAATGTTTTTCTTTCCCGGTTGCAGCATGGAGGTAAGCGGTACCGGTATAAAGGAACATCCGGCCAACGGCAGCACATTGTCCCACTACGTTTGGGAAGAAAACGTACTGAAACACAAAGTTCGTCTTATGGAAGACATGTTTACCATTTCCCGTAAAAAAGACATAGAGGGCAACGATGTGTTTGATATCCGGATAAATGCCGTACCGTCTAACTTTTTCGGCTATGTAATCAATTCGAGCCGCGTTTACTGGCGTAAGGAACTAGAATACAATTTCGACGACAAGAGCGTGGGGGAAGCGGAAGCCTACCGGGAAAAACATAAATTCGATATCGAGGGGGAAGGACTTACGGCGGAAGAAGTCGCCGAACAGAAAAGAAATCTTATCAATAAGATATTTACTATCGGTTATATGCTGCATCGTTATAAATCCCCTTCGCGTGCCTGGGCACCACAGGCCATGGATAACAAGATCGGTGAAGACGGTGAATGTAACGGACGTTCGGGTAAATCATTCATGTTCAAAGCCCTTTCCTACTTTATGAAGACCGTCAAGCTTTCCGGCCGTAATCCCAAGTTAATGGATAACCCGCATGTGTTCGACCAGGTAAACCAGCATACTGACTTTATCCTGGTGGATGATTGCGACCGATATCTTAATACGGGCCTGTTTTACGATATCATCACGTCAGATATGACCGTGAACCCGAAAAATAACCAGTCATTTACTATACCTTTCGAGGAATCGGCCAAGCTGGGATTTACAACTAATTACGTACCTATTGATTTTGATCCGTCTACGGAAGCCCGTTTGCTGTATCTGGTATTCTCCGACTACTACCACCAACGTACGGAAGATAACGACTACCGGGAAACGCGTTCTATCCGGGACGATTTCGGTAAGGATTTGTTTTCCAAGACGTATTCCGAGAACGAGTGGAACGCCGATATAAATTTCTTCTTGCAGTGCTGCCGTTTTTACCTTTCCCTTTGCGAGGAATCTATAAAATTGCTTCCGCCCATGGAAAACATTATCAGGCGTAAATACAAGGCTGATATGGGCAATAATTTTGAGGATTGGGCGAACTCTTATTTCTCTCCGGACAGCGAACACCTGGATAGCTTTATCGTCCGTGAAAAGGCTTTTGCTGATTACAAAAGCTTTTCCGGTGTGAATAAAATCACGATGCAGCGTTTTACAAAGGCCCTCAAAGGCTTTGTGGCTCTTTGCCCTTACATTGACGAACTCAACCCGAAGGACCTTTGTAACTCCCAGGGGCGTATTGTACGTAAGGATAACGACGGAAAGGCCGCCGATATGATCTATCTACGTTCATACGGTACGGCGGAAACGGCTGCCGGTGGTGGAACGGAACCGGCCGATCCGACACTCATGTTTGTACCTGATGAACGACCGGGGGAATGAATAATGCACATTTGATATTAAACAACATGTCCGAGTTTACCGCGCTCTGGAACAGCGGCGAGAGGTTCCGGAAATTCGCCGGACAGGTATACCGCTATTTGGAGCGTATGAAACCCGGTACTGTCCTGATGCTGGAACGCTATTCGGGCGAGCAACTCGAATGGATCATCAAAACGGCCTGTGTTTTTATCCTGGAAGGCGACAACTCCCTGGAGTATGAATTTAATGAGGACTATACGGCCGTCGTGCACCGCTATGTACCCCCGGACGTAAAGAAATGGATTTTAAGCAGGTGCAAACATCGCGTATAAGACGGATCGGAGCCGGTATAAAATACGAAAAGAGGGATCAGATACGAAAGTGTCGGTCCCTCTTTTCGTATGGAAACAGATGCGTCCTGCCTGGCTTCCCTCCCCATACCCCACCTCTATTTCATACAAAATTTTAGTAACCTTGTAACCTTTGTTTGCTTGAAAGAAAAAAGTCTGAAAATCAAATAAATAAATAGGAAATAAAGGTTACGAAGTTGCAGTTACAAAACGGTTACGAATTTTTCCGGTTTGTAACACCGGCCTTTTTATCTTCTACCGGTAAGCCCGGTTACAAACTGTTTTCCTGCCATTTTTTTGTAACGGAAATTAGTAACGTTGCTAAGTTGCTAAGATACAGGATTTTATCTTTATCGGTTGCCCGGTTACGAAATTACAGAAATTTAGTACCGGATTATATCAGCACAGCCTGGCGGAGAAAATACCGGCCGTGTGGCAGCAGGAAAAAGTGCATTATAATTATTCTCCCGGAGTATATTTATCAAAATGGCGGTCGAAAGCCTACATTTTCCCGTAAATGGCAGAACAACAGCCGATAAAGGAATATCTTTGCCTTTAAAAAGGAATATTATTGCTATGATTACCACCCGAATACAAATCGAATCCTACCTGGCCGAGTATGTCCGGGGCAAATATTACGACGAAACGATCGGTACCGTCCGTTTTCCTTCTTCGTCCGATATCTATGTGACTATTTACGATCTCATGGAGAAACGGCCGGTTAATTGTCCGGCTGACCGCGGCAACCTGGAGTTTATGCTGCCTGACCGCCGGGAGGCCAATTTTGCCGGCGGCAAGTCTCCGGAACAGTTCAATTATATTTCCGTACGTGGTACCGCTATTCTTGAAAAGCGTTTGCGTGCCCTGATGTGGGCCGAGCTTCACGAACTCATGGACGAAAACAAGCATCTGCACGGTATCGAATTTAAGGAAACCGTTTTTACCTTCCTGAAAAAGTATAATATCTCTTCCATTCAGGAAGACGGGTTGCTGAAAAACTACCAGCGGTGGCGGGACAGTTTCAGGCGTAAGAAGAAAAGGGCCTATAATCGAAAAAAAGTGTAAAAAAGCAAGTTATTTTTTACCTACCAACTGTATCTGTTTGTCCTTTTTTGTCCGGTTTTTGGCTGAAAAACGTCCGAAAAATGCTGAATATTTGATTATCAATACTTTATATCTGTAATTATGTCAAGAAAGTTAATATCCGCCGCCCATAGTCTGCAACTGGTTCCCGTTTACAACATTATTCATTTTGGCATCGTGCATTCGAAAGTCGTTATCCGCTCTATCGGAAAACCTGATATTCTTATGATCGTACCGGGAACCTTAAAACCGGGTGACAGCAAAAATGAAGACGTCTATACTAAAAAACATACCTTCAAGCTTGCCGACGTGTCGCAAAATAAGACGCTTTACCTGGAAAACCTGAAAGTGACGCCCTTTGTCGCCCTCTATACTGACGAAACGGGTAACACCCGTGTTTCCGGTTCTCCTGATTACCCGCTTACCTTTTCTTTTGAGATTGGTGGGGGCCTGTATAACTGCACCCTGTCCGGTACGGGTCCGGGCGTTGATGCGTTCCTGTAGGTTCCTTTCAGTCCTTCTCTACCTATGATATAGGCGTTTTCTTTGTCGTAAAAAAGAGAACGTGGACAAAATACAGGAGATTTTTACAGCACCTTGGGCAATCGCTGATAATGATTATTACCGGTTGCTTTCTTTACTTGTGCCGTGTGTTGCAGCCGGCAACCTGGATGCGATCGAAAAACGGCTCGACAATAATAAAATAACCGCCTACGCTACTACGCCTTACCTTGCCAACCGGTGGGAACTGGACGATGACACCCTGCCGGCTGACAGTGTGGCCGTCATTATCCTGGAAGGTACTTTGTATTCCTGGGAGACTTACCGCCTGGAAAAGCAGCTCCGGGATGTTTTCGATAATCCTAAGATTTGCGGCGCGGTCCTGTGGATCAATGGTCCGGGCGGCATGGTTGCGCATGTGGACCTGGCGGCTAAAATGATCGCCGAATCTTCCAAACCTATAGCTACCTACGTGGCCGGTACCATGGGAAGTGCCCATTTTTGGCTGGGAACCGCCGCCGGCAGAACCTTTATCGCTTCCCCTATGTGTGAAGTCGGTTCCGTCGGTATTATGCTTACTTACCAATCCTTTAAGAACTATTTCAAGAAACAGGGCATTGATTACCGGGAAATCTATCCGGATAGTGCCGATCTGAAAAACTATGAAACCCGCGCGATTGAAGATGACAACAACGAAGAGCCTATAAAGCAACGTCTGGCCGTCATGCACCGCATTTTCTGCGATGCGATCAGTCGGAATCTGGGTATTGCCTACGATCCGGAACTTCCCCTTTTCCGGGGACAGATATTCACCGGCGACGTAGCCGTGGCAAACGGCTATATCGATCAGTTCGGTACGTTGGAAGACGCGGTAAAATGGGTACTGGCACAGGCTACCGTCAGAAAAGTAAACGAGATGTATAACATATAGTATTAACTTTAAAATTTTGTATATATGAAATTGGATTTTAAGAGTTTATCCGCTGTCATTCTGGGCGTGTTGGGCCTGTCGGAATGGAGCAAGGTAGAGGATAAGAACTCTATCACGGCCGAGGAAATGACAAAACTGAAAAATTACGGTTTTTCTGATAAGTTCCTCACGGCGTTTAAAGCGTCCCTCGAGAACGACTTCCAGGACGAAGCCGGAACCGGGAATGAGGGAGAGGGAAACGAAGAACCTACCACTACCGCTTTTCTTCGCGGTTTGTTGGGTGATACTGCGGCCCGTCTGGCACAGGCACAGGAACAGCTTGAAGCTTTGCAGACGCAACAGCGTGACGAAAACCGGAACAACACCTCGCTGATTGCCAAGAAGGATGCCGAGATAACGAAGCTATCCGGTATTATCGCCCAACTTTCAGCCGCTGAGGAAGATGATCCGGGCAAAGGGAAGCAGCACAACGCCCAGGCGGACGGTAAAGGGGCTTTCAATCTCCGGGATGAAAAACAGCTGGGGGGCTTGCAGGGTGAAATGTTCTCACTGGACCGCCCGTATAACCTTCGCGCCAAAGCTGCGTTAATGGAGGCTGCCGGTTTTGAAATGATCGCTCTTCCGAAAGCCAGTTCCCTTGACTACAGCCGTTTGAAGGAAGACCTCGGAGCTTTTTACCGTATTCCCTGGCAACAGCGTTTGCAGTCTTTTTTAATGGAACTTCCTTCCATTGAAAGTATTTTCCCGCTTGAATCCGGTTATCAGGATTTGGCTACGCTGGTTAATATCTGGCTGGGTGAGTTCTCACAGGCCGGCAATGAGGAATCCGACTTCGATAAGGTGACTAAAGGTTCCTACGAGTTCGACGATGAAACCTTGCGCATGTTCAACGTGATGTTTGCACACCGTTTCAAAAATTTAAAAGCCCTGGAGAAAACCTGGATCGGCACTTTGAACAAGGAAGGTTCAAACCCTATCAAATGGTCTTTTATTGAGTACATCCTGGCCGAAACCGCCAAGAAGTTGCATAACGAGCGCGAACAACGCCGTATTAACGGAATCCGTAAGGACCCGAATCTGAACGAACCGGGCAAAGCACTTGCTGCAGCTGACGGTCTGTATGAGTTCCTGAACAAGAAGGTGAACGGACATACCGATATCAATAACGGAAAGTTCGTTTACCAGATCAAGCCGTTCGAGCTGGGAGAACTTACCGAAGCAAACATCGGTGAAAAGGTGTACAAGGGTACTTCCATGATCCCGGCGGTTCTTCGTGACAGCGGTAATCTGGCCCTTTATATGCCTTCGCACTTTATTGTATTGTATCATAAATACAATGAACTGCATTACGGACAGAACCAGGATTACAAGGCTAATATTATGTATGTAAAGGAATATCCGGCGGTGAAAATTATCCCGGTTCCTAATGCTGACAACCACCACCGTATCTTCTGGACGTTTGAAGGCAACATTAAAACCTACGAGGACAAGCCGGGTGAAATGACGGCTTTCAACCTGGAGCAGGAAGACTGGAGCCTGAAAGTATGGAGTAACTGGCGTGAAAGTATCTGGGCTATTGCCGTGGGCTTCAAGTACACCAAGAAAGAAGATATGGACTATAACCGTCAGATGATCTTCTGTAATGAGTATGACCGCCCGGCGTCTTACTTTGTGGACGCTGACAAGGACAAGAACCCGTCGGCCAAGCTTCATACCTCCATTGTTACCATAGCCAATACAGCCGAATTTGCTATTACCGATATTGAAGATGCGCCGGTAGGTACGGTTATTTCCCTAAAATGCGGAAGCGTGGATAAAGGCGTTAAGATTGAGAAAAGCGGAAACTTTGAACTTATTTCCGAGGCCTGGCATCCCGACAAGGGGGATGTTATTAAACTGATGAAACGTGCCGACGGTAAATTTATCGAGATCGGCCGCGAAAATGCTTCTTCCGATGCGTTGCAGTTTGCGCCGGATGAAACAGCACCTTCCTTGCTTGACGGTGAAGTATTCGTTACCGGCGAGAATACAAAGGCAACGGCAATCACTAACTTTACCGATGCGGAAGCCGGTGTCGTTTACACGATCTACGGAAGCGGTTCTGAATATGCTTCCACCATTGCGACCGGTGGAAACTTTGTCTTAACCGAAGCTATGACACTTTCCGAAGGTAAGTTTATCAAGCTGGCAAAAGCCGCCGACGGTAAATTCTACGAAGTGGCAAGAGGCTAATTTTTAACGGAAGGGGTACTTTATCCCTTCCTTTTTATAACCTTATAAATCATTAAGTTATGACATACGTAAAAGCAAGCGTAAGAAGGCCGGCCGGTAATCCCGGTAACGGTATTCAGCCCAAGGATCAGCTCGTAATTTACGACGTTGACGATATTCTTTCCTTTCCGCCGAGAAACGATGCCGGCGTGGTTATCGAAGAGGATATCGTAATGAAGGCGGGACGTTATGCGATCGGTATTTATCTGACACCCGGTACCGCTGAAATCAGTTCCAACAGTGACGGAGAAACGGACGCCGAAGGCTATACGCCTTCCATTAAGTTCAATCATCCCGGTAACGAACAGGAAATTCGCGAGTTTAAGACAAACTGGCTGTCTAAGAAATGTATCGTTGTGCTCCGTTATTGTAGCGGAAAGCCTGCCGATCTGATCGGAACGCCCTGTAACCCGTGTAAGTTATCCGTATCTTATACCGGTTCCAATGAATCGAATACGAACGAGCTTACTTTCACCCAGATCAGCAAAGGGGATGATATCGCCATTTACCGGGGTACCGATACCCTGGAAGAGCCGGTGGCCGTAGTGGAAGCCGGGGCTACAGATATAGATTACCAGACAGACGGGCAGTACCAGCTTTCTGCAGGTGCGGCCAAAATAGCCGGTGTTACCGGTGGAAGTCATGGATCGGTAATTACCCTTATGGGGTGTTCGGGCGTTGCGCCAACAGTGGAAAAAGGCGGTAATTTCCTTCTGAAAGGCGGTAAGACGTTTACCGCTTCCGAAGGTTCCCAACTGACATTGCGGGCTTTTAACGACGGTTCGGAGGCTATGAAATGGATTGAACAAAGCCGTTATGAGGCGTAAGTAAACGGTTTTCATGTAATTCAAAGGGTGACCGGCAGCACATGCCCGGCCACCCTTTGTCCTTTTTGGGGTAATTGCCCCCTTTTTTCTTTGTATCATCAAATTTTTATATAGTATGAAACAGGAAATTATTACCTATCTGGCCGGTCCGCGTAATTTTACCCAAGGCGTGGAACTGTACGAGAAATACGGTATCAACCGTATGTTAAAAAAGTCATTCCGCCGGCAAGGAGAAACGGAAACGATGAAGGCCATTCTTTTAGAGGAACTACGGAAGCTGGCCGGGCTTTCCGAACGTGAATTTAAGACGATCCGGCGCAACTCCAAACAGCCGGCCGCGGTAAAAATGGAACCCGCCCGGGAGGAAACATCCAAAACGCCGGTAAAATACAGCGATGATTTGCTGCTGGAACTTGCCGAATCTTTCGGCGTCAGCGTGGAAGAACTCGTTTCGTCTGATTTCCGGGATAAGGTTCTTTCCATGGATGAAAATGCCGACCGTGTGGAAGAACTGGAAGAGGAACTGAATCAGGCGGAGAAACGATATAAGGCAGCTCCGGAAACCGTAACCAAAATGATACGTTTCCGCGAGAAATTTACCTTCCTGAACTCTCCGGATTGTCCCGACATTCTGAAAATACTTGTTTCCGACATGTTCACCGCATACGGGAAGTATAAGGAGGCTTTCGCCCGCCTGGAAGCTACGCCGGATGATGTCAGTTCACTTTCTACAGCACAGGAAGCGCAGGCGGTTGTGGAAAACTTCATCGCTAACCGCGAGATGTGGGACGAACTGGAATATTACCGGGAAAACGGAAAGATTCTGGGTAAATGTGAGAAGGTAAAAAGTTTGTCCGTCCGTAAAGGCGTCGAGAACCTTTCGGATATCGACATACAAAAGGCCCTGAATAACGCCCGCGCCAACCTTTCAAAGAATAAGGCGAAACTGGAACAGGCCGGGGATGATGAGAAGAAGAAAGCGAGTGCCCTTGCATTGATCCAAAAGTGGGAAACTACACAGAAGGCCATAGAGGAAGAAATCGAGGCGCGAAAAAAAAAGTAATTGAACTTATTGCCAGTCTGACAGGGAAACGGCAACGGATCACAAAGAACCTGGGCCGTTTCTCTCACCCTTGCGACCGCTCGGAGCTGGGGCACCAGCTCAAAACATTAACCCTCCGGATAGAAAAAGAAGAAAGCCGGCTTAAACAACTTTCCAATGATAACAAATAAAGTTTATAACGAGGACTGCCTGGAGGCGTTGAAACGTGTTCCGGACAAATCCGTAGATTGTATAATAACCGATCCGCCTTATTTCCTGGGAATGACACACAACGGGCAGAAAGGCAGCTTTAAAGATTTGTCTATCTGTAAACCCTTTTACCGGGATTTGTTCCTGGAGTTTAACCGGGTAAAGAAAACCGGTGCTTGTGTGTACTTTTTTACGGACTGGCGCGGATATGCTTTCTATTATCCGTTGTTTGACTTGTATTTAGGCGCGTCAAACATGATCGTCTGGAACAAACAGTCGGGCCCGGGTAATCATTACGCCTTTATACACGAACTTATTTTGTTTCATTGCGGAAAGGGTGTTTCTATCGGTGCCACAAACATAATAGATAATATCCGGTCTTTTGCGTCCGGTGCGAAACTGGTAGAAGGTGAAAAGGTGCATCCCACACAGAAACCGGTGGCGTTGATCCGTAAACTGATTGAAGACAGTACAAAGCCCGGCGATCTGATCCTGGACACTTTCGGCGGTTCCGGTACTACGGCCGTGGCAGCCATTGAAAGCGGCCGCAACTTTGTATTAATGGAACAGGACGAAATTTATTATTTCACGGCACAGAAACGAATAAAAGATGCGTATGAACGATTTAACGGTGGTGGATAGTATTTACCTGGATGCGCAGCAAAAGGAGGATGTACGGCGTTTGTCTTCTTTAGGGTATTCGCCGAAAGACATAGCCGTTTCCCTGGGGCTTTCTCTGGAGGATGCCGGGCTTTTTGTCAGGGATGCGGAAACGGTAGGAACTTCCGTTAACTTCCTGATCCGGGAAGGGATTCTGGTAGCACGTGCCGCCCCTGAAATAAAACTCCATGAAGCGGCGGAAGGCGGAAACGTGGAAGCTATAAAACAGCTGGAGGCCGTACGGAAAAGACATACTTTCGAACGTTTAATCGAACAAATGGATGACGACGAATTTAATTAAGCCCTCACGAATAGACTTTGACAAGGTGGATATCAACCAGATTCAAAGGATTCTTTCTACCGGTACGCTGGAAGCCCTCGCGCCCGATGAAAGGGAATATTACAGCCTTATGGAAATGGTACGGGGACTTCGTGCCCGTATGCGTATAAATGGTAAGTTAGTGACAAAGGCCGGTATCATCCGCCTTTTGAAGTCGGAACCTTACGGCCTTTCGGACTGGATGGCCCGCCAGGTGTACGCCGACAGTCTCAATTTCTTTTATACGCAGGATAACGTACGCCCGCAGGCTTTCGCTAATCTGTATGCTGAAAAGGCCGAAAATTGGGCGAATACTGTTTTTCTTATGGGAAATGTGAAGGAGGCTAAGAACCTGCTGAAACTGGCGGCGGAACTTCGCGGATGTTATAAGGATCAACAGGCCGAAATACCGGAGGAACTGCTTTCACAGAAAAGCACGGTTATTTATACTACCAGCCGTAAGGATTTGGGTGTTCCTGAAATCGACCGTAAGGAACTGGAAGAGTTTATCGATGCGATTCCGGAAATTCCTGTTATTGTACGTGATAATATAAAAGAGGATGCGCGTATTAAAGCTTTTGACCTGAAAAAACGTATGTTGTATGATATCAAAGAGTTCGGGGAAGACAACGAAGGTGAGTAACGCCGATGATGTGGAGATAAAATACGGCCATATAATCCAGGTTCTGACAGACTGGATCGATACTACTATCCTTGTATCTGTTGACGGGCGCGGTATGGCCAAATCCACCGTTATACAAGCCAGACGTTCCGCCCGTTGTGTGGAAGAAATGCCCGGCGGTGCGTTCGCTTTTGTTGCCAATACCTACAGTAACCTGGAAGATAATATAATGCCGGCCGTTCAGAAGGGCTGGCAGCTCATGGGCCTGATCGAAGGGGTACACTATGTAAAAGATACCCGCCCGCCTGAATCCTGGCGGCGTAAATGTTCGGTTATCGTGGATGATTACAAGCATGTTTATAGCTTCTGGAATGGATGTGTTATTTTCATGGGATCACTGGATAACCCTTCGCTGCTTGCCGGAAAGTCTGTAATACATCTGTTTTATGATGAAGCGAAGTACGACAAGGAAATGAAAGTAAACCGCGCTATGCCTATTCTTCGCGGTGATGCGATCACTTATGGACATTCCCATTTGTTCCTTGGGATAACCATTACTACCGACATGCCGGATATCGACGAAAACGAGTACGACTGGTTTTTCCGGTATGTCAAGCAAATGGACCCGGAACGGATCATTAAAATAGTACAGGCGGCAAGCGTACGTAATGACTTGATAATTTCCCTTTTACGGGAACAAAGAAAGAACAAACCTTCCCCCTTGAAACTGAAACGTTTGAAACGGGATATTGAATATTACGACCGGGCTTTGTTGAAGTTGAGAAAAGGACAAACGTTCTTTCTTAACGCTTCTTCATTCGCTAATGTTGAGATACTTACGATTGATTATTTAAAGCGGTTGTATAATGGTACGCTGGAGCTTCACGAATTTAAAAAGTCGGTGGTGGGTATGCGTCCCGGTCTTCGCAGGGATTTACGTTTCTATGTGTTGTTTGGTGAAGGACATAAGTATTATAACGGTACCGCGTCTGGGGAAGCCGCTTACAGCTCGCGGGAACTCCGGTACCTGCACCATGATAAAACGATTGAAGGCGGTATGGACTTCGGTAATATGCTTTCTTTGGTGATCGGTCAGGCGGACGGTGCTTATTACCGGGTACATAAGAACTTTTTTGAGATACCGCCGGGCTGGTTCCGGGAGATCGCCGACCAGTTCCTCACCTTCTTCCAGAACCACGAATACAAAGAACTGGATTTGTACTATGACCGTGCAGGTAATAACTTTGAGAAACAGAAGGAGGATTACGCGGGTAAGATCAAAGACGCCATAGAAAAAGACGGCAGCGGGAACCGTACCGGCTGGATCGTAAACCTAAAGAGCCGTAAACAGGCAGTTATCCGGCAGGATGCGGAATACGACTTTATGCAGGAGATTATGGGCGGTACCAACAATAACCTGCCTATCCTGTTGGTTGATGCGGTGAACTGTAAAGAAATGGTTAGTTCTGTAGAAAAGGCAAAGGCTGAAATCAAATACCGGGGTAATTCTAAGGTAGTGTTCAAAGTGAAGAAGTCCGAAAAGCTGGCACCGAAAAAACTACCGATGTTATCCACCAATTTCTCCGACGCTTTCAAATACTTACTGATGCGCCCCGGCTGGATAGCTTTGGTACGAGGCAAGCGAACGCTGCAGGCCGATTCGTTTGTGGATCAATGGATAGAGAACAGGCACAAAAGGTAATTGCCTTGTAACGCTGGAAAATTGCTTTTCCGGCGTTTTTTGTGTTACCAGGTTACGGGTACCCCTCTCCAGAGGTCATATTTCACCTTTTAGGGGGAGGGTAACTGCTTTCCGACTTCTGAGCGGCTCGGTCTTCGGAAGGTGTCATTTTTTTAGTTTTTGAAATTTTCTCCGGTTTTTGACTGTTTTTCAGTCGTTTATCTGCATTTAGACCAAAATTTTACGCGAAAAAGCATGTTTTTTATGCGTTTTTGCTTCATTTTTTGGGGCGTTTTTCATGAATTACCGTGTATTTTGGGGCGGTTGCCTTCATTTTTTTTGGTAGATTCTTAGTATATTCGCTGGTAAAAAGTAATAAATATAAAATCTTAATACTTAAAATAACGAAGAAATGAAAACAGTAAAAGACATTAAAGTAGGTGATGTGTTTTCTACGGAAAGAAACGGGGAAAAATTGTTATGTACAATTATAGAATGTCGTGGAGGTTTGTTTCCTGATGTTTTGAATTTCATAGCCAGGCTAAATGATGATAAAGGTGTTATTTCATTGTGCGGATTGCCGGATAATGATTATTTGCATTTCGGCTGTAATTTTAAAGAAGCAAGCAGGCCTAAAAACGGATATGCTTTTGTTGCTGAAAATTAACCTGTTGAGTGTTCACATAATAAAGCCCTATCAGATTATTTTGGTAGGGCTTTTGTATAAATATATATTTTGAGTATTTTTGCAGCTGCCAAAATACTGCATACCGTCAGAACTTATGGGTGGTACAAACTAAGGTACACACTAATTTTAAGTTACTGATATGAGAAAATTATTTTTATTATGTGTCATGTTGATAACGTTTTCATCATGTAACACTAATCCGCCGGAAGATATAGGGGATTCTTTCGCTGTAGCTAAAGCTTACGTCAAGTTAAATTTAAATTATCCAGAAGAAGCAAACTTTAAATTATCAGGAGTTGAGCATGAATATCTTGGAAATAACGAATGTATTGTAAAAGGTACAGTTATTGCTAAAAATGCTTTTGGAGTGAAATCTAAGTTAAAGTATAGGGTGAAATTAAGGTACAAAGAAGGAAGAGGAATAGATCCTCGTAATTGGGATGTATTGGAATGCTCTGTTTACTAATCTAATTACGTATGAAAAAAATATTTTTAGTTATTGTATTGGCTGTATTGGCAACGACAGCTGCTGAAGCTCAACTTCAAAACACCGTATTTAAAGCTAAAGTCTTTATTAGCGATAAACAAACTTCCATTGGTGAACACGATACAGAAATATTTAGCTATCCTGTATCTGATAGAAAAATAGAAATAGACAGTATTCATGGATTGGCGAGAATAGAACTACCAACAGGAACTAAGTTACGTAGAGTTATAAAATTTGTTGAACACTCTTATGAATCTTTCGGTAAAGTATATAACGGGTATTATCAAACAAATGCAAATGAAAAGATATATATTCGTGAAAATGAAATAGGATTTCATGCTTTTTCGACACTTGGTATGTTTTTTACTTTTCATTTAAAGGGAACGAAAGAAAGAAACGATGTGGAAGAGAAAGAAGAGGCAGAGAAAATGAATTACGGGAATATCTTAAATATGTATGGTTTTCATGATGCTACATGCTATAAATATAGAAAGATTGAAAAAGGAATAAATAAAATGACTGTTAAGTATATTCTTGAGGAAGAAAAACCTCTTTTTGAAGAAGTATTTATAAAGGGAGATTCTGTAATAGATATTTCGGTTTATAAAGAGTGTTTTATAAGATACTCGGATTTAAAGGTTAGTAATTATATAAAATTAAATATTAAGAAATAAGAGAATAATCATTTATGTAACGCTCGCCAATTTCGGTGGGCGTTTTTGTTACAAAGTAACGAATCGTATTGTCGAGAAATTTTCTTTTTCTGATAAACTTTTATTAACGTTTTTTTTTTTTTTGTTCAGATTTTAATGCCGACATTTGCCCATGCCAAAAATACTACTGTTATGCAGTCCGGTGAGTCTCGGTTATTGGCTCGAATAAACAACGGGCTTTTTTTATGCCCGACAAATGCTTGTTTAATATAAGGTGGTTGCCTTTCCCTAAACTATATAACCCGATCTTCGGACGGTTTGCGGTAGTGTTTTTGGCGAAACAGGGAAATGGCTTCCGCCTTTTTCTTTTTTTAATAGACCAAAAACACTATCGTTATGAAAAAAGAATTTCAAACCGGTACAAGCTATGTACCTTCGTTTCGTACTGGTAGTACGGACGTAAACACGATCCAACATCGTTATTTTCAGGAATTGGAAAAAGATTGTTCCGTAAACTCGGCTTCCGATGCTTATTATTTATCTGCTATTGCCTGGTTCTGTCTAACCTTTATCTTTCCGCCGGCTGTTATCGGTGCAGTTATATGTGTGTGTCGTGCCAAGAAAGCGAGGAAAGGAGGCCGAAAATGACATCTTATTTTATAGAGCTTAACGAATATAAGCCACAGAATCGAAAATGTGCTGAAATGGCAGAGTTTGCAAACCAGTTTGGTAATACGCTTTGCCCTGATAAAATTTCCTTCGATGCTTTTAAAACTGAACTGGAAGCAAAGGTAAAGGAGCTGAACGAGAAATACCCTAAAACAATGCCGCTGAAGATATCTTCCGGTAGCGGGTTTATTCATATAGACCAGGACACTAAAACACATAATAACGGCTGTGACAAGCCGGTAGCCTGTTTTTTTATTTACCGGGTTAAAAGAATATATAGGTTTTCAGAGCGTCCCCAGATAGAGAAGAAAGGAGGTGCCGAATGATATATACTGAATATCAGCAAGTGTTACTTACCCAATTACAAAACAATGATAAAATAATTGAGGAAATAAAGAAGGAACAGGAAGAAATACAGGGGATGTTTCTACAAGAAAGTAAATTTAAACCGGGTGATCTGGTACAGGTTGATTATAAAATAAGTAATGCTACTTTTAAAGTTCGTGGCTGGATTTTCCGGATTACATTCTGGAGGAATCGCCCGTATTATCACCTGAATTTACCCAAGAAAGACGGTTCCCGCGGATTAAGGGTTAAAAGTATATGCGACGGGGTACTGGAAAGTATAACAAGTATTTCACATATTAAATTAGAAGACTTAAAAGGAGGTACCAAATGAATACAAATAATCCTGATATCCTATTTTTCGTTAGACGTGAATACGGTGCGCCTTCCATTGAATTAAGAGCATACAAGGTGGGGAAGGTTAACAATGAGTTTGCTTTCCTCGAACTTGAACGTTTACGGTTGGTTGTTTACTCCGGTGATTTTCAGTCTGTATTACTTCATCACGAGTACGGCAAAAACAACTGTATGTATAATAGTGCTAATAATATACCGGATTTGATGAAAGACATGAAGAAGTGGCAGTTATCGCCCATTGACAGACGTAATTATGAACGGTTTAGAAAAGTCGCCCTCGGGATATACCGGCAGGCCGGAATAATTGATTTCACTACCTTAGAGACTACACCGATTAAAAACGTTTAAAGAAAGATTTGTTATGAAAGACATAGAAGTAAACGGCGCACATATAACAGATGAAAGTGCCGAAATATTGAAGCAGTGGCAAGTTAAGACGGAGCCGGTTTCCGCTTGTTACATACGAGTAATAGAGGAAACGATCGACGATTTGACCGATGAAGGGGGCGAACCTCTTTCCGCTGAAAAAATAGTAGAAAGAATCAGAACTTTACGTATGATGAAAAAAGACATCGAAAAGCTGTCTAATCCTTAATATTAATAATTTAGCATACCGGCTGAAAAGGCAGCCGTTGGGTTTAAGTCCCAGGTTAGGGTTTGTTTGTGCCGGGGTGGTTCCCGGCACTCTTTTTTATGTCCTTTTTGTCCGTGTCCGTTCTTCCCACCTTTGCAGTAACCAATCATTCAAATTATGAAAATAGGAACGGACAAATGGAAGCATTTCGGGATTAATTACGCTATATGTGCCCTGTTGGGTGATTATGGTGTTCCCTTTGCCCTGGGTGCTTCATTGGGTAAGGAATACGGGGATAAAATGTCACCCGGTAATAAATGGGACTGGAAGGATATTCTGGCAGACCTGGCCGGGATCGTGGCGGGCTATTTGACGCATGTATGTACCGTCTGGACCATAATGTAAAATTTTCAACTCTATCAATATGACGGAAACGATAATTACAGCGATTATTACGGCTCTTTGTACGGGTGGACTGACCTGGTTATTCACTCTCCGATATACCCGTAAACAGGCGGAAGCTGATGCCATGAAGTCAGTACAAGAGGTTTACCAGGAACTAATCGAGGATATGAAGAATGACCGTAAGGAGCTAAAGAACGCGTACCAGGAACAGAAAAAACGGTTTGACGAAGTGGACAACAAGTACAAGGAAGTCCTGCAGAAATGTAACGAAATGGAAAAGGCAATCAAGCAGAACGCCCGTGTAATGGACACTATGAAGCCGTTTCTTTGCGGTGTGAAGAATTGCCCGAACCGTAAATCTATCACTTTTGACACTAATAATAATTAACGACTTAATAAACATGAGACATGGAATCGTACACCTACTTATTTTTATTTGTTTTGCAGCTTGTTTTTACGGTTGTCGTTCTTCTCGCTCTGTTACACGAAAAACGGTTACAGAAGCAACTGGAGAAGAAAAACAAACAACTACTGACGGAGTTATTGAACTTGCGCGGAGAGATTCAAGCAATGAGGAGCACGTACTTGACGTTTACCGGGAAGATAGTACGCATATCCGTATCAACTACGACAGCCTCGGAAGAATTAAAGAAATTGATTTCAGCAACCGAAAAACTGAAAAAAGAACTGGAAAGAATCAAAGCAGTTCCTTCCAGGATCATAAGGAAACTACCAGTCAAGCGGAAACAGTCGTTACCCGTAAATCCGACGTTAAGCAACAAAGCCAGGAAAAAGAAAAGGTTACAAACGGGTGTAGCTTATGGACGTTCCTAAAATTCATGTTTTTCTTTCTATCCTTTTGCCTGGTCCATGATAACTGGGGCAGGATTAAAAGTTTTATCCGCCGGCTATGGAAAAAATAAACCTTTATGTAGCGGTAGAACAGATGAAACGGATTACCATTTCCGGGGGAACCTTTTCTATCAAGTTCCGGAAATGGAACCGGCAGACACGGGACGGCGGCGACATGGTGATACTCACGGCCGCCCGTTTGAGGAAAAAGGCGACGGATGAAAGCATCGAAAATTCAAGCTATAAACTATTCCTGACGGACACCACAACGGGCCGGCCGCTGAATTGCTGGGAATGTCTGGTAATGGAGTTCAACGGGAAAAGAATAACGATTTAAGATTATGGAAATAAGACGAAGTGGCAACTTTGGAATTATAGATACCGGCACTGACAAGGGTTTGATCTCCTTTTCTATCGGTGGCCGCGGTAAAGGTTGGGAACCTTCCAGCATCCAGTTAAACCGGCGGGGGGCTTTCTTTTCACGTAAGATCAGCGTAAACGGTACCTTTATCGTTCCCATGGGTGACAATAACGACATGCCGGGCGAGGTCATGCGTTTACTGGATAAATTCTACGCCGGTGAAGGTATTATGGGTAAAATAGCCGGTTTGCAATGGGGAGAAGGCCCACGGCTGTATGAGGATGCAATCGACGAAGAGAATAACCGTTTTTACCGGCGTTGGAAACTCGATCCGGAAATAACCGCCGACCTGGAGTCGTGGGATTACACGACGGTTCTTCACCGCTCACTCGTAGACTTAACACACATGCAGGGCTTTTTTATAAAGTTTGTCCGGAACCGTGCGCCACGTGTGGGCAATCCCGGGCGTTTGGTACGGCTGGAACATATTCCCTACCAGAAGGCCCGCCTGGTATATCCTCCCGACGGTGAGGATGAACCGCAGGAAGTACTTGTGGGCGACTTTCCTTATCCTGATCCGGCTTATACTTATCGTTACCCAGTCTTTGATCCGGCCCACCCGTTCAAATATCCGGTTTCCGTGAAATACTATAATATCTATTCCTTTTGCAAGGATTTCATGAGTACACCGCGTTTTCTGGGTGCGCTTGACTGGCTGGAGCTTGCCGGCGGTCTGGCCGCTATCCTGATCGCCTATAACGAAAACGCTTCGGCCATTTCCCTGCATATCGAATCGCCGCAGTCTTACTGGGACCGCGCGGAAGCACGTATAAAACAGGTTTGCGAGCGTACGGGCGAGAAATACACGGCCCAGATGCTGGAAGATTTCAAGGACGAAGCTATGGAGAAATTCGCCTCCAACATTACCGGAAGGCAGAACGCCGGGAAATACATGCACACGACCAAATTCTGGAATCCGGAAGCGAATAACTTTGAGGGCTGGACGGTGGAACCACTGGATAAGAAGATAAAGGATTATGTGGACGCCCAGATTAAGATATCCAATAAGGCGGACGCTGCCGCCACTTCCGGCTTCGGTCTTGATCCGGTACTTTCAAACCTGATTATAGAAAACAAGCTTTCTTCCGGATCGGAGAAATTATACAGCCTGAAAGTGTATAACGCTTCCGAAACGGCTATTCCGGACATGATCCTTTGTAAACCGTTACAGCAGTATATTAATGCCAACTTTCCGGGTACCGTAACGAAAGTAGGGCTTTATCGTACCATAGTGGAAGCGGAACAGAACGTTTCACCCTCTAACCGTATGAAAGAAAATGCGTAGTCTGTTTTTCACACCGAAACCGGAAGATGTGCCGGAAGAACCGGTAAGCGACCGGCAACCGAAAGAGAACCGGGGCGATAGCACCCCGGACAAGCATATAAAGGCACGCCGGACGAAAAACGTTCATTTTGACCGGCGGATAAAATCGGAACTGCACCTGGAAGAGTGTTTGCCCTGGCATTTTGAGAAAGGGGCGTCTTATCACTGTATCAGTCATGGGGACGTTGACAGCCTTACTTATCTTCGTGTGATCGTGAAGCAGCAGCCGGTGGAATATGTTCTGATTTCTACCTGGTGTATGGCAATTACCGATGTTAAGGAGGTGGAGAAATGGCTGGAGAGAAAAGACATAGGGTGCGCGGATTTTTATGTAGGTGAAATCTTTCAAGGTTCCTACGCGGATGTTTATTTATACCTAAAGAAGGTGGCGGAACGTTTCGGATCACGTGTCTGTATTTTCCGTAACCATGCTAAAGTAATGGCCGGTTTTGGTAACGCTTTTGATTTTGTAATAGAAAGCTCGGCCAATATAAACACCAATCCTCGCACGGAGCAGACCTGTATAACGATAGATACCGGGCTGGCCCGTTTTTATAAGGAGTTCTACGATGAAATAAACAATTTCACAAAGGATTTTGATAATTGGAAACCATATACACTAAAAAGAGACCGAGCAAATGACGAAGTTATTTAATAAAGGCGGTGACGGTGCCGGTGAAATAGTCCGTGTTCTGGGATTGATCGATAATGATCTTGATTTTACCAAGTGGGAACCTATCTTACCGCTGGGTATTCGGGATTTACAGGCTATCATCGGAACGGAACCCATAGACGCGGTAGATAAGTATTACCGTGAAGATCATGCGGACGTTACGGAACCGGACGGCATGGCGGAAACTTTGCGGCTGATGCAGCAGGCGGTGGCAATGTTTACCTGGTTAAAGGTTATTCCCACTTTGGACGCACAACACGGAACGGCCGGACGTGGCAAACACTTGGGAGAGAATGAAACGGGCATGACCGCCTTACAGGAGTTCAAGGATGAAGAGAATATCCGGAACCTGGCTTATGAAGCCGTAGACGCGTTGGTGGAGTTAATGGACCGCGAAAAATTTGATTTCTGGATGAACGGCATTAAGAAAAAGGCTATAAACCGGCTTCTAATCCAGAATAAGGAAACGTTTGATGAATATTACAATATCGGCAGTCACCGGCTTTTCCTGGTGCTTATTCCTATGATCCGGGAAGTCCAGGACGGGCAGATAATACCTGTTATCACCCGGAACCGTTATAACAAACTGATTGAAGGCGATACCGTTTTAACGGAGAAATTGCTGGAGTATGTACGCCGCCCGCTTGCACTTCTCACCATAAAAAAGGCCGTTGAACGTTTACCGGTGGAAGTTCTGCCCTGTGGAATCGTACAGGTACAGCAGAGTACAACCGTACGGGATAAATTGCGGGCGGAAAAAGAGGCCCGGCAATCGGTTGCTAACAGTCTGGAGCAGGACGCGGCGGCTTACCTGGATGTATTGCAGGATATCATCAGGGAACTGGATGCGCAGTCGGAAACGGTGGATTACTATATACCGGGTGTTACCGTACAATCCAAAGGAATAACCTTTTAATGTCCGGACATGGAGAAGTTTACATATAATAGTAAGACGGCGGAGGTTCCTTCCTGCCTGGATGAAGTCAGCAGTGAGCAGTACCGGCAGTTTCTTATATTGTCGGTACTGATGAACCGCGGTACGATCAGCCCCGGACAGTTCCGCGTAAAATGGCTTTCTTACCTTCTGGGTATGAAAGCGGATTACACCATGTACCGGCGTGAGATCATCCGGGAGCTGGACGGGCAACTGGAAAAGCTGGACGGCTTTTTCTCTTATACAACCGGTAAGGAGGGCGAGCGGATCGTTACGCCCATTCTGAAAACCGGTCGTAACCTGATGCAGGATTTCGGGGGTTGGCATGGTGTCGGTGACATGCTGAACGGTCTTACTTTCGGTAACTTTTGTGATTGCCTGGATTTGTTGCAGCAAAGCAAGCAGGCGGCAGCAGAAAAAGACGATCCGGCTATAAATGAAATCTTCCAGGATATCACGTTAAAGCTTTACCGGTACAAGGACCCGGAGAAGATGCCGGCCGTTCCTTCCTTGCTTGCCATTCATGCGGTAAATTTCTTTTCCGCCGTTTGGGAAATGGTTCTTTCCGGACCGGTTTATATCGGTGGTGAAGCTATCGACTTTCGGATATTGTTTCAGAAGCTGGCATCCGAGGACCGGAAGGCGGACGATAAAACCGGCTGGACCGGAATAGTCTTTGAAGTGGCGGCTTCCGGTGTGTTTGGAAATAAGAAGGAGGTGGACGATACGCCCTTTTGGGATGTATTGCTTTACCTGTATAAATGTAAGTTTGAGTATTTGCACCAAAAACGTAACAAGAAATGAGAACGACAACAAGAACAAAAAACAAGATCAAGAAATTTGAAGGGTTACGCCTGAAAGCGTATGTATGTGCCGCGGGAGTATGTACGATCGGTTACGGTCATACGGCCGGCGTAAAACCGGGTGATGTTATCACCGAGGCCCAGGCCGATGCTTTCTTTGAATCGGATATCAGGGCGGTAGAAAACCAGGTAAACGCGCTTCCCCTTGATTTGGGACAGTACCAGTTTGACGCGGTAGTAAGCTTTTGCTTTAATGTAGGTATCGGAAAATTCAAGAAATCAACGCTTTATAAGAAGATCAGAGCAGATGCGTATGGTTCATCCATACCGGCAGAGTTTAAAAAGTGGATATACGGAGGCGGTAAGATTCTTCCAGGGCTTGTTACCCGCCGTGAATGGGAGGCAAAACGTTATCAGGGATTGACAATATGATAGATATAAAGGTTTACCGTGAATACTGGGAAGGCGTGCAAAAACGTATTCCTGAAATAAAGAAAGTGCTACCCGTTACCATTGACGAGGAAATGAGTAAGACGATACAGGGGCTATCAAAAGAAGAATGTCCGGTGCTCTTTATTCTGATCCCGTCGGGAACGGGTGCCAGCCTTTCGGCTGATAATGTGAGGGAAAATAATTTATGCGTTATTTTCCTTATGAGCAAGTACGATCCCCAACGTAAAGGGGCTTATGAGACTATCGAAGAGGTGCAGCCGGTTATGGAGCGTATCAAACAAATGCTGATAGAAGATTCCGCTACCGGTTGCCCTGTCACTAAGGAACTGGATTTAACCAGCCTTTCCACTCTTCCGGAATCCGGCTTTTACAGGACGTTTGCAGGGTGGAGCCTGGCTTTCTCATTTAAAACAAGATGCTAATGGATGCTTTTGCGTGGTTCTGGTTAACTGTCATAGTAGGTATTATTACAATAGGTGTAAATGATGCGTTGTGTACCTATTGGAAATATAAATATGCCTCAAACAAGAAAAATGAAACTGTTAAAGACGAATCCGGGGAAAGGTACATTATTACCGGATTTTCAAAAAATGAATAACTGAATGGCCGAGAATTTTAAAACGGATTTCTTTACCGACCGGATCGGGCGTGGAATACAGGACATATTTCAAGCCCAACTGGATATCGCTACCAAACGGATTTATCAGAAAGGCCGTGAACGTAAGAAAGTACAGGGAACTGGGGAGATCATACAAGGGCGGTCCGGTGCATTAATGGCCGCGCTACAGAACCCGAATTATTCGGTCGTTCCGGACGGCGAAGGAGTAATCGCACGTTCTAACCTTCCATTATATACCCGCTTCCTGGATATGAAGAAACACGGTAATTACCAGATTTATAACCGGCAGATATACGGGATTCTGTATCATGACACGCTCGGGAAGGTTAAATATGAATATCAGGATTATGTAAGGGAAAGGGTAAAAGAAATGTTTGCCAGTTCGCTAAAATAAGTGTGTTGTTACCTTCCAAAGTTCATTCTTTATATTACGATGTTAAAATATAGCAAATTCGCAATAAATGTATTTATATTATTTGCATGGTTATTGCAAATTTGCTATATTTGCACTGTATTTAAAAGTTCTTTTATTTTATGAAGTACAATCAACTTTACGCCGAATTAAAGGCGGCAGGTTGTTACGTTGTGAGACATGGCGGAGAACACGATGTTTGGTTCAGTCCCAAGACTGGCAAAAAGTTTTCGATACCCCGTCACGGGTCTAAAGAGGTTTCTCTTCACATAGAACGTAACGCAAGAAAAGTGCTGGGGATTTAATCCCCGCACTTCTTTACTTCATAATTTAAGACTTTTAGGTGCGATAGTGGCAGGTAATATTGCCTGCCACATTTAAAAATAAATAGTATGAAAGTGAATGTTTTGTTTGAACGTGCGAAAGACGGTTATTATTCCTGTTTTATGGAAGAAGAGTTACCGGATTTTGGATTGGCCGGCTACGGAGATACAGCGGAAGCGGCTAAGGCTGATTTTCTGAAATCATACGAGGAAATAAAAGAGATGTTAGCGGAAGAAGGCAAGGAGGTTCCAGTATTGGAATTTTCTTATAAATATGATCTACAATCATTCTTTAATTATTTTTCATTTCTCAATATTTCAAAGATAGCAGAGGTTGCTGGTATAAATCCGTCTCTTATGCGTCAGTATGCGTCCGGAGTGGCAAATGTCGGTGAAAAACAGTATGATAAAATAAGGATAGCAATAAAGAAAATAGGAAATGAATTAGTTTCCGCTCAATTTTGATAATACAACCTGTTATAAGGTTTCTATTATACTTCATAAAAAAGAACTTAATACACCCGATGTATTATTTCGTGAGAAATGATATATCAATTAAGCCCGGCCCAATTCGGACGGGCTTATTTCCAATTATTTATTACTTGTATCTTATAGTAATTATATGACATACGAAGATATTTTATTTCTGATCGGCTTTTTCCTGGTAATAGCTTTTTTCGTAGGATGTAAGCATAAACCGGCTACTTTATCCGGGTGGCTTGCTTTTGCCTTTCTTTCCTTTATCGTGACGCCTCTTATATCGGTTCCTTTAACCTGGTACGTTTGCCGGATGCTTAATCGGGCAACAATTAAGGATAAAGGATATTTTGATCCTTCGGATTTTACATTTAAGAGATAAAATACTTTCTTCTTAGTATAATAAGCCTGTAGAATGGTTCTACGGGCTTTTTTTATGTCCTTTTCCGCCACTTTACACCAGGATAATTTTGCCTTATAAAATTTACTCTTATGGCAAAATTAAAACCTGACTATATCGAATGGGTGTTAACCCTGAACGCCTCCGATGCGCAGAAGGAAATACATAATCTTTCAGAAAAGAACAAGGAGCTCCGGGACAGCAATAAGGACCTTAAAAAGAAAATGACCGAACTTATTGCTACCGGTAAAGCTGGCGGTAAACAATGGAAGAATCTTACGGATAGATTAAATTCCAATAATAAGGCTATCTCCGAGAATAACAAGAAGATTGCCGAATGTGAGAAACGGCTGGATAAAACCACCATGAGTGCCAACCAGCTGGCAAGGAAGGCAAACGCCTTGCGGAAAGAGCTTCGCGATACGGTGAAATCCTTGCAGCCGGAAAAATATGCCGCCCTGGAAAAGGAGCTGAAAGAAGTTGAGAAAGCATACGGGCAGGCCACGAAAAAGGCGGAAGGTTTCGGCGGCTCCCTTCTTTCCCTGAATAAGATAAAAACGGTTCTGGCCGGTGTGTTTGTCACTATCGGCGCAATGATAACCGGGCAGATTGTCGGCGGGCTAAGGGATGCGATCAGTACTATTATAGAGTTTGAGAAGAAAAACAGTACTTTGGCCGCTATCCTGGGAACTACGAAAAAGAGTATTAAAGATTTAACGGATGAAGCGCGCCGGCTGGGTGCTACTACTTCTTATACGGCCGCACAGGTAACGGCACTTCAGATAGAGCTTGCCAAGCTGGGATTTTTCAAAGAGGATATTAAAGCGATGACGCCTTCCGTGCTGAAATTCGCTAAGGCGGTGGACACGGATCTTGCCTCGGCTGCTACGCTTGCCGGTGCAACATTGCGTATTTTCAACCTTGATGCGGAAGATACGGAACGGGCACTTTCTACCATGGCAATAGGTACAACGTCTTCGGCCTTGAATTTTGAATACCTGAATAGTGCAATGTCTACCGTCGGTCCGGTAGCAAATTCTTTCGGATTCACGATCGAGGAAACGATCGCCCTTTTGGGAGCTTTGGCAAACAGCGGTTTCGATGCTTCATCGGCAGCGACGGCAACACGTAATATTTTGCTTAACCTGGCTGACAGTAGCGGCAAACTCGCGCTTGCTCTTGGCGGTCCGGTTAATAACCTGGATGATCTGATAAAGGGACTTAAAAAACTGAACAGTGAAGGAATAGACTTGAACAAGGCCCTTGAACTGACCGATAAACGTTCCGTTGCAGCGTTTAACACTTTCCTTAATGGTACCGATACCGTGCTGGCACTTTGCGACGCGGTGACAGGTGCAGAAGATGCCTTTAATGCTATGTCCGAAGAAATGGGTGATAACGTTCAAGGTGCATTAAACCGGCTAAGTTCAACTATCGAAGGGGTAGTTTTACGTTTCTATGAATCAAAGGGTATTCTCCGGGATTTAATAGACCTTGTTACGCTTATGGTGGAAGGTGTGGGAGGTATGATTGACATGTTTAATAAATGGGGTGTTGTCACTTATACCGTTACCGCTTATTTGGTTTCTTACTATGGAGGACTGAAAATCGCTACCATGTGGCACGCCCGTTTTAAAACGGCGACCCTTGCTTCGGTCGTTGCAGAGAAAGCGCACGCCGTACAGCTTTATATCAGCCGGGCGGCTACTCTGACTTATGCGGCAGCCCAGGCACTATTACACAAGAATACTACCAGATGTACCGCTGCACTTCGGTTAATGAGGATCGAACTTTTGAAGAATCCATATACGGCCCTGCTCGCGTTACTCGTGGCAGCCGGTGTTGCTATCTACCAGCTTGCAAAGAAGACGGAACAGGCTTCGGCGGCGATGAAGGCCCACCAGGAAGTCGTAAAGAAAGTGAATGAAGAATATTCCAACCAGGAAGCAAAAATAAAAACTCTTGTAGCTGCTATCAATGATGAGAACCTTTCCAACTACACCCGTAAACAAAGGCTCGCAGAATTAAAAGAACTGATACCGGATTATAATGCGGAATTGAATGAAGAAGGCAGGCTCATAAACAACAACAAGGAGGCCATAGATCAATATTTAGTTTCCTTGGAAAAACAAATCAAGTTGAAAGCTTACCAGGAGGAACTGGAAGAATTGTACAAGAAAAAAAGGAATCTTGAAAGCCAGGAATCAGAGCAAAGCGACGCTTACTGGGACACCCGCCAGCAAAATACATTGTCAGGATATAACCGGAACAGTCTTACCGCTAAAATAAGCCGTTTATTTGGTACAGAAAAAGAGGCTAACCAGTTGAAAGCCCTACAGACAACACAGAAGGATTTGGCCGGTATAGAATCAGCAATCGCCCAGATCAATAATGATATCTTAAAAACAGAGGCGACGGCCACTTCATTAACCGGAACCAATAAAGAAAATATAAATACTGAAACATCCCTTATAAAGAAACTGGAGGCCGAAAAGAAAAAGGTTCAGGAGCAATGGGCGGAAGACAGCGAAGCGAATATCGCCAAGAAAAACAAAGAAATAGAACGTATCGACGCCGAAATAAAACGTTTAAACGAACTGGGTAAAGTCAAAAAGAAGGCGGAAGCCGGGGAGTATAAAAATACAGAAACGGACGCTACATTAAAACCTCTGGAGATCGAGCATGAAAAACGTATGTTTTTAATCAAACAGAACCGGGAGAAAGAAAATAAGACGGAAGCCCAATACATTCTCGAAGGGACGGCGGAAAACCTTCGCTATTACCAGGAACGTATCGACGCCCTCCAGAAGCTGGAAGCAAAAACACCGGCCCAAAAGAAGAAGTTACTCGATGAAATCCACAAGATCGAAACGGAAGCACAGACGGCCATTTTTACGGAAACCGGCAAGCAGGAGGACGCCCGTATAAAACTGGTACAGGAGAAACGGGACGAACGGTTAAAGATTGAAACCGCCTATTACAATGTCCAGAAGGACACCATGGAAAAAGCGGTATTAAACCAAAGTATCACGCAGGAAGCCGCCGACGCCTATATGCTGGAAGTTGAAGCGGAGCACGCCGCAGAACTTCTGGAGATAAACCGTACCTACCAGGATGATATTGCCGCTTTGGAAATTACCGGTAAACAAAAGCGTATAGAAACAGCGACAGAAGCAGCGGATGCCGTTCGTGAGTCTGAAATGAAGTTATTACGCGACCGGGCAGCCATTGCTCAAAAAGTACGTGAAATAACTTCCGTTCCGGTTGGAATAAATGGTATGCAGGAGATGTACCGGAAGCAGGTTCAGGATGTAGAAACGACTTATAATGCCATAATTGAGATAGCGAGACAGGCGGGAATCTCTACCGTGAATCTGGAAGAACAAAAGAACCGGGAGATAAACCGGCTGAATTATGAATACCAGAGTAGTATTTACCAAATCCAGGCAGAAATCGGGCTTTCCTGGCAACAGCAACACGAACAGGAACTGGCACGCTTAAAACACTTGCATGATGAAGGATTGATAGATGAAAAGAAATATCAGGTCCTTCGTTTAAAGGAAGGAAAGAAAAATATACTGAAATATTTTCAATATTATTCCGCCCTTTCTTCTTCCATGGTAAATTCAATACAAGAAGCGGAAATCGCTTCGGTAGAAGCTAAATATGCCGTACTTATACAAGAGGCGGAAAATAACGGTGAAGATACTGCCGCCCTGGAAGAAGAGAAGGAAAATAAGAAATTGGAGATTCAGAAAAAATACGCTGATCTACAATTTGCGATGAAGTGTTCCCAGATTATAGCTGATACGGCAGTTGCTATAATGGAAACCCATGCAAGTCTCGGAGGTTGGACGCCTGCCGCTATTGCAGCGGCCGCGATAATGGGAGTTACCGGTGCCGCCCAGCTTGCACTTGCAGAAGTTGAACGGGAAAAGGTGAAAAATATGTCTGTAAGTAATACAGCAGGCAGTAAAAAAGTAACCGCCGAACGTGTTGTTTCCGGTTCTTCCGGTGGTGGGTATTCGGAAGGAGGTTACACCGGCCCCGGCGGACGTTATGAAGTGGCCGGCGTTGTTCATAAGGGGGAATATGTGGTACCACAACCGGAAATGAATAATCCTAAAGTAATCGACGCCGTTAGTACTATCGAGGCGATCAGGCGGCAGCGTACCAATGTCAACCCGTTACCACAGAATCCGGGTGAATATTATGAAGGCGGTTACGTCACTTCTCCTGCAGGGGATTCTTCTTACCGGGAGTTCCTGGAAGCTGCAAAGGAGCTTCGTGCCTCCTGTGAGGCTATCAAATTGATAAAGGCCTATATCGTTTATCAGGATTTGGAGAAGGCCAAAGAAACTATAGATAATGCCCGCGACACCTTTACACGCGGAAAATAAGTAATCATTATGCTAAAGATTAAGACGAACAAAGGTTATCTGGATTTAGGGGGTGACTTTACCGTACAGATTGATGAAAAATCCCCCGTCATGAACGACCGGGGATCACAAACCGTACCGGTCACGATTCCATGTACCGGCAACAATGCTAAAATAACCGGCTTTGCCCACCGTCTCGATATGGGTATAAAGCCGATGAATGAAGATCAGGCATGTACGGTATTGGACGGGGTATATAAACGTACCGGAAAGATAAATATCGTTTCTGCCGGTAAAAAAGAAGGTATTACCCTTAACATCGGCTTTGACAATTCGGAAGCCTACAGCGCATGGAAAGCAAAAAAATTAAATGCTATTACATTACCAGTGAAGGAGTATAGCAGCGTTAATTCTCTTTGCGCACATTTGCAACAAGTTTTAGGAGGTTATCAGACTGATTATGCCGTATTTCAGATTATGACCGGTAACGATTCGAAAGATAACCAGTTTTACCCCAAATACCTAAATTATATTACGCCTGTTTCAGAAGGAAGCAAAGTTTATCGGTTACGTTATCAAGCAAGAACAGAAACATTTTTAGTAAATGGAACTCCGACTGCAGTAACACTTCCGGAAGGTTACGGCGTGACAGCCTTTTTATATGTATGGCGTGTACTGGAACTTGTTTTTTCCGAATTTGGATATACAATAATGGAAAATCCTTTTAAAACAGATAAACAACTTTATAACTTGGTAATCCTGAATAATGCGGCCGACTGTTGTGTTAAAGGAAAACTTTCTTACGCGGATTTGATGCCGGATTGTACGGTCGAGGAGTTTTTAAACGCCCTTTATGTGCGTTTCGGACTTGTTTATAATGTTTCTTCCGATACGAAAACGGCCACTTTAAGACTGATCCGGGATATTGTGGATGATGTTCCGGACATTGATTTATCCCGTAGCCTGACAGACGAACCTTTAATAACTTATGAAACGGCCCGGCAAATGAAGTTATCGGCCAAAACTTCCTTTACCGGTGCGGCCCCCTCTGTTGAAAGACTTGAAGATTACTTGAAAGATCAGAAAGTCGCAAGGTTAACTAAAGTTGATGTATCTAAAAGGGTGATACATCTAAATTATGAGGAAACAACAGGACGGTGGTTTAAATGGGATGAAGATAATAACCGCCTTACTTATTCTTCATCGAGTTTCTTTTCCTGGGATCGGAAAACCGACAATATCGAAGATAACGAATTAACCAGCGACGACGAATGCGTTCCAATGGATTTTGCCCCGAATGATATTCTTTCCCCTCAATATCTGGCCGATTACGTGCACCGTTACACGTATCTTAAAACTTCCTCTAATAATAACGATGAAGACTCGGAGAAAGTAGAAACGCCGTTATCCTTCGTGTTTGCATTTACGTCTTCCCAAAATAGTAAATATCCTTTCGGTTCTGTGTTACCTTACACCTCTGACGCCGAAGAGGTTATATTAAGAGACGGAAGCAAGCATACAATGTCGCTATTTTTTCAATATGATAATGGCCTGTTTTTTAACTTCTGGAGGAAATACGACGCTATATTAAGACATTCATTCAATAAGATAGAGGCAAACGTTTTGTTACCGGTTCACCGGCTTACGGGTATGGATATCTTAACACCGGTAATACTTCGAGGACAATATTTACTTTTTGACGGGCTTTCTTATTCTCTTCCGGCAAATAAGATTCTACCCGTTGATCTGACATTAAGAACACTCCGGTTGATTGGTCCGTACGATTTGGATAAGGAACAGGAAACACCCGTTTTTGGTTCCAGGCTTTTTACGTGGGAATTTATAAGTTCAAATATAGAAACAGCCAAAGAAAATGAAAGGAACAGGATTTTACAACAGGCGAGGGATGAATGGAACAAAAGGCCGACCGCTGTGAACGAAATGAAATCAATAACTTACTCGCTTGACGGATATACAACTCGTAATGATGATAAATACTTGGTTGAAAACTATCCCCAGGAAGCGGGAATTACATTACAAAGGAACTATAAATGTAAAGCGACAGCAATAATAAGTATTTACTACGAGCCTGGAAGTTTTACTCCCGGTACATATCGGGATGTTACGTATGAATCCGAATTTGAATATACAGATACTTTTGTTTCTGTTGTCTATTCCGGTTAATCCCGTCCTTTATTCTTCCTTTGATAAACCCAACTTTTGCACCATGGAAAAGCAGAATAACATCGTACTTGCCCCGTGCGCCACACAGGTAACGGAGCTTTATAATTTATGGAGGGAAAACCATACGGGCCGGCTTACGGACTTTTATAAGTTTATGGTAAACCCTTCGGCTGCCAGGGATCGCTTTATATCCTCTCTGGAGGCGCAGCATGAGTTAATCGGAAGTTTTATCGTAACCAAAACAGCAATACAATGAGTGCCAGCGACGAAGCTTTAAAGGTGAACATATATCCGACGGGAAATGCCTTTACGCGTAATCCTATTTTTCTGTCTGTATCATCCTATTCTATGGCAACATACAGTATCAGAATGAATAATGAGGAAATTTTCAAAGGAAACGGAATCGGGGAATTTCGTGTTAATATAGCCGAGATTGTCGAAACCGGAATAGCAAGTACACCGATTTTACCGGATAATACGGAGCCTCTGCTTGCCGTTTCCGGTTTGTCGGCCAAAGTAACTATACATGTGGTTAATGAGGGGGAAGAAGAATATAACCTGTCTTTTACAGCCTGGAAAGGGGGAATTTCCAAGAAAGAGTTTAAACGTCTTCGAAATATGGGGACTGATATATTTTCTTTGAAGTTCTTGAATGAATCCTGCAATTTCTTTTTTACCACCCGGAGCAATGACTGGCGTATAACGATGCGCGAGACGGAACTTTACCCGCTCTGTTTCATCTATCCGGGACACGAACTGAAAATAACGGAACTTCTTACCGGTCAAAGCCTTGCAGTACCAGGTACGGCAGGGAATTTCTACGCCTTGAACCTGGAGGCCGTAAGACTTAAATTCTTTACCGATTACGGGGTACTGGCTAACCTTTTTGACGTGTATAGCGGTGATACGTTTGCTCTCCGGATCGGGATCGAACAAAGCCCGACGGTTCGCGAGCGTTACCGGCTCCGGTTCCTGAACAGTTACGGGACTTACGAAGTGTTTTCCCTGGAAGGCGAGGCAAGCGTAACTCCCGGCATGGATGAAGACGAAGACGCTGTTTTCCGGCGTTACGATGAAATTACCGATGATTATTATTCGGATCGCATACGGACGGAGATACAGGAAGCTGTAACGATTAAGACGGGATTCAAACGCCCGCAGGAAATACGTTTTCTTCTTGATCTGCTTTCCTCTGATGATGTTTACCTGGCAGGTTACGGCCGGGAAGAAATAAAAGTCATTCCTTCGGCGGAAGAGTTTTCTTACCGTGTCCGTCCGGACGCACCGCAGAACGTGACGTTAAAACTCATGTTTGCCGACAAAGAGTCCAACTGGACGGGAGAAATTACGGAAAGCGGCTACCGGAAACCGAGGGTTCATTCCAAAGAGTTTAGTAAACAATTTAATTAATGTATCTATATGGCAACACAGGAGTATATCGATGATCTTATTATAGTCATTGAAACCGCGGAGGACGCGGAAAGCGTTACTAACCAAATGGTGGCGGCGGTTCTTGGCTTCTTGAACGAACACCTGAAACTGGTTTCCCAGGGTAAGGAAGTCGAGGCGGAGGAAACCGCCCGCATTGCCGCCGATGCAGCATTACAGAAGGCTATAGACGCCGTTTCTTTACGTATCGACCGACTTGTCGGTAACAACGCTTCGCAGGCAATCGACAACTTTAACGAGATTCTTAATTTTCTGAACGGGCTTAAAGACAGTGATTCGCTTGCCGCATTGCTGGCTGATATTAACGCCCGTATCGGCAGTGAAGACGGTTCGGAGAGTGAAGACGGTTCCCTTTGGGGAAAACTGAAAAGTTTGTCCCAGGATATAACCAGTTGTTCCGATGACATAAGCACATTGCAGATAGACCGTGACAAAATGAAACAGGGGTTACAGGAAACGGACGGGCGTCTGTCTTCCACCTTTACCAATGTAAACAACCTTTTGAACGCCGGTACCGTTTATAGTGATCTGTCGGGGGTATTTGCAACATTGAAAACGGCGGGAAAGATTAACAATGTACGGAAAAACGGTGTAATCCTTTCTTTTCTTACTGCCGACGGCTGGGTGACGAAACAATTTAGAGGTAATCCGGACACGGATTTTGAAAATGTCGAAAAGTGGGAGGATTTCGGCAGCGGCGGTTCGGCCGGCGGGAATACTTATAACGTAACCGGTAACATACCACTTGCAGAAGGTTTCTATACTCTTGCTTCCGCCATTGCCGCGGTACCGGAAAAACAACGCGGCCAGGGACGTGTTATCACCTTTGAAACATCGCTCGGTAAATGGGAGACGTGGCAATTTACCGGAACCGATCCGGCTGTCTGGGATCAGGAGGCGAGCTGGGAAGAGTTCGGCGGCAAAGGAACGGTAAAGAGTGTAACGGTAAACGGCGAGAAGCAGACGCCGGACGCGGCCGGTAATGTGAATGTAAACGTGGATATCCTGGAAGTGGACGAAACTTTGTCCTTAGATTCCACCAATCCGGTAGAAAACAAGGTTGTAACCGCCCGTTTTAACGAGGTGGACGCTTCCACGCTGTTTAATGTAAATGCGGAAGTAAGCGAGGATGAAACATCCGTCCGTCTGTCTTTCCAGAACAAAAGCGGCGCGGAAATTACCGCCGTGGATATCCCGGCCGGTTCCGGTGGAGGTTCCGGCGAAACGGTGGCTACTAAAATTGCCTTAAATGCGGCTGTAGATAATGCGATCATAAAAGAAGGCGGAAACGCCCGTCTTACTTATACGTACGATCACCAATACACCACGGGGGACGAAAAGGGGGAATCTACCGGGCAAAAGGCAGATATCACCGTTACGATCAGGCGTGGAACGACTACCATGTATTCCCAGACGGTCAGCGATGTTTCTAAAGGCAGTTACGAACTGGACCTTTCAAGTTACTTGCTTGTTGGGAATACCGATATTTACGTAGTGGCAACCACAACCGATCCGACTACCGGCAAGAAACAAACCCGGCAGGCGTTTACATCCGTAAAGGTTGTTAGTCTTTCCCTTACCAGCTCTTACAATCTGGCCGGGGCTATAGCCACAGGCGGTTATACTCTGGCCGACACGATTAATATTCCTTATGCTGTCAACGGTGCCGGAACAAAGGTCGTCACACTTTATCTGAACGGTCAGCAACAGAACGCGCACACTATTACAAGATCAGGAACGACAAACGGTAGTTTCAGTTTGTCCCCCTCTTCGCTTGTGACCGGCCGGAATACCGTTCAAATGGTTGCCGAAATGGAGGCTTCCGCCGATCTCGTGTTAAAGTCTGAAAGTATCTACATTGATATCCTGAAATCCGGAGGATCGGCACCGTTCATCGGCACGATGATAAGTTTTCCGGACGGCCGTATTTTTACGGAGGATCATCTTGTTCCGCGCCTGGAAGCGGGGCAGTACGAACAGGTGAAATTTAACTTTGTGGCTTATGATCCCGCCGCGACGCCGGCCAAAGTGGACGTTTACCGGGACGGGGTGAAAACGCAGTCTGTCAGTGTGGCCCGTACTACGCAGACATATACCAACCGTTTTACGGAACAGGGTGAAATCAATATGAAATTTAAGACGGGAGCCACGGAATACCCGTTTTATATCGACGTGACGGAAAGCGGCATCGACTTGCAAGAAACTACTGCCGGGCTTGTACTGAAACTTTCGGCAGCCGGGCGGAGTAACAGTGAATCCGATCCGGGAGCCTGGGATTATGGCGACATACATACAACGTTTGCGGGTTTCGACTGGAACAGCAACGGCTGGACGGGTGACGCCCTGAAACTTACAGGAGGCGCGAAGATTGAAATCGGGTACCAGCCGTTCTCCACAGATGCAACCACTACCGGGGCTACCTATGAAATGGAGATTCTTTGTTCGTCGGTAACGGACCGGCAGGGGGTAATACTGGACTGTATGGCCGGCGATATCGGTTTCCAAATGACAACGGAGCAGGCCCTTATGCGTGTTTCTGGCGGTACGGAAGTAAGTACAAAGTTTGCAAGTGATATGAACCTGAAAATAGCCTTTATTGTCGGGTCCAAGGCTGGCAAACGGTTGCTGGAACTTTATGTAAACGGAATCCGTTGCGGGGCTGTACAGTATGGGGCTACCGAAGGACTACTGCAGGCGGAACCGGTGAACATCCGTTTATTCAGTGATACGGCGGATGTGGAGATCAGGAATTTCCGTATTTATAACCGTGCGCTTACGGATGATGAAGAACTGAACAATTACATGGTAGACCGGACTACGTCGGACGAAATGGTCCTGTTATTTGAAAAGAACGATGTTACGGGGGACAACGGTACGGATATCGACATAGACAAGCTACGCGCCCAAGGAAAGGCGGTTATGCGAATTGTCGGCGATGTGAACCTTGTCAACGCCACCAATAACAAGAAATTCGAGGTCCCGGTCGATATCTATTTTTATAGCCCGTACGGTAAGGAGTATGACTTTGTAGCAAGGAATGTCGGTCTAAGAATACAAGGTACATCATCCACCACTTATCCGCGTAAGAATTACCGTCTTTATTTCTTGCGCTTGGAGAAATACGGTACCACGCTGGAAGTTAACGGTGTGGATGTGCCGTCTCTTGAATACAGTTTCAAACCGGGAGCACGGCCGATCAGTATATTCTGTTTGAAAGCGGACTTTTCCGATTCTTCCGGTACACATAATACCGGTGCGGTGCGTATTGTGAATGACATTTGGAAGAAGTGCGGGTGGTTGACGCCGCCGCAGGCTGCATATAAGGGGGAATATGACGTACGTATAGGTGTAGACGGTTTCCCTATGGACCTGTTTTATGATAACGACGGCACCGGTACGAATACTTATCTGGGAAAATACAATTTCAATAATGAGAAGTCGGAAAGTGCGATCATTTACGGTTTTGAAGGAATTGAAGGATTCAACGACGAAGCGTCCCTGAACGGGCAGCGTAACAAATGTATCTGTCTGGAGTTCCTGAATAACTCCGAGGCCCTTTGTTTGTTCGGGACTACCGACATGTCTTCTTTTGATGATGCGCTGGAATTTCGTTTCAAAGCAGATACTACCTGGGCGGATGCACACGAGGACGACAAGGCGGCAGTTATAAGACTTTGGAACTGGGTAGATTCATGTAAAGGTAATCCCGCCAAATTCCTGGCGGAATATAACCAGTATTTCGGTAATGACAGCCCGTTTGCATGGTATCTGATTACCGATTACTTTATGGCCGTGGATAACCGGGCAAAAAATATGATGCTGGCGACCTGGGACGGCCTGATCTGGTATTTCCTTCCTTACGATATGGACACGTTGTTCGGTGTGCGTAATGATTCGGTACTGAAATACGAATATACCATTACCCACGCAAGTTTTGACGATAGTATCGGTAGTTATGCTTTTGCCGGCCATGATTCCGTTTTATGGGAACTGGTACGATCTTGTCCGGACAAATTGCGTGAAGTGGCAGAAACCTTGCGTAGTAATATGAGCCTTGAATATGTCCTGCAAGTATTTAACGAGGAGCAAATGGGTAACTGGTGCGAGCGGATTTATAACAAGGATTCGGAGTATAAATATATCCTTCCGCTTACCGAAGGGGTGACAACCAGCAGCGGAACCAGTTATTATAATTATCTGTATGCCTTGCAGGGCAGCCGTTACGCGCACCGTACTTATACCATTCAGAACCGTTTCGCCCTTTTGGATAGTCAGTACGTGGCCGGTACTTATCGTCGTGACAGCTTCGCGGCTTATTTCGGGTATAAGTTCGGAAACGATAACCGGAAAGTTCGGATTACAGCCTCCGAACGGTATTATTACGGGTACGGGTACACGTCCGGAACACCGCACCAAAGCGCGGTACTTGCAGAAACGACCGGTAGTGTGGTGGAACTGACAATGGACACGGATTTGATTGTAAACGATCCGCAATATTTCTACGGTGCAAGCCGTATTCGCGGGCTTGATCTGACGGATGTAAGCCACGCCATTGTCGGCACATTGAACCTGAATAACTGTACGGCCTTGCGTGATCTGAATATTAGTTGTGAGGCCGGACAAACGACACTTAACGCCCTTCTGGTGGGTAATTGCCGTAATCTTCGAAAACTCGACATATCCGGGCTTAAATCCTCTTCCTTTACCGGTATGGACCTTTCAAGCAATGCTAAACTTGAGACCTTCCTGGCCGGTGATACATCCCTTACCGGTGTGACATTCGCCGGCGGTGCGCCTCTGGCCGTTTGCGTCCTTCCCGCAACTTTGCAGACGCTGGAACTCCGGTACCTGAACAAACTAACCAATGCTGGGCTGCAGCTGGAAGGCACGGCAAATATCACGCGCCTTGTGATTGATAACTGTAGCCTGATCGACTGGAACACGTTGTTACAGCAATGCAGCGCGACCAGCTATCTACGAATTACCGGTATAGATATGGACGGGAACGGTAATTTGCTTCGCAGGCTTATGACAATGGGCGGCGTTGATGAAGACGGGGGAAACGTGCAGACGTGCCGCCTGGTAGGTACGTACCGGCTCACCCAGTCCATGTCGGATGAAGAGTACGCCGCCACCTGTGCACATTTCCCGGAACTGAATATCATTCAGCCGCAGTTTGTCGGTATAAAAATAGATCAGACGGTAGGAGACGGGGAAAAGATTACGAATCTGGATAACTCAACCGGATATGACTATAATACGGAATTTACCCCGTCTTCCCATATCCTGGAAGTGTTGGCGAAAAGGCCTTGCGTTCTGGCCAAAAAGACGGCGGAGGGTGAAATGACCTGTTATCCGCTTCATGATGAGAACCGGAACAAATACGCCGATAGTGAGAATGTGGAGAACGCCACGGATGCAGTATTAACCGGATCGGAAGGCGAAGTTTACGTATATGAACCTCATTACTGGTACAAGGGAGTAACGGACGTGCTGAATCAATGTCTTTACGGTTTTATTTCAAGTAATGAGGATGCGCCGGTAGCGGCAGGGTACACCAGTGTAAAATTTACCCGTGAAGAGCTGGACGTAACGGAAGGGATCGGGATTCGTAAGAATACGGATTACACGACCATTGAAGAGGCAAAGAACGAATACGAATCCGGATCGTTCGCCCTGGTGGATGTTCGGGATTACAAGCAGGTTCGTTTTCCCGGTCTGGCTTCCACTCTTTACGGGGCTGTATTTATAGATGATACGGGCAAAATAGTAAGTCGGGTCAGCGTTTCAAACGCGAACGGTTTTATCAATGGTATGTACTTGTTTTGTGCCGTTCCTGTAGGGGCAACGAAACTGGCCTTTACCTTCCTTAATTCGGCGACATTCGATTTCGTTTTACTCACAACGTCGGAAAGTGTAGAAGCGATCGAGCCGGACTGGGTAGAGCATACGGAATGCCTGGGCGGTGCTTATGAAGCCTACTTGATTGATGATGTGTTGCGTTCTGTCAGTGGTGTTTCAAGTGTAGGAACCATTTCACAAGCCCAGGCAATCAAATACGCCCAGAACCGAGGCAAAGGTTTCCAGCTGTTTGACTGGGAAATGCACAAGGACGTGGGTAATCTGCATTTCTTTAAATACGGTAATACCGATTCGCAGGGAGTTTGCGGATATGGAACAAACAATTACCAGAAAGTGACAGGCCTTACAAATGCGTTGGGAATACGTGATACGGTTTCTTATTATAAAGAAAAGGGCGGTTCCAATCCACAGGCGGAAGGTGCTTACCGGGACGGTGTAAATTATCAGTCCGTCAATGTACTGGGATATGAAAATTTCCAGGGAAACAAGGCGGAATGGTTGCAGTATGTCACGGTAAACAAGACAGCAGCGGACGGAAGGTGGTTTATTACCATGCCGGACGGAACGGAACGCGTTGTACAGGGAATTACTGTTTATAATGCGGATATTTATCCTACCCACATGGTTTGGGGCCGGTATATGGATTTGATTGCAGCCAAAGAAGGCGGTTCCACTTCTTCACATTGGTTCGACAGGTTCTATGTAGGTACCGGGCTTTCTCGTGTGGTGTATCGGTCGAACTACTACGCGCACGCGTTGGGCGGTGTTTCGTGTGCGAGCGCGAGTGCCGCTTCATCGTACACGAATGCGGTCATCGGCGTTCGGCTTGCCTTCAGGGGCATAATACGCTGGGCGGGTAGCGTCGCGGCCTTTAAAGCCATAAATCAGGCTGATTAAAATAAAAAAATAGCAACGTAAAACGTTGTGCGGGTAGCGCGGGCGTCCGGAAGTAAGACGGGTGCCGGTGCTTCCTGAAAATACAAAGGCGGATTTCCTCATATACACTCGTGTGGTGTATCGGTCGAACAACAACGCGAACGCGTTAGGCGGTGTTTCGTATGCGAACGCGAATAACGATTCATCGAACACGAATGCGAACATCGGCGTTCGGCTTGCAAACAATTAGAATAAAGAAAAAGCGCATAAGCCTTAAAAATTGGCGTACAACGGTGGGGACGTGTCCCCGATGTGGAGCCAAGAGGAATGAGCCTCGCCAACAGCAGCCGTTTACGGCTGGAAAGGGGAAAAATAAAGCGCAGGGCAATGGGGTTTGGTAGGAACTTTTTTCGAAGAAGCCCGGCCCGGGGAATTGAAGGCTAATTTAATTATCATGTGGAGAGAAGATAATATTATAGAAGAGATTGTCGAGGACTCCAATATAGAGGACGCCATAAAAACGGTATTGCGCAAAAGAAGACGAAAGCGCAGCTTTGCCGGGCGTAGAATACTGGCGGATGTCCCAAAGGCAGTAAAGAGGATCAGACAGCGGATAAAGGGCGGGCGGTTCAAGCTCGGAGGATATCGGGAAATGACCGTAGACGACGGGCCGAAGGTAAGGATCGTACAATCGGTTTCCCTGGAAGACAGGATCGTTCTTAACGCCGTTATGAATGTGGTGGACCGGCATTTGAAAGTACGTTTTATCCGGACTACTTCCGCATCCATTAAAAACAGGGGTACGCATGACCTTTTACAGTATATCGTTAAAGATATAAAGGCTGATCCCCAAGGAACCCTGTTCGGGTACCAGTTCGATATAACGAAATTCTATGAGAGCGTAGACCAAGACGTTTTGCTGGATGCAGTGAAAAAGATGTTCAAGGATAAAATATTGATCGGAATCCTGGAAGAGTGCATTCGCATGATGCCTAAAGGCGTGAGTATCGGACTAAGATCATCGCAGGGACTTTGTAATTTGCTTCTGTCTATTTATCTGGATCACCGGTTAAAGGATCAGGAGGCAGTAGCACACTATTACCGGTATTGTGACGACGGTCTGGTGCTTTCCGGTAGTAAGAAATACCTTTGGAAGGTTAGGGATATCATTCATGAACAGGCCCGTAAAGCCCGCCTGGAGATTAAAAGTAATGATACCGTTTTCCCGATTACCGAAGGTATCGACTTTCTGGGATATGTAACCCGCCCGGATCATGTGCGGTTAAGGAAGCGTAACAAACAAAAGTTCGCCCGCAAGATGCACAAGGTTAAAAGCAAGAAACGTAGGCAGGAGTTAACCGCTTCATTTTACGGGCTTACAAAACATGCTGATTGCAAGAACTTATTTTATAAACTAACAGGAAAGAAAATGAAAAAATTAAAAGATTTGGGCTACAAGTACAAGCCTAAAGACGGACGGAAACGATTTACCGGGGCAAGGATCAAGTCGCCCGAACTGATGAACAAGGATGTGATCGTACTTGATTATGAAAAGGATGTTCCGACGAAAAACGGAAACCGGACTGTTATAAAGCTGGAACTCGACGGCAAGGAGAGAAAGTATTTTACCAGCCTGGAGGAAACCCTTTTCATTTGTGAATCAGCGGCAAGAGACGGAGAACTGCCTTTTGAAGCACATTGCGAAGGTGAAGTAAGTGAAAAAGGATTGATAATTATACATTTTACTTGAAATGATACGAATTTATGCAGACAGCAAGGCGGAACCGGTAAGATGCACCAACCGCCGCCGGGGAATCTGGCGTATTACGTGGGATTACCAGGAAACAGAGACAGCAGAAGGAGTGCAACGCAGTTACATGGAAGAGACGTTCGATCATCTACCCGCACTGGCAGAAATCAAGGCGGTTATTAATGAATGGTATAACCGAAAGATAACTGACACGATCGAAAGCGGGTACGTATGGAACGGCCTGAAAGTCTGGCTTTCCATGGAGAACCAGATGAATTATAAGACGGCGTACGATCTTGCCTTGCAGACAGGCGGGGAAAACCTTCCTGTTACTTTCAAGCTCGGGGAAGAAGACAACCCGACGTTTTACGAGTTTGCAAGTATGCAGCAACTACAAGAGTTTTACACCGGTGCCGTGAAACATATACAGGAGACACAAAAGGAAGGCTGGGAACTTAAAAAGGCGATAGACTGGAGTGTTTATACGTTGGAGTAGAAAAGCGAAAGGGGGAAGCGGGAAACACGTTTCCCCTGATTTAAAAAAGTCCTTCAAAATGTTTTGTCTCTTCATGTACTGGCAACGCTTCTCCTTTTAGATATTTATTTGTGGTAGAAATATCCGAATGTCTTGCTTGATCGCGTGCAATAACAATCCCGGCTGAATTTGCCAAATCGCGAATACCGGTATCTTTTAGGGAATAAAACTGGTAGGAGTCAGGGAATTTAAGTAACGTACGTACTTTATTGAAATAAGTCCTGTAAGTGCGTGGTGTCGATTTCTCTTTTGAGGGTTTGAAATCTTTCCCGAATAAGTAACAATCATTGCTATAATTGAATATTTTAAGTTCGAGCATAGATTTTATTAAGATATCGTTTAATCCTACCATACCGTCTTTGCGGTTTTTAGATATACTTGAAGGGATAAATACTTTTTGATCCTTAATATAGATATCGGATAATTGAATATTTGACAGCTCATCTGGACGAATAAGGGTATAATATGCAAACTGGCAAAGTAGGAGAAAGTACGGATTATTTTTTTCTAAATATGTTCTAAGCTTCTGTAGATCATTGGCGGACAATGCGTCCCGTTTCTTTTTGTCTTCCGACAATGATTTGATATTCTCTACGGGGTTTTTGTCTATATACTGTTTTTCTAATAACCAGCTGCCAAAAGATGATAACCAGGTTCGATAATTATTCCTTGTGCGAGCTGATGAATCACGATCAATAAGAATATAATCCAAGAAATCACTTGCATAAGTCTTATCAAACTGATAAATATATATTATAGGATTGAAACGCTTTTTGTTGTATTCTGATAACACCCTAATTCTTTTTTTATAGTCTGCAAAGGTACTTTCTTTAAACACTTTGGACTTATGGAATTTAATTAGATATTTATTGTATAATTCCACAACATCATCGAACAATGTATATTGGCGGGAATTTGAAGTATCTGCCCATGGATTCCAACCAGATAAGAGTTGCCGACTTATATTTGCAATTAATTCCGTAGCCCTCTTTTTCCGGACACTAATTTTATCTATGCTATCCAGCATATATTTTTTTCGTTTCATTTTTTGTTCCAAAGGATCATAAGCTTTGAAATCAATATACCAATTTTTCCCGGTGTGAAGTTTGGGCAAAGTGTAGGGTATTATACTATTTAATGAGGCACCCCGTCTTTTAGTTGAACACATTTTTTTCTACGTTTTTGTAAACAGAAACGTAGTACAATTAAACATTCATATTAAATAAAGTGTCCGGTACTTGTCCGACCTATAAACGGAAAATAGCCGTAAGTTATTAACTTACAGCTATTTGACCTTGCACGGGAGGAGAGGCTCGAACTCCCGACACCCGGTTTTGGAGACCGGTGCTCTACCAACTGAGCTACTCCCGTGTTTGCGGCTGCAAAGGTAGTATAAACTTCCGAACCAGCAAATATTAGGGTAAATAAATTTCCAATTATTTTAATTTTTCCCATTCATCGGGCTTAAAACCTACCAGAACGAAACTGTCTGTCACTACTAACGGGCGTTTCACCAGCTTACCGTTTGTTGCCAGCAATGCGATTTGTTCTTCCTCAGTCATGGAAGGCAGCTTTTCGCTCAGTTTCAGCTCTTTATATACCAAACCACTTGTGTTGAAGAATTTCTTTATTGGCAATCCACTTCGTGGAATCCATGCTTTCAACTCTTCCACCGTAGGGTTATCTTCCACAATGAGCCGGTTAGTGTACTCAATGTTATTTTCGATTAGCCATTTCTTAGCTTTCTGGCATGTACTGCACGCCGGATATTGCAAAAATAAAGGTGTCATACTATATACTATTTATCGATTAATATCTAATACTTATTACTTAATACCTATTACTTAAATTACCATCTGCAAATCCTGATACATAATCCGATAGGCGGCGGCTTTTTTATCTAATGCAAGCGGGTACGCCCGTGAGGAAGAAGGCATCCGGTAGAGTCTCATCGCCCGTCCTTCAAACACAAATTCGGCATAGTCTCCTACTTTCGGTTCTTCCACTTCCAGTTGTGCACGGAGCGTATCCGTTGCCTTCTGTCCGGTGGTGACGATCGCTCTGCATTCGGGCAGTTGGCGGAGTAATGCAGCAATGTCCGTCGGTTGCACCACTTCCAGAAATTTGTCCGAAGCGTTATCCTGCAAACGCCGGATAGATGAGGCTGTATCGAACAGGGCGATTCCTTTTTCATTCAGGAAGTCAATAATCTGTTCCCGGCAGAATGCTTTCCGCGTATCGTTCAGAAAGTGATCTTTGTCTCCGAAAAACAAGAGTCCGACAATGCGCCACATATCATTGTTCAGGTTCGGATAATAAAAATCCATCGACCACCGTTTTCTTTGTGGCGGAAAACTTCCCAGCATCAGCAACTTTGCTTTTGGTGGGAGAAAGGGTTTTAAAGGATGTTTTTCGATTTCAATCTCCATATTGATGTAATTTCCTACAAAAATAACGAATCTATTCTTTTCCTTCAAAATAGTTGCGGAAAAAAACAAATTTAAAAATATTTGGCTATTTTTGCACGGAGATGGTGAAAAACAACTTATTGAAATGCTGTTGAAAACAAGAATAATTATAAGTTGCTGTTTTATAAGCTTGTTATCTTTCTTTGAAGAAGATTGTTATGCTTCACGGCCGGGGTCGAAAGAATGTGTGAAAGTCTCCTCTGCCAGTTTTACGGTAAGGGGGCGGGTCATCGATACCTATGGTGAACCACTTATCGGAGCGACAATCAGAGAGAAAGGCGGAGCGAATGGAACAGTGACAGATGTGGAGGGGAATTTCTTTTTATTCGTTCCGGATAGTGCTGTTCTGCAAATTTCTTTCGTAGGTTACGAGTCTCAGGAAGTCAGTGTAAAGGGTAGGTCAATGCTTGAAGTATGTCTGAAAGAAAATATTCTGCTGCTTGACCACGTGATTGTAACTGCTTTGGGACTTGAAAAGAAAGAATCCTCTTTGGCTTATGCCGTGCAAAAGGTGAGGGGAGAAGAACTGAATCGTGTGAAAGAAGTGAATATGATCACGGCTTTGGCAGGAAAGGCAGCCGGTGTACAGGTCAGCAAGAACTCTTCCGGCATGGGCGGATCGGCGAAAGTCAGTATCCGTGGGGTGCGGTCGGTGGCCGGTGATAATCAGCCTCTGTATGTGATAGATGGTGTCCCCATGCTAAATTCTACTTCGGAACAGGCTTATTCGGCTATCGGCGGTACGGCAAATGCCGGCAACAGGGACGGAGGCGACGGCATCTCGAATCTGAATCCGGAGGACGTGGAAAGTATCAGCATCCTGAAAGGAGCTCCTGCCGCAGCCCTGTATGGTAGCCAGGCGGCCAACGGAGTCATTCTTATTACTACAAAGAAAGGAAATACCGTAGGACGGAGGGATATTCATTTCTCTACCGGACTGACTTTTGAAAAGGCTTTTTCTCTGCCTGAAATGCAGAACAGCTACGGAGTAAGTGATGTAACAGACAGTTGGGGAGAAAAAGAAAATCTGACGGTTTACGATAATTTGGGTGACTTTTTCCGTACCGGACTGACGTCGATCACTTCTGTATCCGTCAACTCAGGAAATGACAAGCTACAAACATATTTCTCCTATGCCAACACCACCGGTCGCGGTATTCTGAATGAAAATAAACTCTCCAAACACAATATCAATCTGAGAGAGACCGCCGTCCTCTTCAACAGCAGGCTGAAACTGGACGGTAACGTGAATGTCATGAAGCAGACGGTGAAGAATAAACCCGTATCGGGAGGCTTTTATATGAATCCGCTGGTAGGGCTCTACCGTTTTCCTCGTGGCGAGGGCTTGTCTTATTATAAGGAGAACTATGAACGTTATGACGAGGACAGAAAGCTGAATACACAAAACTGGCATACTTTTACCGAAGACTTTGAACAGAATCCGTATTGGATACAAAACCGCATACAGAGTAAGGATGCACGTATCCGCCTGCTCCTTTCCCTTTCTGCCAATTTGAAAGTCACTGATTGGCTGACACTTCAGGCTCGTGGCAATCTGGATCACTCAGCCGATAAACTGCGTCAGAAATTTTATGCCTCCACCGCTACGGCACTCTGTGGGATGAACGGGCGCTATATTGAAATGGATTATCAGGAAACGCAGATGTACGGAGACGTGATGGCGATGGTCAAGAAGCAACTGAATGACTTCACATTGGACGTAGCCATTGGCGGCAGTATCAATGACAGAATCACTAACTCCACTCGCATTGATTCGAAGAATGCTTCGTTGAAATATGCCAATGTGTTCAATCTTGCCAATATCGTGATGAGCAGTTCTGCCAGTATCGATCAGAAAATAGATGCCCATTACCAACTGCAATCGGTCTTTGCGACGGCACAGATTGGCTATAAAGAAGGAGTCTTCCTTGACCTGACCGCACGTAACGACTGGTCGTCTACGCTGGCTTACACGAAATATGAGAAGAAAGGATTCTTTTATCCTTCCGTCGGTGTCTCTTTCCTTCCGGATAAGTGGGTAAAGATGCCCGAATGGGTTTCGTTCTCGAAGTTGCGCGGTGCTTATAGTATCGTAGGCAACGGGGTGCCTCCTTTTATCACTTACCCTGTTTCGTATGTGACTGCCGGTGGAGAGATACTGGCAAGCGATGCGGCCCCTTTCGCCGAGATGAAACCGGAAATGACGCATTCCGTCGAATTGGGCATGGAATGGAAGTTCTTGCAGCACCGCCTCGGATTAAATCTGACCTATTACCGTACCGACACGTATGAGCAGTTCTTCAAACTGCCTGCGCTTGCGGGGGATAAGTATGCCTATCGATACGTCAACGCCGGAGATATCCAGAATCAGGGATGGGAGATAACGCTGGATGCCACTCCGGTACTGACCCCCGACTTCACGTGGAAGACCTCTCTCAACTTCTCTGCCAATAAGAATAAGATTGTAGAACTTCATGAAGAACTGAAAGAATTTGTTTACGGACCTACCAGCTTCTCGTCCAGTTATGCGATGAAACTGGTGAAAGGCGGCTCTATCGGCGATATTTACGGTAAAGCCTTTATACGTGATGAAGCAGGCAGCATCGTTTATGGAACGGACGGAGACTATAAAGGACTTCCGTTGGTCGAAGGCGACGGAAATACCGTAAAGGTGGGCAATGCCAATCCGGATTTTATGCTGGGATGGAATCATTCCTTCTCCTACAAAGGTTTTAGCCTTTACTTCCTGCTTGACTGGCGCTATGGAGGTGAAGTCCTTTCGCAGACCCAGGCGGAGATGGACCTCTATGGAGTATCGAAAGCGACGGCACAAGCCCGTGATAAAGGATATGTTTCGCTGGAAGGCCAGCAAATAAGCGATGTCAAAGGATTCTATAAGAATGTAGTGGGCGGACGTGCCGGAGTGACGGAATACTATATGTATGACGCTACCAACCTACGGTTGCGGGAAATATCGCTGAGTTATAGCTTCCCCCGAAAATGGGTACAGAAAACGAATTGTCTGAAAGACCTGCAACTTTCTTTTGTAGCCCGCAACCTTTGTTTTCTGTACAAGAAAGCGCCTTTCGATCCCGATCTGGTACTTTCTACAGGCAATGACAATCAGGGAATTGAAGTGTTCGGTATGCCTACCACCCGCAGTCTGGGCTTTACTTTGACATGTGAATTTTAAGAGTAGGAGGGAAGACGATGAAGAAAAAACATATTTATATATACTTGCTGGGGATGCTGCTGCTTTCTGTTGGCTGTACAGGGAAATTCCGTGAATTTAATACCGACCAGTCGGGAGTTACGGACGATGATTTGCTGATTGACGACAATGGTTACGGTATTCGTCTGGGGATTATCCAGCAAGGCATCTACTTTAACTACGATTTCGGTAAAGGCAAGAACTGGCCTTTCCAGTTGATACAGAATCTGAACGCGGATATGTTCTCCGGTTATATGCACGACGGGAAACCCTTGAACGGAGGTACGCATAACTCGGATTATAATATGCAGGATGGCTGGAACAGCGCCATGTGGACACATATGTATTCGTATATCTTTCCACAAATCTACCAGTCGGAGAATGCCACCCGTGATACGGAACCTGCCTTGTTCGGCATTACCAAGGTGCTGAAAGTGGAAGTCATGCACCGTGTGACAGATTATTACGGCCCTGTTATTTATAAGAATTTCGCGAATGCCCAGAATCAATATCGCCCTGATACGCAGAAAGAAGTCTACTATGAGTTCTTTAATGAACTCGATTCGGCTGTTGTCTCTCTTGCCGATTATATAGACAAGAAGCCCGACTCCAATGGATTCACCCGCTTTGATATCTTGCTGGACGGTCAATATTCCTCTTGGATCAAGTTTGCCAATTCGTTGCGTATGCGCCTGGCAATGCGTATTTCTGCGGTTGATCCGGATAAGGCACGCACCGAGTTCCGGAAAGGACTGGAAAATGAATTTGGTGTTTTTGAAGCGGAAGATGAACGGGTAGCGGTCTCTACGAAATCAGGATTCACGAATCCGTTGGGAGAACTCAACCGGGTATGGAATGAAACTTATATGAGTGCTGCAATGGAATCTATTCTGACAGGCTACGATGATCCCCGACTGAAAGTTTACTTTGAAACCTGTACCGACAAGGCGTATGCAGGAGAGTACCGCGGCATCCGTCAGGGAACCTGCTTTGCGCACAATCATTATGCAGGCTTATCCAAATTGTCCGTCGATCAGAGTACGGATGCCCCATTGATGAGTTCTGCCGAAGTCTGGTTTCTCCGTGCCGAAGCTGCCTTGCGCGGATGGATACCGGAGGATGAAGAAGAATGTTATCAGAACGGAATAAAGGCGTCTCTTCATCAACGCGGCATTTATCAGATGGACGACTATCTGAACAGTGAGCGGACGGCTACCGATTTCATCGACACACAAGACCCCGAAAATAACATTCCTGCCCGTTGCCTGGTTTCTCCTAAATGGAATCCCGTAGACGACAAGGAAATAAAGCTGGAAAAGATCATTACGCAGAAATGGATAGCCTTATTCCCGGAAGGTTGCGAGGCATGGGCGGAACAGCGTCGCACGGGATATCCCCGCCTGTTTCCGGTACGCTTCAACCATAGCAGGAACGGATGTATCGACACGGAGACAATGGTACGTCGCCTCAACTTCCCCGGCACGCTGCAAACCGAAGACAGAGAGCAATATCTGGCTCTTGTGGAGGCTCTGGGCGGACCCGATCATGGAGGTACCCGATTGTGGTGGGATACAGGAAATAATAGTCTGGATTAAAATTTTAGTGTCGGAATGTGAATATATGTATAGGTTTAACTATTTTTGCACCTTCATTTAAACACATTTGTCATGAAAAAGATCATTTCTGCTCTTTTCCTATGTATGCTGCTTTCTGCCGTACCGGAATTGCAGGCACAAAACATTCAGTTACATTATGATTTCGGACGTTCCCTGTATGATAAAGACTTGAAAGGACGCCCGCTGTTGACATCCACTGTCGAGAAGTTCCATCCCGACAACTGGGGAAGTACCTACTTCTTTATCGATATGGACTATACGTCCGAAGGGGTCGCTTCCGCTTATTGGGAGATAGCCCGTGAACTGAAATTCTGGAAAGGTCCTTTCTCCGCCCATCTCGAATACAATGGCGGACTGGCGAAAGGATTCTCCTACAACAACGCTTACCTGGCGGGAGCCACCTATACCTATAATAACGCTTCTTTCTCCAGAGGCTTCACATTGACAGCCATGTACAAATATATACAGAAGCACCCATCCCCGAATAACTTCCAGTTGACAGGAACATGGTACATGAACTTTTGCAAGGATTTGCTCACCTTCTCCGGTTTTGCCGACTGGTGGCGTGAAGAGACCAAGTATGGAAAAACCATCTTCCTCTCCGAACCGCAATTTTGGGTAAACCTGAACCGCATCAAGGGAGTGAATAAAAACTTTAACCTGAGTGTCGGTTCCGAAGTGGAACTGAGCAATAACTTCGGTGGTCGTGACGGCTTCTATGTAATTCCGACACTGGCTTTGAAGTGGACGCTGAACTAAACTTCGAAGTACAAAATTCCCCAACGGATATACATCAATTATTGAATAAAAATATCGAATGAAAACAGATTTGATCTATGGCGTAGAAGACCGCCCCCCATTTAAAGATGCCCTGTTTGCTGCCTTGCAACATCTGCTGGCTATCTTTGTAGCCATCATTACACCTCCTCTTATCATTGCGAGCGCACTGAAGCTGGATGTTGAAAAAACAAGCTTTCTGGTATCTATGTCCCTTTTTGCTTCGGGGGTATCTACGTTTATACAATGCCGTCGTATCGGCCCGATAGGAGCGAAGCTGCTCTGTATCCAAGGTACCAGTTTCTCCTTTATCGGTCCTATCATAGCGACCGGATTAGTAGGCGGACTTCCGCTGATATTCGGCTCCTGTATAGCTGCCGCACCTATTGAGATGGTCGTCAGCCGTACCTTCAAGTATCTTCGTAATATCATCACTCCGCTAGTGTCCGGCATTGTCGTACTACTGATCGGATTGAGTCTGATCAAAGTCGGTATCGTTTCCTGTGGCGGCGGATATAGTGCGATGGACGACGGCTCCTTCGGTTCGTGGGAAAATCTGTCCATTGCGGCACTCGTACTGTTGAGCGTCTTGTTTTTCAATCGCTGCAAAAACAAATACCTGCGCATGAGTTCCATCGTGTTCGGTCTTTGCCTGGGTTATGGACTGGCTTTCGCCCTGGGAAAAGTAAATATGAGCGCACTAAATGTCGAGATGCTGATGAGTTTCAACATCCCGCAACCTTTCAAATACGGTATTGATTTTAATATCTCTTCATTTATCGCCATTGGCTTGGTCTATCTGATCACCGCCATTGAAGCCACAGGTGATGTGACAGCCAACTCCATGATTTCCGGACTTCCGATTGAAGGTGATTCTTATCTGAAACGTGTTTCCGGCGGTGTGATGGCAGATGGCTTCAACTCTCTTTTAGCAGGTATATTCAACTCCTTCCCGAACTCCATCTTCGCACAGAATAATGGTATCATCCAATTAACAGGAGTTGCCAGCCGCTATGTAGGCTATTATATTGCCGCTATGCTCGTTCTGCTGGGATTATTCCCCATTGTAGGAGCTATATTCTCTCTGATGCCCGATCCTGTACTGGGAGGCGCCACCTTATTAATGTTCGGTACAGTAGCGGCAGCAGGCATCCGCATCGTTTCCTCACAGGAAATAGGCCGCAAAGAAACCTTAGTCTTAGCAGTCAGCCTATCTTTAGGTTTGGGTGTGGAACTAATGCCGGACGTATTAAAACAAGCTCCAGAGGCGATTCGAAGTATTTTCTCTTCAGGAATCACCACCGGAGGTTTAACTGCAATTGTTGCTAATATGGTAATTAGAGTGAAGTAATAGGTAATAAATAATAGGTAATAAGTAATATGCCATGCGGGTAAAGCTACCGGCAGCTACGATTATTACCTATTACCTATTACTTATTACTTATTTCTAAATTACTCATTTTATCTGTAATCCGAAAGGGGAAATCTGGATACTCGTAGAGGCTGAAACGAGGTTCGGTTTCCCCTTTCGTATAGCTCCAGATAGAAGCGTAGTCTTCCGGGTCTTCACCCATCTTGCTGAGTTGGCGTAGATAAGCTGCCAGTGATTTATTCTCTACGATATAGATTTGTCCCATCTGATCGATAATAGGACTATGGTGACGGGTACCGTCATGTTCGAAGCGAAGAATTCGTTTGCCTTCCTCAGTCAATCCTACCAGTTGGAAAGTCATACTCTTGCCGATAGCAGGCAGATTCAGTACACTGCGGTCGGTAGCTAGGAAAGGCAGATGATGCTTTCTCATGAACCGTCTTATTTGTTTGGCGGTGTCAGCATCTTCTTTCGGTTTTTCTTCATTTATACCTGCACTGACTTTGGTTTCCAGTATTTTATACAGTTCTTCCGCCTGTTCCGGAGTCATCTGTCCGTAAATCTTTTCTTCCTGCTGTTCCTGCATTGAGCGACTGTTGGGTGCAAACACCGCATAATTCTCATTAAATCCCTTCACCGAGAACGTATAATAACATACCACTCCCAGTGAATTGAGTACCTGGCGAAGCCGCGTAGTATGTCCTCTGCGTGAGGCAGCCACCGTATATACCAACTGGTTCGTAATAATCCATCCGGCAGAAAGAATTTTCCGAATCGCCTCTTTTGCTTCGGGCGTCACCTCCAGCGGTGTCTGAAAATGGGTCTGAATGATAAACTGCTTGACGCCAACAGCTGAAGCCTTTTCCTTAAACTCCCGCAATATGTCAACCAACTCGTCATTAATACGCATCGGCAAATAAGCCAATAAACGAGAACCCAGTCTCACCCGTTGCAATTCCGCATATTTCTCACCTTCCGGACGTTCAAGATTCGCTCTTTGCTTGCGTACCGCCATACGATACACTGCTTCTAATATATTTCTCAACGTCTTATTCTGACTCATCAGCGCATCGCCTCCCGTAATCAGAATATCGCGTAACTGCGTATCCTGTTCAAAATAGGTCATCAACCGTCGCAACTTACTGTCCCACGACTCCTTCGGTCGTAACGTCTCAAATTCAAAATTCAGCCGTTCACTCTGAAAGTCATACATACGCTGGCAAGATGCACAAAGCCCTCCACAAGCCCGTCCCATCGTATCAGGAATAAGGATAGCCACCTCCGGATACCGTCGGTGAATATTATGTCCGTCCGGCAAGAGCCATCCGGCAGCATTCGGCTTTCCTGCCTCCACAATATCTTCCTTCTCCCATGCACGAATATTGCCATACGTCTCCACTAATCGTGGCGAATAAAGTATATAACTCCGAATCGCTTCATCATTATACCCATACCCCGTCACATTCAGCAACGACAAATAATAAGGCGTAGCAAAGAACGGCATTCCCTTTTTACGTGCCCGATTCAGCAAATACATCGTCTCCGACGAAAGTGAATTTCCTAAAAAGCGATTCAACTCAGCCGGACTTTTCACAGCCATCGACAAATGAAAGCGGAAATCTCCCCACCATTTGCTTACCAACTGATACTTCTCCTCATAACTCATCCCTTCCTCAAAATGGAACCGTACCGAAGGCTTCGACTTCCGGTTCTCAATCTTCTGAATCAGCAGATGCAGCATCCGTTCCTTATTCTCATCACGCATCTCCCGCACTTCCTCATCCAATCCGGTATCCCACCGGTCATTCCGGCTCTTGATGCGCTGCGGAGACGGCAAAGGAACACTTTCCCCCTGCAAACGTTTGAACAACTGGAACAATTCTACAAACAAATCCGTCGGCATCTCTATATTCTCCAACTTCTCCGTCAGAAACTGATAAAGCAACCGTATCGTCTGTACCGAAATATCCTGTCCCGTAGACAGTTCATGAACATCCTGTCCATCATACTGGAGTAAGAGTCGAATTTGCTCCCTTGCCTCTTCCGCAACCTCATTAACCATCCCGCAACTATCCAGATGTTTTAGCAGACCAGCCTTAAAGTCCTCCACTGTCGGACTCACCGCCGCCATCTCCACCAACTCCGGAATCTCCTGCGTGTAGATTTGTTTCAACTGCGAAAAAGTAAGTACAAGCATTTTCTTTTGTTTCATAAGCATCCTCTATATTTTATATTATTTATTGATTAGTAACGACCTATCCCTCCGCAAGGTTCCCCCGGCCTCGACTGCCCGGCGTCAAGCGCAGGTCTTATTTACGGCGTTAAAAAGGGCAGACTGTTTGAGCGAAGCGAGTTTCTGCCCTTTAGCCGGAAATAAGACCGGAGTAGCCGGGCAGGCGCAGCCTTGATTTTTTCTTTTTGGTACTTTTTCTTTTGCATCAAGGCAAAAGAAAAAGTACATAAAGATAATAAAAAAAGCGGAAGTATGCCACTCCCGCTTTTCCTGCTATGCTATTCTTTACGATTTTCTAACATTTACGCGACCTTATTTTTTCGTTTCCGTGTCGTCGTTCTTTCTTTTCGGTTCCTTTTTGGCAAGGAGCACTATATTATATACATAGTCCGTCATCCACTGTTCCGAATAGCCCAGACGTTCCTTGTACTGGCGGACAGTCGCCGCAGTCTTGTGCACATCATCAGCCTTCCACACCGTCTTCGTACAAACATCGTGTACCGTCTTCTGCGTCATCCCGTAAAGCGCCTTCTTGAATATAGACGGCATACGGAACTTCCATTGCATCAGATTTCCCATCAGCATCATCAAATCGTTGGAAAACCCTTGATACATAAACAGATACGACTGAATATCATTCTGCGTACGGCAATTACGCTTCACGGAGCTGTCGATCTCCTTAAAGAAACTTTCATTCAGTCCGTAGTCCTGCATCAGCATTTTGCGTGAAGCCGACTTTTCTGCCAGTCCCAGCTTACCTCCCTGCGTAGGAATCTTGAACAAACGTTTGAAGTTAGCCACATCCGGTAAAAAGCGGATGTTGGTAATACCTAAGTTAGTAGCGATGACTGACTGGAAATAAACCCGGGTCAGTGATATGAAATCTTCTACATTGCCGACTTTTGTTTCATCGGATTTCTTTTTGAATAAACCAAATAAGCCCATCGTTATATTTACTATTTTATAATTTACAATTTACAAATCGTGTGTGGAGATTTTAATGAGCCGCAAAGGTACGAAAAAGTGTTGGTTTTCACCAACATTCCAAGTCCTTTTCGATGTCCGGCATGGTCTCTTTCCTGAAAACAGGACTTTGGATGCCCGCTTTCTTCTGGGCACGATAGTCCGAGAGCAGGCGGATGGCATACTTTCCGAGAAAGATAATGGCGATCAGGTTGCAGACAGCCATCAGAGCCATCGTGATGTCCGCCAGACTCCATACCAAATCGAGTGTGGCGACAGACCCGAAAAGTACCATACCGCTGACCAATATCCGGTAGGTGTGGAGCACCCATTTCTTTGCGGTGATGAAACGGATATTCGCTTCACCGTAATAATAATTTCCCAAGATACTGCTGAATGCGAAGAAGAACAACGCTACGGCAACAAAGATGCTTCCGGAAGCACCGATCTCATTCGTGAGCGCCTGTTGGGTTAGTTGCACCCCATTGGAAGAACCGTCCAAAGGAGCACCGCTGAAAAGAATGATAAATGCCGTACAGGTGCAAATTAATAAAGTATCGGTAAATACTGCCAGCGTCTGTATCAACCCCTGTTTGACAGGATGAGTGACGTTGGCCGTCGCTGCTGCATTCGGAGCCGAACCCATACCGGCCTCATTGCTGAATAATCCGCGCTTGATACCCTGCATTAGCGCCATGCCGACACCTCCGCCCAATGCCTGTTCCCAGCCGAAGGCATGGCTGATGATGAGAGATATCACTTCCGGCAGATGCGTGATATTAAGTAATACGATGACCAGTGCCAGCCCTACATATCCTAATGCCATAACCGGGACGATAATGCTGCTTACACGCGCTATCCGGCGGATACCACCGAAGATGATGACAAGAGTCAGAGCGGTAAGCACTCCTCCCAACACCATATGATTGAATCCGAACGCATGTTCGGCAGCAGCACAAATCGTATTGCTCTGTACCGAATTGAAAGCAAAACCGAAAGTAATGCTGATGAGCACAGCGAAAAGCATCCCCATCCACGGCTGTTTCAATCCCTTCTTCATATAATAAGCCGGGCCTCCGACAAAAGAGTCCTTCCCGCGTATCTTATATAACTGTGCCAGGGTAGATTCGATAAAAGCGCTCGAAGCTCCCAGCAGGGCGATCACCCACATCCAGAAAACAGCTCCCGGTCCGCCGATGGCGATGGCGGTGGCCACCCCTGCCAAGTTGCCCGTACCCACACGGCTGGCAATCGTAATAGCGAATGCCTGAAAAGATGAAACATGTTTCTCACCGTGTTTTCCTTTTCCGGCGGACTCGCTGAGTAATACAATCATTTCGCGAAGCATACGGAACTGTACGAACCGCGTTCGGATGCTGAACCAGACGGCACAGCCCAGTAACATGATAATCAGGATGTATGTCCAGAGTATATCATTTATTTCATTGATAAAGTTCATAGTTAGGTTTTTGAAAAGAATAAATCGTAGTATATCACTCGTTTTTCATTCGGAAATAAAATTTATGATTTTCGAATACGGGCTCTACTATATCATACCGAACAAATTTAGCAAGCAGATGTTCGGCGGCACGTCGGGAAATACCGGTCTGCCGACAATACCGGTTGAGTGAAAGCAGCGTTCCCTGTTCCAACAGGTCGAGCAGGAGTTGTTCGCGTTCCGTATAGCGGATCAGTTCTCCCCGCGGGCTGCCGCTTTGTTGCCATACACGCAGGTGGATAGGGGTAGCCAGTATATTCTCATCCTTGATGCGGAGATAGGCGAGAGGCTTTCCGTTTTCGTCTTTCGCATAGACAGGCTTGTGCGGATTCTCTTCGATGGTGGCTACTAATACCTGTTTGCCTTCCACGATATATGTTTGTAAAGTATAATCTATCTCCGGGATGCAATAAAGTTGTGCGGCCGCTTCGATCATATATTTTTCCTCTTCAGATCGTACGCCGGCTATTCGTCCATTGTCTTTCACGCCGATCAATAGCCGTCCTCCGTCGGTATTGGCAAAAGCCGACAGCGTTTTGGCAATCTTGCGTGCGTCGGAAATTTCGAATTTGAAGTCCTGTTGCTGATGCTCTCCTTCAGCTATCAAAGTATGTATGTAATCCGTATCAGTAAGCGTTTTCATGGCTACAAAGGTAGGGAAAAATGGTGAAAAGCCCTTTTTTTAGCTTATTTTCGCAGATAAATTCAAAAAAAATATTGTTTTTATGCGTTTATTTCGGGAAACAGTGTATTTTTGCGACACATTATTAACGAAAAAAATAAAAGGATTATGAAAGAATTGGTAGAAAAAGTAGCAGCTCTGTATGCTGACTTCTCAAAAGATGCTAACGCTCAGATTGAAAACGGTAACAAAGCAGCAGGAACTCGTGCTCGTAAGGCTTCTTTGGAAATCGAAAAAGCAATGAAAGAATTCCGTAAAGCATCTTTGGAAGCTTCTAAAAACTAAGAAATAGAAGTCTACTAAGATATCAGGAAAAAAGAAGAGGATGTGTCGTGAGATGCATCCTCTTCTTCTATTTATACCTCCTTCTCTTTTCTGAAACCCGAAATATCGGACGAATGTGCTATTTTTAAGATTCCATTGAAAAACGTTCGCTCTAAAAATAACGAACCAAGGAGTAAACTGCATAAATAAATGCAATAATATACGAAAAAACACCCATTCTTTGCATGAAACTACATGAAATATACACCTTTTCAAAACAAAAAAGTATCTTTTGGTTTTAAACCAAGGGGGTGTTCCTTTAAAACCAACGCCTCCTTCCTCACCGACCAACCTGTTTTCCGTCAGTAAGGAAGACCTGAAAAAGCTATTTTTGCTTAATTTTCTTCTAATTGATCCATAAATACCGGGAAAATAAAAGTGTCATTCGGAACTGTTTTTCTTCAGTAAGCGATCAGAATGATCAGTGAAAAAGAATTATACTTCTGATTTGACCGATAAACTCTTTGAATAGTAAAAAAGAGGAATCCTGTATTTGTGAATGATGGCATTTTTATGCCTTTCTTTAAAGTGGGGATACAATTATGCCCTTCTTTCACTGTTTAAATATTCCTTTTTTAAGAAAGGTCCTTTTTTAGTGATCAATAGATGTCGCTATATGTGAAAAGTTATTCATGGTAATTTGAAGAAATGAACTCAATTTCTCCCTATTTGTTGTTTCGTTTTTCGGCGATACCGATTTTTAGAGTGTCTTATTCTGGAAATCGGTTGTGTATATGCGTATCAGACAATTATAGTTGCTGAAATATGTGTATATTTATTGTGTAATCTTTAATACTAAGTAAGATGTTAAAAGTAGTAGCATTTATGAAGCAGGTAGCCGAAGAGCTGCGGATGGGGGGAAACTTTGGTACTGCGCACGTGTATCGTAGTAGTATCAATGCCATCATTGCTTATCATGGGGAAGGGGATTTTTCTTTTGACGAGGTTACCCCGGAGTGGTTGAAAGGTTTCGAAGTACATCTTCGTGGGAGAGGATGTAGTTGGAATACAGTCTCCACTTATTTAAGGACATTTCGTGCGGTGTACAATCGTGCCGTCAATAGTCGGATGGTTATTTATACGCCTCATTTGTTCCGTTCCGTCTATACGGGGACGCGTGCGGACCATAAGAGGGCATTGTGTGATGAAGATATGAAGAAGGTATTCACCAGACTGCCTTCATCTTCCGCCATACCTCTTGCCGTGAGGCGTGCGCAGGACATGTTCGTGCTGATGTTCTTGCTTCGTGGTCTGCCGTTTGTCGATCTCGCTTATCTGCGTAAAAGTGATTTGAGGGATAACGTGATCACTTACCGCAGGCGGAAGACAGGCCGGCCCTTGTCGGTGACGCTTACTCCGGAAGCGCTCGAACTATTAAAGAAGTATATGAACCGCGACAGCCATTCGCCCTATCTCTTCTCACTGCTGAAAAGCGGAGAGGGAACAAAGGAGGCTTACCGGGAATATCAGTTGGCATTGCGCAGCTTCAACCAGCAGCTCACGCTCTTGGGGGAGGTATTGGGACTGAACGATAAACTGAGTTCATACACCGCCCGCCATACATGGGCTACAACAGCCTATTATTGCGAAATTCATCCGGGTATTATCTCCGAAGCTATGGGGCACTCGTCCATCAAGGTGACCGAGACTTATCTAAAACCTTTCCGTAATAAGAAAATTGATGAGGCTAATAATCAGATTATTGATTTTGTAAAACATTCAATAGCTGGAGTAGTATCTTGAAAATGAATCTGTTACTTTCTAGGTAACGGAGCTAAATAGCGTTGCAAAGATGGATATATTTTGGAAAACATGCAAACAAAAAAGATATTTTTTCTGATAAACTACTAAAAAAAGAGAAATAATACGATAAAACAACGGATTTCTTTCTATTAGGGACCTGTTAACCTCTGATCAAGATACAAAGAATTTCCTCCCCTCTGCCGCATGTCTGAAGCAGGGGTAAATATGTTTCACTGTAAAATAGTCTGGTTTTTCATATAGATAGCTCCACAGGAGTCAGGACAAAGGTTTACCCGTTACCTAGAAAGTAACGGGTAAAGGCTGTTTGGCCCGTATGCTTCATAGTGTATTATATAAGGGAAATAAAGGTTGAATGAATTAAGAAAAGGAGGTCGCACGAGAAATGAACGGAACAACACATGGGATTTAAAATCAAAAGTGAGAAATTATATTTTTATTATTTTTTTAATTTATAAATTAAAAGTTTTTTATTATGAACAAAAAGTTTTTAAATGCTGTCCTGTTTGGAGCGCTGATAGCGTCCTCGGCAGGTACATTTACTTCTTGTAAAGACTACGATGACGACATCAAGAGTCTGCAGGAACAAATTGACAAAAGCGGAAGCACCGTTGGCGATCTTCAGACTCAGCTGACAACGCTGAAGAGTGCTGCAGAAGCTGCACAGGCTGCTGCTGATGCTGCAAAGACAGCTGCTGCAGAAGCTAAGACTGCCGCAGAAGCTGCAAAAACTGCCGGCGACCAGGCTGCTGCCGATGCTGCTACAGCGAAAGCGCTGGCAGAAGAAGCGAAAGCTGCCGCTGCGCAAGCAAAAGCAGATGCGATAGCGGAAGCCGCAACACAGGTTGAAGCATTGAGAAATTCAATGCAGGCTGCTATTGACAACAAACTGGATGTGACAGTACACGAAGCTGCTGTAAAAGCACTCGGTGCTCAGATTGAAGGTATCGAAACAGGTTTGAGCAATCTTGCCAACGGAGCAGTGAAAGAAAATACCGAAGCGATCAAAAATGCTCAGGATGCTATCGAAACGTTGATTACAGCAGATAAAGACTTGCAGACTCAGCTCGACGCTTTGAAACTTTATGCAGAAGGTGTAAAAGATATAGCTGACGCTAACAAGGAAGATATCGCGGCAGCGCAGGAAGCTATTGAAGCTGCACAGGATGAGATTAAGAAACTTTGGGATGAAATCAACGGTGAAGGCGGTCTGAAAGCTTTGATCGGTGAGAATAAATCTGCCATTGAAGCGCTGAAGAACTCTACAGCTCAGGATATTGCTGACCTCGAAGATAAGATCAACGATGAGCTGGATGCTATCAAATCGGATATCTCAGGTATTCAGGGTGACATCAGAACCATCAACAGCCAGATTATTACTATCAACGCTGACTTGGTGAGCCTGCACACTTTGATGACTTGCCGTCTGACAAGCATCACGTTTGCTCCCGACTATATCGTAGACGGTGTGGAAGCGATCAAGTTCAACTCATTGAAATATGCTCCGATGGGAAGCGGTGAAAATGCTGCTATTCCTACGAATTATAGTATTTCTACAGCTGCTTTGGCAACTGCAAGCTACCACTTCAACCCGGCTAGCTTCAAGTTGGGCAATGCTGACTATAGCTACTTGGATCGTAGCGCTACAGTGATCAACACTCGCGCGGCTGCCAGCCAGTGGGTTCAGATCAGCGGTACTCCGGTTGCTAACGCTGCAACGGGAACAGTGGACTTCAAACTGCTTCGTCTTAACGTCCATTCTACTCAGCCGGCAGAAGATAAAGTAAACATGGTTGCTTTGCAGGCTACTCTGAAGGGTGATGCTGTAGACAAAGACGAGACTAACGTAGTGGTTACTTCTCCGTATGTATCTATCTATGATGACGTACTGGCTGCACCGGACGTTCGCATCTCTGACAAAGCTACTTTAGTTTCAGGTGCTGACGGTGCTCATTATGCAACTACTTTCACTGCTTGTAAGTCAGAAGCTGTTCGCTATACAACTCCTTACGATCAAGTATTCAACCTGAAAGACCTGGTGGCTACTTGCTTCGGTAACGGTAATCACAAAGAATTCCCGATCGAAGACTATAAGTTGTCATATAAGTTCTCTGTAGCTTCTTCTGATTACAACATCATTGAAGGTGAAACTTCAACCAACCAGCAGAAATGGGTGGTATGTAACGACGCTGCGGCAGGTTTGTACCAGGCAGAAGGCTTCAATAAAGAAGCGATCGGTCGTACTCCTATCCTGAAAGTGGAATTGGTAGACGAAGCAGGCAATGTAGTACGTCGCGGATTCGTGAAGATCGAATTTGGTGTGACGAAGCAAGATGACCTCGTAGTAGGTGACAAGGCTTATGACTTGGTAGCTAAATGTACTGAAACAGCTGCTGAATACACTATCACAGAGCAATTCATCCGTGAAAATGTTTACCGCGTTATTACTAACGGTAAGGAAACAAGCATGAGCCACGAAGAATTCTGGAACTTGTATGATGCTTCCGGTGCTGTTGCTGTAGTGAAGAAGAACAACCTGTCACACACTATGACTCTGCCGAGAATCGTTGACGGTGATACTTCAGTAGGTACTGCTACGAAGAAGATCGTATGGTCATTTAATCATGGTGAACTGGGTAAGATCGGTGCCGGTGGTTCTCAATTTGTTGCAACTGTAACAGTGAAGAACAAGCTGACTTCTTCTGAATATCCTGCAAGCATCACATTCAAGTTCACTGTAAACGTGAAGTTGCCTGAACTTACTTTGGATGCTACTGAAAATGATATTTACTGGACGAAAGATGGTGATGAGTACAAGTACTTCAATGTAAATGTGAGTGTACCTAACTCAGTTGCTTCTCCTGCAAGTGATTGTCAGTTCAGAAGAGCATTGACAGAAGCTTACTCTGCTTACACTGTGAAAGGACTTCCGGGTTGCGAATCTGCTCGTTACAAAGTAATCAAGACTTACTCTAACGGTAACTTGACTTCTCCTGTAATGTCTGGTGTTCAGATCGACGGTAACTATATCACCCTGGATAAGAGCAATGCTGCTGTGAAGGCTGCGTTGAACAGCGCAAACGGTCTGCAAGCTGTCGTTGCACACATCTACACGATGAGCAATGGCGACGAAGTGACTGTTAACGAATTTATGGTTGACTTTATCCGTCCTGTTAACTTGAACATGCCGAGCGGTATTGCAGTAATAGACGCTAAGACTGGCGGTGATGTTGCTGACTTCCAATGGAATGGTCTGTTGACTGACTGGAGAAACGAAGCAATTGTAAAAGATAGCTGGTCATGGGTTGAAAATGTTCATTCTTACTGGAAGAGAGTTTGTACTCCTGAATTCGAATATGTTCAAGGTCACGAAGAAATGGTTACACCGGCTCAGTTGGATGTAGAATATGGTACGATTAAGTTTACTACCACTACTGTGACTACTATGTATACAGGTAAGGCTACTTATAGATACTATAACAGATTGGGTGGATCTACTAAGAAGACTTACACAACTGAAGAGTTCTTGACTCAGGCAGAAGTTGACGCTTCTCTTGAAGCACAGAAATTAGCTGGATGGCCGTTGATATATCCACATGTTGAATTAGATGGCGATATTATATATACGGAAGTTTCTAAACCTGCAAGCACTACTATTGAGTACGACTATGTGAAGAGTATCAACTATGTACCGGCAACTTACAAGTGGGTTGAAGGTAACTGGACAATGGTTCCTCACAGACACACTGAAAAGCCTGCATTCGAAGGAACATCTTACGGACAGATCTCAGGATGTTGGGAATGGACGAAGAAAGAGTGGGGCAGACCGGATTGGAATCCTGGACAATACTGGTTCTTCTATGGTCCGTTCGGCGATGTAACACTGGATTTGAACAAAGTAACTACAAGCTTGGAATACAACGGTAACAAGTTGCCTGATGGCGCTACTTTGGTTCAGACTGGTAACACTGTGAAGTATGTGAATGTTAGCTCACCGGTTGGATATACTTATCAGATATTCATTCCTGCTACAGTAAATTACGGCTGGGGAACTACTTCTTCTACATTGACTATTACAGTTAATCCGAATAACTAAGAATCGCAAATGTCAATGAATTCTTAGACATTCAACAACAAAAGGGTGCTCTAATCAGAAAAGGGCACCCTTTTCACCATAACAAGTACATTCTGCATACTCTGTGATAAGACATAAAATATATAAAATTATGAGAATAAGAAATTTATTAATAGCCATACTTACTGTCGGCAGCACAGTAGCATTCGCTCAGGAACAGCGACAAATCAAGGAAGAGGGCAAGACAGTGTTCAAACCTCATTGGTTTATGCAAGTTCAGGCTGGAGCTGCGCATACGGTAGGCGAAGCCGATTTTACAGATCTGATCTCTCCGGCAGTAGCCGTTAATGTAGGGTATAAGTTTGCACCCGCATTTGGAGTCCGTTTAGGCGTAAGCGGTTGGCAGGCAAAGGCAGGATGGGTCACTCCTTCTCAAACCTATCAATACAAATATCTGCAAGGCAATCTGGATATCATGGCAGATCTTAGTACTTTATTTTGTGGTTTTAATCCTAAACGTGTATTCAACGCATATATTTTTGGCGGTGCAGGACTGAATCATGCTTTCGACAACGACGAAGCAAACGCACTGGACACAAGATCTCATGAATTAGAGTATTTATGGCAGGACAAACAAAATCTTATAGCCGGACGTATGGGACTGGGATGTGATCTGCGCCTCAATGACCGGCTGGCTATCAATATTGAAGGAAACGCAAATGCACTGTCCGACAAATTCAACTCGAAAAAGGCAGGCAACTGCGACTGGCAATTTAACGTATTAGTGGGCCTGAACATCAAATTAGGAAAAAGCTATAAGAAAACAGCTCCGGTATATTATGAACCGGAACCGGTAGTAGAACAACCCAAACCACAACCTGTCGTGAAACAGCCCGAACCGGAACCTGTGGCAGTGGTAGTGGAACCTATGAAACAGAATATATTCTTTGCTCTGAACTCCGCACTTCTCCAGAAAGACCAGCAATCGAAGATCGATGCAATGGTGGCATACATGGAAAAGTATCCGGCAAGCAAAGTTGCCATAACCGGATATGCCGACAAGGAAACCGGTAATCCGAGAATCAATATGACTTTATCCGAAAAACGTGCGAAGATTGTTGCCGATGCCTTGAAAGCCAAAGGAATAGCGGCGGACAGAATCGTTACGGATTTCAAAGGAGATACAGTACAACCTTTCCGGGTGCCTGAAGAAAACCGGGTAAGTGTCTGTATTGCAGAATAATATTTTCCCACTTCTCATGCGGGTATATACCCCATTCCTCTATTCTATTAATAAAAGTATGAGGGACCTGTATGGGAGGTAAAAGAGGAAGCCCGTGCTTGTGAAAGCCCGGACTTCTGCAATGAACCCTTTCTTCACTTGTTAGTGAAGATAACCCCACAAGGTGCAGATGGAAAGCAATGCTTGTGAAAGTCTTCTTTTCCGATCTCTGTTCCTTACAGAGGATGCCCCTCACATTTTTCCCACGGGCATCCTCTTTTTTTATATATATAGACTGATGTTATTATAAAGTCTGATTGTTTTGTTTATAGAGAACAAAATATGAGTGATTTGGTTCGTTATCAACCGGCATTCCGATTAAAATCGTATATTTGCGTCTGTAATCAGATTGGGTCCATGAACGAAAATGTCCTCACTAAACTAAAGATACTTGCAGAATCGGCCAAGTACGATGTATCCTGTGCATCCAGCGGTACAGTGCGCTCCAACAAACCGGGCATGCTGGGCAATACCGTAGGTGGCTGGGGAATCTGCCACAGCTTTGCCGAAGACGGACGGTGCATCTCCTTGCTCAAAGTCATGCTGACCAATTATTGTATTTACGACTGTGCCTACTGTATCAACCGGCGCAGTAATGATCTGCCTCGCGCCACGTTGTCCGTCTCCGAATTAGTGGAACTGACGATTGAATTCTACCGGCGCAATTATATCGAAGGTTTGTTTCTTAGTTCCGGTGTGGTCCGTAGTCCGGATTATACGATGGAGCGGCTTGTGCGTGTGGCGAAAGATTTGCGTCAGGTGCATCGCTTTAACGGATATATTCATCTGAAAAGCATCCCCGGAGCAAGCCGGGAACTGGTGAATAAAGCCGGGCTGTATGCCGACCGCCTTAGTGTCAACGTAGAAATCCCGAAAGAAGAGAACCTCAAACTGCTGGCTCCCGAAAAGGATCATAAGAGCGTTTTTGCTCCGATGAAGTATATCCAGCAAGGCGTGTTGGAAAGCAAGGAAGAACGGCAGAAGTTCCGTCATGCTCCCCGTTTTGCGCCTGCGGGACAGAGCACGCAGATGATTGTAGGGGCTACCTCCGAGTCGGATAAAGATATCCTTTACCTTTCGTCGGCACTTTATGGACGGCCGACGATGAAGCGTGTTTATTACTCCGGATATGTCTCCGTGAATACGTACGATACACGCCTGCCTGCACTGAAACAACCGCCTCTGGTACGTGAGAACCGTCTTTATCAGGCGGACTGGCTGCTCCGTTTCTATCAGTTTAAAGTGGATGAAATCGTAGATGATGCATATCCTGATCTAGATCTGGAGATAGACCCGAAGCTCTCGTGGGCTTTGCGTCATCCGGAACAGTTTCCGGTCGATATCAATAAGGCGGATTATGAGATGTTGCTCCGTGTACCGGGCATCGGGGTGAAGTCTGCTAAGTTGATTGTGGCATCCCGTCGTTTTTCCCGTCTGGGCTTTTATGAGTTGAAGAAGATAGGCGTAGTGATGAAAAAAGCGCAGTACTTCATTACGTGCAGGGAACTGCCTTTGCAGATGCAGACGGTGAATGAGCTTTCTCCGCAGCGGGTACGCAGTCTGCTGCTTCCGAAGCCTAAGAAGAAGGTGGACGACCGCCAGTTGATACTGGATTTTGGGGAATAAATGGAGTTTCAGATGTTGTAAACCGGAAGATAATGAACGTCTATATCTACGATAAAACTTTTGATGGTCTGCTGACTGCTGTCTTCGACGCTTATTTTCGTAAGACCTTTCCCGATTTCCTGTTATCGGAAGGGGATGCTTTGCCTTTGTTTTATGATGAATTGCATACGGTGGTCACCGATGAAGAGAAAGCCGCCCGTGTGTGGCGTGGCTTGCAGAAGAAAGTCTCTTCTTCCGCGCTTGGCTGCCTCACCCAGTGTTGGTTGTCGGAATTGCCGGATATAGGGATGGTTATCTTTCGTTATATTCGTAAGGCGATCGACGCTCCCCGTTCTATCGAGACTAACTTCGGCGATCCGGATGTGCTTCTGCTTGCCCAGATATGGAAGAAGGTGGATGGCGAACGGATGCATCTGATGCAGTTCGTGCGTTTTCAGAAAGCGGCGGACGGTACTTTCTTTGCTGCCTTCGAACCGCAGTATAATGCCTTACCGCTTACTGTCCAACATTTCAAAGATCGTTTTGCCGATCAGAAGTGGATTATCTATGATATGAAGCGGCGTTATGGCTTTTACTATGATTTGCAGGAAGTGACTACGATTTCTTTTGATGACGACAGCCGGGAAGCTCATCTGATTACGGGGATGCTGGACGAGAGCTTGATGGATGAAAATGAGAAGATCTTTCAGAAGCTCTGGAAAACGTATTTCAAGGCTATCTGCATTAAAGAACGCATGAATCCGAGGAAGCATAAAAAGGATATGCCTGTCCGCTACTGGAAGTATCTGACGGAGAAGCAGAAGTAGGCTTATTCTATCCGCTGCACCGTCACATCCGGAAATTTCTGCATCAACGAAAGTAAATGTCCTTCATCATTGTTCCGTTTTGATTTGATGACCATTGTGACTTGATAGGATTCCATTTCACCCGAATGCTGTGTTTCCATTTCGTAAGAGACAATCATATAATCTTTTGAATTAAATCTGTCCGCTATCTGTTTCAAGGTGTCTTTGTTGTTAGTAGAGAAGGAGATCATCGAACTTTTCATGCCTACACTCTTGAAGATGTAACTGAGTAGTTCCAGTCCGATCAGAGTCAGTACGGTAGTGGCTATGCCGATGGTGTACATTCCCGCGCCGACTGCCAGACCGATGCCGGCTGTAGCCCATATGCCGGCGGCTGTGGTCAGTCCACGGACGATTTGTTTCTGTAGGATAATGGTTCCTGCACCGATGAATCCGATGCCGCTGACTACTTGTGCCGCTACACGGCTGGGGTCGAGCGTCACACTGTTTTCTTTGATGATCTCTTGAAATCCGTATTGCGAAACGATCATGATCAGGGCACTACCCAATGATACGAGGAAGTGAGTGCGGTATCCGGCTTCTTTGGCACGATATTCACGGTCCAGTCCGATGATGGCTCCCAGTATTCCTGCCACCAGTAATCTTAACATAAAATCAACGTTCAACATCATAGGTTCGGTCTCCTTTCTTTTCTTTGTTTGTTTCTTCTGTTTTTTTCTTTAAAAACGGTTAGTCCTATAAATATACAATTCTTTTCTCTTTTTGTGCTATTAATTTAGTAATATTTGAACGTAGCATCTGCATTTTATCGTATATTCGCAGACAAAACCGTGCATTACGCCAAAGATTGAATAAGAAATGAAGAAAAGGATATTTTACATCATTAGTTTTTTGGTAATATTTTGTATAGAGGTGTTCATAGCCTTGTATGTACGTGATAGTTTCATACGTCCTTATATGGGAGATGCTTTGGTCGTGGTGCTGGTATATAGTTTCGTACGTATATTTATCCCGACAGGGGTACCCCGTCTGCCGTTTTACGTTTTCCTGTTCGCTTGTTTTGTCGAAGTGCTGCAATATTTTCAGTTGGTGGAAACTTTGGGAATCACCAACCGTGCATTAAGAATCATTTTGGGCTCCACGTTCGATTGGAAAGATATTGTCTGCTATGGAGCAGGATGTATCTTTATCTTTCTGTTTGAGCAAATATTCAGACGCCGTTAATTGGAATAACAGACTTTCTTGTTTGGCGATTGCTTATTGTATGTTCTCTTTATCTTCGTTTTCTGAAGTCGGATTCAGATCGTGTCCGCAATACTTGCAGAACTGCGCATTGTCTTCATGCCCTGACCGATGGCAGTTCGGACACTCTTTGTCTCTTCTCCGTTTGTAGTCCTTCATCATGGAGGCGGACACAATGCCGGTAGGTACCGCAATGATGGTATAACCGATCAGCATGACGCAAGCCGAAAGAAGCTTTCCCAGTCCGGTGACGGGAGTTATATCTCCGTATCCTACGGTGGTCATCGTGACAATAGCCCAGTAGATACTGTTCGGAATGTTGTTGAACTGAGAATTGGGCAAAGTTCCTTCGATCATGTACATTAACGTTCCGATGGAAGTAACCAGAATCACAACAAACAGAAAGAAGACCGCAATCTTTTTACTACTTTCCCGAAGTGCGGTGAGCAGTCGTTCGCCTTCATTCAAGAAATTGAATAGCTTAAAGACACGGAATACCCGTATCAATCGAAATGCACGGATGATAAGCAGATAGCGTGCTCCCGGAAAGATCAAACCGATGTAAAGCGGCAAGGTAGCCAACAGGTCAACAATGCCGAAGAAACTGAATATGTATTTCTTCGGGCGGGGAGAGCAATATATTCGTGTCAGATACTCAAAAGTAAAGAAAGCAGTGAAAAGGTACTCCATTACGACAAATGGGGTAGTCAGATAAGAAGGGAGCCCTTTCAGGCTTTCTATAATGACTAATAATACACTGGCAAGGATACAGCCGATAAGAACCACATCAAACAGCTTTCCCGAAGGAGTGTCAGATTCGAAGATGATGACGTACAGCTTATGTTTCAGCTTTTGGTCATTCATAAAATAATGGATTCTTTCTTTTAGTTTCATGAGAATAATCAGTTGACAGGCCAATATCCCAATAACCTGTATTTTACCTATTACTTATTACCTGCTACTTATTACCTATTACATTAATCTATTACCCAGTGCTTGCTATATGCAACCGTCTTTTTTGGATCATAGTACATTCCCTCTTGTGTAGGTATCTGGAGAACGTATGTTTTTCCGGTCCTGTTCTTTAGGCTTTGTTCTCGTAGCCAAGGGTTTGCATCCCGAAGTTGGGCGTACGTGATTCCCTGCTGTTTGGCAAAATCGCTTAGGTTGGCAATGGGGGTGGTGACTGTTATCTCTTTGTAAGGGATAGGCGGGTACAGGTGTTCCTTTTTCAGCAGGAATCCATATCGTTGAGGATTCTTGAATATTTCTTTGACTGCCAGCAGGCGGAACATATAGCGGGAAGTCTCTTCTACCAGCCATAAGTCCATTGCGTGGCTGGCAAGTTGCTGGTCCAGTTGAGAGGAAATTCGTCCTTGTCCGGCATTATAGGCGGCAGATACAGCCATCCAGTCTCCGTATTTGGCATAAGCCTGCTTGAAATATTTGCAGGCGGCTACCGTTGCCTTTTCGATGTGATAACGTTCGTCTACGTTCTCATTTACTTCGAGTCCGAATTCGCGTCCGGTAGCAGGCATGAATTGCCATAATCCGGCTGCACCGGCCGGAGAGCGGGCTATGTTGTTGAGGTTACTTTCGATGACCATCAGATATTTGAAATCGTCGGGGATACCGTTCGCTTTCAGAATCGGTTCTATAATCGGGAAGTAACGGTTCGCACGCTTAATTAGCAGCATGGTGGTGGAGTGCATATAGGTGAACGCCATCATCTCCCGGTCCATCCGCTCGCGGCGGTCGTAACGGCGGAGGTCGATTGTCTCTCCGTCAAAAGTCACCTGCTCGGGAACGGTAGGTGAGGTGACGCAATAAGGCACTTCCGATTTGGCGGAATGCTGTTCGTCTACATGACTGCTACCGATCAGAATAGGCAGGGTAGCTCCGATGCAGAACACTAATATAAAGGTTAGAATGTAGTTGATCTTGGTAAATTTCTTCATTTTCTGTTTTCTTTTAGTCATTTGATTGGTTCTTATTCCAATATCTGGCAACCACGGCAGTAATAGATGCTACCGCCAAGATAATTCTCCTTGACAATGGTTTCTCCACAACGGGGACAGGCTTTGCCTGCCGTGTCTTTAGAGAGGCAGGCTGTATACTTGCCGTTTTCTCCGAACAGGTCCGATTCCGTGTTTCGTCCACCCTGCCGGTAGATATCGTTCATGGTTTCCTTTACTTGATAGAACAAATTTTCTTTCTCTTTGTCTGTTAATGCTGCTATTTTTTTCTTCGGATGGATGTGGGCATGATACAGAATGTCCTGTAATACACCGTTTCCCAGTCCCGGAACAGTCTGTTCGGTAGCCAGAAAGGCTTTGGCGGATTTCTTCTGCGCACTTTCATCATTAATCAGTCCGAGGAAATATTCTTTGCTGAAAGCGTCCGACATGACCTGCGGCTTGCTTTTCGCTGTCCGGTAATATTCGGATAGTACGCCCGTAGCAGCATTCTTGTCATAGCACATGAGCCCGCCGTACATTCTCACGGAAGCTATCAGGCAGCTTTCGTCTTCGAAGCCGATCAGGAGTTGATGTTTGGCCGGCAGCTTGGTTCCTGGAGTCAGATAGCGCAGATTTACTCCGTCCGTGAGTACGAGCACTTTATCTTCTATTGTAATCTCTACCATACCTCCCTGAGACTGCGCACTGTTTATCCTCTTATCGACTAACCATTCGGCAAATTCATCGGAATTGCCGTTAAACCAAGCGAATTTGTGAGGGCTGAATTGAATAAATACATCTGATATTCTTTTTCCTACAACTGTCTCAGTGAGTTGTTCGCAGAGATAACGCGCTTCGGGTGCTTCTATCATATAGTCTCTATTTCTGATTTTATAAATGTTCTCATGCAAATATAATATTTATTAGTCAGAACTAAACAAATCCGGTGGAACAAAATCAGGTTACGCAAGATATATCTAGCTAGAGCTTTACTCACGTGATTCTTATTTTTACTTATCGCTTTTTAAATGAGAATGTTATTAACCAATGAAATAACAGTGATAATAAGTGGTGATAATAAAAGATATTCGGTTTTTTATTTTCACTGTTAAGAAGTGAAATCCTAACTCCCAGTGCAGGATAGTACGGTGGTATTAACCGGTATTAATAGGTAATACTTAGCTTATTAATATGTTTTGTATGTTACAGATGTACTACTTAATATTTTAATATTAACGATGAAATGACTATATGTGATTGGAGGGGAAAAACATATGAGGTTTGCTTCTTGTACAGATATATATAAAAATATTCAAAACAAAGTGAAGGATTCAAACTTGTTTTTTAAAGTTTACACTCCCTCACAATGTTCTGAATATTGTGTTAAAGTCTAGTTCTTTTATTTGATACAGATAGCTTGTAGAGAGACAATAACTGTATTATGTGTTACATTACTTTCTTGCAGTGATTAAATCTACTGGTAAAATTGTTGCTGTTACATCACCGCTAGATACGTCGTACAGTTTATAGGCATTATTGGATTCAGCTCTGATAATAGGGTCGTAGAAGAAAAAGGAAAGGGTTCCTAAGTTATCCGAACCTACTGTGGTAGTAACCTTAATAGTAGTTGACGTTTTAGTGGTATTAGTAAAACCATATGATGATTTGAAAGTATGTTTAGTGTCACCTGAGCCCGTAGTTGTTTCTTGTGTAAAGTCTGATTTTACGGTAAATTCGTTAGAAACAGTTTGAGTCTTTTCTATAGTTTGCCCAAGGTCGAATTCTTCTACAAATATATGAAGGGCAAGAGATTTACCATAAATATCCCATGGTAATACAAAAACCTTATTGTCAGCATTTTTGTCGAGTTGTTCTGGATAAATCCATTTCGACCTTAAATTATTGATATCTACTGAATAGAAATTCTTAGATTGTCTGAATGCTGTACTGTTTTTATGATGAATATGAACCTTTTCAATGGAGAAGACATCTCTAGCTCTGACAGAAAAAGTAAGTGTATGTTCCATAGGTGATTTAGTATCTTCTCCTGCAATATAAGATTTAAATCGAAAATCGAAGTTTCCATCTGTCCATATCTTTTGCAAAATTTCTTCGTTTGAGAGATACCGTTTTCCTTGAGTAACATTCTGTAATTTAGGATCGTTGTCGGAGTCTGCAATTTTTCCAAATGCATTGGCACTAATTCTGAATCGGTATAATCCCTCCCTGATATTTCTATTTAATGTGCCGGGAGCATTTGTTTTATCAATACCGTAGTAAATGTAATCTCTTTGATAAGCGTTAGGGACATTTTTAAATTCTTGCCATGCCTTTGTGACTGCAGGTATTATTTCTTTCGCGTTTTTAGAGATATACTTGTTTAAATCTTCGGTTGGCTCTAAGTCATTGTCAGCATCATAATGCCGTGTCTGTATCTTTTTAGTACCATTAAATGCGTCACTTACAAATTCATAAGTAGCTTCTCCTGATCTAGTATTGATGCTGGAAACTTTCATGCGTTCGTTATTTTTCACAACAAGACAAGGAAAGCCAGGAATCTCTCCCATTGGCATGTTGCCAATGTTTTCACCGTTCTCGTACAAGGTGTTTTTTACATCGTCTCTACATAATACAGCAACTTCCTTTTCATTTGTATTCCATGTTGTTGCATTAAAATCCCAAAATAAAGATAAATCGGGAATCATTATATTCAATAGGGGAAGTGATTGCTCGATTTGTGTCAATTCACTCTCTTCTTTGCAGTAAGATAGCAATATGTCTCTAAAGCTTTGGTCACCGAACACTATTTTGTCCTTAACCAACGGATAAAAGATGTCGTAGTCATTGTCAAACTGTGCAATGGCTTCTTTCTTCAAAAAGTTACGTACTTCAATGTTTCTGGATGCGGCCTGCGACAACAATTTAGCAAATCTTAGTTGGGCGTCAGCGGTGGCTGATACTGATGAATCACCTGCATTCTCATTGACTGGAAGGGATTCTTCTTCTTGAGAACACGAAAACATAAAAAATACACCTGCAAGCATTAATAAAATCTTCTTCATGATAAATGTTTTTTGTAATTTATAATAGATAAAAAATTATCTGGTTCCGTAGGAGCCTTTGACTACAATAGAATCTTTAGGGTTGTCTGAACGATAGAGTACTCCATTGAGGTCTGCCTCAATAATGGGGTTGGTATTTGTATCATCAGCATAGGTAATATTAGTGATTTCCACTTTGAATGGAGTTTCTTTTTTAGGAATATAACGGATATATCTGTTTTCGTATTCATCGCTATGTGTATCTTGTGTTATTTGTATCCCATCATAAATGAAATCTACTTTTGTGGAATTTGTTACAAAGCGTATTCCTTTGTATAGATTGAATAGATTTATGCGAATTGCTTTATTTTCGCTATAAGTTATTCCTGTTGATATCCCTATTACTGTCTTTATTTTTCTTAGAGAATCTAGTTTGTTCTCTTCAGAAGGATAATAACTGATAATATGTTTGCTAACGGTTCGAACTGGCAAATCATCGTCCCAAAGATTCTCTAATGATATTTCTTCTCCGTTTATCGTACCTTTAAAGTAGCCCCAATACCATTTATCTTTAGATACGGAAATTTCATTATCATCTTCGTTACTACACGATGATGCTAGAATAAGCATTCCGAAGAATGCTCCGATTAAATAAATGTTTAGTTTCATCTTATTTTTTTATTGTTTTATTCACTTTCTTCTTCTACAATATCTCCTGTTATATCCATTATGGGAGAGATAATCTTTACTGTATAAGGATAACCGTTTGGAGTTTCTATATATAATGTTTTACCTTTGTTTATGAAAGTGGGTGGTTCATGAACTACGGTTTTTCCGTTTTTATCTGTAATAGTGATTTCTGCATCCGGCAGAGGTGACAGAAAGATAATTTGCAAGCAGTTATCTACTTCTTGCACGTTTATATCAAAAGTAAAGGGAGAACGTGTGGATACTTTGGATTCTTTGTCGCGGACTCTCCAATGCGATCTATGCCTCTGTGTTTCCAGCGTTGCTGCATTCATTGGTATAATAAATAATACCGATAATAGGATAAATAACGATTTTGCTTTCATATTCAATTCTTTTATTGATTTATGGAGGCAAAGGTATGGAGTATTAGTATAGATGAATAATATTTGTAGTCACATTCCTATTTTATAATATATTGATAATTAATGAGATAACAAAAATGGTAGTCACACCTTACATTTCTTCGTCTTTCATTCTCTCTTTTATCCTTAATTTGCGTTGATTAATGGGGTGCGTATTGTTATAACCGAAACAAAGTGCAATAGTTAGAGGTTGCAATTTTGCTTCATTTAGGCAGAGATATAAAATATCTTCTTCGGTCAACTTGGGATACTTTTTTTGCAAGTATGATATATAATCGGCATAAATTTCGAAAATAATTTTCTGGAGTTTCTTTAGTTCTGCATTTGTCAATACCTTCATTGCTTTTTTGTCAGATACTTTTTGTTTCGAAAGGGCGATAATTCTCTTGTATATATCACTTTGGGTAAATAACCAATTTCTCAGTTCATGCTTTTCTTGTCTAAGTCTTTCTATTGTAGATTCTCTTTCCTGTATTTCATCTATCTTATTCGCTTGGTCTTGTTTCAGATTACGTTGTTCTTCTTGCAGCAAACTGATTATTGATTGATTATCTTCAATGATAGTCTGCATTGAAGATAGTTTATATTGGGTTTGCTTTAAATTCTGTTGATATATAAGTTGTATTCTTTTTCTTTTGTTAATATGGTATTGATAGAATAATATAATAAGTAAGCAACAAAAAATGAAGAGTGTAATTATGAGCTGAAGTCGATGCTGCTCTTTTATTTGCTCTTCCCTAATATGAATTTTGATATTATATTTATTAATGAGTTGTTGTAGCTCGCTGTATTGTTCTGTACTATACATAGAATCTAAAATTTCTACATGTTCTTCTAAATAGGCAGATGCGGCTTTATAGTTTCCTTGTTCTTTTTCAATATCATATAAACTTAATAAAGCAGCTGCTTTTCCCGTTATATCAGTTGTGTTTTCTATGTTTTTATTGAGATAATAGATAGCTGAATCGGGGTTATCTCCTTTTTCAAACAACAAGGTTCCAAGATGACCATATAGATTCCCCGGTACTTTTCCTGAGGGAAACCATTGGAGGGCACTATATGCATGATATAAAGCTGAATCAAGTTCTTCAAATTCGTCATAATAAACACTTAGATTGAGTTTGGATATAGCAATCATAGAAGAATCTTTTGAAGCTATGGCATACTCTAATGCTTTGTGTTGTGTTGTTATTGTAGAATCTTTATTATCAGTCATGCAATAGTATGAACTTATATCATTCAGTGCAATGTATTTGTCTTTATCTGTTATACAATATTTATATAGTTCTTGATATGCTTTGATAGCTTCTTCAAAGAAGCTTGTTCTGTAATATGTATTTCCTAACGAACTGAGCGTATGCCGTTTGATCTCTATTTCTTTCGGATAGTCTTTCAATATAGTCAGCGCTTCTTGCAAATGGGCAATAGCCTCCTTTGTACTATTTATTTCTATTTCCAATCGTCCTTTGTAAAGTAAAGCTACAGCTCGCTCTTTCTCGTCGTTATCGTAATAATTCAAAGCTAGGTTCAGTAATGAATCACAGGGTAGCAGTGATTTTTCACATTTATCTGTTGCCCGCGCTAAAAGTAGGGCATAGCGGGCGGATTCTTTGTGAGAAAGCTCTTGTAATGCAGGCAATGTTTGAAGTAATTGCAATGCGCTGTCGGGGTGTTCTTCTAGCAGTGATTCAGCTTGTAAAAATGATGTTTCGGTCCGTTCTCTTGAAGAGCAGGCGCAGAACAAAAATGTCCCTAGAAATAGAATAGAGCATATTTTGACCACAAGTTTCGTCTTTTTATTTGTTTGCATGTGGCACAAAGATAACATTTATTTATTAGAATGATTTTATTCTATATAAATAAAAGAACTTTTTCTGCTTTTAATACGTTTCTCTAGTATAGTTAAAAAACGGAGAATCAAGATGAATATAGCAATGACCGGAGCCACCGGATATATAGGCAAACATCTTTCTAACTATCTGACCGAAAAGGGTGGACACCGGATCATTCCTTTGGGAAGAGCGATGTTTCGGGAAGGTATGTCCGGACTTTTGGTTCAGACGCTGACGCATTGTGATGTCATTATAAATTTGGCAGGCGCTCCTATCAATCAGCGCTGGACGCCTGAACATAAACAAGAGCTTTTCAATAGCCGAATAACGGTAACACACCGCATTATCCGTGCCTTGAATGCAGTCAAAACCAAACCGAAACTAATGATTTCGGCCTCTGCCGTAGGGTATTACCCCTCTTTGGTGGAATCGGACGAGTATACACAGACTCGTGGCGATGGTTTCCTGTCCGATCTTTGTTATGCGTGGGAGAAGGAAGCGAAACGTTGTCCGCAACCGACCAGGCTTGTCATTACCCGCTTCGGTGTAGTGCTTTCTCCCGATGGGGGAGCGATGCAACAGATGCTTCGCCCGCTACGCGCAACAAAGGTTGCCGCCGTTATAGGACCGGGTACGCAACCTTTTCCGTGGATAGATATTCGTGACCTTTGTCGCGCCATGTCCTTCTTTATTGAAAATGAAGAGTTGAGAGGTGTTTTCAATCTGGTTGCTCCGCAAGCAGTTTCACAGTCCACGTTTACACGTGCGATGGGAAAGGCGTATCATGCGTGGACAACTTTGATTGTTCCGCAAGCGGTCTTTCGTTTGCTCTACGGTGAAGCCGCCTCTTTTCTGACAGCCGGACAGAGTGTGCGTCCTACACGCTTGCTGGAAGCCGGATTCCATTTTTCCGTTCCTACCATAGAGAAGTTGTTTGAAGGGACGGATCACAGTACGGTAGATCGGCTTGATCTGAAGCGCTATATGGGGCTTTGGTACGAGATTGCCCGTTATGACCATCGTTTCGAACGTGGTCTTACGGAAGTGACCGCTACTTATACCCTCCGTCCCGACGGAACAATTCGCGTTGAGAATCGGGGATATAAACGCAATTCACCTTACGATATTTGTAGAACAGCCACCGGACACGCCAAGATTCCCGACCCTGCACAGCCCGGTAAACTGAAAGTCTCTTTTTTCTTGAATTTCTATTCCGATTATTATGTGATGGAATTGGACCAGGAGAATTACAATTATGCTCTTATAGGCAGCAGCACCGATAAATATCTCTGGATATTGAGCCGGACGCCCCAACTGCCGGAGGATATAAAAAAGAAATTAGTAACTGCCGCCGAACGTCGTGGCTATGATACGAATCGGCTACAATGGATTGAACAACTTTAAAATAAACATTATGGATTACAAAATTACTCATCAGCCCGAACAGAAACTGTTCAAGACGGAAGTCGATGGTCGCACCGCTTTTGTAGAATATCGCCTGTTAGGTGATTATCTCGATATTATTCACACCATTGTCCCCAAACCTATAGAAGGACGGGGGATTGCTGCTGCACTGGTGAAAGCTGCTTATGACTTTGCACTCGCCAACGGGATGAAGCCGAAAGCTACCTGCTCCTATGCAGTGAGATGGCTTGAACGTCATCCGGAAATGAATGCGAATAGTTGAATAAATAGGGGCTGACCTAAAAGTACGAAAAGTCATTTTCTCTTTGTTGCAATGGATATTTGGACACTGTCCATATTTTTGTGACAAAGATACGTTTGGAAGAAGAACTTTCGGGTCAGTCCCTTTTTAGCTTATTGTTTCCATCTCTTTAGTTGAGGGAAGAACTCTTTCATCGTTGCCCGCGCCTCTTCTATAGTGTACTTTACTTCTGAATCCTTATTAAACTCCTCAAGGTAGTTCAGGTTGAGTTCAATCATTTCATCCATTGTGCATTCTTTGGTGAAATGCCCGTCTGCATAGCAATACTGGCAATACTCTTCATTCTTGCTGCCGTCTGCTTCTGTTCCGAATGTCGTTTCATCGATCGGCATAGCACAACACTGACAAATTTTCTGTTCCATCTTTTATTGATTTTAAGTGAGTAAAAGTATGATAAATAGTTCTCTTTTATCTGCTTACAAATATAGTTACTTTCAATAAGTACTCAGTTATCTGATCTTGCTATTTTGTTTTCACCGGCAAACGTTTCCATATCCATCGGGGAATCATTCGCCAGAAGAATACGAGAATACGATAACGTCCGTCGATGATAGCTACCCGCTGTTTCCGATGAAGTGCACGTACAATGTCGCGGCCTACCTGGTCGGTTTTCATCAGCATAGGATAATGCTTTCCGTCATTCAGCAAGTCGGTGGCTACAAATCCCGGACGAATATCGGTAAAGTGAATGTTTAACTTTTGCAGATGGGCGAGTTGTTCAAGCGCATCGATGTATGTGTTCTGAAAACGCTTCGTTGCAGAATAGGCAGGGGCAACTCCCAGACCTTTGGTTCCGGCAATCGAACTGATGACCGCAAGATGTCCGCCTCCATTGTTCCTGAAATAGGAAAAAGCGGTATCCACCATTCGTGTGAAACCTTCGACATTGGTGCGTGCGGTATTCAGCTCGATTTCCATATTCAATTCCATATTCTGGAAACCGATGCCGGAACTGAGCAAAAATAAATCCATACCGCCTAATTGATGGATAAGCGCATCCAGCTTTCCGGCACTGTCTTCCTGAGTGACGTCCAGTGACTGAATTTTTATCTGTTCCGGTGCGATTTGCCGGAACTCTTCGAGAGCTGACTGGCGTCTTCCCGCTATGCCGATCTGCCATCCTTCGGACAGGAGGCGTTGGGCAACTTCCTTTCCGATACCGGAGGTGGCGCCTATGATAATGGCTCGTTTCATCTTTTTGGAACAAAGATAGTCAAATCTTTCTATTTTGAAAGGGGGGACTTTCCATTTTGAAAGCCATCCTTTTCGTTTTGACAGGAAACCTTTTCATTTTGGTAGGGTAGGAGTCTTCTCGTTTTTTCAAAGCAGAAATAGTATATTATTGATAAATAGCTACTTAAAAAGAATACGGCTGTTTTGGCATACTATTAGCTATGGGACTCGTGCAGAGTAATTCATGAGTTATGGAAGAGTATATATCAGACAATAGTGTGTATGCGCGTGCTAAAAGCAACAGCATGATCAATCCGAAAATGATAGGACGGGTGCTTGGGGCGTTGCTTTTTATTGAGTTGGGAATGTTCCTTTTGTGTGCCGGTATATCCTTGGGGTACGGAGAGGATGATTATAAGTATTTTCTTTATACGTGTGTGATTAATGCCGTAGCAGGAGGATTATTATTGCTTTACGGACGGGGAGCGGAGAATAAGATGAGTCGCCGGGACGGATATTGTGTCGTCACTCTTTCATGGATATTCTTTACCGTTTTCGGGATGCTTCCTTTTTATTTCAGCGGGAGCATTGATACCATCACCAATGCTTTCTTCGAAACGATGTCCGGTTTCACTACCACAGGAGCTACGATACTCGATGATATTGAGTCCCTTTCACATGGGATGCTGTTTTGGCGAAGCCTGACGCAGTGGATCGGTGGACTGGGGATTGTCTTTTTTACGATTGCCATTCTCCCGATCTTTACCACAGGCGGCGTACAGCTCTTTTCTGCCGAGACTACCGGAGTGACTCATGACCGCACGCATCCCAAAATCAATGTAATGGCGAAATGGCTGTGGACTATTTATCTGATATTGACCGTATCGGAGACGATCCTGCTGATGTTTGGCGGAATGGATTTATTTGATGCCATTTGTCAATCATTTGCTACTACGGCGACAGGAGGATATTCTACCAAACAAAACAGTATTTCTTATTGGAATTCTCCCTATATCGAGTATGTCGTTGCTATCTTTATGATTATCTCTAGTATTAACTTTTCCTTATTCCTGATGTGTCTGAAAGGAAAAGTCGGCCGCTTGTTTAAAGATGAAGAAACGTATTGGTTTCTGGGCTCTGTCGGGATATTGACATTGCTTATCACTTTGGCGCTCGTATTTCAGAACAACTATGGATGGGAGCTGGCTTTTCGTAAATCATTGTTTCAGGTAGCTACGGTGCATACATCCTGCGGCTTTGCGACGGATGACTATAATTTGTGGCCTCCTTTCACGTGGCTGTTGCTGTTTATAGCGATGCTTTCGGGAGGTTGTACGGGATCTACCAGCGGAGGTATCAAGAATATGCGGTTACTGATTGTGGCGCGGACCATCCGGAATGAATTCAAACACCTGCTTCATCCGAATGCGGTGCTTCCGGTACGGGTTAACAAACAAACCGTATCTTCTTCCATCGTAACGACTGTATTACTGTTCTTTGCTTTTTATCTGGTGATTATTCTGATCGGCTGGACGATTCTTTTATTTTTAGGAGTCGGTTTCTCCGAATCGGTCAGTACGGTAATCTCCAGTATCGGTAACGTGGGACCGGGATTGGGTAGTTGCGGTCCCGCATACTCCTGGAATTCTTTGCCGGACTTGGCAAAATGGGTTCTTTCTTTTCTGATGTTGATAGGCCGACTGGAACTTTTCAGTGTTCTGTTACTCTTCTATCCGGGATTCTGGAAAAACCGTTAAGACTATTTTGCCGGTATAGCTTTGCCGCTCAGGAGAATAAATGGCGTATCGCCTCTAAAGGGGCATAGAATAACATTCTGGGACCGGAGAACCGCATAACCTCCCGCATCCGTTCGCGCATGGCAGGCTTATAACAATGTACGGGACACTTCTTGCACGAGCTTTTTTTCTCTCCGAACGGACAGTGGTCAAGACGGGCATGTGCGTAGCGGAGCAACTCTTCGCACTCCGGACAAAGAGTTGCATTCTTCTCTTTCTTCCGGCAATAGAGACGGATCATGATCTCTACGGTTCTCTTTTCCTGAGTGATACGCGGTTTTTTATCTGTTTCCATTTGTTTTCTTTTCGCTTTGGAGGCTGGCTTCACTTCGGCAAAGATAATAAACTGATCGCATATTCTGCAAAGAACTTCCGCTGGAATGATTGTCGTTGCTGGAAACTATGCGTATCTTTGCGGCATGAGAAAGTTATTATGTCCGCAATGCAAGATTGCTGCCCTATATGTGGTGAATGACCGTAAAGAGCGCCTTTTGGTCTATGTACTCGAAAATGGAGAAGTTGTGCCTAAAGACCCGGCTGCTTCTACCGATGGATTTGATTTGACGGAAGTTTATTGTCTGGGTTGTTCCTGGCATGGTTCGCCGAAAAGACTGGTGAAGAGATAGACAGTTTCCGGCACTTCGTCTTTTTTTGATTTATGTCAATAAAAAGAGGGTACGGGATTAGAATCTTTCAACCGGATTTTTCTGTATCTTTGCAGCCAATTTTTAGGACATAGACGTATGGCAACTTCTAAAGAGATGACGGCAGGACCGGCATTACCTCTAATTTTTAATTTCACTCTGCCGCTTTTGTTCGGCAATCTGTTGCAGCAAACGTATTCGCTTGTTGATGCTGCAATCGTAGGAAAGTTTTTGGGTATTAACGCATTAGCCTCTGTCGGGGCTAGTACATCCGTTGTGTTTCTTATTCTGGGTTTCTGTAACGGATGTTGTGGAGGATTCGGTATCCCCGTGGCACAGAAGTTTGGGGCGAGGGATTATAGTACGATGCGCAGTTACGTTTCCGTTAGTCTGCAACTTGCTGTTGTGATGTCTGTGGTCATAGCCATCTTTACCAGTATTTATTGTGCGGATATCCTGAAGATGATGCGTACACCGGAGAATATCTTTGAAGGAGCGTATGCTTATCTGCTTGTTACTTTCATCGGGATACCTTGTACTTTCTTTTATAATCTGTTGTCGAGCATTATCCGTGCTTTGGGAGATAGCAAGACACCTTTCTATTTCTTGGTACTGGCTACGGTGCTCAATATTATTCTCGATTTATTCTGTATATTGGTACTGGGTTGGGGAGTGATGGGAGCTGCCATTGCTACGGTCTTTTCGCAGGGAGTTTCCGCTTTTCTTTGTTACGTTTATATGTATCGGAAGTTTGACATTCTGCGGGGCACGCCAAAAGAACGGAAGTATCAGTCGAAGCTGGCGAAGACGTTGCTTTCCATTGGCGTTCCTATGGGATTGCAGTTCTCCATTACGGCCATTGGCAGTATCATGCTTCAGAGTGCGAATAATGCGTTGGGTACGGCGTGTGTGGCAGCTTTTACTTCTGCGATGCGTATCAAGATGTTTTTCCTTTGTCCGTTGGAGAGTCTGGGGATGGCTATGGCTACCTTTAGCGGTCAGAATTACGGTGCCGGAAAGCCTGAACGTATTTGGTCGGGGATTAAAGCCAGCACGCTGATGATGGTTATCTATACAGCCGTCACTTTCTTGATTCTGATGTTGGGAGCCAAATCTTTTGCCTTGATCTTTGTCGATCCGTCGGAAATTGAGATTCTGGAGAAAACAGAACTTTTCCTGCATATATCAGTCTCTTTCTTCCCGATGCTTGGGTTACTTTGTATCCTGCGCTATACGATTCAGGGGGTGGGATATACTAATCTCGCTATGTTTTCGGGAGTGTCGGAGATGATTGCACGCATTCTCGTCAGTATTTATGCCGTGCCGGCTTTCGGCTTTATCGCTGTTTGTTACGGTGATCCGATGGCATGGATAGCGGCTGATTTGTTTTTGATACCTGCATTTATTTATGTTTATCGCAGGTTGAAACGTCAGGTACTGACAAGTGCCGTTGCATAATTGAAGTGTGTGTCAAAAGTCAATATACCCGTAGGGGAGTTTAGTTACTTTTGACACACACTTTATCATATTTTAGTCTTGTATCGGATACAGCGGGTTACCGCTTTCATCTACATCCGTCCAGTCTTTTACGCTTACGTTACCGAATGATACGGAGTTTTCGTTGATCACTGCACGGAAAAGATATGAATTTCCGGCAGCCAGAATATTGTCCGGCGGGGTAATGGTCGTATTGTAAGTACGTGAGAAACTTTCTCCGTTGACCATCAATTCCATTGTTAAAGCCATCGGGTCGGAACTTTTCAACGGAAGCATGATATATTGAACCGTGAAATCATTGATTCCCATGTTGGCTGGCTTGTCATAACTGACTTCTGAAGAAATGATCCCTGTTGACAGATCCATGAAAGCTCCCGGTTTCGTGGGAGTAATAGTGGCGGAGAGTACTTTGTTGAGCGTAATATTCTCACCTCCCGTTATGGTTATCACAACCTGAGTGGCTACGTGCTGGTAAGTGATGGGAATGTTGACTTGTGAACTGGTCACATCCTGATGCAGGGCGTGCCACCACAGATAATCCACCCCATTGGATAATGCTTCGGACTTGCCGTTGGTAAAGGTAGGAGCGGGGTTGCTGGAATTACAGGAAACAGCATAAAAACTATAGATATCATTACTGAGATACATTTTATAACTTTGTATTCCCGTCAACACTCCGGGAGAAGAAGTGATATAGTTGCCTTCACCGACAGGCTCTCCCTCTATCGTATTGGTGGTATTGGAAGGGTAGGCACATAACCAGCTCTGCAATCCTTTTCCCATCGGAGACATGGCACGCGTTATATTTCTTCCTTCTACGGAAGCACTGAAAGTAATGAGTGCATCCTTTTTGTCAGGATTGTCATTGTTTCCCTCTTCTCCGCCATTATTTCCTTCTCCGTTCGGATAGGCAACATCCATATAAATGTTGTTTTTGGAGCAGGCTCCTAGCAGCAGTACCGCCAGTGCGGATACAGCTAGATACTTTGTAATTCGAAACTTAAAATTCATAGTCAGGTTCTTTTTGAAAGTTAGTAATTACTCCTATATACATTTCAAAAAGAATTTAGTTCATATCGGAAGAAACTATTTTTAGAACTCCGCTTCCTTCTGTATGCAGATGATATCGCCGTAAACGGGATGGCGGAACTCAATATATTCAGCATGGAGATAGAGTCTGTCTGCCTTTTTTCCATAGAGTTCATCGCCCAGAATGGGGCAGTTCAATCCTTGATGATGGGCGGCATGTACCCGTAGTTGGTGGGTACGTCCTGTTAATGGATAAAGGGCGATGCGTATATACTTATCGGAATCGTTCAGAATCCGGTATTCGGTAACTGCCGGCTTGCCGTATTCTTCACTGACCATTTGCCGGGGGCGGTCGAGCGGATTGAGGCAAAGAGGAAGATTGATGGTTCCTGTTTCTTCGAGTTGCCTATTCTGCTCGTTTCCGTCCAGCAAGGCTACATACCGCTTCTTGATGCTACGATTGATGAACTGTTCCTGCAAGTGTTGATGAACTTCCTTAGTTTTGGCGACAAGTAACAACCCCGAAGTAGCCATATCCAGCCGGTGTACAATCATGGGACCGGTAGCTTCCGGATATTTAGCTTTTACACGATGATAAACGGAATCCGTCTCCTCTTCTTTTCCGGGAACGGACAACATACCGGATGGTTTATTGACTACCACCAGCCATTCGTCCTCAAAAACGATTTCTAATTCTTCCTTCCTGTGTGCTTGGGGCGAAAGTGGATTCCCGTCCACTTCCAGTCCTTGCAGCATGTGTTTCAGAATCGGTTCGCATTTTCCTTTACACGAAGGGTAATAATAACCGTGATGCCGTACCTCCGTCTTCGGAGAGTTTCCCCACCAGAATTCGGCCATAGCCAATGGTTTCAGTTGGTGAAGGTAGGCATATTGCAGCAATTTGGGCAAGGCACATTCGCCTGCTCCGGCAGGCGGAATTTTGTGTACGGTTTGCTCAAAGATAGTACATAAGTCTTTTATTTCTCCTTTCGCATTCAGCATACGGAACTGTTCGAATAACTTTTGCTGTAAGGCTGCCGAACGTTGCTTCCGTTCGTTTTTTAGTTTTTCTATTTCCGTCTCAAAAGTGATAGCCTCTTCTTCCAGCGTTTTGATTCGTTCTTTCCATCCCCGTTCCAATCGCTTGAATTCCGCTTTTTGATATTGACTTTCACGAATAAGTGCGTTCTGTTCTTCTTCGGACAGGGCAGGGGATGACTTGCGGCGAAGTTCCCTTTCTCTCTTTGCTGTCTTTAATTCCTCTTTTGCTTGAATAAGAGCCAGCCTTGTTTGTTCCGTTTCTTTATCCAGTCTTTCTTTTAAGTGCAGATAATGAGGATTAACTTCCAATTCACTGATACGGATATTGATAGCCGAAATTTGTTCTTCTTCTATTTTAAAGAACCCCTGTGGTTGCAGCAAATCGTAAACAGGGGGTACGAAATACGGATGCAGATTCTTTCCTGCCAGATTGCCGGAAAAAGCAGCAAGATAACCGATAGAGGAAGATCCTTCTTCCTGGGTTTGTACGATCAGTACTCCGAACATTTTTCCAAGAGCCAGTTCCTCTTGCCACTCCTTCTTTGTCGAGATATAGGCTTTGACTTCTTCGGCCGCTAATACACATAGCGGATGAGGAGTATAGTTGAAAGGATATGTAAACCTTTCCGGTAGTGCAATATGTGAAACCGGCTGGTCGAAAAAATGTATCATTGACTCTTATCTGAATATCGTTATTGATTGCAAAAGTAAGGCAAATCCGCGAATTTTGTTCTATATTTGTTCTGTAGTTGGAATAAATATAGAACAATAAGAGGAATAAAATGGAAGACAAACCAAAATTCGCTTTTGTAGGTAACAGCCACATGGCATTCTGGGCACTGAATGTATATTTCCCTCAATGGGAATGTCTGAACTACGGCGCTCCCGGAGAAGGGCTGGCGTATGTCGAGTCATTTCATGAAGATACATCCGACTGCCAGGTAGTGATTCAGTTCGGGAGCAATGACATTTATCAGTTGAATGAAGAAAATACGGACGATTATGTAGAGCGGTATGTGAAAGCTGTTCTTGCGGTTCCAAAGGTTAAAACTTATCTCTTTTGTATTTTTCCCCGTAATGACTACGATGATTATAGTACGGCTGTGAACAAGTTCATCCGTATGCTGAATGAGAAGATAGTTGCAAAACTGACAGGGACAGGTATCATTTATCTGGATGTTTTTGATCAATTACTGAAGAACGGCAGATTAAATCCGGAGCTGACTATTGACGATCTGCATTTGAATGGAAAAGGGTATCGGATATTAAGTACGGCGCTGAAGCAGGCATTCAACGGACAGGAGCATCTATGAAATTTTATGTTAACGCTTTTGTCATGTAAATAGGTGGCATATCGTTTATTTTTCCTATTTTTGCCCCATTAATCAATATGTATAACCCCCATAAAACGATGAGACGATGGAAAAAGTTATTATCAACTCGTACGAAGAATTTGAAAAGCTGGTAGGGCAACAAATAGGTGTTTCCGATTATGTGGAACTCTCTCAGGAACGTATCAACCTTTTTGCAGACGCAACACTGGATCATCAGTGGATTCATGTAGACACAGAACGTGCAAAAGTAGACAGTCCGTATCACAGTACGATTGCTCACGGTTATCTGACGCTTTCCATGCTTCCTTACCTGTGGAATCAGATTATTCAGGTGAACAATCTGAAAATGATGATCAACTACGGGATGGATAAGATGAAATTCGGTCAGGCCGTTTTGTCCGGACAAAGTGTGCGTCTGGTGACTACTCTGCACTCACTGACCAATCTGCGTGGTGTGGCAAAAGCCGAAATCAAATTTGCAATTGAGATTAAGGATCAGCCGAAGAAAGCCCTTGAAGGGATTGCTGTATTCCTGTACTATTTTAATTGAGTAACGACGAAAAGATAAGATAAGGCTGTTTCCTGCAAAGGAAGCGGCCTTTTGTTTTATTTATTGGATGCAAAATATGTAAATACACGGAAATCGGTTAAAATATCAAAATAATAAGAGGTTTGTCCTCATTGTGGCATCCATAAGCGCCGCTGAGTGTTTTACATATTATATATGTATTCAAATAATCATGAAGCAATTAAAAATTGAGCGTTATGTCTTTAAGTAGTCTTTTAATCATATTTTCATCTTCTTTTATGGCGCTGTTTCCGGTGATCAATCCTTTAGGAAACGGTTTTGTCGTCAATGGATTTTTTGCAGACCTCGATCCTTCACAACGAAAAACAGCTATTCAGAAACTAACCATTAACTTTATAATGATCGGTGTAGGCACTTTGCTGATAGGTCATTTATTCTTATTGATTTTCGGTCTGGCGATTCCCGTGATTCAACTGGGTGGTGGAATACTCATTTGTAAGACGGCGATAGAATTGCTGGGTGATTCCAATTCTTCCGATAAAGAAGGGACCAGCCAGAATGTGGACAGCTTCAAGTGGAAGAGCATCGAACAGAAGATATTTTATCCTATCACGTTTCCTATCAGTATCGGTCCGGGCAGTATATCCGTGATCTTTACTTTGATGGCATCTGCCAGTGTGAAAGGTAAACTGTTGCATACCGGAATCAATTATCTGGTCATTGCGCTGGTCATTATTTGTATGGCGGGGATACTCTATGTGTTTCTTTCACAGGGACAGAGGATCATTCAGAAACTGGGACCTGTAGGAAATCAGATCATTAATAAACTCGTTGCCTTTTTTACCTTTTGCATCGGTATACAGATTTCCGTCACAGGTATTTCCCAGATATTCCATCTGAATATATTATGAGTTCGGATGTTCTTTCTTTTTCTTTGCTTGGATAGCCTTCAATGTGTTTCTTCTCACTGAACGAATAGCGGGAACCAGTAGTTCCGGTTCCATAATTTCCAGCATGGTACGCAATTCTTGTTGTAGTTCGGGGATGGAGCAGGTCAGTTGATAGGCAAGTTTGATGCAAAGAGACTGCACTCCTGCCGGTTCTTGCTTTGATACCATCCGTTCCATACAGAAATCCAGTAAGTCTACTCGTGGAGGGTCGGCTAGCTGTTGTTGGCATAGCAGGTTCAGCAACATCCTTCGTTTTCCCGAATGCGGGCAGGTAAGTGCCGCGTCTATCAGTTCGTCTTGTTTCAGAGTCAGCCACTCTACCTCAGGTTTTGAGAAGTGGGTACAGACCCACAACGCCTGATAAGAGACGATGTCATCCTCATCAAAGATCAGCCGGTAAATTTCTTCTCTGAGCCGTTCGTCTTCTTTTATATAATGAAGCAGTTCCCGTATATTTTCTATATGGAAGCGTGTGGCTAGCTGTGTGCGTAAATCCATTTTTATTTTGGGTTCAGTATCTTATTTTTTATCGTCGGCCAGTTGTAAGTGCAGGATTGGATACGGCTTGCCCATGCTGTCTGTTTCATCCCGTCCGATGATCTCGAATCCCAGATGCTGATAGAACCGGAGAGCCTGGTCGTTGTCTTCGTTCACATCCACCTTGTCGATCTGCTTCTGGCGGATGGCATACTCTATCAATCGCTTTCCGTATCCCTTTCCCTGTTCGTCGGGGTGTACAAACAGCATCTCGATCAGTTCATCACTCAATCCCATGAATGCGGCAATCTTTCCGTGAGAGTTGCGGATGATGGAGAGCTCTACTGCCGGCAGATAGTGGTTGCGTATCAGTGGCTTATAGAACTGGATACTCTCTTCTGTCAGGAAGTGGTGCGTGGAGCGGACAGACTTCTCCCACAGCTGGATCAGTTCATCATAATCCTGTTCGGTGGGGCGTGCTATATTGGGAATGTAGTAACATTCATGATCATATATATTCCCGTTATAGGTAAGTTCTGCCTGATGAAGTGTACCTTCGTAGATAAATCCGTTTCGCTTCAGCACTTGTTGCGAACGTTTGTTGTGCGGATAACAGTTGGCAGTGATGAGGCTGAGCTGTAGTTCGTTGAAGCCATAGTTGAGCACGGCTTGCACTGCTTCCGACATGTATCCTTTTCCCCAATACGGTTCGTCCAGCCAATACCCCAGCATACGTACCTGAGGATTTTCCCGTTTCGGATCGGGTACGATGCCGATGGAAGCTATCAATTGCTGTGTATCTTTCAATGTGACAGCCCATATACCTTCCTGTCCTATAAATGCGCTGTGAAGGATTTCACGGGATTCATTCAGCGTCTTGTGGGGAGCCCATCCGGCATTATTCCCCAAATTGGGGTTCTGGCAACAGGCAAAGAATGCTTCTGCGTCATTCTCCTCAAAAGGGCGCAACAGCAGACGCTTCGTTTCGATATTCGGGGATAAGGCTGTTTCGGTTCTTTCTGCTTCCGGTTCTTTCTTGTATACACATTCCAAACGATTTCCGTCGGGGTCGAGTACAACGCTCTCAAAGTATCCGTCGCCCGAAGTGCGTGGTTCACCTGCTATGGTATACCCCTCGGAGCGCATTTCTTCCGTAAAGCGAAGAATCTCCTCCTTGCTGGGAAATGTGAACGCAAGATGTGTCAGTCCCCGCCTGTTTTCCTCTATCGGGGTATTCTGCACATCTACCCGACTCATCAACTCCAGAGTGGGGCCTTCATCAAAAGAGATAAAGTATGATTCGAACCCCTTCTTGGGATTGATATATTTCTCATTACTTGTCCCGCCCAGAAAGCGGACATAGAAATCTTTTAATTCTTCCAGACGGAAAGTCCAGATGGCGATATGATGTAGTTTCATAAGAATCGTAGTTAATGTTTTTATACTTCTATTTTATTGATGCGTCACATATTCGTAAACGATATGTGAGATGTCTGCAATGATTTTACTGTTCTCCTGATTACTCTCTTCGGAATCTTTGACGAAGACGGCTATACTGTAAGCACGTCCGTCGGGCAGGAGGACGAAGCCGATATCGTTGCAGGCTACCTGTTGTCCTTTGGCATTGCGGTCACCCGTCCCTGTCTTGTGCCCGATCGTTACATCTTTGCCGAGCAATGGGGCAACCAGTCGGTCTTGTCCGGTCTGGCATTCTGTCATTGTCTGATAGATGAAGTCTTTGTATTCCTGCGGGAACAGTGCTTCTTTGCGGAATATCTCCAGAAGTCTCGCGGCGGCCAGCGGAGTAGTCCAGTTTTGATAACACAGACTTTCGTCTTGGTGCATATCGTTTTCCGTGCAGACAATGGCACAATCCGTAACACCCAGGGAATGGATGTACTGGTTCACCGTATCTACCCCTCCCTGATATTGGAACAAAATATCACAAGCATTGTTGTCACTTTGTTGCAGGGTGTATTTTAATAAATCCGCAATGTCTATATTGAATCCTCCCTGTGGAAAACTATCCCGCAGCGGACTATAAGTATCGGGCTTTAAATCCTCTTTCTTTATGGTCAGTTCAAAGTTCAATGACTGTTGCTGCTTTCCCATATAATCTGCCAATGCCAGCGCCTGATGAAATTTGAATACACTCATCAATGGATAATGAGTCTCATTGTTGACAGTTACCGTATCTTTTCCGTCGATAATGACGGCAATACCTATTTCAGCTTTTTTGCCTTTGATGGCTTGCTTGAGTTGATTCTCAAGAGAAAGATTCTGTGCACAGATAATAGTGGGGATCAGACAGAGAAGCAGGATGAATGAGCGCATACTAATTTTTTCATTAATTGGTTTGTATTTGGGTCTTAAGAGTCACAAAGATATAAATACTAATTTTATCAGCAAATACTTATCTGGAAATAGTAATCCTACATAAGAATTATCTATTTTTGTCGGTAAACAAAATAATAAGCCTTCTATATGTTAAAATGTCATTCAGAGTTGTTTAAATCGTCGGTGAAGTTGGCGGATGGTTTAAGATTGAGTACAAAAGAAGAATTGAAAGATATAGCACAGTTGCTTCTTCTTCCCATTCCTTCAAAATTGCGAAAAGAAGAGTATGTATCCTGTCTTGCAGAAGCTGTTCTTACTTGTCCGGATATATGGATTTCGCAGTTGACACATTATGAATGGTTGCTCCTTCAAAAACTGGTGAAAGCAGGAGCCAATACCTATGTGGAAGAACCTAACATGATAATGACGAGTACATTAGAATTGCTTTCTTTTGTTGCGACCGACCGTGGTTTGAACGGAGACAAGATTCGTTATATGATTTGTGATGAGTTGCGTGAAGCGGTTGCTCCCCATATTGATAAGTTTTTGACATCGACGGAAGAGAACAGCCGTTTTGTGCTGGAGCAGTATGCTTTAGGAATTTTAAATCTTTATGGGCTCTTACCTTATACGGAATTTTTGAAGCAACTGACCGGATACTTGAAGGGCTCAATGACAAAGGACGAAATTGCTAAAGGTTTATCAAACTCAATGTTGATGAGACAACTGACGTTTGATATAGAAGATATATATAATTCTGTTATGTATGTTCGATCTCCTTTATTATTGGAAGTTGAGGACTTGGAGGAAAGATTATATGCACATCGTGCTATAAAAAGTTTGAAGAAGTTTACCATCGAAGAGGTTTTGTCGGCTGGAACGATGCCTGTGTTCTATATTTCCAATCCGCATTCGGATCAACTGAAAGGATTTATGATGAGGAAATTAGGTTATAATGAAGAACTGGCTGAGGCTAAGATACAGTGGCTGTGGTATGCAATACAGATGAACGAAAATCCGATGTCTGCTATTGTTTCGGCAATAGACACGAAGGTTCTTTCTATGCAAGAACTTCAGGAAGTGGTTGGAATAGCTGTAAACTATTGTAATGATTGTCCCCGTTGGTTCTTGAAAGGTCACTCATCCACCGAAGCATCTGCTCTACTTGGTAGGGGTGAATCGGTGAAAACTCCTCCTCGTATCGTTGCCGGACCAACGATGAAAGCAGCAGGCATGGATATCACTCCTGAAATGCAAAAAATGGTTGATGGTATGTTTTATGATACATTCTCCGGAACGAAAATCGGACGGAATGATCCTTGCCCTTGTGGGAGCGGAAAGAAATATAAGAAATGTTGTGGCAGGGATAACTGAAAAGGGACTGTTCGTAGAGATGCTATGTCGGTATAGGCGGACTGTTCTTTGATACTTTCCGCCATCGAATAAATGAACAGTCTGAAATGGATCATTCATATAAGATTTTTGGTATCCTTGTTGGCTTGGTATGGTAAAGTTCTTACCTTTGTAAGGTCATCAAAATAAGTGTTCATGAAGAAGTCTATAAAACATTTGCCCAAGCGAACGCAGGAAGAACTGACAGTTCTGCTGGACTTAGTCTGCAAAAGCGTCGATAACTGTCAGATGATTATCCTGTTCGGGAGTTATGCCAGGGGTAATTATGTTTTATGGGATACTAAAATAGAGTTCGGTGTTCGTACCTCGTATCAGAGTGATTATGATATTCTTGTCATCACCAACGGAGCAGTCAAGCGGGCAGAAAGAAAACTGGAGCGTATCACTAACAAATATCATGATTTGTTTGAATACCGTCGTCACGCTTTTCCGCAATTCATTGTCGAACATATAAATACGGTTAACAATAATCTAGAGGTTAGCCAGTATTTCTTTACAGATATTATAAAGGAAGGAATTTTGCTTTACGATAGTGGCAAATGTCAATTGGCTAAACCACGGAAGTTGAGTTTCAGGGAGATTCGGGATATTGCACAAAATGAATTTGATAAACTTTTCCCTTATGCTTGTGACTTCCTAACTGGTGTAAAGGATTATTTTATACTTAAAGAAAAATACAACCTTTCTGCCTTTATGCTTCATCAATCCTGTGAGAAACTTTATAATACTATATTGATGGTTTTTACGAATTACCGTCCGAAAAGTCACAGACTTCAAGACCTTGGTGGGAGGGTAAAGAGCTTTTCGATGGAACTGGTAACGGTTTTTCCTCAAAATACGGATGATGAAAAAGAGTGTTTCGATCTGTTATGCCGAGCCTATATCGAGGCCCGCTATAACAAAGATTACAAAATTACACGTGAACAGCTGGAATACTTAATTTCACGTTTAGATATTCTAAAGGAAATGACTGAACGTCTTTGCAAAGAGAAAATTGCAGAATATAATGCGATGGCGGAAAATGGTTGAACACACGAAATATTTTAAAGTCTTATAACTTTGCATCCGTTTAGCTATCACTCCCTATAAATTAAAAAGAAGAATATATCTGTCATCTGTCACCGATTTCATTCTAACTATCAGATTATAAATAGTTAATGATGTGACAGCAGTAGGTGACAGCACTGTGATGGCAATTATGCTGTCACCCTTGTATTTGTGATTCGGGATATGTTTTGAAGTCGTTGATTTCATCACGGTATGTAACTATCTTTTCTAAACCTTGAAACAGTTTGTTTTGCAGTTTGAAACTAAAGTTCCCAATGCTTGAAACCATAGTTCCAAACGCTTGAAACTAATGATTCCAAGCTGTTGGAACTAAAGTTTCAAGCCTTTGAAACTATGGTTTCTCTTCGCTGAAACTATGGTTTCAATGAAAATTACCCAATTCCGTAAAAATGGAGATACAACAGCGCTCAGCGTACTGGATCTTGAAAAACTGGTAAACAAAGTAAAAACAGAGATAAAATCCCGCCCGGTTTCCACTTTCAGAGAAGAATTAAGATATATGCTTCCAGATGATCGGTGTATGTTTGCCGACAAGCTTCCCGAGATAATTCCTGCCGCAGAATTTAGAAAAGTAAACGGGCAGAAGCAGATGAAAGCGTACAATGGTATTATTGAACTGACTGTCGGTCCCCTGTCCAATAAGTCGGAGATAGCTCTGGTGAAACAAAAAGCGAGTGAACAACCGCAGACCCGTTGCGCTTTTATGGGTTCGAGTGGAAAAACGGTGAAGATATGGACCACTTTTACTCGTCCGGATAACTCACTGCCCAAAACACGGGAAGAGGCGGAACTGTTTCACGCTCACGCCTATCGGCTGGCCGTGAAATGTTATCAGCCCCAAATCCCGTTCGATATACTTCCAAAAGAGCCGACTTTGGAGCAATATTCGCGATTGTCTTATGATCCGGATATTATGTATCGTCCGAATTCCGTGCAATTTTATCTCTCGCAGCCCACAGCGATGCCCGAAGAGACGACTTTCCGGGAGGCAGTGCAGGCAGAGAAGTCTCCGTTGACTCGTGCCGTGCCGGGATATGATGCAGAAAATGCTTTTTTGATGCTTTTTGAAGCAGCTTTTCGGAAAGCTTATACAGATCTTAGCGAAGCAGGCCTCCAATTACGGGAAGATAAATGGCAACCATTGGTCGTACAATTGGCCAAAAATTGTTTTGCTTCGGGATTGCCTCAGGAAGAAGTCGTGAAACGTACCGTTTTTCATTTCTATATGTATAAACAAGAAGTGCTGATCCGGGAGATGATTGGCAACGTATATCTCGAATGTAAAGGTTTCGGCAAAAATATCAGTCTGAGCAAAGAGCAACAGCTAGCCTTACAGACCGAAGAATTCATGAAACGCCGTTATGAATTTCGCTATAACACACAAATCGCTGAGGTGGAATATCGGGAAAGGCTTTCTTTCCGTTTTCGTTTCAATCCTCTCGACAAACGGGCGCTGAATAGCATTGCCCTGGATGCACAAATGGAGGGTATTCCACTGTGGGACAGGGATATCAGCCGTTATATCTATTCAAATCGCGTGCCTGTATTCAATCCGTTGGAGGATTTTCTCTATCGACTTCCCGGATGGGACGGTAAAGACCGTATCCGTGAATTGGCAGCTACCGTTCCTTGCCGGAATCCGTATTGGACAGACTTGTTTCACCGCTGGTTTCTCAATATGGTTTCTCATTGGAGAGGGTATGATAAAAAATACGCGAACAGTGTTTCGCCATTGCTGGTCGGGGCGCAAGGGACGCGAAAATCTACCTTTTGCCGGAGTATAATGCCACCTTCGGAACGTTCCTATTATACTGACAGCATTGATTTCTCGCGAAAGAAAGATGCGGAACTTTATCTCAATCGTTTTGCGCTCATCAATATTGATGAATTTGATCAGGTCAGTTCGACACAACAGGGCTTCTTGAAACATATCCTGCAAAAGCCTGTGGTAAATATGCGGAAACCTCATGCCAGTGCTGTGCTCGAAATGCGCCGGTATGCTTCATTTATCGCTACGAGTAATCAAAAAGACCTGTTGACCGATCCTTCCGGTAGCCGTCGTTTCATCTGTATCGAAGTGACGGGAGTGATTGACACGAATCGTCCGATAGATTATGAGCAGCTTTATGCGCAAGCCATGTATGAATTGGAACATGGCGAACGCTATTGGTTCGACCAGGAGGATGAAAAGATTATGATGGAAAACAATCGTGAATTTGAGCAAGTTCCTCCGGAAGAACAGTTGTTTTTTCGTTATTTTCGTGCCGCACAGCCTGAAGAAGGGGAGTGGTTGTCTCCGGCGGAGATTATGGAAGATATTCAGAGAAATAGTTCGATACCGATGTCTGTTAAAAGGGTTAATTCATTTGGAAGAATACTGAAAAAGCAGGAAATCCCCTCCAAACATGTACGTAGCGGTACGCTTTACCATGTCGTAAAGTTAGTGACCGCGTAGCGGGAACAAATAATAAATGTGTGATTGCATTGTGACGGCAAATATGCCGTCACAATGCAATCACCTCCTGCTGTCACGGGCTGATTCGTTCATAATGAGTCTGTTATGTCCCGTTTGGTGACAGATGACAGCAACTTACCATATATATTCTTCTGTGTAGCGTTGGTAAGTAGGCTCTTCTTTTATTCCTTTGTTACGAAACAATTGTTTTATATAAGCTTGATCTTTGGGCATAAGGCCTCGTTCTCCACGATAGAGTCGGTAATATCCTGTTTTCCCATAGTGTCCTACCAACTGTGATCGGATACTGACTGCGTCTTCATAAGGAATCCTGTCAAGCAATCGTTTAAGTCCCCATGTTACATGAACTTTTGCAGCCGTTTTAAAACATTCGCATTGATTCCCGTCCGCAGGATAGCGTGCCGGATTAACGCTGGTGATATAAAGATAGTCGGCTCCGTTATATTGTGCAGCTATGTGGCGTAGGCATTTGGAGGCTTGTGAGCATTGGTCGTTGAAGCAACGGGCAAAATTGTAAGGGACAGACAGGCTGTCGGGTTCTTCTTTCATTTGTTGACTTTGTTTTATTTATGATAGCAAGGGATACAAGTTTTGTATTCTCTACAAATGTAAGGCTTTCTTTCAAGAATGAGAAATGATTGATAAGCTAATACCATTGTTCTATGCGATTTCTTTTTGAAATCACTATCTTTGCAATGGATCTATTCATTAAATAAAGAAGAGATTATGCTTGCATACACATATATTGAACACGGAAAATTTGAATTGCGAGAAAAGCCGGAACCGAAAATTACGGATGCACGGGATGCAATCGTGCGTGTGACTCTTGGCAGTATCTGTACCAGTGACCTGCATATCAAACACGGTAGTGTGCCGCGTGCAGTGCCCGGAATAACAGTTGGACACGAGATGGTAGGTGTCGTGGAAGAGGTGGGAGCTGAAGTTACATCAGTCAGCCCCGGCGACAGAGTGACTGTGAATGTCGAGACTTTCTGTGGAGAGTGTTTCTTTTGTCATCACGGATATGTCAACAACTGTACCGACCCCAACGGTGGCTGGGCTTTAGGCTGCCGTATCGACGGTGGGCAGGCGGAATATGTCAGAGTACCTTATGCCGATCAAGGACTGAACCGTATTCCCGATACAGTCAGTGATGAACAGGCTCTTTTTGTCGGTGATGTCCTTGCCACAGGCTTCTGGGCAACTCGTATCTCGGAGATTACGGAGAAAGATACCGTCCTCCTCATTGGTGCCGGACCTACCGGAATTTGTACTTTGCTCTGCTCGATGCTGAAGAATCCGAAGCGTATCATTGTCTGTGAAAAGTCCCCTGAAAGGATTCAGTTTGTCCGTGAACATTATCCCGATGTTCTGATAACGCCCCCTGAGAACTGCAAGGAGTTTGTACTCCAAAACAGTGATCACGGCGGAGCTGATGTTGTTCTGGAAGTGGCGGGGACCGAAGATAGTTTCCGGATGGCGTGGGACTGTGCCCGTCCCAATGCGATAGTCACGATTGTGGCTCTTTACGACAAACCTCTGCTTTTTCCTTTGCCTGAGATGTATGGCAAGAACTTGATTTTCAAAACAGGAGGTGTAGACGGCTGTGACTGTGCTGAGATCCTCAGTCTGATTGAAGAGGGAAAGATAGATACCACTCCTCTTATTACCCATCGCTGTTCGCTGAACGAGATTGAGGAGGCATATCGTATCTTTGAAAACAAGCTGGACGGCGTCATCAAGGTAGCGATTGTATGTCAAACCGAAAGTAATAAATAAGAATATGCCTGTTGTCGAAATATCCTCTTTGTCTCATCCCGGAGTTGAGATATTCTGTACTCTTACCGAGGCTCAGTTACGCAATCGTATCGAGCCTGACAAGGGTATTTTTATCGTAGAAAGCCCAAAAGTCATAGAGAGAGCTCTGGACGCCGGTTATGAACCTTTAGCCATTTTGTGTGAGCATAAACATATCACTGGCGATGCCTCCGACATCATTGAACGTTGTGGCAATGTACCTGTCTATACGGGTAGCAGGGAGCTGCTTGCTACATTGACCGGTTATGTTCTGACACGTGGTGTTCTTTGTGCCATGCGTCGTCCTGTGGTGCGCAGTATGGCAGAAGTCTGTCGGGAAGCCCGGCGCATCGTCGTGATCGACGGTGTTGTTGATACAACCAACATCGGTGCTATTTTCCGTTCGGCAGCCGCCCTGGGAATTGATGCCGTACTACTGACACGTAACTCTTGTGACCCGTTGAACCGTCGTGCGGTCAGAGTATCGATGGGAACGGTCTTCCTTGTACCATGGACTTGGATGGACGGTTCTCTCAGCGACTTGGGCAAGTTGGGCTTCCGTACAGCTGCCATGGCGCTCACGGATAACTCTGTTTCCATTGATGATCCTGTCCTGGCAACCGAACCCAGATTGGCTATCGTGATGGGTACCGAAGGGGACGGACTTTCGCCGGAAACGATTGCCGAAGCTGACTACGTAGTCCGTATCCCTATGTCGCACGGCGTCGATTCACTCAATGTAGCCGCTGCGGCTGCCGTAGCTTTCTGGCAGCTTCGTGCTCGATAGTTCTCATAAGGATTCTTTTTATTGTCGGGACATAAGTTCCGCAAATTGATCGAGTGACTGGACATTATATTTCTCAATGAGATCAATGCATTGTTGAAGATAATCTTCATCCACTTTTACTCCATTCCATTGGTACCATCGTTTTACCATCTCAATACCTGCATTATGCTTCTTGGCAACATTCCAAATCGTGACGAGATCATCCTTTTGTTTTCTTGATTTTAACCGTTTCAGCTCAAGTGCCCCTTTGTAGATTTTGATTTCCTCATCATAGATGAGCTGTTTCTTTAGCGTCAGTTCATCATCTCCCAGAAAAGTGACATGGGTCATGAGTTTTAGTCCTTCGCTGAAATCGGCTACAGCGATACCATGGTCGGAAACGATGAAATAGCCGCCATTATTTTTGCGAGTATACAAGACTTGCGGATTGTTATACACAAAGTATTCGAATATGTTTTCCCCTTTGCGGTCTATTTGATAATGATCGATGTAGCGCTCTTTATATCGTTGCATGAAATGTGCTGTGTAATGCATCACCCTATCGTGGGACTTGAACCCCGTCATTTGGATATAGCCATTGCTTGAAGTGCCGATAATGGGGGCATAAGCCTGAAATCCTACGCCTTGCATATATGAATTATGTTTTCCCACTACTGTCCACACATTTCTTCGGGTGGTGGTGAGGGTTATACGCTGGGTCGCCAAAGGATATGGCAGCATGTTCTTTGTTTTCTTACGAACCTTATCCATGAACATATTTGCTTTGGTCGATATTTCGATGAGGTCCTTATGCACTTCGGCATACAGTTCCTCGTGAGTCATACTTGTCAGATACATATTTGTGTTTTTGAATTGAGACAAAGGTAGTGGTTATCTTCAGAATTGGCATCATTGTCGGATGGCTTTTTGCGGATGATGCCGAAAATAAATACTTTATTCTTTTTAGAACCTGTATGCTCTCATATCCATTATTTTGTGCTCCACCATTAATGCTATGGATACATTAGGTCTTTCAAAAGTAACATCATTGTTCATCCTGACTTTAATAGAAAGAGACGAGAGTAGTTTAATGAGACTGAAGCTATGTGTTAATTGCATAGGTTCAGTCCTAAATTTTATATGAGTAGGATTCTTTTTATTCAACAAAATAGAGAACTAAGATTCTTTAGGCTTCTTATAATGTTCATTTATCATTCTACTAACTTCGTTCATTGATATTTCTCCCTCTATATGTTTACGAGCTGTGTCTATGAGAAAATTTGATACACGCAGATTATCGACAGTTTGTAAGCCTATGGAAGCTCTCCATAAGTTGGCTCGTTCACGTTTCTCCTAATCTGTATCATTTAAATATTCATCAAATATGTGCATGTTCTTATCATCTTTTTGATTTTCACGTTATAAGTTGGGGTTCATGTAGCTACAAAAGTACAAAAACAATCCTGATATTGAATATAATTCACTACATTTGCATTATAAAATCGTATCAAACAATGAAGCTAAATAGACTAAAGGCAGTTCTTTTGGAAAAAGGTATCTCTCAGACGTGGTTGGCGAAACAGCTTGATATGAGTTTTAGTATGGTCAATGCCTATGCTTGCAATCGGATTCAACCTAATTTGCAGACACTTCAACAGTTTGCATCGATATTGCAGGTAGATTTGAAGGACTTAATAACCGATAAAAAAGATAGGTAATAATATACAAGCCTTTCTGATGTTATTATTGAGTTTAATTGATTAGAATATAAAAATAAGCAATAAGATGGCAAACTTAAATATTGAACAGAAAAAGGTGAAAAGCCTTTTTCAAGAATCGAAATACAACTTCCTTATACCTGATTACCAACGCCCATATGCGTGGGGTGAGATGGAGTGTAAAACTTTATGGGATGATTTGTTTTCGTTCTCTTTCCCAAATGATGACTGTGACCAATTTATTGACGATGAAGAGTATTTCCTTGGTCCTATAGTAACATTTAAGAATAGAAACCAAATGGAGGTAATTGATGGGCAGCAACGTTTAACGACACTTATGCTTTTGTTAAGGGCTTTTTATAATAAACTAGGTAGTATGAAAGACCCTCGCTCAAAACGGATGAAGGAGGATATTGAAAAATGTATTTGGAGAGCTAATGAATTTGGGGAGTTTGAAACATCTGCTCTGAAAATCAATTCACAGGTTGCTACGGATGAAGATAAAGAAGAGTTTATTGCAATATTGAAAGATGGACAAGGAATTGGCAAAAAAAGTCGTTACGCAAAGAATTTCAATTTCTTCGTTGAAAAGATAGATGCTTTTCTAAGTAATTATCCATCTTATTTTGCATATTTCCCGGCTCGTGTGCTGAATAACTGTGTCCTTTTACCAATAGAGGCGGAATCACAAAATACGGCATTAAGAATTTTCTCAACCTTGAATGATAGAGGGAAACCTCTCTCTGATGCAGATATTTTTAAGGCGCAACTTTATAAATATTATTCATCGTTTGGTAAAAAAGATGAATTTATAGAAACGTGGAAAAATCTAGATAAGATTACTAGCGAAGTGTTTCATCCAATTTATGGTACACCATTAGATGAATTGTTTACAAGATATATGTATTATGAGCGAGCACTTGCAGAGATAAAATCATCAACAACAGAAGCTTTGCGCAAGTTTTATGAAGGAGATGGCAGTTATCCTCTTTTGCATCAGCCAAAGACATTGAGTAATCTTGTAAGCCTTGCCAAATTTTGGCAAGATGTTAACAATCAGGAGACAGAACGTTTCTCAGATAAAGTCCTAAAGCGTTTGTTCGTACTTAGTTATGCTCCTAATGGAATGTGGACGTATATCACTTCTGTGTATTTTATGTACCATCGTAATGAAAATGATGAAATAGAAGAAAATGCTTTTTGTCGTTTCTTGGATTGTATAACAGCTTTCATATGGGCTTATGCTATAACTAATCCAGGTGTTAACTCTTTGCGTACTCCTGTATATGCAGAAATGGTTAAGATAATCAGAGGAGAAGATGTAACATTCTCAGATTTCAAATTTTCAGAAGAACGTTATCGTGCGCAAATAACAAATTATGCATTCAATAATAGTCGTGCGATTACAAAATCAATGATTACTTGGTGGGCTTTTCAATATGATAATCAATCATTATTGTCATTGGAAAACAAATTCGATATAGAACATATATATGCACGAAACAGACTGGATAAAGAAAAAGGTTTATCAAATCCTCAGAATGTAGAAATACTTGGAAATAAGGTTCTTCTTGAAAAAAGATTGAATATCAGAGCTTCCGACTATCGCTTTGTAGATAAAGTAAAATATTATAAAGGTTTTACCACTGCTAATGGTCAGGAAAAGAATGGCTCTCAAATTGTAGAATTGGCGGAGATAAGTAATTCATATAGTGATTTTACTGAAACTGATATTATTAATCGTAATTCTAAAATAATTGATTCGTTTGTGAATTTCCTTAGAGCGAATCAATTATTGAAAGAGTAAAGTTATAGCTTTGAATATCAATTTGTTTTTTAGCATAAACTTCTGATAATATATATTATTAAGAATATGACTCCTGAAGAAAAAGCAAGAATAAAGATAGACCAGTGGTTTGCCGATGCTGGTTGGAAAGTAGTTAATAGGGAGGATTATGAACCTACTGGTACGGCTGTAGCCATAAGAGAAGGTTTATTGAAAGGAAATCTTGAAGCCGATTATTTCCTTTTCATTAATGGAAAAGCAGTAGGAGTACTTGAAGCTAAGCGTGAAGAAACAGACGTTTTTGCTTCAAAAGTATGCGAGCAAGCAGCTCTATATGCACGAAGTGTCCCAAATATCTATCAGGCATATCAAAAGCCATTGCCTTTTATCTTTACCTCAAATGGAAAAGAACTATACTTCTGTGATTTCCGTGAACAAGATTCTTGTTTCAAACAGATAATAACTATTCCTACGCCACATGAATTGGTCAAGAAACTGGGGATTGAGGATACATTTGCCGGACTTCCCACATTGAAAAGGAAGGGGCTTCGTGATTGCCAGTATGAAGCGGTGACAGAACTTGAAAAGAGTTTTCGTGCTGGGCAAAATCGGGCATTGATGGTTCTTGCTACCGGAGCAGGCAAAACATATACTGCTTGTCTTGCTGCTTACCGAATGCTTTCTTATACACCAATGCGTAGGGTGTTGTTTCTTGTCGACCGAAATAATCTTGGAAAACAGGCAGAGGGAGAATTTGGAACTTTCCGACTGACAGAGAATGGAGACGCTTTCAATACTATCTTTACGGTCAATCGCCTTCGCTCGTCTTCTATCCCTTCTGATAGTAACGTCGTTATTTCTACAATACAACGTTTGTTTTCATTCTTGAAAGGAGAAGCTATTGAGGATAATGATGACGATGATGAGAACGAACCTGCAGAGGAAGTAACCTTGCCTCCCAATCCCAATTTACCGCACGATTACTTTGATATGATTATTATAGATGAGTGCCATCGCTCCATTTATGGAAACTGGCGCATGGTATTGGAGTATTTCGATACGGCAAGATTGGTAGGTTTGACTGCGACACCTATTCCCGAAACAATGGCTTTTTTCAATAACAATCGCATTGTCAACTATACATTAGAAAAGAGTATCGTTGATGGTGTGAATGTGGATTGTCGGGTATATAGAATAAAAACCCAAGTCACGGAAACGGGTGGGGCTATATTAGAGGGTGAGAAATTTAAAGAAGAAACAAGATATACAGGTGAGGTCAAGACTGTAAGTAGTAAGGAAACCAAAAACTACACAAATAAAGAACTTAATCGGAGTGTTATTAATCCGGCACAGATAAAGTTAATCCTTTCGACCTATCGGGATGTGGTTTATACAGAATTGTTTAATGACCCGCAACGTGAGCCGAATATGGACTATTTGCCCAAAACCTTGATATTTGCTCTCAATGAAGCTCACGCTACAAATATCGTACAGATAGCTAAAGAGGTGTTCGGACGGACTGACGACCGCTTTGTTCAGAAAATTACTTATTCGGCAGGCGATAGTAACGAACTGATACGCCAATTCCGTAACGACAAGGATTTTCGTATTGCTGTGACCTGTACGTTGGTTGCCACTGGAACAGATGTAAAGCCACTGGAAGTGGTGATGTTCATGCGTGATGTGGAGTCATTGCCTTTGTATATTCAGATGAAAGGGCGTGGAGTGCGTACTATTGGTGATGACCAACTTCGCAATGTTACCCCGAACGCATTCAGCAAGGATTGTTTTTATTTGGTTGATGCGGTAGGCGTGACGGAGCATGCGCAAACAGTGGCACCTATAGATGATGGTCCTACAACAAAAACGATTACTCTAAAGGAGTTGTTAGAACGTATTAGTCATGGCTATATTCCTGAAGAGTATCTCAAACGGCTTGCGGCAACACTTGCCCGAATATACAACAAGGCGGATGATTCGCAACGGAAAGAGTTTGTCCGTTTGTCTCATGATGACATGAAGGAACTTTCTGCTAGAATATACGATGTGCTGGAGAAAGGCATTCTTCCACTGTTTGTAAGCACTGATGAGCCTAACAATGAACGTAAGGGGCTAGTCGCTCCGCTTGCCAATCATGCGGATGCTCGGAAATACCTTCTTATACTTGCAGCCGGATTCGTCAATACATTGATGCCGGGTGAAGATACGCTTATCTCCAAAGGGTTTTCCATTGAGGAAGCAAAAAGTACGACAGAGGCTTTCGAGGAGTTCTGCAAAGAACACAGTGATGAAATAGAAGCACTACGTATTATATATAATAATGAAGGAACGCCTATCACCTATTCTATGTTGAAGGATTTGGAAAACAAACTCAAAATGGCAAACAACCATTTCACTTCCAAACAACTTTGGAACTCTTATGCCATAGTCAATGCTAAAGCGGTAAGGCGTTCCACTACCAAAGAAGAAAGCGATGCATTGACCAATATCATACAACTTGTGCGCTTTGCTTTCCGCCAAATCGAACGATTGGATAGTGTAGTTACTACCTCTAAACAGTTTTTCAATCTTTGGTTAGGACAAACCCAGCGTGAAATAACTGACAAACAGCGAGAGGTTATCAGTCGTATTGTGGATTACATTGCTTCTAACGGAGCTTGTACGGTCAGAGATATTCGAGAGGATGACGCAACCCAAGCGGCACAAATGATTCGGGCATTTGGTAATATGCAGAAAGTGGACGAAGCACTTCATTCCCTTTACACATTTGTAGTATTAAGAAAAGCAGCATAAAAAATGGCAACAAATAGTTCAACTGAGCAATCGCTCACCAAAAAAGTATGGAATCTGGCAACCACTCTTGCCGGACAAGGAATAGGATTCACTGATTATATTACCCAACTGACCTATCTTTTATTCTTGAAGATGGATGCCGAAAATGTAGAAATGTTTGGAGAAGAGTCGGCTATTCCAACTGGTTATCAGTGGGCAGATTTGATAGCATTTGATGGTCTGGATTTGGTAAAACAATATGAAGAGACCCTTAAATTGCTTAGTGAGCTGGACAATCTGATAGGTACGATTTATACGAAGGCACAAAACAAGATAGACAAACCTGTTTATCTGAAAAAGGTCATCACCATGATTGATGAGGAGCAATGGCTCATTATGGACGGTGATGTGAAAGGAGCTATCTACGAAAGCATTCTTGAAAAGAACGGGCAAGACAAGAAAAGCGGTGCAGGACAGTATTTTACTCCTCGTCCACTTATTCAGGCAATGGTAGATTGTATCAATCCGCAAATGGGTGAAACGGTTTGTGACCCGGCTTGTGGAACGGGTGGATTCTTACTTACAGCTTACGATTATATGAAAGGTCAGTCAGCAAGTAAAGAAAAACGTGATTTCTTGCGTGACAAAGCTTTGCATGGTGTGGATAATACGCCTTTAGTGGTGACGCTCGCTTCCATGAATCTTTATTTGCATGGTATTGGTACAGACCGTAGTCCGATTGTTTGTGAGGATTCTTTGGAAAAAGAACCGTCAACTCTTGTTGATGTGATACTTGCCAATCCTCCTTTTGGAACTCGTCCGGCAGGCTCTGTGGATATCAACCGTCCGGATTTCTATGTGGAGACCAAAAATAACCAGTTAAACTTCCTCCAACACATGATGCTTATGCTCAAAACAGGAGGACGTGCTGCTGTGGTGCTTCCTGACAATGTCCTTTTTGAGGCAGGGGCAGGTGAGACTATTCGCAAACGCTTATTGCAGGATTTCAATCTGCATACTATCTTGCGCTTGCCTACAGGGATTTTCTATGCGCAAGGCGTAAAAGCCAACGTGTTGTTTTTCAGCAAAGGACAACCAACCAAAGAAATATGGTTTTACGATTACCGTACAGACATAAAGCATACGCTTGCCACCAATAAACTGGAACGGCATCATTTGGATGATTTTGTTTCTTGCTACAATAATCGAGTAGAGATCTACGATGCAGAAAATAATCCGCAAGGTCGTTGGCGTAAATATCCTGTAGGTGAAATTATTGCCAGAGACAAAACAAGTCTTGACATTACTTGGATAAAACCAGGTGGTGAGGTGGACGACCGTTCATTGGCAGAACTGATGGCAGACATCAAGGATAAGAGCCAGACCATCAGTAGAGCGGTGACTGAACTTGAAAAACTGCTTGCAAATATTGAAGAAAATTGAGCTATGCGAAAAGATATTAGCACAAATGATAAAGATATAAACGACCTGTTCTTAAAGGTTGTTGACCTTGTCACGCAGGCAAGGGAACGTGTGGCAACAGCTATCAATATTGCTGAGGTCTTTACTAAGTTCCATATCGGACAATATATAGTAGAATATGAGCAAAAGGGAGAAACAAGAGCCGAATACGGAAAGGCGGTGCTGAAAGAACTCTCCAAACGTCTGACTGATAGGTTGGGAGATGGATGGTCGTATTCAACGCTTAAGAATATACGGCAGTTTTATATTGTCTTTTCTAAAGGGCTAACCAGTGGTTGTCCAAAGTCGAGCCAAAAGGCTAACCAGTGGTTAGCCGATTATCCGAAGGCAGAGGAACATATCTCTGAACCGACATTCGCTCTCTCATGGTCTCATTATCTTATACTGATGAGGGTGGAAAATCCGGATGCCCGCAGTTTCTATGAAATAGAATGTACCCAACAACAATGGTCTAAAAGACAACTTAGCCGTCAAGTAGGAAGCTGTCTTTATGAGAGATTGGCTTTGAGCCGTAACAAAGATGAAGTAATGCGGTTGGCTAAAGAAGGGCAAACTATTGGGAAACCATCGGACATCATCAAGAATCCCATCACATTAGAGTTTCTTGGTCTAAAGCCCGATGCAGTTTACTCAGAGTCTAAATTGGAGAATGCCATTATCAACAAGATGCAGCAATTCTTATTAGAACTTGGCAAAGGATTCCTATTTGAAGCAAGGCAGAAAAGGTTCACGTTTGATGAGCAGCATTTCTTTGTTGACTTGGTGTTTTACAATCGTTTGCTACAATGCTATGTGCTTATAGATTTGAAGATAGACAAACTTACTCACCAAGACCTCGGACAGATGCAGATGTATGTCAACTATTACGACCGCTATGTCAAACAAGACTTTGAAAAGCCGACAATTGGTATTCTACTGTGTAAGGAGAAGAACGATGCACTAGTGGAACTCACCTTGCCTAAAGATGCTAACATCTATGCTTCTGCTTATCAACTCTATCTCCCCAACAAGGCTTTATTGCAAGCCAAGGTGAAGGAATGGATTGAAGAGTTTGAAGAAAATGAGGAATTAAAGAAACTGGAAGAAAATGAATAGTATTTGTGCAGCCAAAACTGCACAAATACAAACAGAAATACGACGATGGATACAAAAGCGTTACGTCAAAAGATACTCGATCTTGCGATACATGGAAAACTTGTACCGCAAGACCCGAACGATGAACCTGCATCAGTTCTGCTCGAACGAATCAAGGCTGAAAAAGAACGACTGATAAAGGAAGGCAAAATCAAGCGGAGCAAGAAGTCTGCAAAGACTTCCGATACGCCACATTATGAGCAGGTGCCATTTGAGGTGCCAGGTTCGTGGGTATGGTGTACATTGGGAGATTTGGCTTTTTACAAAAAAGGCCCATTCGGAAGTAGTCTAACTAAAGCTATGTTTGTTCCCAAAAGTAATGATACATACAAAGTATATGAACAAAAGAATGCCATACAAAAGGATAATACCCTTGGCTCATATTTTATAACGAAAGAAAAATATGATTCACTAATTGGATTTGCTATACAACCATATGATATTATCGTAAGTTGTGCAGGTACTATTGGAGAAACGTATGTATTGCCTCAGAATAGTCAAGAAGGAATAATCAATCAAGCCTTAATGCTTATCAGACTTTATAGCCGAGAGATAGAACAGTTTTACCTTCTTTACTTTGACTTTATTCTTAAGGAAGAAGCATATAAGGAAAGTAAGGGTACTGCTATTAAAAACATTCCTCCATTTGATGTATTGAAGGGTTTCCACATTCCTTTACCACCAATTAGTGAACAGCAAAGAATCTTGAAAGAAATTGAGCATTGGTTCTCTTTGATTGACATCATAGAAAGAGGTAAAGATGACTTGCAAACCACCATTAAGCAAGCCAAGAGTAAGATTCTTGACCTTGCCATTCATGGCAAACTTGTACCGCAAGACCCGAATGACGAACCTGCCTCTGAATTGCTCAAACGCATCAATCCAAAGGCAGAAGTCACTTGTGATAACGGGCATAAGTGGAAGTTGCCTCAAAGTTGGTGCTGGGCAAAAGGAAGACAAATCTTTTTGCCGATGAAATCTACCAAACCTCATAATGATGAATTTTTGTATATTGATATTGATTCAATTGATAACAAACGGCAGATAATTAATAAAATTAAAAGTATAAAAACAGCTAACGCACCGAGTCGAGCAAGCCGTTATACACAAAAGGGAGATGTTGTATTTTCAATGGTACGTCCTTATTTGCGTAATATTGCTAAAGTTAGTGTGGATGGCTGCATTGCGTCAACTGGTTTTTATGTATGTAGTCCCATTGATGACCTTAATTCCGAGTATTGTTATTACCTTATGATCTCTGATTATGTTGTAACAGGACTAAATCAATTTATGAAAGGCGATAATTCTCCATCCATAAACAAAAGTCATATAGATGAATGGTTATTTCCTTTGCCTCCATTCCCCGAGCAGCAACGTATCGTCCAAAAGATAGAGAAACTATTCTCCCTTCTTGACCATATTAAAAAGTCCTTAGAAGTGTAGTCAAATGCACTTCTAAGGATTATAACGTATTTACCAGTTTACAATCTTATCCACGATTTTTTGCTGTTCGCTGGCTGTTCGGCGGAGATAAATACGAGTGGTTTCTATACTCTCATGCCCCATGAGGTCAGCTAACAGAGCTATGTCATTGAAACGGTCAAGAAAATTCTTGGCAAAACGATGACGAAAAGAATGAGGGTAAACAACCTCTCGGTTCATTCCGTATTTTTCGGCAAAATGTTTGAGTTGGGATGCAATGCCACGAGTAGTAATCCGCTCGCCAAATCTGTTTAGGAAGATATAACCGGAACTTACACCTTTCTCTTTGAGCCATTTGGAGGCTTCCGTGCGTAATGTCTTGGGGATATACAGGCGGCGTATCTTACCGCCTTTGCTATAAAGGTCAAGATACCCTACTTGCACATGTTCCGCTTTGATTTGGAGAAGTTCGCTTACACGTGCCCCAGTAGCAGCCATAAACCAAACCACAAAATACCATTCATCATAGCCATCCGCTTTTAGCTGTGCTTTCAAAAATTTGTAATCGGCATCGCTGATTACGTTTTCCAGAAAGTTCTTCTGCTGAACCTTGACAAACTTTACTTTCAGTTTGTCCTGCTTTGTAAACTCCAAATACTTGTTGATGCCTTGCAGTCGCAAGTTTACCGTTTGTGGTCTGAAGTTCTCCACCAAGTAGCCTTTATAAGCCAACAGATTCTTCTTGTTCACTTCCTTATAGTGAGTAAGGAAATAGTTTACCGTCCACACATACGATGTCACGGTGTTCTTTGCCAAATTAGTTTTGGCAAGATGATTTTTGAATTTTGTTACCATATTACATTGATTAATAATGAGTATGGTAATAATATAAGGTATAGCTGTTATGATATGGGGTGGTTTGAAGCCAACCCATCATAATAAAATGGTTGGTTTATATCGGGCATTATCCGAACTTGCCAAATGGATGGGTAGTTACTCCTATGCAAACTTTA